>Ga0180221_1002256_pt1 | contig 11454 bp, 8 predicted proteins | sample eDN5th37CKraftMG_FD_151339 | JGI IMG/M metagenome (GOLD analysis project Ga0180221, IMG submission 151339) | Enriched Miracle-Growth compost microbial communities from Emeryville, California, USA - eDNA 5th pass 37_C Kraft MG (version 2) (version 2) ...
ATGCGCCCGGTCCTGCATCCTGCGGTCGCGGGCGCCTTCGCGGTGCTCGCCGGCCTGTGCGTGCTGGAGGTCGGGCGCGGTCCGGCCGTCAACTTCATCTATTTCCGGTTTTGATGCGCGCGGCCGCGGACATCGAGAAGCGCGTGCATGGGGACAACGCCGAGTGGCGGCGCTTCGTGCTCACGTTCCTCGCGGTGTTCGGCGGCGGCCTCGCGGTCATCTACGTCGCGCTCGTCGTCATCGACCCTTACGACACCGGCCGCTTCCCGACCTTCATGCCCCCCGGCATTCCCGACGAGCATCAGGACGTGAACAGCGCCAGCCGCGGCCGCAACCCCGCCTTCAACGCCGCGATCTTCGGCAATTCCCACGGCCAGCTTCTCAGCCCGCAGCGCCTGTCGGCCGCGACGGGCCTGCGCTTCGTGCAGATGACATCGCCGGGCTCCGGCCCGCGCGAGCACATGACCTTCATGCGCTATTTCATCGCCCATCACCCGGACCTGAAGGCCATCGTGCTGGCCGTCGACCGGCGCTGGTGCACCCACGACCCCGCCCTGCCCGCGCTGTTCCATTTCTCGCCCTGGCTCTACGAGGGCGACGGCGCCTACCTGCTGCACATCCTCAGCAGCCGCGCCATCGTCGCCGCGCGCAGGCGGGTGATGATGGCGCTGGGCAGGCTGCCCGCCTACGACCCCGCGGGCTACTGGGACTACGAGACCGGCCGGCCATGGACTTTCCATCCGCCACATGGCGACGAGCCGCCGCGCGGCGTCGCCACCGCGCCGAGCGCGGACCCGGTGTTTCCGGCGCTCGATGCCTTCGACGGAATCCTCGGCCGCCTGCCCCGCACCGTGCCCGTCGTGATCGTGATGCCGCCGCAGTATTACTTGATGCTGCCCGAGAGCGGTTCGGCGGCGGCGAACGACCTCGCCGCCTGCAAGGCGGCGCTGGCCGCCAGACTGGCGGGCCGGCCGCGCAGCGCCTTCATCGACTATCTCGTCGACGGTCCGCTGGCGCGGAACAACGAGAACTTCATGGATATGGATCACTACCGCCTTCCCATCGCCCGCGAGATCGAGGCCCGCATCGCGGGCGTGCTCGGCGCGCCCGCCACGCCCTGAACCAGCAAGGCTCCTGCCGGATGTATCTTCTCGGAATCCACAACGGCATCCACGACGCGGCGGCGTGCCTGTTTCGCGACTACGAGCTTGTAGCCGCCGTCTCGCTCGAACGCTTGACGCGCCGGAAGAACGACGGCGTCACGCCCGCGGCGGAAATCCCGCTGCAGGCGATCGACGAATGCCTGCGCATCGGGGGCATTGCCCGCGCCGACGTGGACGTGGTCTGCGCCTCGCGCGCCGCCTTCGACGTTGGCTCCTACCGGCTGCGCGGCCGCTGGTGGATCAAGCAGCAGTATTATCGCGCGCTGGGCCGGCGGCGGCTCGTGCTGATGACCGACATGATGCGCAAGCAGCGCGCCAAGGACGCCGCCGCGATCTTCGACGGCGATTCGTTCAAGCGCGCCTACGGCTTCGACAAGGCCAGCCTCCATTTCTACAACCATCACGCCGCGCACGGCGTGCCGGCCTATTTCTTCTCGGAATTCGACGCGGCGCTGATCTATACGGCCGACGGCATCGGCGACAACATCTCCTACAGCGCCTCGACGGCGCGGCGCGGCGACATCGGCATTCTGTCCGGCGGCGACGCCACGCTGTTCGACCGGTATAAGGTCAACAGCGTCGGGCTGCTCTACTGCTATTTCACCGACGCGCTGGGCTTCATCTGGAACCGTCACGAGGGCAAGGTCACCGGGCTCTCGGCGTTCGGCAAGCCGGTGGCGGCGCCGGAGATCCTCGGCCATTTCTCGGTCGATGCAAACGGCGAGATCGCCAGCGACTTTCCGGGCTACGAGGCCATGCACGCGTTCGCCCGCGACGTCTGCCAGCGGCTGTCGCGCGAGGACGCCGCAGCCTCGGTCCAGGAGGCCACGGAGCGGCTCGTCTGCCACGCGGTCGAGACCTATCTGCGCGCGACCGGCCTCACGGCGGTCGCCGTCGGCGGCGGCCTGTTCGCCAATGTGCGGCTCAACCGCGCCATCCTGGAGCAGACCTCGGCCGAGCGCATCTTCGTCTATCCCGCCATGGGTGATGAAGGGCTCGTGCTCGGCGGCTGCCTGCTCTACCTGCGCGAGCGCGACGGCGCCGAGGCGTGGCACCGCAACCGCTACAGGCTCGAAAGCCTCTACCTCGGCCGCGACCACACGGCGGCCTTCAAGGACGCGGCCGCCCGGTATCCCGGACTCGCCGTCGAGCCCGGCCGGCAGGTGGACCGGGCCGCGGACCTCTTGGCCGAGGGCAAGGTGGTGGCGATCTACACCGGCCGCATGGAGTACGGCCCCCGCGCGCTCGGCGCCCGCACCATCATGGCCTCGCCGGTGCAGCGCGAGGTCAACGACACCATCAACAAGCGCCTGGAGCGCTCCGAGTTTATGCCCTTTGCCCCGGTGGTGCTGGAGGAGCACGCCCGCGCCGTTTTCGACGTGAACGACGGCAACGCCCACGCCGCCCGCTTCATGACCATCACCTGCGACGTGCGGCCGGAGTGGCGGGCCCGCATCAAGGCGGTGGTCCACGTGGACGGCTCGGCGCGGCCGCAAACCATCCGGCGCGCCGACAATCCGCTCTACTACGACGTGCTGGCCGCGTTCCACGCCCGCACCGGCCTGCCGGTGCTGGTCAACACCAGCTTCAACGTCCACGAGGAGCCGATCGTGGATACCCCCGACCAGGCCCTGAAATCGCTCGTGGACGGCCGGATCGACCATATCCTGACCGAGGACGGTCTCTATACCCCCACCCGCCCCGGCCGGTTTTCTTGACTTTTGGGCCGCAGGCCCTAGTTTCCCGGCAAATCCCGAACGAGGCAGTCATGGCCAAGACCGCGATGGTGAAGATCAAGCTGGTGTCGAGCGCCGATACCGGCTTCTACTACGTGACCAAGAAGAACTCGCGCACCAAGACCGAAAAGATCGTCAAGAAGAAGTACGATCCGATCGCGCGCAAGCACGTCGAGTTCCGCGAAGCCAAGATCAAGTAAGGCTCCGCCCGCACCGGTCGACCGGCACGGGGCGCCCGCGGCGCCCCGTTCGTTTTTGCGCACGACCTTATCCTACGGCGAGACCTCTTCGAGGATCTGGCCGCGGGTCTCGATCATCATGAACAGGACGGTGGCCGCCCCGACGAGCGCCACCACGGCGAACATCAGGAACACCGCGCCGATGCCGCTGTTCTGCAAGGTGAAGCCGACCATGGCCGGCCCGACGATCGAGGCGATGCGCAGCCACGAGCTCGCCGTCCCCGTGCCCAGGGCGCGCATGCGGGTCGGATAGGTCTCCGGGATATAGACGTAGAGGCCGGTGAGCAGGCAGCCGATGAAGAAATAGCCGACCGTGCCGAGCGCGAGCACCTGGTCCGCGGTCCGCGCCTCGCCCAGCCACCACAGCACCGCCATGGCGACGGCGCCGCCGAAAAAGGCGACGAAGAAGCAGGCGCGGCGGCCGACGAAGTCGATGACGAGCAGGCAGACGATCGGTCCCGCCAGCCCGACGACGTTCATGATCGCGCCGTAGCGCAACGCCTGGGCCAGCGGAAAGTGGTAGATCGTGCGCGCGATGGTGGGCAGCCACAGCACCAGCCCGTAGCCGACGAACGACGTGCAGAACGCCATGATCCAGGCCACCACCGTGCGCTTGAGATAGAGGCCCTTGAACAGGTCGCCCCACGCCGCGGTCTCGCGCGATACCGGCGGGATATGGTCGGGCAGCGGCGGCAGCGGCCGGGTGCCGTTCCGCGAGGCTTCGAGCTCCAGGCGCTTGAGGGCGACGTCGGCCTCGTCGATGCGCCCGTGCGCGGCGAGCCAACGCGGCGATTCCGGCACCAGCCAGCGCAGGCCGATCGCCAGCAGCACCGGGACCATGCCGACCACGAACATCGACTGCCAGCCGAACGTCGGCACCAGCCACGCCGCCAGGATCGACGTCACCGCGACGCCGACGCCGAACGTGGTCTGCAGCGCCATGATGAGGCGGCCCCGGTAGTCGGCCTTGGTGAATTCGTTCATATAGGTGGCGGCGACCGGCACCTCGCCGCCCAGCCCGAGGCCCTGGAGCGTCCTGAACCAGAAGAACGACGCGTAATTCCAGGCCAGCGCGCAGGCGCCGGCGAACACGGCGATCAGGACGAGGCTGTATTGCAGCACCTTGAGCCGGCCGTAGCGCTCCGCGAGCCAGCCGAGCGCCAGCGCGCCGACAAGCTGGCCGATATAGCCGGCGGAAATCAGCGTGCCGATCTCGCCGGGAGCGATGTGCCAGAGCCCCACCAGCACCGGCAGCACCGAGGCGATGGTCAGCGAATCGAAGGCGTCGAAGAAATGCGCGGAGGCGACGGTGGAGATGACGCGCAGGTACCAGCGCGACATCGGCAGGCGCTCGATGCGCGCCGTGATCTGCTCTTCGGTCACGCCCGATGACGTGACCACCCCGATGGCCATGAATCTCCTCCCGATCTTCGCGCCGCCGCCCGCCTGTCGCGTCGGAAACAGATCAGGATTCCCGCCGGCGCGCCAGCCTGACGGCGCAGCCGCCCCGCGCATTGCGCACACGCTTCCGGCCGGCGGACAAATAAGGTGGCCGGCCGGAAGGCGGTGTCATTGAGGAGGCCACTCCCACCGCTTCCGAGCCGGCCGAACCCCACGGGACCCAGGAGATGCGGCGGACCTGAGCATTCCGCAGGGTATGGGGTAAATCCGGTGTATCTCGTGCGCCTTCCGGGGGCGCTTGCCCGTGGTGTTCTTGTCGTTCTGCCGTTGTCAGCAGGGTATCGGACGACACGCAGAAAGCAATGCAAGACCCGAGGATTACAGACGAATCCTCCAATAAACCTAAATTGTTATGGTTTATTGATGCAACCGCCCGTTGCGCGCGTCGAGATCACGCCGCGTCGGCCACCACGCGGTTACGCCCGTCGCGCTTGGCGCGGTAGAGCGCCTGGTCCGCACGCTTGAGGATGTCGGCGGCGGTGTCCGACGGGCCAGCGAGCCCGGCGATGCCGATCGAGATCGTCACCTCGATGGCGTTCTTGCCCTGGTTGATCGGGAACGGCTCGGTGGCGATGCCCCGACGCACGCGTTCCGCCACCATGGCGGCGACGGCCATGTCGGTTTCCGGCATCACCACCACGAACTCCTCGCCGCCGTAGCGGCAGGCGAGGTCGATGCCGCGGATCGACTTCTTCAGCCGGGTCGAGAACTCGCGCAGCGCGTCGTCGCCGACGTCGTGGCCATAGGTGTCGTTGATCGACTTGAAATAGTCGATGTCGAGCACCAGCACGGAGAGCGGCTTGCCGCGCGCGGCCGCCTGCTCCACCAGCGTCGCCACGTGGCTTTCCATGTAGCGGCGGTTGTGCAGGCCGGTGAGCGCGTCTGTCACCGCCATTTCCATCGACATCTGCACGTTGTCGCGCAGCCGCTCGGCGTAGCGGCGCTTGCGCACCTGGGTGCGCACGCGCGCCAGCATCTCGTTCTTGTCGATGGGACGGATCAGATAGTCGTTGATGCCGATCTCGAGGCCGCGCATCAGGCGCTGGGTGTCCTCCGCCTCGGCAACGCACAGGATCGGGATGTTGCGCGTGCGCTCCAGCGAGCGCGCCTGGCTGCACAGCCGCAGGCCGTCGTGGCCTTCGAGGCCGAGCGACACCATCAGCAGGTCATAATTGCCCTCGGCGAGGCGGAACATGGCCTCGGCCGGATCCGGCTCCACATCGACGGTGTGCTCGGCGGCGAGGACCGGGGCGATCCGCTCATAGGAAGTCTTGCGGTCGTCCACCAGGAGGATCAGAGCGCCGCGGCCGGTGTCCATCACCGCCTCGCGCGCCGGGTTCTCGATGCCGATTTCCTTCGACGTCACCGCGCGCATGCGCAGCTCGTCCGTCATCATCTTGAGCCGCACCAGCGAGCGCACCCGCGCCACCAGCGCCATGTCCGAGACAGGCTTGGTGAGGAAATCGTCGGCGCCGGCCTCGAGCCCCCTCACCCGGTCGGTGGCCTGGTCGAGCGCCGTCACCATCACCACCGGCAGGTGCTGCGTCGCCGGGTTGGCCTTGATGCGCCGGCACACCTCGAAGCCGTCCATGTCCGGCATCATCACGTCGAGCAGGACTATGTCGCATTCGGCACGCTCGCAGATCGCCAGCGCCTCGACGCCTCCGTGCGCCGTGACGACGTTGAAATACTCGGCCGACAGCCGCGCCTCCAGAAGCTTGACGTTGGCCGGAACGTCGTCGACAACGAGAATGCGAGCGGTCATTGAACAGCCTCACCGTTCCCCAGGAACTGCCGCACCGTGTCGATGAACTTCGCGACCGAAATGGGCTTCGACAGATAGGCCTCGCAGCCGCCTTCGCGAATCCGCTCCTCGTCGCCCTTCATGGCGAACGCCGTCACCGCCACCACGGGAATGGCGCGCAGCTCCGGATCGTCCTTGAGCCACTTGGTCACCTCGAGGCCGGAGACCTCGGGAAGCTGGATGTCCATGAGGATGAGGTCGGGACGGTGGCGGCGGGCAAGATCGAGCGCCTCGATGCCGTTGCGGGTGCCCACGGTGCCGTAGCCATGGGCTTCCAGGAGATCGTGGAAGAGCTTCATGTTGAGCTCATTGTCCTCGACGATCAGGACGGTCTTGCCCATGTGTGGTATCCAAATGCGGCCACGAAGCGCGGAATCGCGCACAATGCGTAGCCGGAAGCCCCCCGCCGACTTAATGTCGACGGTAAGCGAGATTCCTTTCGGAAACGCAAACACCCGTGCAGAAACATGGCCCCTAAAGCGTCCCGCGAGAGCGCCGAAACCATTGCCGTTCAAGCACTTGGCTATCTGGTAGCCGATTCGGACCAGCTCGCGCGATTCCTCGCCCTGTCGGGGCTCGAAGGACATGACATCCGCGCCGCCGCGGCGGCGCCCGGCTTTCTCGCCGGCGTGCTCGATCATGTCGTGTCCGACGAAAGCCTGCTCGTCGCTTTCGCCGCAGACGCCGGCCTGTCGCCGGCCGACGTCGCGCAGGCCCATGCCGCCCTCGCCGGCGTGTGGGAGCGGGACAGTCCCTGAAGGAACGCCATGCCGGGCTTCTGCCGCGACTGCCTGAGCGACGCGCCGGACCACGCCACACGCTGCCGGCAATGCGCCTCGCCGCGGCTCGCCCGCCATGCCGAGATCGACCGCCTCGCCATCGCCCATATCGATTGCGACGCGTTCTACGCCGCGATCGAGAAGCGCGACGATCCCTCGCTGCGCGACAAGCCGGTGATCGTCGGCGGCGGCCGGCGCGGCGTGGTGGCGACCGCCTGCTATGTCGCCCGCACCTATGGCGTGCGCTCGGCCATGCCGATGTTCGAGGCGCGCCGGCTTTGCCCCGACGCGGTGGTCGTCCGTCCCGCCATGGCGAAATACGCGGCGATCGGCCGCGAGGTCCGCGCGCTGATGCTGTCGCTGACGCCGCAGGTCGAGCCGCTGTCGATCGACGAGGCGTTCCTCGACCTCTCCGGCACCGAGCGGCTGCACGGCATGACGCCGGCGAAGTCGCTGGCGCGCTTCGCCCGGCAGGTGGAGACAGACATCGGCATCACCGTGTCGGTCGGCCTCTCGGCCAACAAGTTCCTCGCCAAGATCGCCTCCGACCTCGACAAGCCGCGCGGCTTCTCGGTGTTGAGCCAGAGCGAAGCCATGGCGTTCCTCGCGCCGAGGCCGGTGACCTTCATCTGGGGCGTCGGCAAGGCCACGGGCGCGGCCCTTGCCCGTGCCGGCTTCGTTACTATCGCCGACCTGCAGCGCGCCGAGGAGGCCGACCTGATGCGCAAGTTCGGCGCGGAGGGCCGCAGGCTGTGGCGGCTGGCGCACGGCCTCGACGCCCGCGGCGTCACGCCCGACCGCGAGGCCAAAAGCGTGTCGGCGGAGACCACGTTCGAGCGCGACATCGGCGCATTCCGCGCGCTGGAGCGCATCCTGTGGGAACTGAGCGAGCGGGTCTCGGCGCGGCTCAAGGCCAAGGGCATCGCCGGATCGACGGTGACGCTCAAGCTCAAGGACGCCGGGTTCCGCATCCGCACCCGCGCGCGCACGCTCGACGCGCCGACGCAGCTTGCGGCGCGGATTTTCGCAGCGGCGCGGGGCCTCCTCGAGCGCGAGGCGGACGGCACGCCGTTCCGCCTCATCGGCGTGGGCGTATCGGCGCTGGCCGAAGGCGCCGACGCCGATCCGGCCGACCTGGTGGACCGCCGCGCGCAACGCACCGCCGCCGCCGAGCGCGCCGTGGACGCGGTGCGCAGCCGTTTCGGCAGCGGCGCGGTCATCAAGGGGCTGGCGCTGGACGAGGACTGATGCCGGACAGCGGGTCTCACGCCGCGCTGCGCGACAGGCGATCGATCTCGGCCTGCACGAGCCGGCGGTAAGGTCCGTTGCGCTGCATGAGGTTGTCCGGCTCGCCGTCCTCGATGACGCGGCCGCCCTCGATCACCACGATGCGGTCGAAGCCGCGGATCGTGGACAGCCGGTGCGCGATGGCAATGACGGTGCGCCCCTGCATCAGGCGGGCGAGCGCCTCGCGCACGGCCTCCTCGGATTCCGCGTCGAGCGCCGACGTCGCCTCGTCGAGCAGCAGCAGCGGCGCGTCCTTGAGGAACGCGCGCGCGATGGCGATGCGTTGGCGCTGGCCGCCGGATAGCTTGAAGCCATGAGCGCCGACGACGGTGTCGAAGCCCTCGGGCAGTTTCGTGATGAAATCGCAGCGCGCCGCTTCAGCCGCGGCCATCACCCTGTCGTCGCTGGCCGTGGGGCAACCGTAGCGGATGTTCTCCATCACCGACCGCTGGAACAGGGACACTGTCTGCGGCACCACGGCGATGGCGTCGCGCAGGCTGTCCTGCGTGACCTTCGCCACGTTCTGGCCATCGATCAGGATGCATCCGCTCTGGATGTCGTAGAAACGCTGGATCAACGCGAACAGCGTCGACTTCCCGCTGCCGGACGGACCCATCAGCCCGACGCGCTGGCCCGGGTGAACATGAAGGTTGAAGTCGCTGAACACGCGGTGCCCGTCGGGATAGTGGAACCGCACGTGCTCGAACGTCAGCCGGGCGCCACTGCCGACGAGCGGCCGCGCCTCGACATGATCCGTCAGGTCGTGGGGAACCATGACCGCGGGAATGGCTTCGGCCAGCCGGGCGAGATGCTGCGTGGCGTCGACCAGGGCCACGGCTAGATCGCGCGTCGCGTGAAGGATCGTCATGCCCAGCGTGCACGTCAGGATCACGTCGCCGGTCGTGACCGCCCTCGCCTGCCATAGCGCGATAGCCCAGGCCAGCAGGCCGACCGTGAGCAGGATCGTGAACACGGCGTGGAGCGTCCGCAATTTCTCCAGGTAGCGCAGGCTGCGCCGGCGGGCGTCGAGCTCGCGGTCGATCACGCGGTCGAAGCGCGAATGCTCGCGCTGCCGGCCGCCGAACGCGCTCACCAGCGGCATGTTGGTAATGACGTCCACCATCTCGCCGTCGATGGCGGCGGCCTTGTCCGCAAAGTCGTGGTGCAGCGGCTGGCCGGCGGCGGCGAACCGGAACATCATAAAGGCCATGATACCGGCAAGGACCGCGAGCCCGCCGGCCATAATCGCGCTCACGGTTGTCATCAGCGCGATAGCCGCCACGGTCGCGACGCAGGGCGGCAGCACGTTCCAGATGAACAGGTTCTCGATCGCGTAGATCGCGTTCGACGCCGCGGTGATGCGGCTTGTCAGCGAACCCGGCCAGCGGTCGGAGAAGAACGCCGGCGAGTGGCCGGTGAGATGGCGGAACAGATCGCGGCGCACGTCTCCCGTGACGCCGACGAAGGCGGAGCTGCCGATCCAGCCCGCCGCCCGCCACAGCAGATTGTCGGCCGCGATCACCGAAACGAGAAGCGCGAAGGCGCCCCATGGGCTCATCGCGCCGGGAACGGAGGATAATGCATCGACCAGATTCTTGACGCCGTATTGCGTGACCGTGGCACAGGCAACGGCGGCGAGCGTTGCAACAAGAATGAGCAGGTGCGAGACCCGCCGCCGCCATACATAGGGCAGAATGAAAGCGAGAGATTGAAACATCATCGTTTCGTCGACACCTGCATGCGCGCCGTTCCCGATGCGCTCTCGCGCGGAACGGTCATTCTGCGGAACGGGATGAATTCAATGTGATGACGATCTCCCGGTTCCATTCATTTTCCGCGCAACTGTTTGCGCCGGTTCTTCTTGCATAACAAAACCAGCCGAGGTCGAGTTCTCGCTGGCACTCCGACGCAAACCACCGTCACTTCCGTCATCACGGACGAGGACAGAATATTGACGATCCACATCGCCCAGATCGCGCCGCTGACCGAAGCCGTTCCCCCGAAGATGTATGGCGGCACCGAACGGGTAGTCCATTGGCTGACCGAGGAGCTCGTCGCGCTGGGCCATCAGGTAACGCTGTATGCGACCGGAGATTCCCGCACGTCGGCAAGGCTCGAAGCGCCGTGGCCCCGCGCGCTGCGGCTCGATCCCTCGGTGCGCGATCCGAACGCGCTGCACATGATGATGCTCGAACAGGTGCGCCGGCAGGCACACGAGTTCGACATCCTGCACTTTCATCTCGACTACTATCCGTTCTCGCTGTTCTCACGCCAGCGCACGCCGTTCGTGACGACGCTGCACGGCCGGCTCGATCTCCCCGAGCACCAGCCGCTGTTCAGGACATTCTCGACCATGCCGGTCATCTCGATTTCGAACGCGCAGCGGCGTCCGGTTCCACACGCGGGATGGGTGCGCACGATTCATCACGGCCTGCCGGAAAAGCTGCTGACGCCCCAACCGGTGAAGCCGAGCTATCTCGCGTTCCTCGGCCGCATCGCGCCGGAGAAGCGGGTGGACCGCGCCATCGCCATCGCGCGCGGGGTCGGCCTGCCGCTCAAGATCGCGGCCAAGGTAGACCGCGCCGACCGCGAATACTACGAGGAAAGCATCAAGGACCTGATCGACGGCACCAGCGTCGAATACATCGGCGAGATTGCCGACCACGAGAAGGCCGAGTTCCTCAGCGGCGCGACCGCGCTGCTGGTGCCGATCGACTGGCCGGAGCCGTTCGGCCTCGTCATGATCGAGGCCATGGCCTGCGGAACGCCCGTAATCGCCTTCAATCGCGGCTCGGTGCCCGAAATCGTCGAGGAGGGCGTGACCGGATTCATCGTCGAGGACGTGCAGGACGCCATCGGCGCGACCTACCGGCTGCCCGAGCTCTCGCGCAAGGCGATCCGCGCCGCGTTCGAGAAGCGCTTCACCGCGCGGCGCATGGCGCAGGACTACCTCGCCGTCTATCGCGAGCTGCGCGAGCCCACGCC
>Ga0180221_1002258_pt1 | contig 11451 bp, 12 predicted proteins | sample eDN5th37CKraftMG_FD_151339 | JGI IMG/M metagenome (GOLD analysis project Ga0180221, IMG submission 151339) | Enriched Miracle-Growth compost microbial communities from Emeryville, California, USA - eDNA 5th pass 37_C Kraft MG (version 2) (version 2) ...
CGAGACAAGCTGCGACACGAAGCGCACGGTGACCTGCGCGATCTTGCCGCGCATCTCGGCGCCGATGATCTCGGTCTTGTCGATGGCGACGAACCGGGTCTCGGCCACCTCGCCGCGCTGTTCGCGCTCGCGGATCACGGCGTCGAAGCCGTCGTAGACGTCGCGGGCCAGCAGGTTCTTCAGGGTGCGGCGGTCGCCTTCGGCATAGGCCGAGACGATCATCTCGTAGGCGCTGCGCGCGCCGCCGAGGAAATGTTTGGGATCGAAGCTGCGGTCTTCCGCCACGATGGCGTCGAGGCCCTTGGCGATGGCGGAATCCGGCTCCACCACCCCCACTCCGGCCCAGCGGTCCGGGGCCGGCGGCCTGTCCTCGGCCGGCTTGGCCGGGGCGGGCTCGCCGCTGCGTGCCGGCAGCGCCACGACCTTGTCGCCGGTCGGGCTCGGCCGGGTTTCGCGGGCGGCATAGGGATTGAACGGCGGCCGCTCGCGGCCGGTCCGCTGGCCGAGCACGCTGCGCAGCTTCAGGAAAATGATGACCGCGAGCGCCAGCAAAATAATGGTATAAATATCAAACACGTCCTGCATGCTCGCCGTTCTGGTCTGTCAGCGTGTCGCCCGGGCGGAGACCGGCCCGCCGTCACCATGTAAGCATGGGCATGCGGCGATCTAGAGGCATGGGCCCGGAGACCGGACCCGGGCCAGGAGACCGGCCGCAAACGCCTTGCCGCCACCATAGGCGATCCTGTACCCCGCGCCAACAGCGCCACCGGCACGCCCCGGGAGGCAAAATTGCCGATCCACCCCCTTCAGCGCGTCGCCCTCGCCGTCCTGATCCTGCCGCTGGCGGAGATCGCGGCCTTCATCGTGGCCGCGATCGTGCTCGGCCCGCTGCGGGCCATCCTGCTGCTGGTCGCGCTGTCGGTCGCGGGCGCCGTGATCCTGCGGCGGACCGGCCGCGGCGTCCGGCTGCGCGGGACGACGCAGGGCATCGCGTGGAGCGCGGGCGCAGCCGACGCCTCCCCGTTCACCGCGCTCGCCGGGATTCTGCTGGTGATACCGGGCTTTATTACCGGCGTGCTGGGCCTCGTCCTGCTGCTGCCGCCGGCGCGGCGCGCGCTCGGGACATGGATCGCGGCCTGGTTCGCCGGCGCGATGGCGCGCCCGCCCGAGGGCGTCGTCGATCTCGACCCGGAGGAATGGCGCCGCCAGGACAACCCGGAGGCTGCGCGGCAGGACCCGCGGCTGCCGCGCCGCAGGCCGGACGGCGAGCCGCCATGAATTCAAAATCGGAGACGGCCGGCGCTGCTTGTGGGGCCGGGAGGCGTGTGTTAGCCACGGCCCAACTCAAGGAGCCGACCATGACCACCAACGGCGGGCAGCCGCAGGATCAACCCGACGCCCAGGCGCCGCAGCTCGGCGTGCTGGCGCAGTACATCAAGGACCTGTCGTTCGAGAATCCGAACGCGCCGCAGTCGCTCCAGGCCCAGGGCCAGCCGCCGGCCATCAACATCCAGATCAACGTGACGCCGCGCCAGCTGTCGCCGACCGACTTCGAGGTCGAGCTCAAGATCGAGGGCAAGGCGGAATCCCAGGACAAGATCCTGTTCGGCTTCGACCTCGTCTATGCGGGCGTGTTCCGGCTCCAGAACATCGCGCAGGAAAACCTCGGCCCGCTGGTGATGATCGAGTGCCCGCGGCTGCTGTTCCCGTTCGCGCGGGAGATCGTGGCCCGCGCCATCGTCAACGGCGGCTTCCCGCCGCTGATGATCGATCCGGTGGATTTCGTCGCGCTCTATCGCCAGAAGATGGCGCAGATGCCGCCGCAGCCCACGACCGCCTCGGCGTAGCGCCTACGGCGCTTCCGGCAGCGCGATGTAGTCGCGCCAGATCGGCGCGGGTCCCAGCGTCGCGACGAAGGCGAGATGGGCGGCGCGCTCCGCCTCGGTGAGGCGCGGCGCGAGCGGCGCCGGCCGCCGCAGCGTCCCCGCCTGCATCAGCCGCACCGCGGCGCTCTCGATCTGCGCCAGGCCGAGCTGGGCCTGGCGCGCGCCGATCAGCTCCAGATAGACCTCGGCCAGAAGCTCGGCGTCGAGCAGCGCGCCATGCTTGGTGCGGCGCGAGTTGTCGATGCCGAAGCGGGCGCACAGGTCGTCGAGCTTGTTCGACGCGCCGGGGAAACGGCGGCGCGCCAGCATCAGCGTGTCGATCATGCGCTCGCGCGCCAGGATCGGCCGGCCAGCGCGGTCGAGTTCGGCGTTGAGGAAGCCGAAGTCGAACGCCGCGTTGTGCGCGATCAGCGGCGCCTCCCCGACGAAGGCGAGGAAATCCTCCACCACCTCGACGAACGGCGGATGGCCCCTGAGGAACTCGGTCGAGAGCCCGTGGACCGCGAACGCCTCCTGGGGCACGTCGCGCTCGGGATTGACGTAGCGATGGAAGGTCTGCCCGGACGGGATGCCGTTGACGAGCTCGATGCAGCCGATCTCAACGACCCGGTCGCCCTTGAGCGGGTCGAGGCCGGTGGTCTCGGTGTCGAACACGATCTCGCGCATCTCCGGTCCGCCCTAATCCGCCCTTCGCCGCGGCAGCGTCGCGGCTTTCGCCAGGATCGCACGGACCTGGGCCCGGGTGGAATCGAAGTCTCCCGACGTATCCACTATAAAGTCCGCCCGCGCGCGCTTCTCGGCGTCCGGCACCTGCTTGGCGAGGAGCGTGTCGAGCTTGTCCGCGCTCATGCCGGCGCGCGCCATCAGCCGCGCCCGCTGCATCTCGGCCGGCGCCGAGACCACCACCACCGCGTCGACGCGCCTGTCGCCCCCGGTCTCGAACAGCAGGGGCACGTCGAGCACTGCGACCGGTGCGCCGGCGGCCTCGGCCTGAGCGAGGAAGCGCCGCTCGGCCGCGCGGTAGAGCGGATGCACGATCGCTTCGAGCCGCTTCAGCGCAGCATCGTCGCCGATCACCCGCGCCGCCAGCGCGCGGCGATCGACGACGCCGTCGGTGACGGTCCCCGGGAACGCCGCCTCGACCAGCGGCGCCGCTTCGCCTGCGTAAAGCCGGTGCACCTCCGCGTCGGCGTCGAGCACCGGCACGCCGCGCTCGGCGAAGAAGCCGGCCACCGTGGATTTGCCCATGCCGATCGATCCGGTGAGGCCGAGAACGATCATCGCGGAGTTCCGTTACGCCGGCTGCACAGGTGGGTCATTGTTTCGTCCAAGCCTAGCTCGCCAACTGCCCCTCGCGGCGCAGGAACGCGATCAGCGCGAGCAGCGGCATGCCCAGGATCGTGAAGTGGTCGCCCTCGATGCGCTCGAACAGGTGGATGCCGAGCCGCTCGAGCTGATAGCCGCCCACGCTGGTCGCGGCGTCCGGCCCGACGGCGTCGAGGTAGGCGTCGATGAAGCGCTCCGACAGCGCCCGCATGGTGAGCCGCGCGGCGTCGCGATGGCTGAACACCACGCGGCCGTCGCGCGCCACCGCCACGGCGGAGTGCAGCTCGTGGGTATGCCCGGCGAGCGCCCGCAACTGCTCGCGCGCGGCGGCGCGGTCCTTCGGCTTGGTGAAGCGCCGCGCGCCGAGCGCCAGGGTCTGGTCCGCGCCGACCACGAACCGGCCGGGAAAGCCGGCGCCGGCGGCGCGCGCCTTCTCCCGCGCCAGCAGCACCGCGACCTCGCCGGGATCGAGCGCGCCGGCGCGGGCCTCGACCGCGCGCTCGTCGATGTCGGTGGCGGCAAGCGCGACCGGGATGCCGGCCGCGTCCAGCATGGCGCGGCGCGCGGCGCTGCGCGAGGCGAGGACGAGCGGCGCGGGGGCCAGCCACAGGCTCATGGGCGCGCCCGTCACATCATGGAATCGGAGACGGCGCGGCGCCGCTCGGCAAGCAGCGCCATGATCGCCGCCGCGGTCTCCTCGATGGAGCGCCGCGTCACGTCGATCAGCGGCCAGCCGTGCCGCGCGCACAGCCGCCGCGAGAACGCGATCTCCTCCGCCACCGCGTGGCGGTCGATATACTGGTCGTCGTCGCGGTGGACGTTGAGCCCGAGCAGGCGGTTCTGGCGGATCTGCACGATCCGCTCCGGGCTCGCGAACAGCCCGACCACCAGCGGCTTATGCAGCGTCTCGAGCTGCGGCGGCACCGGCACGTTGGGCACCAGCGGATAGTTCGCGGTCTTCACGCCGCGGTTGGCGAGATAGATCGACGTCGGCGTCTTCGAGGTGCGCGACACCCCGACCAGCACCACGTCCGCGTCCTCCAGCTCGTCGAGCTGCTGGCCGTCGTCGTGCATCATGGTGTAGTTCAGCGCGTCGATGCGCCGGAAGTACTCGGCGTTGAGGATGTGCTGCGCGCCGACCTTATGCGCCGTCGCACGGCCGAGATAGGAATCGAACACGCGCAGCACCGGCCCCAGGATCGAGTGGCAGGGCACGCCGAGCTCGGCGCAGCGCCCCTCGAGCCGCCCGATCAGGGCGTCATCCAGCAGGGTATAGAGCACGATGCCGGGCGCCACTTCGATCTCGGCCAGCACGCGGTCGAGCTGCTTGCTGGTGCGCACCGCCGGATAGAGGTGCTCGACCGACTGCACATTGACGTATTGGGCGGCCGCCGCGCGCGCGACCGTGGTCAGGGTCTCGCCGGTCGAGTCCGAAATCAGGTGCAGATGAAAAAAGCTGACGGTTTTGGACGGCATCGGCCCCTGTGAAGACCTGTGGATTGGGAGGAAAAGCCGCCGCCGTTAACCGGATGAAAACCCGGCCATGCCGGGGCGGCCGCGGCCGCTCACATAGTAACAGGCGTGGACAGGTTTTGAATGGGTGCCCTGCGGATCGGGGACGGCTGGTACGCGCCGGCATGCTGCGCTGGGGACGGAGCGGATTCGGCCAGCGCCTGCGGCGTGTTGCGGCGAGGCCGGAGCGGGACGCGCTGGGGACAGCCGCGACCGCCCCGCGCGCGCCGGTGTTGACGGCCTGTGGATAGGGACTCGTGAGTCAACTCCACCGCCCAGCCACTAAAACAATCTTAAGAATCTCTTTTTTCGTTTAAGAGAGCGGTCATGGACAGGTTGACGACATCGCCGCGTAATCTATAGTTCACAGGTGATCGACGTCAGGCAGACCGACGAATTCGCTGCGTGGTTCGAAGGTCTCGTCGATGTGCGCGCCAAGAAGCGCATTGCCCAGCGGATCGTGCGGCTTCAGGCTGGGCTGTTCGGCGATGCCAAGACGTTCAGCGGCATCGGCGAACTTCGTATCGATTACGGCCCTGGCTATCGGGTCTATTTCGTTCGGCACGGACAGTCGGTGGTCATCCTGCTCTGCGGCGGCGACAAGTCATCGCAGCAACGCGACATCGGCAGGGCCATTGCCATGGCAAAAGAGGTCTGAAAGGAGTCCTGCATGCCGCTCAAGACAAAGCCCTTCGATCCGGCAAAATACCTCGACGATGCCGAGTCCCAGGCGGAGCTCCTTTCCGATGCATTCGAGAGCGGCGATGCGGCGTACATCGCGCAAGCACTCGGAGTCGTCGCGCGCGCCCGTGGCATGGCAACCGTTGCGCGCGAAGCGGGCGTGACCCGGGAAGCTCTCTATAAGGCGCTCAGCGAGGACGGCGATCCTCGGCTGTCCACCCTCCTGGGCGTCATCAAGGCGCTCGGCGTGAGGCTCAGGGCCGATCTGGTCGAAACGGATTGATTTCGGCCCTCCTCGGCTCCGGCGCATTCCCCATGTCCCTGCCCCACAATAGCTTGCTGGATGTCCTAAGCGGCCGGCGCCAGGCCATCCCGCCGGTCTGGATGATGCGGCAGGCCGGCCGCTATCTTCCCGAGTACCGGGCCTTGCGCGCGCAGGCCGGAAGCTTCCTCAAGCTGTGTTTGACGCCGGAATGGGCGGCGGAGGTCACGCTGCAGCCGGTGCGGCGTTTCGGCTTCGACGCCGCGATCCTGTTCTCGGACATCCTCATCGTTCCCTACGCGCTGGGCCAGGATCTGTCGTTCGCCGAAGGCGAAGGGCCGCGGCTGGCGCCGCGGATCGCGGCGGAGACGTTGGACGCGCTGCGGCGCGAGCCCGATCCGGCGAAGCTCGCCCCCGTTTACGAAACCGTGCGGCGCGTCCGCGCCGACTTGCCGGAGGGTGTCGCGCTGATCGGATTCTGCGGCGCGCCATGGACGGTCGCGACCTACATGGTCGCGGGCATGGGCACCCCGGACCAGGCGCCGGCGCGCATGCTCGCCTATGGCGAGCCGGCGACGTTCGCGTCGCTCGTCGACCGGCTGGTGGAGGCCTCGGTCGATTACCTGGCCGGGCAGTTCGCGGCCGGCGTCCACGCGGTGCAGATTTTCGACACCTGGGCGGGGGTGCTGCCGCCGCAGGAGTTCGCGCGCTGGTCGATCGAGCCGACACAGCGCATCGTCTCGGGCCTGCGCGCGCGCGTGCCGGAAGCGAAGGTCATCGGCTTTCCGCGCGGGGCGGGCACCAACCTCGCCCGCTATGCCGCGGATATCGCGATCGATGCGGTGGGGCTCGACTGGACGGTCGAGCTCGGCTACGCGCGCGACGTCGTGCAGGCGGGCAAGCCGGTGCAGGGCAATCTCGATCCGCTGGCCTTGCGCGCCGGCGGCGACGCGCTCGACCGCAGCATCGATGCCATCCTCGCGGCGCTGGCGCAGAAGCCTTTCATCTTCAACCTCGGTCACGGCATCCTGCCCGACACGCCGATCGCCCACGTGGAGCGGATGCTCAGGCGCGTGCGGGGCTGAGCGGCGTCGGGCGGCCGGCGGTGGAACCCGGCGGAACCCGATACTGCCGGATGCGTTATCCTTCTGACGGTTGACGAGGATAGCGGGAGAAGACCGATGCGAAAGCTTTGGGCGGTTGCTGTCGTCGCCGGCGGCCTTGCGCTGGGCCCGGCGGTTGCCAATGCCGGCGAGCGGTTCGGCGATGCCTTGATGGGCGCCGCCGCGGGCGCGATTGTGGGCGGGCCTGTCGGCGCCATCGCCGGCGGCGCGGTCGGCTATACGGCGGGACCGCACATTTCGCGCGGTCTCGGCTTCCATCGCCACCACCGCCACTATTACTCGCGGCGCTATGACCATCATCGCGTGACCCAGCGGTAGCGGCGCTTAGCGGCCTCGGAACGCCCCATAAGACCGGCCGGCGGGCGCGAGCGGGACTCGCGCCCACGCGAAACGCAAGCCCGCTTCTCCGCCGTGCGGCGGCGGGAACACTGGCGCCCGCGCGGCAAAAGCATTATCCACGGAGCCAGCGTTTCGCAGCGCCGGGGCTCAAGCGATGTACGAATGGATCAAGGCCGTCCATATCATGGCGGTCATCGCCTGGATGGCAGGCATGCTCTACCTGCCGCGGCTGTTCGTCTATCACTGCGAGGCCGAGCCCGGCTCCAAGCAGTCCGAGACCTTCAAGCTGATGGAGCGGCGGCTCCTCAACACCATCATCAACCCGGCGATGGTCGTGGTCTGGCTGCTCGGGCTCTACATGGCCTGGGATGCGCCCTGGTATGACGAGCTCTGGCTCCAGCTCAAGGTGGTGCTGGTCCTCGTCATGAGCGGGCTCGCCGGCTTCTTTTCCGTCTGCGCCCGCGACTTCGCCCATGACCGGAATCGGCGGAGCCAGAAATTCTATCGCCTTATCAACGAGGTGCCGGCGCTGCTCATCATCCTGATCGTGATCCTGGTGGTCATCAAGCCGTTCCGGTAGCTGGGCCGCCCGTGGGTCATGCACAGGGACATCTTGCGTTTCGGCGGCGTTTTTCTTATTTTGTGAGTCTCTCCCGATAGCTGGCAGGTGCAATCGTTTCGGTTCCGGGTGCGGAACCGGGTGCATCGGGCGAAGGCTGTCGGCAAGGTTGCCGCTTGGCGGCCGCCCGCCAACCCTCCGCAACCTCAAGTCACGAAGCGCGTTCTATCGAGTGGAAATCGGTTTGCGTCCGAAGGCGCCTTGAAAGTCTCGCAAACACTCAACGCACCTCCCGGCAGCCATCCGTCATATCGCCGACAGCCAGTCCGACAGCGCGCCGCAACAACCCCCTCCCCTGACGTGGAACACCACCTGTTCCCGGCCTCCCCAATAGGACGACCCGCATGCGGGAAATGAAACTCCAGGATTTGAAATCGAAGACCCCGGTGGAGCTGCTTGCCTTCGCCGAGGAGCACGAGGTCGAGAACGCCTCGACCATGCGCAAGCAGGAGCTGATGTTCGGCATCCTCAAGCAGCTCGCGCAGAAGGAAATCGAGATCATCGGCGAGGGCGTCGTCGAGGTGCTGCAGGACGGCTTCGGCTTCCTGCGCTCGCCGGAAGCGAACTACCTGCCCGGCCCCGACGACATCTACGTCTCGCCCTCCCAGATCCGCCGCTTCGGCCTGCGCACCGGCGATACCATCGAGGGCCAGATCAGGAGCCCGAAGGAGGGTGAGCGCTACTTCGCCCTCATCAAGGTCAACAAGATCAACTTCGAGGAGCCGGAAAAGGCCCGCCACAAGGTCAATTTCGACAACCTGACGCCGCTCTATCCCGACGAGCGGCTGAAGATGGAGCACGACGACGCCACCAAGAAGGACCTGTCGGCCCGCGTCATCGACATCGTGGCGCCGATCGGCAAGGGCCAGCGCGCCCTCGTGGTCGCCCCGCCGCGCACCGGCAAGACCGTGCTCCTGCAGAACATCGCCCATTCGATCACGGCCAACCACCCCGAGTGCTACCTGATCGTGCTGCTGATCGACGAGCGGCCGGAGGAAGTGACCGACATGCAGCGCTCGGTGAAGGGCGAGGTGATCTCCTCGACCTTCGACGAGCCGGCGGCGCGCCACGTCCAGGTCGCGGAAATGGTGATCGAGAAGGCGAAGCGCCTGGTCGAGCACGGCCGCGACGTGGTGATCCTGCTCGATTCGATCACCCGCCTCGGCCGCGCCTACAACACCGTGGTCCCGTCCTCGGGCAAGGTGCTCACCGGCGGCGTCGACGCCAACGCGCTGCAGCGGCCCAAGCGGTTCTTCGGCGCCGCGCGCAACATCGAGGAGGGCGGCTCGCTCACCATCATCGCCACGGCGCTGATCGACACCGGCAGCCGCATGGACGAGGTGATCTTCGAGGAGTTCAAGGGCACCGGCAACTCGGAGCTGATCCTGGACCGCAAGGTCGCCGACAAGCGCACCTTCCCGGCCATGGACATCACCCGCTCCGGCACCCGCAAGGAGGAGCTGCTCACCCCGCCCGACCAGCTCAAGAAGATCTACGTCCTGCGCCGCATCCTCAACCCGATGGGCACCATGGACGCCATCGACTTCCTGCTCGACAAGCTGCGCAATACCAAGAACAACGCCGAGTTCTTCGAGTCGATGAACACGTAGCGGATCGCTGCGGGTCTCGATTTCTTCATTATGGCCGGGCTCGTCCCGGCCATTTCGTTCTCAGGCGGCGGGCGCGCGCATGGCATCGACCGCGGCGGCAATCCCCGCCGCATCGGCCGCCGGCAGCGAGCAGCGCTCGCCGACGCAGACGAAGGCCGCCGCCGCGCCGCCGGCGGCCGCGATCTTGTCCCGCGCCGGATGGGCGGCGGGCAGGGCCTCGGCCCGCGGCGCGCGGACCACGATGCGGTCGAGGAACGGCAGGGCGAGCGCCGCCGCGACGAGGGCCTCGGCCGCGGCGCCCTCGCCCGTCACCACGATCTCGGCGGCGCGCAGCCGCAGGTCGAGCGCGTTGAGCGGGCTCACGTGGGCGAACAGGTTCTCCGCCGCGAGCGGCAGCAGGCCGTCGAGCAGCGCGTCGGCCCGGGCCCGGAATGCGTCGTCGCCGGCGAGCGCTGCAAGCCGCACGAGATTTTGCGCGATCAGCCCGTTTGGGTTGGGAATCGCCTCGTCGAAGGTCGATTGGGGGCGGACCACCAGCCCCTCGGCGTCGTCGGCGGTGAGATAATAGCGCCCGGTCTCGGGCTGGGCGTAACGAGCCTCCAGCATCGCCTGCCAGGCGATGGCGCGGTCGAGATCGTCCCGCCGGCCGGTCGCCTCGTGGAGCGCCAGCGCCGCCCGGATCATGGCCGCGTAGTCCGAGGCCAGTCCCGGCAGCACCAGCTTTCCCGCCCGGAACGCATGGCCGAGCCGCCCGTCGCGCTCCATGTTGCGCACAATGGCCGCGAAAGCCCGCCCGGCCATGGCGACCCAGCCCGGCTCGCCGAAAGCCACGCCGGCGTTGACCAGCGCGGCGATTGTCAGCCCGTTCCAGTCCGCCAGCACCTTGTCGTCGAGGCCGGGCCGTACCCGCTTTTCGCGCTCCTGCTGCAGCATGGAGCGCAGCACGGCCAATCGGGCCTCGTCTTCCATGCTGCGCGGCAAGTCCTTGAGCCGGTTGAGGATATTTTTGCCCTCGAAATTGCCCTCGGCGGTCACGTCGTAATTCGCAGCAAAGAACGCAGCATCGTCAGGCCCGAGGACCCGCTCGATCTCGGCCAGGGTCCAGACGTAGAACCGGCCCTCCTCGCCTTCGGAATCCGCGTCGAGGGATGCAGCAAAGGCGCCGTCCGGCGTGGTCATTTCGCGGGCCAGCCAGCCCACGGTCTCGGTGGCGCGGCGGCGGAACAGGTCATCGCCGGTGTGCCGCCAGGCGAGCGCCAGGAGCTCCAAAAGCTGGGCATTGTCGTAGAGCATCTTCTCGAAATGCGGCACCAGCCACCGCTCGTCGACCGAGTAGCGGGCGAAGCCGCCGCCCAGGTGGTCGTAGATGCCGCCCTCGCAGATGCGGTCGAGCGTCCGCGTCACGATGTCGAAGAACCGCGCGTCGTTGCGCCGCCGTCCGGCCCGCCACAGGTTTTCCAGCATGACGCACTGGGGGAATTTCGGCGCGCCGCGCAGCCCGCCGTTGACCGGGTCCATCATCCGGGCCAGCGCCGCGGCGGCCTGGTCGAGCTCGGCGGGTCCGATGGTGACTCGGCTCGAAGGCCGCGCGGCCTGGGCGAGCCGCTCCATCAGCGCGGCGCGGCTTTGCCCGATGCGCGCCGGCTCCTCGCGGAACAGCCGCGCCACCTCGCGCAGCACGTCGACGAAGGCCGGCCGGCCGTAGCGCGCCTCTTTGGGGAAGTAGGTCCCGCCCCACACCGGCTCGCCGTCCGGCGTCAGGAACATGGTCAGCGGCCAGCCGCCCTGCTCGCCCAGGAGATGCAGCGCGTTCATGTAGATCTGGTCGATGTCGGGCCGTTCCTCGCGGTCCACCTTGATGTTGACGAACAGCTCGTTCATCACCCGCGCGGTGGCTTCGTCCTCGAAGCTCTCGTGCGCCATCACGTGGCACCAGTGGCACGCGGCGTAGCCCACCGACAGCAGGATCGGCCGGTTGCTGCGCCGGGCTTCGGCCAGGGCCTCCGGTCCCCACGGCCACCAGTCCACCGGGTTGTGCCGGTGTTGCAGCAGGTAGGGTGAGGTCTCGCGGGCGAGACGGTTCTCGCGGGTC
>Ga0180221_1002262_pt1 | contig 11439 bp, 10 predicted proteins | sample eDN5th37CKraftMG_FD_151339 | JGI IMG/M metagenome (GOLD analysis project Ga0180221, IMG submission 151339) | Enriched Miracle-Growth compost microbial communities from Emeryville, California, USA - eDNA 5th pass 37_C Kraft MG (version 2) (version 2) ...
CTGGTCCGCGCCGTCGAAGAAGTCTTTATTGCGCGGCGGCTGCCCGGGGTCTGGCGCCTGATGGAAGTCCTGATCGTTGAGGATGATCTGGACTGGATTATTGGGCATGGACCCCCTCCATCAGGACGAGGTGACGTTTCGCCTTTTTCAGATCGCTGACCCTCGACTGGCCATATCCCGTCGCTTCGCCAATTTCGGTCTGCTTCATCGAGAATTCGGGATCATTGGCGATGAGGCTGACGAACGCCTCCTGATCTGTTGCAAGGATTCGCGCCGGCAAGTGGTCGTGATAGGGAGCGCGCGACAGCACTGTGCTCAAGGCGCGAAATACGCCTGGGCCGTCATGCGCTTCCCCGCCCAGCGCCAAGGTGCGCTTGACGGACCTGCAAACACGCTCAATGTCGGCCCCCGTTCTTCCAGCAAGACAATATGAGAATACGCGCAAGGTCGGCGCTTCTGCTTTGATCGGCATTAAGAAACGCGCGATCAACTGCTCCCGCGCCTGTAGGTCTGGCTCGCCAATCTGAACCTGCGTCTCGAAGCGCCGCCAGACCGCCGGATCGAGAAGCCTGTCATGGTTGGTGATTGCGATGGTCACGCCGTAGCCGCGCCGATGATCGAGATTCTGAAGCAGGGTGTTGACGACCCTTTTGATTTCTCCAATCTCCTGCGGGTCGTCCCGCAGCTTGGCGAGCGCATCAAATTCATCAAGCAGGAGCACGCAGGCGTAGCGGTTCGCGAAGTCGAATAGGTTCGCGATGTTTCTCGCTGTTGTTCCCAGAAACGACGAGATCAGCCCGTCAATACGGGCTGTAACCAACGGCAGATCGAGGCGCTGCGCGATGTAGTGTGCCGTGACCGTTTTCCCCGAGCCGGGAGGTCCATAGATCAGCAGCGACCGTGTCGGCTCAACACCCATAGACTGGAGGGCACCAGCGCTGCTCCATTCTTGAAGCAAGCCGTCGATCGTCTCGCGGATGGTGTCTGCATAAACCGGCTGAGGATTTCCACTCTCCGGAAATTCGATGGAACACAGCCGCGCCCCGGTCTCGCGATCGATCGGCGGATTGACGGCGGGCGTCAGTTTTTCGCCGGAGACTTGGGCGCGCGAGATTTCTACCCGGCTAGGAGCCATCTCATGGGTTTCGTTAACGGCAGCGCGAAGCCGATCGATGGTCGCGGCTTCCTTCGTGTGCCCCGCCTTTTCCAGCCGTTCGCGCAGTCTCAGCACCTGCTTGTCCAGCGCCTCGCGGTCGCCGGACAAGCCTGCGCGGATGATGCTCTGCACGACCGAAAAGTGCTCCATAGGACGATCCTGACTTCCATATCGAGAAATTGATGATTCGTATAGCTACTATGCTGCTCTTCTAGGGAAAAATCAACGATATTATCGGCTATATATGCGTTTCAATCGGCCTGCGCGCAGATTGAATCGGTCTGAGGGTGATCGCGATCCGGCCCTATGACGCTGGTTGAGGATTGGGCGCAGCGCTGTTCTCAATCCTGCCTGTGGGCGAACCGGGGCAGCAGAGGGCAAAGGCGGAATCCCAGCAAGCTGGCTCGGCAACCAAAGCGGGCACCAAGAAACGTTTATGAAACGTTTCTTGATTTGTGAGAAATGTTGTGCGATACGTCTGGCCGACAGAAGGAAGCCGACGATGAGCCGCGATGCTGCCATTGGAAAACACCTCGCCAGGCTGCGCGAGCATGCGCAGCTCAAGCAAAATGAACTCGCCAAGAAGCTTGAGTGGAGCGCAGCCGTGCTCTCGCGCGTGGAGGCAGGTGACCGCCCGCTCGCCGACGATGAGCTGGACATTATCCTGAAGGGTATCGGCACGCCGGAAGCGGCGCGGCTCAAAGAGATCCTCGGACGGCAGTGGCAGCGGCTGCCCGAACCCGCTCTCGGTGACGCTGATGCCGATCTCCTGTGGGAGGCAGAAGAAGTCGCTGAAGAAATCCACGCGCTCGCGGAGCAGCCCGATGTGAAGCAGCTCTTCGAGCGGCGTCTAGTGCGCTATGAGGAAGAGCTTCGCCTAGCGGCGCAGCATGTTCTCAACAAGCGCTATAACGTCGCCTTCGTGGGAACGATCGGTGTCGGCAAGTCCACCGGCATCTGCCGCATCGAGCAATTGGAACTTCCGAGCGCAAAGGGCATGCCAAACGCCGTGTTGGAGACCGGCTCTGGCGGCATCACGATTTGCGACGTGCATGTCCGGAAGGGACCGGGATATGGCTTGATCGTCGAGCCCTGCACCGAAGATGAAGTCCGTCATCACGTCACGGACTTTGCCAACTCTCTGCTGAACCCCGCCAAAGCCGGCGACGACGACGAAGAGGAAGCCGGTTCCGGCTCTCCTGGAATCTCGCGCGAGATCGACCGCGCCTTGCGCAGCATGACGGGCCTCCGCCGCCGCCGCTCCGAACGCAAGCCCGACGGCGCCATCATACCTGCGAGCGATGATGCGCGCGTTCTCGCCGCGCGCCATCCGGACGCCAAGACGTTGTCCGTCGAGATACTCGCCCGCATGGAGCTGCATAAACGGGACCGCCGCGACCTGTGGCACGACGCCAGCACCGGCAAGCCGCCGCTGGTGTGGCTGCAGGAGAACTTCGAGAAGATCAATAATGGCCGTCATCCCGAATTCACGGTGCCCAAGCGCATCGAAGTCGTGGTGCCGAACGACATACTGGGTGACGACACGGTGACGGTCACGCTCATCGACTCCCGTGGCATCGACGATCTCGCCGCGCGCGCCGACCTTGAGCAGCACTTTGATGATCCCCATACGCTCGTGATGCTCTGCACACTCTTTGCTCAAGCACCATCGACCGAAGTACGCCAACTCCTGACGCGCGCCAAAGAAGCGGGTGTTCGCACCCTCGCCACGCAGGCGGCGATCCTGGCGCTACCGCGATCGGGCGAGGCGCTTGCGGTTAAGTTTGACGGGGAACTCGCACAGACCGAAGAGGAAGGCTACGAGCTGAAAGCAGACGAGGTGCGGCTCAAGCTTCATGCGCTCAACCTCGATCATTTGCCGATCGCCTTTTTTAATTCGGCAACCGATGAGCCGGCAACGCTTCGCGCCTTCATCGCGGAACGCATCGAAGCCCTCCGGAATAGCCATCGTGCGGCGTTGCGCGAGATCATCGCCGGCGCCAGGGACCTGCTCGCCAACTACGAGAAGGCGCAAGCAGAAGAGACGCTGCGGACGGCGGCCAAGCGCCTCACGATCTGGCTCAAAGATAATGCCGAGCTGCCGCGCTCGGCGTCGCGCCGCGTGCACGATAGCCTTTTGTCGACGACACGGACCGCCCATTGGAAAACGATCTACGCCACCATCAGCCGCCGCGGAGGGTGGCCGAACCTTGATTATGCGCACCAGCTCAGCCATGGCGCGCGCCGTATCGCAACGCACGTGGTCGAGAACAAGATTGAGGGCTTCAAGACGATCGCCACCAGCGTCTTGAGCGACGACGATCTCGTCGACGCGCACGACCTTGCCCGCCAGGCCGTGCGCACGCTCGAAGCCGGCTTCGATGAGATCATCCGCAACGCGCAGTTGGTCGGCGAAAGCATCTATGCCGATGATCTGCGTGAGGATCTTGAATTCTGGCGCGCCTGCAGCGCCATCGCCGGCCGCGGCTACAAGGACCGGGTCAATGAGAAGAACCAGAACTGGTTCGAGGACGAACGCCATGGCGAGGCCGAGGCGCGCGTGATGGAGCTGGTGGCACACAAGTGGAGCGAGGTCGTGACCGGCGTCCGGGCCTTGCTGCCGGAAGGCTAACGGCGATGGCGTATCTTTCCGAGATCGAAGCGGCTTTGTTTCTCGGGTTGAAGGTCGAGACCGTTCAGTACCTGTCCAAGACGTGCCCAAAAAAAGGCGACGACCGCACGCTCAGATCCGTCAAACTCGATGGCGGCAAGGCGTATGACGAGGCTGAGCTCGAAGCCTACCGCACTTATTTGAACGAGCCGTGGCCGCTCCCCAAGCCCGGCGTGCGGCCAACGATCCCGAAAGCGATCCGCGACGACGTCAAGGAAGAGTCGCACCACGGCTGCGCGATCTGCGGCCACATGGATAACGGCGAGATTGCCCATATCGAAGCCGTCGCCAAGACGCTGAACAACGCGCCCGGCAACCTCATCTATCTGTGCCCCAACCACCACACCAAGTACGACCTCGGTTACAAGGTCAAATCGAACGTCACCGCCGATGAGATCAAGGCGGCGAAGCTCTTGAAGCAGAACGCCCGCCGCCGCGTCATGAAATACGAGGCGTTCGCGACCAAGTCGCTGATCTCCCTGATCCAGTTTGTGCGCAATCTCGAAAAGAGCATCGCCTCGGCCGCCACCGACAACCTCAAGGCCATGCATCTCGCCGAGCTGACCAACCTCTTGGCCGCGGTGCCGGAGCTGACCAAGGCGGCCGAAGCGGAGGCCAAGGCCGACAAGCTGACTACCAAGCCAGAAAAAGCGCTTATCAAGATCGCACCCAAGCTAGCGGCCATTTCCGCCACGGTGCCCGCCAAGCAGACCGAAAAGGCGGTCCGCGACAAAGCCAAAAAGCTGGTCGCCGAGGTCGAAGGCGTGCTGGTCGATATCGACGAGGTCGATTGCCCGCACTGTGGCGGCCGCGGCCTTACGGGCCTCGTCGGCGATTTTTGCCGTTACTGCAAGGGATCGTGCTTCGTGAGTTCGGCCAAGGCAAACGCTTATGACCCGGGCGAGCTCGACGAGGTCGAATGCCCGCGCTGCCACGGGCGCGGCACGACCGGTCTCGTGTCCGATCTTTGCGCCTATTGCCGTGGTTCATGTGTCGTCACGCACGCGAAGGCTGAGGCCTACGAGCCGGATGACATTGACGAGGTGGAGTGCCCGCACTGCGGCGGGAAAGGCACGACCGGCCTGGTGAACGATCTTTGCGCTTACTGCCATGGCTCGTGCGCGGTTAGTCAGGCGCGGCATGACGCCTATGATCGTGAAGAAATCGATGAGGTCGATTGTCCGCACTGCAATGGAAAAGGCATGACCGGCCTGGTCTCCGATCCGTGCGCCTACTGTCACGGCTCGTGCGTGGTCAGTCAAGCGAGGCATGACGCCTATGATCCCGAAGAAATCGACGAGGTGAAATGCCCGCGCTGCGGCGGCAAGGGTACGACAGGGTTCGTTGGCGATATCTGCAAATTGTGCCACGGATCGTGCGTCGTCAAAGAAGCCAAGGCCGACGCCTACCGGCGCAAACGTGAGCGATAACGTGGTGTCCGATGAACATCGATGATCCGGTCATCGTCCAGCTTCGCGTCTATTGATTTTGGAGCGACCTTTTTGACGAACCTCAACGATGGGCTGAACTGAATTGTACGCAATAAGCTACCTATCTACCTCGAACTGCGAAAATCTTTCAGCGAGACGATCTCGGTCTGGATAGTCCTGTGATCGCGACGGGAGCTTAATCAACTGCCCTGCCATAGCCTTGAGCCCATACTCGAACATTGGCCCGTCATTCATTGAAAGCAACGCCTCGCTCACGTGGATTCGGTAGTCTGAATCGATGCCGATCAGGTTTGCATCGAACGCTGCGTGATGAATTTTCGAAAGCGGCAGACCGTTTTGAACGATCGGCTGTCCAAACTCTTCGTCTTGGTCTGGCATGATGTGGGCGGCGTCAAGCAGTCGTGTCTCCGGCAATCCGGTTATGGCGCACCTATTGCCATAGGCAGTTAAAATGGCCTCGCGGAACGTTGCCTGATGAAGACGTTGCCGGACTAGTCGCAAGCCATATCTTCGCTCTCGCGCATCTGGAATGGACCACTGCTTATTCGCTGTGACCGGAGCCCCAAAGGCAAGCCGCACCTTTAAGTCCGAAGCCGACCAATCAGCGACATAAGTGGGCCAAATAAATGTATAACGTTGAGGTGCGACTCCGAGGAAGTAGAGGATGGGTATTTGACCGTCTCGCGCATCATGAAGCCACCGATTGTCGGCCGCGTTCGCATCTGTACCCATGAACGCATAGTCGATGAGCTCATCGCCACGCTCGATTTGCGTGTGAACCGTCCGTTGGTCATCGTACCAGACACGCGCACCGGTTCGTGGATAGACGGTCCTGACGCTAAGCAAATGCTTCATAGATGCAGGTTTAAATATTCCCCGTTGAGGATTGATCAACGGAATTCGTTGTCCGTCTACGAAGAATCCTGCCCGCAACTCGTCCACCGTTATGACGCCGCCCGCGCTCACGCGCTTGAGGTGCTCGACCGCTGCCAGTCGATTGCGCGCGTCCATGCGATCGTCACTCATCGCGCGGCCCGATCGAGGAAGAAAGGTCGGTCATAGAGAAAGCGATCATCCCAGATACCGATGATCTCGATGCCACGCCAGAGCCTCCGGGGATGGAATGGCGGCCTTATATCGCGGCGGGCGGACGGGTGTCCCCTGAAGATCATAATAATGACGACCGTTATCGAAATCTGCTTTAAGGCGGCTGCTGACCTCGAACCGACCGTCCCGTGCGACGGTGACGTATCCCAGATCAAACAGGCGATGGATATCGGTACGCAGGAGTAAACCGTTCGAAGGTGTGTGCTCTCCACCGGCCTCGAATGCGCGAATGTGAGCCGCATCCAAGATTGGCAGGGTCCTTTCGCCGGAGACGGCGCAGCGACGTTCGTAGCTATCAGTGATCGTTAGTCGGAATGCTCCCTGGCCCAATCGCGGCTTGATCAATGTCGGCTTACCGAAACGTTCAGCCATGATCGGCCCTGCGTTTTGAATTCCGGGAACCGAAGTCAATCGATCAGTGACCGCGGACCAGAGGTATTGGCCATCCCTTTCTTCAGTGCTGAACCCCTTGCCGGTCACGATATTTGGCGACCAGCCCTCTGGAACAGGTAGCCACAGATCCCTCGACCAGAAGAACGGCTGGGTCAGAATTCGGCAGCCAATGACAGGATCCTGTCGATCGTCCAGAGTAATCGGGTCACGACGATAACTCCCAATTCGTGCCCGCATCTCGGCGCGGCTGGAAACGCCGTTCTTGAGGCCAAAAGCGTCCCAGGCCAGCGACAGCGGCGCGATCGATGCATGACCGAAAATGCCCCCGCCTACGATGAAATTGTTTGGCGCATGCAGCTTGAAGAGGAAAAGCTCGCCCGGTTGGAGCGCCCGAAACTGCGTGGTGCCGCTAGGTTGCCAGAAATTGACTTCGTCGTGTGGAGCGGACGCGCTCAATTGGTCAAACCAAGATTTGTCCGTAACAGCGACGAACAGGCGGACCATGATTAATCTCGCTGGTCCACTGTGGCGATGGACAGAGATACTCCTCGGCTCCGATTAGCCGGTCGCACATCGATCTTTGGCATCACGCTTCAGGGATTTCCTCGGGTCTGAGCTGCTGCCGGTTTAGTGGACAGCCAGTTAAGCTAATCCGACCTTGCGCTCGAACTCAAGGGGGCTGAGGTATCCGATCGTCGAATGACGCCGGGTCGTGTTGTAGAACCGCTCGATGTAGTCGAACACATCAGCCTTGGCCTCGTTCCTTGTTCGATAGGTCTTGCGCGCTGTGCGTTCGGTTTTGAGCGACGAGAAGAAGCTCTCCATCGCCGCGTTGTCCCAAACGTTGCCGGATCGGCTCATGCTGCAGACGATGCCGCTGTCAGCCATCAGCCGCTGGAACTGCTCGCTGCTGTATTGGCTCCCCTGGTCGGAGTGGTGCAGCAACGCGTTTGGCTTGCCACGGCGCCAGATCGCCATCAGTAGCGCATCCGCGACCAACTGAGCCGTCATGCCAGCGCTCATCGACCAGCCGACCACACGTCGGGAGAACAGATCGATCACGGCCGATACGTAAAGCCAACCCTCCGCCGTCCAGATATAGGTGAAGTCGGCGATCCACTTCTGGTTTGGCCGCTCGGCCACGAACTGCCGGTCCAGCAAGTTCGACGGGAGAACTGCGATCTGCCGGTCGCCGTTGTCCTGCGGCAGACGCCGTCGTCGCGGCCTGGCCCGCAAAGCCTGCAGGCGCATCAGGCGCTCGACCCGGTGCAGACCGCAATCGATGCCCTCGGCCAGCAGGTCGCGCCAGACACGTCGTGCCCCATAGGTCCGATCGCTACTGGTAAAGCTCGCCCTGATACGCTCGCCAATTGCTTCGTCGTTGCGGGATCTGGCGCTGGGCGAGCGGTTCAGCCAGGCATGGAAGCCTGACCGGGAGACGCCCAGTGCGTTGCATAGCCATGCCACCGGCCAGACGCTCCGGTGCTTCGCAATGAAGGCGAACTTCATGTCGCTTCCTTCGCGAAGAAGGCTGCGGCCTTTTTTAGAATATCCCTCTCGGCCTTCAGCTTGGTGACCTCGCGCCGCAGACGCTCGATCTCCTGCTGCTCGGGCTTCATTTGTCCATGGCCTGGAAAGGCCTGCACCGGATCGGTGCCGAATTCCCGCACCCATTTGCGAAGCACGTTCTCGTGCACGTCCAGATCACGTGCAGCTTGCGCCACCGAGACCCCGCGCTCTCTAACCAGCTTCACCGCCTCAAGCTTGAACTCCCGACCGAACTTCCGTCTCTGCATGGCAACCTCCGGCTTCATGAAACACCCAATCTCGGTGTCCATCAAACCGGCAGCAGCTCAGTCGACCAATCACTCGGGAAGGTGCGCTTTGTGCGCGATCTCGGATCGGCCCACAAGTTGATCCGCCATCTCCTCGACGAAGATGCGCTGCGTCGTCTGAAACCCAGCGATGCTGCGTATAGACTCCGTTACAGTGAACCCTTCTTCGATAGCCCTTTCGAACGGAGACGACTGCGGATCCTGAACAACCTGTTCCTTGCCCTGATCAAGGCCGGCCACCAGCCCTGGCTTGGCGAACAGGCCCGCAATGTCGGTGTGACAGTGGGCAGCCAGAAGATCTCGTTCACACTGGACCACCCCAGGGCCAGGACGCAGGCCAACGGACGAATCCAAGCGCCACACGAAGCTTACGAAATCCTGCGGCTAGAAATCTCAGCATCCGGGGACTCCTGGGAGGATGACGACAGCGGACGCATCGAGGATCGACTTAGAGAAATCGTCCTGAAGCTGATCGTGGCCGGTGAGGTTCAGTACCGTGCCAGTGCCCACACCGCCTATGAAAACGCGCGCCGACGCCGTGCCGAGATGGAGCGCAGGCTGGCCGAACAACGCGCCGAGGCAGCCCGACTTGCACGTGAAAAAGCCGCCAAGGCAGAAGCGGAGCAACGTAAAACATTGCTCCGAATGGCAGCCGATCATCGAGCGGCCCAGGATATTCGAGCGTCCGTCAAAGCCGCCATCACGGCCTTCAGTCCAGAAAAGGCCGAAGAAAGCCTCGTCGCAGGCTGGGCGGCCTGGGCCTTGGGAGTCGCAGACCAGATTGATCCGGTAGGCCGCCTTCAGATCACAGAGGATGGACCGTCCATCGAGAATCCGGCGGTCGCCCCGGAAGCAGAGCAAGGGAGCCAAAGGAGGTGAGATGCCAGAAGACGAGAGGTTACAGGCTGTCAAGCATCTCCTTTTCAACTATGTGCGGAGCCCCTCCTTGCGCCACATTCGGGATCCGCATGCGGTCATTGTGCTCGCTAACGAGATCATGCGCGTCGTCGACCGCCGCAATTCAGTTTGGCTCAAATGGGATGAGCAGCGGGAGAAGCTCGTAAAATCGGCCGTAGGCTGCTGGATTCCACTCGATGATCTGAGCGACTTTCTGAACGGACTGCCTGGACCGGCGCTGACAACGACGGACGTCACCCAGCGCATGCGGGCTTTCGAAGACGAAGACTATTTCTCCTACCCCAAGGAAGAGCTGCAGCCGGGCTGTCTAGCGATTTATGAGCGTGAGAAAGCCCAGGGGACCGAGCTACCAGCCATTATTGGGCTCTTGCGCGACCATGTCGAACGCGAAGAAGAGCGCCTCAGGATCGAGCAAAAAGAACGATATGAGCAATCGCGCGAAAAGGACCGGGTCGCCCGGGAGCAACGACTTCTGTCCGGCGCCGATTGCAAGTGGACACAGCTAGCGAAATCACCCGACTGGCATTGCCGCACGAATGGACGGCTGTACCGGCTCTCGCCGACGAAGGACAAGATGTGGAATCTCCACCGCGCGAACAAGGTAGACGGTCCGAGTGGTTCGCTGATTGGAAAATATCAGAGCCGGCGTGATGCGTCGAAAGTGGTCGCCCAAGTGGCGTATCAGCCCGACCAGCTTTAGTTGGTTGGCTGCCACGCCCAGCCGGGCTGTCTTCCTTTTCAGCGATAACGATCGAGCCTAGTCGCGCGTCGAAGATCCCGAATCTTTCAGAGGAATGAAGACAGCCACTGCAAAGCTAGAACCACCTAGCTTTTGAGCATTTCGCGTGAATGGGTTAGAGTAGTTTGGTGACTCAACGTGCTAGGACCATCCTCAGCGTGACCAGATGTTGCTAAGGATGAAGATCACGTTAGATCACCGATTACCGACCCCAAACTCATACCCCAGCGATTTCTTGGCCCAAGAAAAATTCTTTTCCAATCAATGCGATATCTTCTGTGAGAATATTGGTCCACAACCATCCAAGTGGCGATCCGACGCCGTCACGCGCCGACATCCTGATGACGCAGAACATCATCGAGATCGCCAAGCCGCTCGGCATCAACGTCCACGACCACATCATCGTCGGCAAAGACGGCCACACGAGCTTCAAGGGATTGCGGCTGATCTAGAGCATGATCCCGAAAAGTGGGCACCGGTTTTCGGAAAAGATCATGCTCAAAAAAAGCTAAGCGATGGGTCTGATTCAACGGAGTTGGATCAGACCCTAGCGCGCACTCGGCGGAGAGGTCTCACCGCGTCAGCGCGATATCGTCGGTCGCCGGCAGCCGGCGGAAGGTCGCGGCATCGACCTCCTCGAAGCGCCACAACGCGCCGGCGGCGGGCGCCAACAGCAATTCGCCCTCCTGCATCGACCAGTGCGTGAAGCGCTGCCGGACGATCGACGCATCGCAATTGGGGCGCAGCAGCACCGGATATTTCCCGTCGGCGCCGTTGCTGTCGAGGGTCAGCTTGCAGATCGGCGCGCCGGCGCGGGTCATCGTCCATTCGCCGAACATATCGTCGGCCGGGCGGCTCGCCTGCTGGGCGGAGCCCGGCGCTTGCAGGAACAACAGGCCGACGCCCGGCGTCGGCGCCTCGAACACGCCGGTCTCGACCTCGCCGAACGCAATCAGCGTCTTGCCGCGCGCATCGACGAGCCGCAGCAGGTCGTTGTCGGCAAACAGCCACGCCGCAACATCCTTCACCACCGGGAACAGGCTGGCGCAGGCGGCATCGAACTCCACCTTGAAGCCCGACGCGGCGGGCGCGGTGAGGAAGCGCACGGCGCAGATCCGCTCGCGGTCGGCGCTCGACAGTTCCCACGGCGCCGCCGCCAGCCGCGCCGC
>Ga0180221_1002264_pt1 | contig 11427 bp, 9 predicted proteins | sample eDN5th37CKraftMG_FD_151339 | JGI IMG/M metagenome (GOLD analysis project Ga0180221, IMG submission 151339) | Enriched Miracle-Growth compost microbial communities from Emeryville, California, USA - eDNA 5th pass 37_C Kraft MG (version 2) (version 2) ...
GAGGGGCGCCGCGGCCTGGGCGGTGTCCGCGTTCCTCGCCGCATTCCTGGCCGCGCTCGCGGGCTCCATCGCGCCTGCGGTGGCGCTGGAGCCGATCGTCATCGAGACGGAGCAGGACCGTGTCGAGCTGACGACGCTCGGCGAGTTCTACGATGCCCGCGGCGATACCCTGCAGGTCGAGACGGCGCCCGCCGCCGACGGCATGTCGGGACGCATGTCGGTCACGGCGAAGACGCCTGGCACGAGCCCCAACTGGGTGGTGTTTGCGCTGAGCAATCCCACCGACAAGCCGATCGAGCGCTGGCTTACGGCGGCACGCTACAGCGTCGTCGGATCGGGTGCGGTGTGGCCGGATCTCGACGCGCAGCGCATCGAGGCGGTGACGCCATCGATGGGGTTCATCCCCGAGCGCATCAAGAGCGACCGCGCCGACATCTTCCGCATCACCGTCGAGCCCGGCCAGACCGTGACGTACGTTGTCGAGCTATCGTCCGACCGGTTCGCGCGCCTCTATCTGTGGAAGCCGCTGGAGTACGAACTCTACTCGCGCGACCGCCAGCTGATGAACGGCATCATGCTGGGTCTTACCGGCCTGCTGGCGATCTTCCTGACGGCGATCTTCGCCGCCAACCATAAGGCGATCTTCCCGAGCGCGGCGCTCGTTGCCTGGTGCGTGCTGGCGTATCTATGTGTCGACTTCGGTTTCTTCCATAAGCTCTTTCAGCTGAAACCGGGCGACAATGCCGTCTATCGCGCGGCGAGCGAATCCGCCGTCGCGGCGAGCCTCGTCATCTTCATATCCGTGTTCTTGCGAATAGCCTTCTGGCACGGGCTCATACGCATGCTGTTCACGGTCTGGATCATCGCGCAGCTCACGCTGGTGGCGGTGGCGGTGATCGACCCGCGCCTCGCCTCCACGTTCGCGCGCATGTCGTTCCTGGTGATCGGCAGTGTCGGCGGCGCGTTCGCGCTGTTCCTGGCGGTACGCGGACAGGACCGCGCACTGTCTCTCATTCCCACGTGGATCCTGTTCCTCATCTGGATCTTCGGCGCCGCCATGGTGCTGACGGGCCGCATTTCGGGCGATGCCGCCGTTCAGGGTCTCGTCGCGGGCCTGGTGCTGATCCTCATTCTCATCGGTTTCACCGTCACGCAGTTCGCGTTCCGGTCGCTGGAGCCCCTGTTCGGTGCAGCGCCGAGCGAATTGCAACTGCGCGCGCTCGCGGTCGACGGGGCGGGTTCGGCCGTCTGGGAATGGAATGCGCGCCGCGATGAAGTGAAGGTGAGCCCGGCGATCGAAGCCGCGCTCGGGCTCAACGCGGGCGAGCTGTGCACGAAGGTCGACGATTTCATCAAGCACCTGCATCCCACGGACCGCGAGCGTTTTCGCATGATCCTGTGGTCGGTGCAGGAGCGCACCTGGGCGCGCATCCGCACCGATTTCCGCATGCGCCACACCGACAACAGCTACCGCTGGTTCGAGCTGGAAGCTGCAAGCGTGCCGAACGCCGATGCGCGCGCCATGCGGTGCGTCGGGCTGGTGCGCGACGTGACGGACGCCAAGCGCGCGCATGAGCGCCTGCTGCACGATGCGGTGCACGACAGCCTTACAGGGCTGCCGAACCGCGAGCTGGTGCTCGACCGTCTCGGCGTTGCCGCGAGCCGCGCCAAGAGCGAAGCCGGTGTGCGCCCCAGCGTCATCTTCATCGACATCGACAAGTTCAAGAGCGTCAACGTCTCGTTCGGCCTCGTCGTCGGCGACAGCCTGCTGCTCACCGTTGCGCGGCGGCTGCAAAGCCATCTCGGCCCGAACGATACGCTCGCGCGGGTGGGCGGCGACCAGTTCGCCATCCTCATGGTCTCCGAGCAGAGCCCGCAGGATCTCGCCGGGCTCGCAGAGCGCGTGCGCCGGTCGCTGCGCGCGCCGATCAAGATCGCCGGCCAGGAGATCGTGCTCACGGGCTCGATCGGCATCGCGGTTTACGACGGACAGACGCCATCGCATCTCGACCTCTACAAGGAGGCCGAGATTGCGATGTACCGCGCCAAGCGCGGCGGTGCGGACCGCATCGAGATCTTCCGGCCCGAGATGCGCTCGGACCGCGACGACCGCGTCGCGCTCGAGAGCGATCTGCGCAAGGCGCTGTCAAAAAATCAGATCAAGGTCCTCTATCAGCCGATCATCTATCTGCCGACCGAGGAGCTGGCGGGCTTCGAGGCGCTGGTGCGCTGGGAACATCCCAAGCGCGGGCTGATGAGCCCCGACGATTTCATTCCGATCGCGGAGCAGTCCGATCTCATCGTGCGGCTCGGCTCGCATGTGCTGCTGCGCGCCGCGCACGAGGCCGCACGCTGGCAGCGTGAGCTACCGCGCGAGGAACGGCCGCTGTTCGTATCGGTGAACATTTCGAGCCGGCAGATTTTCCGCCAGAACCTGATCCAGGAAATCCGCCACATCCTCGGCCGCAACATCGTGCCGAAGGGTTCGCTGCGCCTCGAGATCACCGAAAGCCTGGTGATGGAGAATCCGGAGCAGGCGACGGAGATCCTCGAATGGCTGCGCGGCGCGGGCGCGGAGCTGGCGCTTGACGACTTCGGCACGGGTTATTCCTCGCTCGCCTACCTGCAGCGCTTCCCGTTCGATACGATCAAGGTGGACCGGGCGCTGGTGCAGGCGAGCGGCGACAGCGGCGGGGCCGGCTCGGCCATCGTGCGCTCTATCGTTGCGCTTGGGCACGAGTTGGGGAAAGGCGTCGTCGCGGAGGGCGTCGAGACGGCGGAGGATGTCGCGTTCCTGCGTTCGATCAGCTGCCAGTACGCGCAGGGCTTCTACTACGGCGAGCCGATGTCGGACCGCGACGTGCTGCAGCTCCTGAAGATGGTGCGAGCGGCTGAAAGCAAGCTGCGTCCGCGCGGGCTGTTCCGCGCCAAGGCAAAGGGCAAGGGCCGCGGCAAGAATGGTGCTGCGGACAATGTTGCCGCCGACGGGGCGGTGTCGCCGGAGAACGGCGCTTTGCCGCCCGCGCCCGTCAACGCCAATGGTGGCGGCAACGGCAACGGGCATGATGTGGCGCTGAACGGGCGCCCGTCCATGCCGTCCATGCCGCCCGCGGGCGCGACGCACACGCCGCTGCGCTCGCGCATACGTCCATCAAGCCCGCCGGCCGTGGGCCATCATCACCTGTCGCCGCCGGGAATGCCGCAGCAGACAGCGTCTCTGGCCGCCGGCGGCGGCGGCCTGCCCTCACCTGCCCCGCAGGGATTTGCGCCTCCGCCTTCGCCGCACAAGGGCGCGCCACCGTTCGATTTCTCGCAGGGCGAAGCGATGGATCTTCCAGCGCATGGGAACGGCCTGTTGCACGCCGACGGTGCCTCCGTACCGCTGCCGATCAGCGAGCCGCCCGTGCCGTTCGGATCGGCACCGAAGGCCAACGGTTTCCATGGCGCTCCGCCGCCCGTCGATCGGGGGCCACATCCAGGCCAGGGGTTTGCGATGCCCCATGATGGTCCGGGACAGGTGGGTGATGCGATGCCGCCGCCCGGCTATTCCGGGGCGCCAGGACGGGAGCCTCAACAGTTCGGCTCGCCTCTGCCGGTCGATGGTCCCGGCGGCCCGATGGGCATGCCGGACTTCTCGCCGCCTCCGGCTCCGTCGATGCACGGCAACGACGGCGCACCTTCGCCGTTCGATTCCTTCATCGATCCCCCGGAGGCCCCACAGCCTTCCCAACACCAGGGTTTGCAGCCGTCGCCGCCGGCACCCGTCTTTCCGCAGCCCAACAGCCAGCACGGGGAGGCAGGCGATCCGTTCCCCGCTTCCCACCGTGAGCCGAAGCAGGCACCTCGGCCGGCACCGGGCACTTCCTCCGGCCGGCCTCAGGCATCGCCTCCGGGCGGTGCGTCGGCGCCGGTGCGAGGGGATGGGCCTGCTACGAAACCGCGGGCGCAACAGCGGCCGGTGACGGGGATGCCTGCAGCCGCCCCGCCTGCGTCTGGCGTGCCGCCGCGTCCATCGGCGCCGAACGGGCAAGCGCATCCGGTGCATCCGCCGGCCGGCAACGGTGCCGGTGCAGCAAGTTCATCGCCGGCTCGCAAGATGGCGCCCGATTTTGCGGGACTGCCGCCGACGATGGCGGCCAGTCTCGCCAAGCTCGCGGGCGTGCCATGGCCGCCGCGCGAGGAGGACTAGAGTCTTCGGCCTTTCAAAGGCTCGATCCGAAAAAGTGGAGAACCGGCTTTCCGCTCAGCAGTGCGCTGAACGCAAAAGAGTAGAGGCCTACGCGAATCGCGGGGCTTTAGCGGGTTGCGGTGAGGCACGCTCAGGCGTGGCCGACGTCGCTGACGAGGTGCGAAGGGTCGATGCCGATCTTGGCGAGGGCGCGGGCGTATTTCGCTTCGAGGTTGGGGTCGAAAACGATGTCCGGATCGGCCGGACAGCTCAGCCAGCCGTTCGCCTGGATCTCGCTTTCGAGCTGCCCCGGAGACCAGCCCGCATAGCCGAGGGCGAGGATCGCGCGGTCGGGTCCATTGCCCGCCGCAATGGCCTTGAGGATGTCGATGGTTGCCGTGAGGCATACGCCGTCCTCGATGGGGAGCGTCGAATCCTCGGCAAAATAGTCGGAGCTGTGCAGCACGAAACCGCGCCCCGTCTCGACCGGACCGCCGACGTGGATCGACATACGCCCGACTTCGTCCGTGATCGCCGTCTCGTCGTTCTCGCTGATGATGCCGAGACGCTCCAGCAGGTCGGGAAATGAAATGTGCGACGCGCGCTGATTGATGATGAGCCCCATGGCGCCGTCCTCGGAGTGTGCGCACATATAGATGACGGACCGCGCGAAACGCGGATCCGACATCACCGGCATGGCAATGAGGAGCTGACCGTCGAGATAGCCATCGCCGGAGGCGCGGCGCTGACCGGGCTGGGTTATGTTCATATGCTAACACTAACGTGCCAACGGGCGGGGTGTGAAGCGGTCAATTGGCGAGTTGCAATATCGTTCCGGGCGGAAGCAGCAATGGTTTGTTAGGCAGTCGTGTTTTCATGCGCCGAGCAAGGCGCTACAACGCTGACGGCTCGCCAAACCAACCTATTTCGAAGGGACCGCCGATGCGTAAAAGCCGGACTATGCTCACGGGGGCCCTTGCCCTTTTCGCCATGGGCGCCGCGGCGACGGCCGCGGGCGCTGAGGTCGCCTCCGATTGGGTTTCCGGGCACAGCTCGCGTGCGCGGCTGGTGGGTGGTGGCGGCATTCTCGGTGTCGAGCTCGAGCTGCCGCAGGGATGGAAAACCTATTGGCGCTATCCGGGCGAAGCGGGCGGCGTTGCGCCATCCTTCGACTGGTCGAAGTCGCAGAATCTCGAGAGCGCGGAGGTGCTCTATCCTGCACCGCGCCGCATGTCGGACGCCGGCGGCGAGACCATCGGCTACAAAGGGAGCATCACATTCCCGGTGCGCCTGAAAGCCAAGGATCCGGCGAAACCAATCGATGTTCACCTCGCGCTCGACTACGGCGTGTGCAAGGATATCTGCATCCCGGCGCAGGCGGAATTATCACTCAAGCTGCCGCCGGACGCGGAGATTTCCGAGGATCTGATGGATGCCATTGCGCGTGTGCCCACGCGCCCGCAGGCGCGGCGGGAGACCGATCCGCTCATCAAGCGAGCCGCGGCGGAACTGGGCGGCGACAAGCCTCGCATCGTGATCGAAGCTGACGTTCCGGAGGGATCGGGCGCGGTGGATGCCTTCGTCGATGCGCCTGACGGCATTTACGTTCCGTTGCCGACGAAGGTCTCCGGCGACGGCAAAGGTCCCGTTACTTTCGAGGTCGACCTTTCGAAGGATGTCGACCTGTCGATGCTGAAAGGCAAGCAGCTCACGGCGACGGTCGTAACGGACAAAGGGCAATCGGAGGAGACATTCACGCTCCAGTGAGCGGACCGATGCCGCGGTTGTGCGTTTAGGTTTCGAATGGTGCAAGAAAGCGAGGGCACGAGATGACAATCAAGGTCGGAGACAGACTTCCCGATGCGGGCTTCATGGTGATGACGGCCGAGGGTCCCGCGAAGCGTTCGACGGGCGAAATCTTCGCCGGCAAGAAGGTTGCGCTGTTTGCCGTGCCGGGCGCTTTCACGCCGACCTGCCAGCAGCAGCATGTGCCGGGGTTCGTGGCGCGTGTCGACGAGCTGAAGGGAAAGGGCGTCGATACGATCGCCTGCACGGCGGTGAATGACGTCTTCGTGCTGGCGGAGTTCGCCAAGGCGACGGGTGCGGATGGAAACATCCTGATGCTGGCCGATGGCAATGGCGACTTCGCGAAGAAGATCGGCCTCGATGTCGACCTGTCGGATTTCGGCCTGGGCCTGCGTTCGAAGCGCTATGCGATGCTGGTGGATGACGGCGTCGTCAAGGTTCTCAACGTCGAGGACCTGCCGCCGCAGCACGACAAGTCGAGCGCGGCGACGTTGTGCTCGATGATCGATCGGTCGCTTTGATCGGGCCTAACCTGAGCTGCCGCGCGCCGTCGTTTTAGCCGGCTTCTGCGGTTTGTATGCGGCCATGCCGAGGCGCGCCAATTCGTCGGCGCGCTCGTTTTCGGCGTGGCCCGCATGCCCTTTGATCCAGCGCCAGTCGATCTCATGCACGCGCCGCGCTTCATCGAGCCGCTGCCAGAGATCGGCATTCTTCACCGGTTTCTTGTCGGCGGTGCGCCAGCCGTTTTTCTTCCAGCCGTGAATCCAGGCGGTGATGCCGTTCTTCACGTAGACGCTGTCGGTGTGCAGCTCGACGCGCGTGGGGCGCTTCAGCGCCTCCAGGGCGGAGATGGCAGCCATCAGCTCCATGCGGTTGTTGGTGGTCTGCGCCTCGCCGCCGGAAAGCTCCTTCGTGGTGTCGCCGTACGTGAGAATGGCGCCCCAGCCGCCCGGCCCCGGGTTTCCGGAGCAGGCGCCGTCCGTATAGATGATGACAGGCGGACGTTCGCTCATGGCGTCGCCTCGCTGAGACCGTAGTCGGCGATCGAGCGCACGCTCTGGTGAAAGCGCAGCCGGCGCACATATTCCATCGGGTTCTTCGGGCTCACCAGTGCGTCCTTCGGTGTGTTGAGCCAATCATAGGCGCGCGTCAGCAGAAAGCGCATCGCGGCGCCACGGGCGAGCGTCGGCATCGCTGCGCGCTCGGCTGCGTCGAGCGGGCGCACGCTTTCATAGCCGCGCAGCAATGCCTGCCCCTTGGTGAGGTTGAAAGAATTGTCCTTCTCGAAGCACCAGGCGTTGAGGCACACGGCGATGTCGTAGGCGAGCGCATCGTTGCAGGCGAAATAGAAATCGATGAGGCCGCTCAGGCGATCGCCGATAAAGAAAACGTTGTCGGGGAAGAGATCGGCGTGGATGACGCCTTCGGGAAGGGACGGGGGCCAGTTCGCCTCCAGAAACGCGAGTTCGCCTTCGACGAGCGCGGAGAGATCAGGCACGATCTCGTCCGCCTGCGGGGCGAAGCGCTCATAGAGCGGGCGCCAGCCGGATAGCCCAAGGGCATTGGCGCGGCGCAGGGCGAAGCCTTCGCCGCCGAGGTGCATCTCGGCCAGTGCGCGGCCGACACACATGCAGTGGGCAGCCGTAGGACGGCGCACCCAGAAGCCTTCGAGGAACGTCACGAGCGCCGCGGGCCGGCCCGCGAGCTCGCTGAGGTTCTTGCCTGCGCCATTGCGGACGGGCGTGGGGCAGGTGACGCCGTGCTCGGCCAGATGCTCCATCAGCCCGAGATAGAACGGCAGGTCCGACACCTCGACGCGCTTTTCGTAGATGGTGAGGATGAACGGCCCTTTGGACGTGTGCACGATGTAGTTGGTGTTCTCTACGCCCTCGGCGATCCCCTTGAATGACAGGAGCTCGCCAAGGCCATAGCTAGCGATGAAGCTCGCCAGCTCGTCGTCGCTGACTTCGGTATAAACGGCCATCGGTATCTTTCGGAGATCAGGTGGCGGCAGGTGCCGAACGCAGCTCACGCGGGACGTTGAAGGCGATTCGCTCCAGCGCGGTAGTGACTGTTTCGACCGAAACCTCGAAGCGGCTGCGAAACGCCTCGATCACCTCCTCGACGAGCTGTTCGGGAGCGGACGCGCCCGCAGTGACGCCGATGCTTTCCAGGCCCTCGATTTCCGCCCACGGGATGTCGGCTGCGCGCTCGATGAGGTGTGCAGACGGACACCCCGCGCGCTGGGCGACCTCGACGAGGCGCAGCGAGTTGGAGCTTTGCGGGCTGCCGACGACGAGAAGGCAACCGATCTTGGGGGCGATGGATTTGACCGCCGCCTGGCGGTTGGTCGTCGCGTAGCAGATGTCTTCCTTGTGCGGGCCGACGATGTCGGGGAAGCGCCGGCGCAGCACCGCGACGATGGCGGCGGTGTCGTCCACCGAAAGGGTCGTCTGGGTGACGAACGCGAGCTTGCCGGCATCGAGGGGCTCGAAGCTTTCCGCATCGGCCGCCGTCTCGATCAACGTCACCGCGCCGGGGGGAAGCTGGCCCATCGTGCCCACGACTTCGGGGTGACCGGCATGGCCGATAAGAAGGATCTGGAGACCTTCCTCGTGCAGGCGTCCGGCCTCGATATGCACTTTGAACACCAGTGGACAGGTGGCATCGAGCACGAACATGTTGCGGGCCTTGGCCGCCGCCGGGACGGACTTGGCGACCCCGTGTGCTGAAAAAATCACGGGCTGGTCGGTCTCGGGAATGTCGTCGAGCTCCTCCACAAAAACGGCGCCTTTAGCTCTCAGGGAATCAACGACAAATCGGTTGTGCACGATCTCGTGTCGTACGTAGACGGGAGCGCCGTATTTGGCCAAAGCCAGTTCTACGATCTGGATGGCTCGGTCCACGCCGGCGCAAAAACCGCGCGGGGCCGCAAGGTAAACGGTCAACGGCGGCCGGGATGGGGGCGCGGACGGTGGGGATGCGGCGGACATCGCTTTCTCTGTCTATCCGGATGCGGTGCAGCGCAATGCGCTTGGTCCGGATCGGTTGGGGGTGCTAGGCTTGGCTACAGACAATACAGGAAGCCTCCGCCGCCGGCCTAGGGGTTTGGGTCGCAGCGGCAAAGAAGGGGCCAACGAGGGGTCAATCCGGGGCACCATGAGGTTAGCCGCGACCAAAGCTTCGCGCATAGGACTATGCGCGGGCGCTTGCGCGCTGTTAACCGTAGCCGTCGGCGGCTGCGGCATTTCCTCGATTACATCGGGCCTTGGCGGCGGGATTTTCGGCGGATCGTCATCGCAGCCGGCGGCCTCGCCGGGCGTCAACGAAGAACAGCTCCTTTCGGCGGCGAAGACGGACGTGGCCGTTTCGGCTCCCGTGGGCGAGATCGCGCACGGCTGTCCGCGCCTGAGCATATCGCCGCACGGCGGTCACCTGACGATTTACGAGGATGGCCGCGCGGGCGATGGTCTCGCCATCATGCATCGCGGCGAGATCACCAAGACGGCGCGCGAGTGCCAGATAGAGCCGGGCCGCGTGACGGTGCGTTACGGCTTTTCGGGCCGCATTCTGCTCGGGCCCCGCGGCCATGCCGGCAACGTGCGTCTTCCGATCAACGTGGTCGTGACCGATGCCAAGCGGGCGCGCGTTGCGGGCGATACGGTGAGCGTCGATGCCACCGTGGCGATCGACAATCCGATCGGATACTTCTCCACGGTGCGCTCGGTGACCTTCGACATTCCGGAGGGCTCGCGTCCGGGCGAGTTCGAGGTGTTCGTCGGGTTCGACCAGAATGCCCAGGGTGCCGGCTAGCGGCACGCGCGGCCGTTCCCGAACGTGAAGGCCGGGAAATCCCGGTCCTACTTTCTTGATTTCATCTCGACCTCACCGCGCTCCCAAGGCTGCCGGTCGCTTTGGCGGAAGCCGGGCAGAGCGTTTTCGATTTCGTCAGTCCATGGCGCGCGCCGCCTTCGCGCGCTGGAGCATCGCTTTGTCTTCCTCGGGACTGATGAAGCCGTCGCCATCGGCGTCGATCTGGCCGAACACCTCATCGGTCATGTTCGGGTTGCCGGCCTTTGCCTCTTCCAGGCTCAGCTTGCCGTCGCCATCGGTGTCTCCGCGGTCGAACTCAGCTTGCCAGGCGGCTTCGTCGAAGGGGGCGGCCCCGTTCTCGGCCAGAACTGGAGCGGCAAGCCCCGCCGCCATCAGCAAAGTTGAAAAAATGAGCTTCATGGCTCCTCCTCGATGCGTGCTGCGTTGGTTTCGGACCCCGTGACGCTCGTCTAACTTCCGATCATCGCCGTATTGGGGCCGTTCGCTATGGCTCGCGGCACGCGAGCGCGTACGCCGACCGTGGCGGGAGGCAAACCGTCAGCGCAGCGCAGCTTAAGAGACCATCGCAGGCGACGTGCAGGCGCTGCATTAGCCCCATAGCAAAAGCGCCCCGGATGGGGTGTCCGAGGCGCTTTGCGTTTTCATGTCCGTGGCCGATCAGGGGCGATCAGTTCAGCTTTCCGCCGAGATCCTTGATGCTCTGCGCGACGAGGCCGGCGGCGGTGGATGCGGCGGAGGCCTTCGACCGCAGGATCTTTTCGGCCGCGCTGATGGCGTTGTCGACGGCGGAAGCGCGAACCTCGGCGAGGGCCTGGGCCTCGGCGCGGGCGATCTTCTCCTCGGCCGACTTCGTCCGCCGCTCAACCGACTCGGTCAGCGCCTTGCGGGTCTGCGCGGTGAGCGCCTCGGCTTCGCGCTTGGCCTGCTCGAGGATTTCCTTCGCCTCGTTCTCGGCCTCGCGGCTCTTGCGCTGATAGTCGGCCAAGAGCGACTGCGCCTCATCGCGCAGGCGGCGTGCCTCGTCCAGCTCGTTGCGGATGGCATCCGCCCGCTGGTCGAGCGTCTTACCGACGGTGGCGGGCACCTTGTAGTAGAGGATCAGAGCGACGAACCCGAGGAACGAGATCATCACCCAGAAGGTCGGATCGGACAGGTCGAAATGCATCGGCGTCCTCACTTCGCTGCGGGTAGCAGCACTTTTTTAACCTCGGCGGGGGGCACGTCCTCGCCGAGAAGCTTGCCGATGACGGCGCTGGCGGTGTCAGCGGCGATTTCGTCGACGCTGGCCAGAGCCTTCGACTTGGTGGCAGCGATGCGAGCTTCCGCCTCGGAAAGCTTGGCGGCGAGCTCGCCTTCGACGCGCGCGCGCTCCTGCTCGGTGTCGGCGGAGAGGCGGTCACGCACTTCCTTGGCCATCGAGGAGGCCTTCTGGCGAGCATCGCCGAGGGCTTTCTCATAGGCGGCAAGCGCGGCGTCCGTTTCGCCCTTGAAGCGCTCGGCGGCATCGAGATCGCGCTGCACGCGATCACGACGCTCCTCGAGCACTTCACCGATGCGCGGCAGCGTCACGCGCGACAGGATCAGGTACAGGACGATGAAACTGATCACGAGCCAGACGA
>Ga0180221_1002267_pt1 | contig 11402 bp, 9 predicted proteins | sample eDN5th37CKraftMG_FD_151339 | JGI IMG/M metagenome (GOLD analysis project Ga0180221, IMG submission 151339) | Enriched Miracle-Growth compost microbial communities from Emeryville, California, USA - eDNA 5th pass 37_C Kraft MG (version 2) (version 2) ...
CGGTCGAATCCACGAGCGCGGTATCGATGTAGCAGCCCTTGCCGGTGCGCTCCCGCTGCTGCAGCGCCGCCAGCACGCCGATGGCCGAATAGACGCCGGTGAAGATGTCCGACACCGGGATGCCGGCGCGGGTCGGCTCGCCGCCGGCCGGTCCGGTCACGTCCATGAAGCCGCCGATGCCCTGCGCCATCAGGTCGTAGCCGGCGCGCGCGGCGTCGGGCCCGGTCTGGCCGAAGCCGGTGACGGAGCAATAGATCAGGCGCGGGTTCACCTGCGACAGCGACTCGTAATCGAGGCCGAACTTCTTGAGCCCGCCGACCTTGAAGTTCTCGATCAGGATGTCGGAGCGCGCGGCGAGCTTGCGCACGATGCGCCTGCCGTCCTCGCTCTCGAAGTCCAGTTCGATGGAGCGCTTGCCGCGGTTGGCGGCGTGGAAATAGGCCGCGCCCAGGCTGCCGCCGTCCTTGGCGGGCACGAACGGCGGGCCCCAGCCGCGCGTGTCGTCGCCCGCGCCCTTGCGCTCGACCTTGGTGACCTCCGCCCCGAGATCGGCAAGCACCTGCCCGGCCCAGGGCCCGGCGAGGATGCGGGCCAGTTCGAGGACACGAACACCGGCCAACGGACCAGACATGGTGCAACTCCGGGCAATAATGACGGGCAATTGAGGGCCGCGACGGCCTCCGATAGGGTTGTTGTGTGGCCCGCCCGCGCCGTTTTGTCTATACCCTCGGCCGGCAGGACGACGAGGAGGACACGATGGACGACGTCACCACGACGAAGCCGGCGGTCTCGGACGCGGCGCTCGATACGCTGTTCCGCAAGGCGCGCAGCTACAACGCCTTCGAGCCGGGCACCATTCCCGACGCCACGCTGCGCGCGCTCTACGATCTCGTCAAATGGGGCCCGAGCACGGCCAACTCCCAGCCGCAGCGCATCCTGTTCCTGCGCACGCCGGAGGCCAAGGAGCGGCTGCGGCCCTCGCTCTCCAAGACCAACCTGGAAAAGACCATCGCCGCGCCCGTGGTCGCCTTGCTGGCCTACGACTCGCGCTTCTACGAGTTCCTCGACCGGCTCTATCACGTCAAGGGCGCGCGCTCGTGGTACGACACCACGCCGGAGCACATCTACACCACGGCGCTGCGCAACGCCTCCATCCAGGGCGGCTATTTCATCCTTGCCGCCCGCGCGCTCGGTCTCGACGCCGGCCCGATGTCGGGCTTCGACAATGCCAAGGTCGATGCCGAATTCTTCCCCGACGGCCGCTGGAAGTCCAACTTCCTCTGCATCCTCGGCAAGGGCGTGCCCGGCAGCGTGCCGCCGCGCAACCCGCGTTTCGACTTCGACGAGGTGTGCCGGATCCTGTGATCCCTTGAGCCCGCCGGGAGCCCGCGCCATTGTGAGGACGGCACGAATCGAGCGGGGGCCCCGATGGCCGATTACGACATTGCCGTGATCGGCGGCGGCATCAACGGCGCCGCCATCGCCCGCGACGCCGCCGGCCGCGGCCTGAAAGTCCTGCTGGTCGAGCAGAACGATCTCGGCTCCGGCACCTCGTCGGCGTCGTCCAAGCTGATCCACGGCGGCCTGCGCTACCTGGAGCAGCGCGCCTTCAAGCTCGTTCGCGAGTCGCTGCGCGAGCGCGAGATCCTGCTGCGCAACGCGCCGCACCTGGTGCGGCCGGGCCGTTTCGTGATGCCGCTGCACGCCGACGGCCGCTCGCCGTGGCTCCTCCGGCTCGGGCTTTCCATCTACGACTTTCTCGCGCGCGGCGGCTCGCTGCCCGGGACGCGCCAGATCGACCTCAACCGCGATCCCGCCGGCGAGCCCCTGCGCCGCAGCCTCTATTCGGCCTTCGAGTATTCCGACTGCTTCACCGACGACGCCCGGCTCGTCATCGCTAACGCCATCGATGCCGAGGAGCGCGGCGCGACCGTCCGCCCGCGCACCCGCTGCGTGCGCATCGAGCGCGCCGACGAATGGACGCTGGTGCTCAACATGCGCGGGCGGCGCGCGGTCGCGACGGCGCGCATCCTCGTGAACGCCACCGGACCGTGGACCGCGCAGTTCAGCGAGATGGTGCTGCGGCAGAAGAAGCGCGCGCCGGTGCGGCTCGTGCGCGGCAGCCACATCGTGGTGCGCAAGCTGTTCCACCACGACCGTGCCTACGTGCTCCAGAACACCGACCGCCGCATCGTCTTCGCCATCCCGTTCCACCACGACTTCACGCTGATCGGCACCACCGACGAGGATTTCGTCGGCGACCTCGCCGCGCTCGCCGCCACCGGCAAGGAGATCGACTATCTCTGCGATGCCGTGAACCTCTACTTCCGGGACCTGGTATCGAGCGGCGACGTGGTGTGGGCCTTCTCGGGCGTGCGCGCGCTTTACGACAACGGCCGCAAGGCGGCGCAGGATGTGACCCGCGACGACAAGATCGTGCTCGACGCCGGCATGGGCCGTGCGCCCCTCGTGACCCTCTACGGCGGCAAGCTCACCACCCACCGCAGCGTGGCCGAGGAGGTGATGAAGGCGATCGGCAGCTATTTCACGCCGCGCGAGCCTTGGACCGGGACCGCCGCGCTGCCCGGCGGCGACCTCGCGGGCGATACGTTCGAGGACTTCGTCGCGCGCGTGAAGCGCGACTGGCCGTTCCTGGAGGACGGGCAGGCGGCGCGGCTCGCGGGCGCCTACGGCGGCAGGGTCGGCCGTATCCTGGGCTCGGCGAAGACGCCCGACGACCTGGGTGCGGCTTTTGGCGCGGGCCTCACTGCCGCGGAGGTGCGCTACCTCATGCGTCACGAATGGGCCGAGACGGCGGAGGACGTGCTGTGGCGGCGCACCAAGCTCGGGCTCGTGTTCTCCGCCGCGCAGAAGGAGGCGCTGGCGCGGTTCATGGCCGGCGCGGTGGGAGAGGTGGCGCGGGCGTGAGGACGGTCGGGCGATGGTGCGGTTCGAGGGCGTGACGCGGCGCTACGGCGACGTGATCGCGGTCGATTGCGTCAGCCTCGACATTGCCGCGGGCGAGTTCTTCGCGCTGCTCGGTCCGTCCGGCTGCGGCAAGACCACGCTGCTGCGCCTTGCCGCCGGCTTCGAGCACCCCGATGCCGGCCGCGTCCTGATCGACGGCGAGGACATGACGGGCGTGCCGCCCTATCGCCGGCCGGTCAACATGATGTTCCAGAGCTACGCGCTGTTTCCGCACCTGACGGTCGCCGGCAACATCGCCTTCGGCCTCAGGCAGGAGAAGATGCCGCGCAAGGCCATCGACAGCCGCGTCGACGAGCTCATGTCGCTGGTGCGGCTCGAAGGGCTCGGCGGCCGCCGCCCGCATCAGTTGTCCGGCGGCCAGCGCCAGCGCGTCGCGCTCGCCCGCGCGCTGGCCAAGCGGCCCAAGGTGCTGCTGCTCGACGAGCCGCTCGCCGCGCTCGACAAGAAGCTGCGCGACGAGACCCAGTTCGAGCTCACCAAGCTGCAGGAGCAGCTCGGCACCACCTTCGTCATCGTCACCCACGACCAGCAGGAGGCGATGACGGTCGCGCACCGCATGGCGGTGATGGACCGCGGCCGGCTGGCGCAGGTCGCGACGCCGGCGGAAATCTACGAGCAGCCGGCATCGCGCTGGGTGGCGGATTTCATCGGCGACGTGAACCTGATCGAGGGCGTGGTCGAGGCCATCGATGCGGGCCTTGCGACCCTCGCGGCGGACGGCCTGCGCCTGCGCGCGCCGGCGCCGGACAACGTGGTGACTGGCCGTCGCGCCGTCCTCGCGCTGCGGCCGGAGAGAATCCGCATCGCCATGGCGCCGCAGCCGGACGGCGTCGCCGGCACGGTCAAGGACATCGGCTACCGCGGCGACAGCGTGCTCTACCGCGTGGCGCTGGCCTCGGGCGCGGAGCTGAAAGTCTCGGTCGCCCATCGGACCCGCCTTGCGGACCTGCCGGTCGGCCGCGGCGACAGGATCTTTCTCGCCTGGCCGCCGGACGCCGGCGTCCTGTTGACGCAGTAGCGCCATGGCGGGCCGCGAGACGCAGTCCATCGGCACCCGGCTCGTGGTGCTGGTCCCCTATGCGTGGCTGGTCGCGTTCTTCCTCGTTCCTTGCCTCATCATCCTCAAGATCAGCCTCTCGCAGACCGTGCTGGCGCAGCCGCCCTACGAGCCCGTGCTCGACCTGTCCGCGGGCTGGGCCGGCATCAGGGATTTTCTTGCCGGCCTGTCGGCGGACAACTACGCGACGCTCGCCGGCGACACGCTCTATCTCGCGTCCTATCTGAAAAGCCTGGAGGTGGCGGCGCTGTCCACCGCGCTGCTTCTCGTCATCGGCTACCCCGTCGCCTACGCCATGGCGCGCGCGCCTGGGCGCATCCAGGCGGTCCTGGTGATGCTGGTGATCCTGCCGTTCTGGACCTCGTTCCTGATCCGCGTCTATGCCTGGATCATCATTCTGCAGGGAGACGGGCTCTTCAACCGCGCGCTCGGCCTCGTCGGCATCGCGCCGCGGCCGTGGCTCGCCACCGACACGGCGGTCTATATCGGCATTGTCTATTCGTACCTGCCGTTCATGGTGCTGCCGCTCTACGCGACGCTGCAGAAGCTCGACGAAGCCCTGCTCGAAGCCGCGGCCGATCTCGGCTGCCCGCGCCGGAAGGCGTTCTGGACCGTGACGCTGCCGCTGTCGCTGCCGGGCGCGGTCGCGGGCGGGCTGCTTTGCTTCATCCCCATCGTTGGCGAGTTCGTCATCCCGGACCTGCTCGGCGGCTCGCAGACGATTATGATCGGCCAGACGCTGTGGACCGAATTCTTCGCCAACCGCGACTGGCCGGTGGCCTCGGCCATCGCCATCGTGCTCCTGTGCGTGCTGGTCGGACCCATCGCCGCGTTCGAGCACATGCGCCTGCGCGACGCGCGGAGGCGCTCCTGATGCGGCGGCTCTCGGCCATCAACCTTACGGCGCTCGCGCTCGGCCTCGCGTTCCTCTACCTGCCGATCGCCGTTCTCGTGCTCTATTCGTTCAACGCCTCGCGGCTCGTCGCCGTCTGGGGCGGCTGGTCCGTGCGCTGGTATCGCGAATTGCTGCGCGACGACGCCATCCTGGACGCCGCGCGTATCTCCATCGGCATCGCCCTGGTCTCGGCCACCGCCGCCACCGTGCTCGGCACCCTGGCCGCGCTCGCCCTGACGCGCGTCGGCCGGTTCCGCGGCCGCGCCGCGTTCTCGGCGATGATCTACGCGCCGCTGGTCATGCCCGAGGTCATCACCGGCCTTTCGCTCCTGCTGCTGTTCGTCGCGCTGGGCATCGACCGCGGCTTCTGGACCGTTGCCGCCGCCCACACCACGCTCACCATGTGCTTCGTCGCCGTCGTGGTGCAGTCGCGGCTGATCGACGCCGACCGCAGCCTGGAGGAGGCGGCGATGGACCTCGGCTGCCCGCCGTTCCGGACGTTCCTGTTCGTCACGCTGCCGGTCGCGGCGCCCGCCGTCGTCGCCGGCTTCCTGCTCGCGTTCTCGCTGTCGCTGGACGACCTGGTGATCGCGACCTTCACCACCGGGCCCGGCGCGACCACGCTGCCGATCCGCATCTATTCCGCCGTGCGGCTCGGGGTGAAGCCCGAGATCAACGCGGTCTGCACCGTGATGATCTCCTGCGTGGCCCTGGCGGTGGTCGCCGCGTCCCTGCTGACGCGCGCGGGCGACCCGGCGAAGAAGCCGTTCGCGCACTGAGAGCGCTCGGCTACGGCCCCTCGGGCAGCGGGTGCGGCGCAAGGCTCGAGCCGGTGAGCTTCTCGATGGCGCTGCGCACGGCGTCGCGCGCCTTGCGGTCGCGCACCGCGTCGAGCAGCGGCGCGGCCGCGCCGGAGCGGCGGATCAGCGCCTGCGGATCGGGCAGGATCAGCGGGTCCTCCCACGGCCCCTGGGTGACGAAGGGCAGCTCGAAGCCGGGGTCGCTGCCGCTCGCGAGGAGCGTCGCGGTGCCGTGCAGATCGAGGTCGCGCGCGGGAATCGAGACCGTGCCGCCGAGCGCGAGCCGCACGGCCGGGCTGTCGAGATGCACGTCGTCGGCGGTGGCGACTCCGTCGGCGATCTTGAGCCCGACCGTCAGCTTGTCGAACGGCGTGCGGCCAGTGCGGAAGTCGCCGGTGCCGGACAGCGGCCGGCGCTCGAGCCGGCGAAGCAGCTGCTCGACGTTGATGCCGGCGATGGCGCCGTCGGTCGCGGTCAGGGTCGCGGTGCCCGCGAGTGTGCGCGCCAGCGCGGCGATGCTGTCGCCCTTGGCCTCGACCGCGAAGGCGAGATTGCCGCGGCCGTCGACGTGGCGCATGCTGAAGAGCTGGCCGAGGCAGCTTTGCAGGTTCACGTCGCTGAACCGCATCTGCGATTTCACCTCGGCGCCGCCGTCGATCTTGGTCACCGTGAGCGCGCCGGCGGCGATGCCGTCATAGGCCTGCGACTCGCCTACCGTCACCGCCAGCCGCCCGGCGTGCATGTTGACCGCGACCGCGGTGCGCCCGAGCCGGGCGCTGCCGATGGCGACCTGCGCGGCGGAGAGCCGCAGGTCGAGATCGGTGCCGTTGAGCCCGCGCAGCGCCATCGGCGTGCTGTTCCAGGTGCGGGCGTCGCTCGCGAGCAGATGGAAGGCGGTGCCGTAGGGCGTCAGGTCGATCGCGCCGGCGGCGAGCGTGCCCTGCAGGCTGGCGCGGTCGGCGGCGTAGCTCAGCACGCCCTCGGCGGTGTTGCCGTCGAGATCGAGGTTGACGGACGGCATGCCCAGCGTGTCGGCGGTGGCGGCGACCCGCGCCTTGAGCGCGAAGCGGTTGAATCCGCCGGCGGGCAGCGTGCCGCCGCCGGTCCAGCGCAGCGCGTCGCGCAGGCGCGCGGCGTCGGCTCCGAGCGTTCCGTCGATCTTGAGCGTCGGCCTGGTGCTGACGGTGCCGTCGAAGGCGACTTTCAGCGGCGCCGCGGTGAGGCGGAACTTGAGTCCCGAGACGTCGCCGGTGAGGGCGGCGTAGAAGTCCCCGACGGTGACGGCGGCATCGACGATCTCGTTATGCCAGGCGAACTGGCCCGTCGCCGCGAAGCTTTTCGAGATCGCCGGCCAGGCGAGCGACATGTCGACGTGATGCAGCGCCTCGCGCACGTTGCGCGCCACGTCGTCGATGACGACCGTCCCGTCGGTGATGTGGATTTCCGAGAACGACAGCGCGCTGCGGTCGGGGTTGGGCTTGAGCGCGCGGATCAGGCCGTCGGCGAGCGGCGACCAGTTGGTGACGCCGCTGTCGCGCGCGAAGCGCACCACGATGCGCGGGCGCATCAGCACCACGTCGGCGATCTCGATGCGGCCCATGATGAGCGGCAGCAGGCGCAGCCGCGCGGTCAGCACCTGGACCGCCAGCGCCGGCCGGGTGCCGTCGCCCAGCACCACGTCGCTCAGCGTCACCGTGTCGGGCGGAAAGATCGAGACCGAGACCGGGCCGCGCACCTCGGGGTCGAGCCCGGTCGCGGCCCTGATCTGCGCCTTGACCGCCTCGCGCGCCGCATCCTGGGACACGAGGTGCGACGACAGCGCGATGACGCCGAAGAACAGCGCCACGGCGATGCCGATGGCCGCTCCCAGCCTCTTGAATCCGATCGCCTTGGGCAAGGGCAAAGACCTGGTGGATGGCCGCACCGCGGCGTCGGCGGGACTATAGGCGCCGGCTTGGGCGCGACAATGGCGGAAAGCGCCGCGGGTCCGGGACCGTCGATTTAATTTTTACGGACGTTGACGCCGTAGGTCGCCTCGGTCTTGGCGCGGACCTCGTCGAGGGTGACGCCCGGCGCCAGCTCGATCAGGCTCATGCCGCCGTTGCCCTTCTTGTCGATGGTAAATACCGCGAGGTCGGTGATGACCATATCGACCACGCCGGCGCCGGTGAGCGGCAGCGTACAGCGGTGCAGGAGCTTCGGCTCGTCCTTGGCCGTGTGCTCCATCACCACCACGACCTTCTTGACGCCGGCGACGAGGTCCATGGCGCCGCCCATGCCCTTCACTATCTTGCCGGGGATCATCCAGTTGGCGAGGTCGCCGTTCTCGGCCACCTGCATGGCGCCGAGGATCGACAGGTCGATGTGGCCGCCGCGGATCATGGCGAAGGAATCCGCCGACGAGAAATAGCTCGTGGTCGGCAGCTCCGTGACCGTCTGCTTGCCGGCGTTGATGAGGTCGGGGTCTTCCTCGCCCTCGTAGGGGAACGGGCCGGTGCCGAGCATGCCGTTCTCGCTCTGGAGCTGCACGCTGATCCCGGCGGGGATGTAGTTCGACACCAGCGTCGGAATGCCGATGCCGAGGTTGACGTAGAAGCCGTCCTTGAGCTCCTGCGCGGCGCGCGCCGCCATCTGGTCTCGGGTCCAGCCCATCAGACTTCCTCCCCTGTGCCGGCGGGGATCGCCGGGGACGGCCGCTTGCGCACGGTGCGCTGCTCGATGTGCTTCACGGCGTTCGGGACCGCGATGATGCGTTTGACGTAGATGCCGGGCGTGATGATGTGGTCGGGGTCGATCTCGCCGGGCTCGACGAGATGCTCGACCTCGGCCACGGTGACCTTGGCCGCGGTCGCCATCATCGGATTGAAGTTGCGCGCGGTCTTCCGGTAGACGAGGTTGCCTTCGGTATCGCCCTTCCAGGCGTGCACCAGCGACAGGTCGGCGAACAGGCCGCGCTCCATGACGTAGCGTTCGCCGTCGAACTCGCGCACTTCCTTGCCTTCGGCGATGGCCGTGCCGACGCCGGTCTTGGTGAAGAAGGCGGGAATGCCGGCGCCGCCGGCGCGGATGCGCTCGGCCAGCGTGCCCTGCGGATTGAACTCGATCTGCAATTCGCCGGCGAGATACTGCTGCGCGAAAATCTTGTTCTCGCCGACATAGGACGAGATCATCTTGTCGATCTGCCGCGTCTCCAGGAGAAGGCCGAGGCCGATGCCGTCCACGCCCGCGTTGTTGGAGACGACGGTGAGATGCTTCACGCCGGAAAGGCGGACCGCGTCGATGAGCGTTTCGGGAATGCCGCACAGGCCGAAGCCGGCGGCCATGATCGTCATGCCGTCCTTCAGCACATCGGCGAGCGCCGTGCGGGCGTCCGGATAGACCTTGTTCATGGGACCATGCCTTGTGGGTAGGCCAAGCTGGTGTAGCCGACCCCTCCGAGCCCGATCAAGGCCCTTGGCCAGGACAGCGCTGGCCAGGACAGCGCCGCGGGCTGGCGGGGGCGGTCCGCCGGCGCTATACAGTCTCCGGGGCCGTACGCGCGGCCCTGGGGCTTGGAAACCTCTAATCGAACGGTTTGGTGCCGGCCGTAGCGGCGCCGGACTCCTTGACCACGCGGTCGGGGAGCCTGCGGCGCATGTCCAGGCACCCCGGTGCTAAAGGTCGTAGGGACCGGTTCGATTCGGTTTTCCAACTCCCCGATCATTGGGTCCAGGGGCTGTCGGCGGGGGCGCACCGCGGACAACGCCCTGTCCGCGAGGGGAGGATGAGCTTCTTACGCGAACGCGTCCCGACGCGGCGAAAGCCGTGCTGCGGGTCAATCCGCATCCCGTCGATGTCCTCCGGCATATTTCTTCGAGGGCCTGCCGGAGAATCCGCAGGCTGCCGTCGGCGTCGCCGACCGGCGTCGCGCCGAATATGCCGGGACCGCCGAGGCGATCCGCATGCTCGACGCGCTCGCGCTGCTGCCGCCGCGGCTGCGCACGGATACGCTGCGCCTGCTCGACGGCATGGTCGAGACGATGGTGGAGACCGCAGGGCAGGCCGATCCGTAGCGCTCGATGCGGCCGCGATCCGTTACCCGGCCGGCGTGAACGCGGCCTCGATCAGCGTGCCTTCGTCGGGCTTGCTGGCGATCGACAGCGTGGCCTGGTTGGCTTCGAGCAGCGTGCGGGCGACCGCGATCGAGATGTCCTGGCCGGTGAGGTCGGTGGCGACCGGAAGCCGCGCGCCGGGCGTATCGATCTGCGCGAGGTCGCTCGCCGAGAGGCCGGTTCCGGTGTCGCGCAACCGCAGCATCACCTTGCCGCCGTCGTTGGCGGTGGAGACGATCACCTGGCCGCCGGCGCCCGCGAACTTGATGGAATGGGACAGCAGGTTGAGCACCACCTGCCGCACCGGCTCGGTGGCGGCGGCGACCGGCGCCAGCGACGAAGCCAGCGACGAGCGGATCAGCACCCGCACGCGGCTTGCGTCCGCCTGCGCCTGGGTGACGCAGCCCTGCACGATGTCGTTGAGGTTGATGCCGGGAACGGCGGCGGCCGCGGCCTTGGCGGCGGTCACGGCCGACAGGCTCGCCAGGTCGTCCACCAGCGAGAGGATGCGCGAGCCGGAATAGTGCATCTCGGTGAGATAGGTGCGGTAGCGTTCGTTGCCGATCGGCCCGAAGGTCTCGTGCAGCATGGTCTCGATGGAGCCGAGCATGGCCGTCAGCGGCGCGCGAACCTCCTGGCCGATCTTGCCGAGCAGCGCCGTGCGCTCGGCGGCGGCGGTCTCGGCGACCCGCTTGGCGTCGGCAAGCTGCCGGCTGGCGTCGGCCAGTTGCCGTTCAGCGTCCGCGAGCCGCGCGCGCGCCTCGGTGTCCTCGCGGAACACCTCGCGCACCACCTCCTTCGGCGGCGGCTCGGCCTTCTTCGGGCTGCCGAGCACAAGCGCCAGCGCGTTTTCGCCGCTCCAGGGGATCGAGAACAGCCGGCTCTCGACCGGGACCTTGTCGCCCTTGCCTGTGGTGATGGTCAGCGTCTGGCTTCCGCTCTCGCCGGATGCGCCGGTCTCGGTTTCGATGAACAGGCTGTCGATGCCGCCGGCCCTGGAGAAGGCGTCCAGCGTGTCGTAGCCGACGCGGTCGAGGAACGTGCGGTTGGCATAGAGCAGCGTATCGAAGCGATAGACCAGGATGCCGGTCGGCAGGCGGTCGAGCAGCGCCGCGGCCTCGGCGAGCCACGCCGTGGAGGGGTCGGTTTCCATGGCGGAGGCGCGGCCGTCGATGCCGGGCCCCGGCGCGGTCCGCAGCACCGTCGCGGCGCCGCCGGCCGGCTCGGCCGCATGCGGCGCGTCGTTGCCGTTCTTGAGGCGCGCCGTCAATTGCCGGCCGATCTCGCTGAACGCATTGCGCTCGCCGGCGCTGAGCTCGGCGGCCTTCGGCTCGGTCTTTGGCTCAGTTTTTGGCTCCGGCTTCGGTTCGGCCTTCGGCTCCGGCTTGGGCTCCGCTTTGGGCTCGGCCGGCGCGGCGATGCGGAACGGCACCACGTTGGCGGCGACCGGGCGTTCCGGCGAGGCGGGGGACGGCTCGGCCTTCGCTGCCGGGCCGGCGTCGTGATCGGCGGCGAGCGCGGCCAGCGTCTCGGTGTCGCGGCAGACGCCGAAGCCGCGATAGCCGGCGAAG
>Ga0180221_1002269_pt1 | contig 11397 bp, 10 predicted proteins | sample eDN5th37CKraftMG_FD_151339 | JGI IMG/M metagenome (GOLD analysis project Ga0180221, IMG submission 151339) | Enriched Miracle-Growth compost microbial communities from Emeryville, California, USA - eDNA 5th pass 37_C Kraft MG (version 2) (version 2) ...
TGGCCCGCCTGCGCGAGGCCGCCGGCGCCGGCTTCTCCACTGCGACGGACCTCGCCGACTGGCTGGTGCGCGAACTGCGCCTGCCCTTCCGCGACGCGCACCACGTCACCGGCCGTCTGGTCGCTAAGGCCGAGGCGAAGGGGGTGGATCTCGCCGGGCTGTCGCTCGAGGACATGCAGGTGGAGGAGCCGCGCATCCATTCCGGCGTGTTCCAGGTGCTGAGCGTCGAGGCCTCGGTGGCCTCGCGCACCTCCTATGGCGGCACAGCGCCGGTGAATGTGCGGCGCATGGCCGCCGAGTGGCGGGAGCGCCTGGCATGAAGCGTGGCATCGCGGCACTGCTGGTCCTCGCCCTGGCGCTGGCCGCCTGCGGGCGCACCGGCCCGGTGCGACCCCCCGGCCCACCGGACCAGGTCACCTATCCCCGCACCTACCCGAGCCGGTGAGCAGGCCCGCTGGGGAGGCCAGAGGGGGGCGCCGCGATGCGCCCCCGCGTGCTCATCCGCCCTCGTCGGCCAGCTCATCCCGCACCTGGCCATAGGCGAGCAGGGCGAAGAGCGCCGCGCCGCCGATGATGTTGCCCAAGAGCCAGGGCAGGAGGTGGATTCCCAGCCCCTCCAGCACCCCCAGCCGCCCCACGAACATGAGCAGGAACAGCTCCACCGAGCCGGCGACCACATGGGAAAGCTGGAACAGGGCGATCAGGTAGGTCAGCAGGGTCACGACCCAGAAGCGCGCGGCCTCGGCCAGCGGCAGCAGCCAGACCAGAAGGGCCATCATCCAGCCGGCGAAGATGGCGCGCATGAAGCCTGCCCCGATCTCGCGCTCGACCACATGCGCTGAGACAGCGAGCGCCCCCTCGCGGACAAAGGGCGGCAGGATCCCCTCGATTGACAGCACCGCCGCGAAGATCGCGGTGCCCACCATATTGGCCAGGAACACCACGGCCCAGTTCCGGCCCAGCGCCGCCAGCACCTTGCGGGTCGGGTCGGCCAGGACGGGCAGCACCGCGCTCAGCGTGATCTCGGTGAAGAGCTGCTGCCGGGCCAGGATGACAATCAGGAAGCCGACCGTATAGCCAAAGCTCTCCACCAGGGGCCGCCAGGGCGCGTCGGGCAGCAGCGCGTGCAGCGTGCCCTGGGCGGTCAGGGAAAGGCTGATGGAAAGCCCCGCCGCCAGCCCCGACCACCAGAGGCTGCGCCAGGGACGGCCCAGCTCCTCCACCCCCTCGCGCCGCACCACCTCGTAGATCGCGACGGGCCGGAGCTTGCCGTACTCCTGGATCTCCTCCTCTTCCTCGGCGCTGACCGGACCGCCGCCGGATTCGATCTCCTCCTCGGTCTGGCCGTTGCGGCGCGGGCTGCCGGGGGCGGGCTGGTCCTGGGGCATGGAGCGGGGCGGCTGCATGGCTGCTGCAAGTGCGGCCACGGGGGCGCGGTTTCAGCCGCTAAGCGGGAATTGCGCGGCCGGTGCCCAGAGCCGCCCCGGTCGGGCCGGGGCGGCAGGCCCTCCAGGAGGGCGAAGCTCACGGCATCCAGACCGAGGGGCAGGATCAGGGGGCGCGGGATCGGTCATGCGCCAGGATAGGGCACCGGCCGCATTTCCGCGCCCGCGGTCCTCGGGCGTCAGGCCGCCGCGGCCTGGTCGCGCAGCGCCGGCATGACCGACTGCGCCAGCAGCCGCATGTTCTCTTGCTCCCAGGCGCGGTTCGGCCCGCTCCAGTCCATCGCTGCCAGCAGCAGGTTGCCGAAGGGGCCGATCCGCTCGCGCAGGGCCACCAGCTTCTCGGTTACGGTGCGCGGGCTGCCATGGATGACGATGCTGTCGATCAGCATCTCCAGCGTGACCTCGGAATCCGCCATCTTCGGATCGGGTTTCATCGCCACCGAGTAGTTGCCGCGCTGCAGCACTTCCCAGAGATAGCGGAAATAGTAATGCGTGCTGCTCTCGGGGCTGAAGGCGCGGTCGCGCGCCTCGGCATCGGTGGGCGCGATGACGATGTTGCGGGCCACCCGCCACTCCCGGCCATCCGGCTCGCGCCCCGCCGCCGCGCAGCCCTCCAGGTATTTCTGCCAGTGGCTGGCGATGCTGTATTCGGGGATGAAGTTGGCGCTGATCGGGCTCCAGCCGCGCATCGCGGCGGTCTTCACGCTGCCGGAGAAGGGGCTCATGGCCGACATTGCGATCGGCGGGTGCGGCTGCTGCAACGGCTTTCGCAGGGTGCCGATGCCGAGCTCGGGAATGATCGCCTCCGCCAGCGTGACGTCCCAGTACTTGCCGGTCACGCGGTAGGGCGGCTCCTGCGTCCAGAGGCGCAGGATCATGTCGATGCTCTCCAGCATCTTCTCGCCGCGCGCCTGCGGGTCCTGATTGCCGAAGAGCTCGAAATCGCTGGCCAGGCCACCGGGGCCGATGCCGAACAGCAGCCGCCCGTTGCTCATGTGGTCGAACATGGCGACCTCGGAGGCGACGATGGCCGGGTGATGGTTCGGCAGGTTCACCACGCCCGTGCCGAGCTTCATCCGCTTCGTCTGCGGCAGCAGGGAAGCCAGGAACATCAGTGGCGAGCAGAGCGGTTCCGTCGTGGCGGAGAAATGCTCGCCCACCCACAACTCGTCGAAGCCCAGCTTCTCGGCCAGCAGCGCCTTCTCGGTATTCTCGGCGATAATGTCCTGCAAGGGCCGGTGCGGCGGATGCAGGGGCATCATGAACAGGCCGAACTCCATGGATCGCTTCCCTCGTGCTGCCGCCTTGGGGCCACCGTGCGGGCGGGGCCGTGGCGAATCTGGATGGCGGCGAGGCTAGGGCAGGAGGCGCTGTGGTGGCAACGAATCATGAGGAAATTGAAATCCGCAAAATAAATTGCGAGGCCGGCAGCGGCATGACAATTTCCGTTGCCGCATGACCGCCCCGCCCGACAGCTATCCCGCCCTGGCCCTGCGGCTGCAGGAACGCCTGCCCGGGCTCAGCCCGCAGTTCCAGCGCATCGCCCGCTACCTGCTGGCCAATCCGGACGAGGTGGCGCTGGCGCCCCTGCGCGTCCTGGCCGCGCATGTGGCGGCGCATCCCTCCGCGCTGGTGCGCTTCGCCAAGGCGCTCGGCTATGACGGCTTCCGCGAGATGCAGCGGCTGTTCAAATCGGCCGTCTTCGCCCGCGCGCAGGGCGTCACCGCCCAGGCCTCGCGGCTGCACCGCCGCCTCGCGCCCCAGGGTGGAGGGCTGGAGGCTGCCCGCGCCGTCGTGGCGCATGAGATGGCCGGGTTGCGCAGCCTGCTGGAAGGGCTGGACGAGGCGGCGCTGCAAACGGCGACGCGCCAGCTCGGCAGGGCGCGGCTGGTCTGGATCGGCTGCGACGCCGAGGGCCGGCCAGCCGCGACGGCCCTGCATCTGCTGCTGGCCCGGCAGGGCCGCGCGGCCATCCTGCTGGACGGCGCGCCGGAGCTCGCGCGGGCCCAGTTCGGCACCGCGCGCGCGGAGGACGCGCTCCTGCTGATCGGCCTCGGCCCTGCCGCCGCGCGCCAGGGCGAGGCGCTGCCTGGGCAGGCGCGGGCGGTGGGCTGTCCGGTGCTGCTGCTCGGCGCCTGGGCGGGCATCGCGCCGGGTGGGCTGCTGCGCTTCGTGCCGCCGCCGCCGGCCGGCGGACAGCCCCCGGCACTGGCGCCGGCGCTCGCATGGGTGCAGATCCTCGCCGCCGGCCTGGCTGCGCAGGCCGGCCAGGGCGCCGCCATGGACGAGCGGCGCTTCGCCGATTTCGACCCGCTCGGCTGGTAGGGCAGGCCCCGCATCCGCGCCGCTTTCCAGCGGCCGCCCGGCGCATCACAATAATGCCATGGCCGCTCCGCTTCCCGCCGCCCTCGAGGGCGCCGACCCGACCTTCGCCGACCTCATCGCCGCCCGCCCGGCGCTCTCCGCGCATGCCCAGGACGGGCTGCTGATGGAGGAGGTGCCGCTCGCCCGCATCGCGCGCGAGGTCGGCACGCCCAGCTGGGTCTATTCCGCCAACACGCTGCGCCGCCGCTTCCGGGCGCTGCGCGCCGCGCTCGACGGCGCTGGGCTGAGGGCCAGCATCCACTACGCCGCCAAGGCCAATGACAATCAGGCCGTGCTGCGCGTGCTCGCCGCCGAGGGAGCGGGCGCCGACATCGTCAGCGCTGGTGAGCTGCGCGCGACCCTCGCCGCCGGCATCCCGGCCGGGGCCACGGTCTTCTCCGGCGTTGGCAAGCAGGCGGACGAGATTCGCCTCGCGCTGCGCGAAGGGATCTTCCAGATCAATGCCGAGAGCGCGGAGGAGATCGAGATGCTCTCCGCCATCGCGGCGGAGATGGGCGTGCGGGCGCCGGTGGCGCTGCGCGTGAACCCGGACGTGGATGCCCGCACCCACGCCAAAATCACCACCGGCAAGGCCGAGAACAAGTTCGGCATCGCCTTCGAGGACGCCCCGGCCCTCTACGCCCGCATGGCCGCGCTGCCCGGCATCCGGCCGATCGGCATCGCGACCCATATCGGCAGCCAGATCACCGAGGGCGTCTCCGCCTATCGCGCCGCCTATGCCCGGCTGGCCGAGATGGTGCGCGGCCTGCGCGCCGCCGGCCTGCCGATCGAACGGGTGGATTGCGGCGGCGGCCTCGGCATCCCCTATCGCGACGAGGTGCCGCCGCCGCCGGAGGCGCTGGCCGGCGCCATCAAGGCCACGCTGGGCGATCTCGGCCTGCCGCTGATGCTGGAGCCGGGCCGCTGGATCGCCGGGCCGGCCGGTGTGCTGCTGGCCTCCATCGTGCTGCAGAAGCAGGGCCGGGCGCGCCGCTTCCTGGTGGCCGATGCCGCCATGAACGACCTGATCCGCCCGGCCATGTACGAGGCCTGGCACGGCATCCTGCCGGTCTCGCCCAAGGCCCTGGTGGCGCCGCTCTCCCCGGCGGATGTGGTCGGTCCGGTCTGCGAGACGGGTGACACCTTCGCGCGCGGCCGCGGGTTGCCTTCGCTCCCCCCGGGGGAATTGATCGCATTCCTCGACGCAGGTGCCTATGGTGCGGTCATGAGCAGCACCTACAACGCCCGCCCGCTGGCGGCCGAAGTGCTGGTGGATGGCGCCCGCTTCGCCGTTGTGCGGCCCCGACAGACGCCTGAGGACCTGCTGGCGCATCAGCGCCTGCCGGAATGGCTCGCTCCCGCCGGAAAGGCGGCCCCCCCGGCATGACCGACCGGCGCGCTCCGCTGGCCCGGCGCCTGGCGCGGGGGCTGCGGCTCGCGCGCCTCGCGCTTGGCTGGGAAACGCTATGGCCCCGGCTCTGGCCGTCGCTCGGCGTCATCGGCCTGTTCCTGCTGGCCGCCTGGTCCGGCCTGTTCCTCATCCTGCCGCCCTGGCTGCACCTGCTGGTGCTGGCGGGCTTCGTCCTGGCGCTCGGGGCCGCGCTCTGGCGTGGCTTCCGGGGCTTCGCCTGGCCGGGCGAGGCCGCCGCCGAGCGCCGGCTGGAAGCCGCTTCCGGCCTGCGGCACCGCCCGCTCTCCACCCTGCGCGACCATGCGCTGACCGAGGACCCCGAGACGCTGGCCTTGTGGCGCGCGCATCAGGCCCGGGCGCTGAAGGGGCTGCGCCGGCTGCGCGTCGGCGCGCCACGGCCGAACCTCGCCGCGCGTGATCCGCACGCGCTACGCGCCGGGCTCCTGGTCGCGCTCTGCGCCGCGCTGGTCTTCGCCGGCGGCGAGGCGGGCGAGCGGCTGCGCCGCGCCCTCTGGCCCAGCCTGCATGCCGCGCCCATCGGTGCCGCGCTGCGGCTGGAAGCCTGGGTGACGCCACCCGCCTATACCGGCGCCGCACCCATTTTCCTCGATCGCGCCGGCGGCGCGCTGACAGTGCCGCAGGGCAGCACATTGCAGGTCGCGCTTTCCGGTGGCAGCGGCGGCACGCCCGAACTGCGGGTGGATAATCACGCGACCGCGCTGCGCAGCCTGGACGCCGGTTCCTTCGCCATCGAGACGGCGCTGACCCGGGGCGCCCGCATCACCCTGCGCCGCGACGGGCAGGATCTGGCCGCCTGGAGCTTCAGCGTGCAGGCCGACGCGCCGCCGACCGCCGCCTTCACCGAGGCGCCGGGGCAGGCGCCGCGGGGCCTGGCCCTGCGGCTTCCCTGGCGGGCCGATGACGACTGGGGCGTGAGCGCGGCGCAGGCCGAGATCCGCCTCGTCGCGCGCCCGCATGCCGATGCGCTGCTGCTAGACCTGCCGCTCTCCGGCGGCGAGCCGCGCGCCCGCCGCGGCACCGCGCAGCCCGACCTCTCGGCGCATCCCTGGGCCGGGCTGCCGGTGCGCGTGCTCATCCTGGCGCGCGACGGCGCCGGGCAGGAGGGCCGCTCGGAGGTGCGCGAGCTGGTCCTGCCGGAGCGCGCCTTCAACCATCCGGTGGCGCGGGCCCTGGTGGCGCTGCGCAAGTCGCTCTCGCTCGACCCCCTGGCGCGCGACGCGGTGCGGCGCGGCCTGGATGATCTGGCCAGCCGCCCGGATGCCTTCGAGAACGACATCGCGACCTTCCTCGCCCTGCGCGTCGCCCGCTTCCGCCTGATGCGCGACCGCCGCCCCGAGGCCGTCGGGGAGGTGCAGGCGCTGATGTGGGACACCGCCGTGGCGCTGGAGGAGGGGCTGGCCGACCGCACCGCGCGGGCCCTGGCCGAGGCGCGCGAGGCGCTGCGCGAAGCCCTGGCGGAGGCCGAGCGCCAGCCGCCCAATGCCGAGCGGCGGGCCGAGCTGGAACGCCGCGTGCAGGAGCTGCGTGAGGCCGTGCAGCGGCATCTGGAGGCGCTCGCCGAGCGGATGCGCCAGCAGGGCCTGGAGCCGATGCCCTTCGATCCCTCGCAGCAGGCGATGGACCAGCAGGAGCTGGAGCGCCGCATGCAGGAGATGCAGGACGCCGCGCGCGAGGGCCGCACCGATCGCCTGGAGCAGGAGCTGGCGCAGCTGGAGCAGATGCTCGAGGCGCTCCAGCAGGGGCGCGTCATGGCGCGGCCGGAAGGCGGCCGGAACAGCAGCCAGCGCCAGCAGCAGCGCCAGCGCGGCGAGCAGCAGATGGGCGCCGTGCAGGACATGGTGCAGCGCCAGGGCCAGCTGCTCGACCGCAGCCAGCAGCGCGACGAGGCGCGGGAGCAGCAATCCACCGAGCGCCGCCCCGGCATGCCCTCCGGCCGGCCGCAGCCGGGCCAGCCGCCGGCCTCCCCGCAGGCGCAACGCGAGGCGAACGAGCAGGCGCAGCGTGACGCGCGCAGCCAGCGCGCCCTTCGCCGCGCCCTCGGCGAGCTGATGCAGCAGTTCGGCGACCTCACGGGCGAGATCCCCGAGGCGCTTGGCCGCGCCGATCAGGCGATGCGGCAGGCGCAGGAGGCGCTCGGCCAGGGCCGCGATGCCAGCCCGCACCAGCAGGAAGCAATTCGCGAGCTGCAGGAGGGCGGGCGGCAGATGGCCCAGGCGATGCAGCAGCAGTTCGGCCAGGGCGGAGGCCAGGGGCAGGGCGAGGGCCAGGACAATACCGGCCAGGCGCAGGGCGGCGAGGGGCAGGACCGCCTCGGCAGCCAGGCGCAGGGCCGCGATCCGCTCGGCCGCCCGACGCGCGATGCGCCCGGTGCCAGCGACCATGGCAGCGATACCCAGGTGCCGGAGGAAGCCGAGATGCTGCGCAGCCGCCGCATCCAGGAGGAGCTGCGCCGCCGCGGCGCCGAGCGTGAGCGCCCGCCCACCGAGCTGGACTATATCGACCGCCTGCTCAGGCAGTACTGAGCCGGGGCTGCCAGGAAGCGGTGGGGAGGGATGCCCCGCGCCGCTTCCCGCCTCAGCGGCCCCAGTCCAGCGCCGGGAGCCGCACCACCGGGATGCGCGCTGCCATCAGGGTGCGGTCCTGCAGCGTCACCGGCACCTCCAGCTGGGGCGGGCCGCCGGCCGGGTCGGGCCGGACCAGCAGCGGCAGGACGCCGCGCGCCAGGGAGGCCGCGCGGGGTGCCAGCAGCCTGGCCTCAGCCAGCGCGTCCACCGCCTGGGTGGCGCCGGCGACGCGCAGCGTACCGGCGCCAACCGGCTGAAGCGCCGCATCCAGGGCCAGCGTGGCGGCCGCGCTGGCGGCCACCTCTCCCCAGTGCAGAGTCAGTTCCCGCACCTCCAGCGTGCCCCCGCCGTCGCGCCAGGCGACCGCGCCACGCGGCAGGGGGGCGCGGTGCGGCAGCGGCCCGGTCAGTGCTGCCTTGAGGCTGGCCGTCTCCACCTGCCGCCCCAGCGGCAGGGCCCAGGGCAGGGCAATGCCGCGCAGGTCGAGGGCGAGGCTCAAGGCGGCCTCGCCTGCTTTGGCGCCCGCCTGGCCCTGCAATTGCGCGGTAGCCCCGGCCACCGTGACGGCGCCGGCGGGCAATGCGAGGCGGAGTTGATCGACCGCGATCTCGGCGGCCTCGGGTGGCGCATCCGGAGGCAGGGGCACCCTGGCCGTGAAGTGTTCGGCCTCGAAGGGGAATTCACGCCTGTCCAGCAGCAGGTGCTGCGGTCCCTCGGCCTCCACCAGCAGCACCTGCAATTGCGGCGGCACAATCCGCAGCCGAACGGTCTCCGCCTGCCAGGCGAGCGGCACGGGCGCGCTCCCCGGCGGCACGGTGAGGCGCAACTGCGGCAGGGTGAGGGTGGCGGAGAGCGGCCATCCGCCCCGCCGGGCCGGCTCGTGCTGCACCTGCCAGCCCTGGGCGCGCCGCAACGCCGCCCAGCGCTGGAAGCCTTCCTCCAGCCGGCCGGCCGCCACGGTCCAGAGCGCGGCATGCCCGGCGCCCAGCAGCGCCAGCAGGACGGCAAGCCCGAGCAGGAGCCGCAGGGGACGGAACCCGCGGCGGCGCGGGGCTTCTGGCTTTCGGTTCATCGCGCTTCGCGGTATAGGGCGGAAGGCCGCCAGCGGAAACGCCATGCTTCTGTTGTGCGGCCGCCCCGTTTCCACCCTATCGGGCCCGGACCTTCCTTCCGCTTCCAGCCAGCGGCGGGGCGGCGCGTGCCTTCGCCATCTGCATGACTCCGCCCGACCTCGCCAGCCTGCTCGACCCTGACGGCCATCTTTATGTCTTCGGCTACGGATCCCTGATCTGGAAGCCTGGCTTCGCCTATGACGGCGTGCATCCGGCGCGGCTGCACGGCTTCCACCGGCGCTTCTGCCTGTGGTCGCGCGAGTATCGTGGCACGCCGGACTGCCCTGGCCTGGTGCTGGGCCTGGACCGGGGCGGCTCCTGCCGGGGCCTGGCCTTCCGCGTGCCGGCCGCCGAAGCCGCCGGGGTGCTGGCCTATCTCGACGAGCGGGAGATGATCGGCGACCACTACGAGCGGCGCCGCATGCCGCTGCGCCTGCTGGACACGGGGGCGGTGCGTCAGGCCGTGACCTTCATCGCCAACCGGCATGGCCGGGCCTATTGCGCCGAGATGACCCCGGAGCGCGCGGCGGCCGCCATCGCCCTGGGCTGTGGGCGGATGGGCCCAAACCGCGAGTATCTTCTCAATACGGTGACCCATCTCCGTCAGCTTGGCCTTCGCGACACCGGGCTGGACCGCATTGCCGCCCTGTTGCCGGAGTTGCAGCCGCACTGAAGGATTCCCGAGTCGCTCCAGCCTTCCCAAGGGCGCGCACAGCTTTTCCGCAGAGTTATCCACAGGCCTTGCTGTGACCGCTCCGGCACAGGCCAAGCGAGAATGCACGCGCCTCTCCTGGCGCCGGAGCGGTTTATTAGACTCCCAAGAAATTTCAAAGGCTTGGTGGAGATTTTCGGCGCTGCAAACAGAGGCTCCGAGCGCCGTCAGGGCAGGAAAGCCAAGTCCGCCAGAGGCTTGCGATGCATCACTGGATGCTCTCTGAAGAACGCCCCGCAACTTCTCCCACAGAATTATCCACAGGTATTGCGGTTGCGCAGGGGCCACCGGCTGTCACGACGAGCCGATCCGTTTCCGTTTCGATGGCCACCTCCAATTGTCGCAGGAGTTGCGCGCGTGGCAGGCCGGGCGGCAGCGGCGGCAGGATCGCGACGGTGATCAGGCCGGGCTGTTTGGCAAAGGCGCGACGCCCCCAGCGCAGGCCGCTGTCGGTGGCGGCGGGCACCACCGGAGCACCGCTCGCCGCCGCCAGCGCCACGACGCCGGGCTGGTAGGGCACACGCGTGCCGGGCGCCGTGCGGGTGCCCTCCGGGAAAATGACGATCTGGTCGCCCGCCGCGAGGGCTTCGCCGGCCTGCCGCACCATGGCCTTCAGGGCTGCCGCGCCACCGCGCCGGTCCACCGCGACCGCGCCGTAGTGCCGCGCCAGCCATCCCCAGGCGGGGATGCGCAGCAACTCCCGCTTCAGGACATAGACGGGCTCCGGCAACAGCGCGAGCCAGACGATGGTGTCATAGGCCGACTGGTGCTTGGCGGCGATCACCGCCGGCCCGGTCGGCAGGTTCTCCCGCCCGGTGACGCGCAGCCCGATGCCGCAGACCACCCGCAGCAGCCACAGCATCAGCCGGGCCCAGCCCTGTACGTAACGGCGCAGGACGCGGCGGGGGAAAGGCAGCAGCAGCACCCCGGCCAAGCAGCCAAGGCCGGTCACCCCGAAAAACAGCAGGTTGAACAGTGCCGAGCGCAGCAGGGTCAGGCCCGAGGGCTTCACGAGGGCGGTTTCTCCGGTGTTATCGCCGACAGGCCGAACATCGCCCCGATCAGCTTCAGATACTCGCGGACCAGCAGAGTCAGGCGCGGCCCCTCCGTCTGCACCGGATACGGGATCAGCGCCACTCCAGGCAGGTTGCGGCGCAGCTCCAGCAGGGCGCGGGGCATGTGGAAGGCGGCCGTAACGACGCGCAGAGACCTGATCTGCCGCGCCTTCGCCCAATGCGCAATCTCCTTTCCGTTGCCCCGCGTACTGGTCGCGGCATGGCCGAGCGTGGTGCGCGCCACCAGGATGTCAGCCGGCAGGCCGGCGGTCTCCGCCAGATCCTCCAGGTCGGTCACGGGGGCAACACCGGAGATGATCAGCCAATGGGTCTTGCCCTGCGCCAGCAGGCGCATGCCCGCCTCGACCCGTTGCGGGCCACCGGTCAGCACCGCGACGCCATCGGTCGGGCGCAGCGGATATTCGGGGCGCGCGCGGCTTTGCCCGGCGAAGAGCGCGAAGCCGCCCAGCAGCATCAGTACCAGGACGGCCGGGGCCAGCCACAGCCGGCTGGCCGGGCCATGGCGGCTGCCATCGGGCAGGCTCATGGCAGGCGGCGCAACCAGCGGCGGACGCTGACCTGCGCCGTCGCCCAGCCGATGGCACCGGCCACCGGCGGCAACAGCACGAGATCCAGCCAGGGCAGGGAGGACCAGGGCTGGATCATGCCCCCCGCCAGCGGCGCGGCGACGCCGGAAAGCGCGGCGAGCGTCG
>Ga0180221_1002270_pt1 | contig 11392 bp, 8 predicted proteins | sample eDN5th37CKraftMG_FD_151339 | JGI IMG/M metagenome (GOLD analysis project Ga0180221, IMG submission 151339) | Enriched Miracle-Growth compost microbial communities from Emeryville, California, USA - eDNA 5th pass 37_C Kraft MG (version 2) (version 2) ...
CGCGCCAGCACCTGCGGCTCGTCCAGGGCGCGGCCGATGTCGTTGATCACGCCGACCGGCACCTTGACCGCGTGGATGCGGGCCACCCAGTTGTCGGCGCTGTCCTTGCGGAAGTGCTCGGCCAGCTGGCCGACGATGGCCTCGCGGTTGCGCACGCGGTCGGCGTTGCGGGCGAAGCGCGGGTCCTTGGGCAGTTCCGGCAGGCCGATGGCGTCGCACAGGGCGACGAACTGGCTGTCGTTGCCGCAGGCGATGATGAAGTCCCTGTCGCTGCCGGAGAACACCTGGTACGGCACGATGTTGACGTGGGCGTTGCCCTGCCGCCCCGGCGAGCGCCCGGTGGCGAGGTAGTTCTGGCTCTGGTTGCCGAGCATGGCCACCTGCACGTCCAGCAGGGCCATGTCGCAGTGCTGGCCGCGGCCGGTCTTCTCCCGCGCCAGCAGCGCGGCCTGGATGGCGACCACCGAGTACAGCCCGGTCATCACGTCGGACACCGCCACGCCAACCTTCTGCGGGCCGGCGCCGGGCACCCCGTCCTTCTCGCCGGTGATGCTCATCAGCCCGCCCATGCCCTGGATGATGAAGTCGTAGCCGGGCTCTTCCGCGCGCGGCCCGGTCTGGCCGAAGCCGGTGATGGAGCAATAGACCAGGCGCGGGTTGAGCTTGGACAGGCTTTCGTAGTCCAGCCCGTACTTGGCCAGCGAGCCGGCCTTGTAGTTCTCGATCAGCACGTCGCATTCGCCGGCCAGCGCGCGCACCAGCGCCTGGCCCTCGGGGCTGGCCAGGTTCAGCGCCACCGACAGCTTGTTGCGGTTGGTCGACTGGTAGTACGACGCCTCGGGGCTGTCCGAGCCGTCCGCCGCCTGCATGTAGGGCGGGCCCCAGCCGCGGGTGTCGTCGCCCGCGCCGGGCCGTTCGATCTTGATCACCTCCGCGCCCAGGTCGGCCAGGATCTGGCCGCACCAGGGGCCGGCCAGGACACGGCTGAGGTCGAGTACGCGGTATCCGCTCAAAGCGCCCATCTTCATCTCCTCACTGGCGCGCTCACACGCGCTCGATAACCATGGCGAGCCCCTGGCCCACGCCGATGCACAGGCTGACCACCGCATAGCGTTGACCACTGCGCTGCAGTTGTCGCGCCACGCTCAGCGCCAGCCGCGCGCCGGAAGCCCCCAGCGGGTGGCCGACGGCGATGGCGCCGCCGTTGGGGTTGACCCGCGGATCGTCGAAGGCGACGCCCAGGCCGCTCAGGCAGCCGAGCACCTGGGCGGCGAAGGCCTCGTTGATCTCGATGATGTCCATGTCGGCGAGGCCCAGGCCGGCGCGGGCCAGCGCCTTGTTGATCGCCTCGACCGGGCCGACGCCCATGATCCGCGGCTCCACGCCCACCGCCGCGGCGGAGAGGATTCGCGCCAGCGGCGCGAGCCCATGGCGCTCGCCAGCCTCTGCGGAGCCGATCAACAGCGCCGCCGCGCCATCGTTCACCCCCGAGGCGTTGCCGGCGGTGACCACGCCGCCTTCGAACAGCGGCTTCAGGCGCGCCAGCGCGGCTTCGTCGGAGTCCGGGCGCGGGTGCTCGTCCTGCTCGATCACCTTCGGCGGCGTCTTGCGTCCGGTGGGCACGCTCACCGGGGCGATCTCGCCGGCGAAGAAGCCGGCCTGGCGGGCCGCCTCGTAGCGCGCCTGGGACGCCGCGGCGAAGCGGTCGGCCTGCTCGCGGCTGATGCCGTATTCGCGGGCCACGTTATCGCCGGTCTGCGGCATGCTGTCGTTGCCGAACCCGGCGACGATCTTCGGATTGGGGAAGCGCGCGCCTATGGTGCTGTCGAACACCGCCAGGTCGCGGCTGTAGGCGGCCTCGGCCTTGGCCATGACGAAGGGCGCGCGGGACATGCTCTCGACGCCGCCGGCGACGAACAGCTCGCCCTCGCCGCAGGTCACGGCCCGCGCGGCGTCGATGACCGCGGCCAGGCCGCTGGCGCACAGGCGGTTCACCGTCTGGCCCGGCACCGTCACCGGCAGCCCGGCCAGCAGCGCGGCATGGCGGGCGACGTTGCGGCTGTCCTCGCCGGCCTGGTTGGTGTTGCCGAGGATCACGTCCTCGATGGCCTCGCCCGGCACGCCATGGCGGGCCAGCAATTCACGGATGACGTGGGCGGCCAGGTCGTCCGGGCGCACCGGCGCCAGGGCCCCGGCATGGCGGCCGAAGGGGGTGCGCAGGCCGGCATAGATAAAGGCATTGAGCATGGAAGTCTCCTTGGATCGGGTGAGCGCCGGGCCTCAGCCCAGCGCGGGCTCGGCATGGCGCAGCGACAGGCCCAGCGCGGCGCGGCGGCGCAGCCACGGGCCGGGGCGGTAGCGGGCATCGCCGGTCAGGTCGGTCATGCGTTCCAGTATCGTCAGCAGCCGCGCGGGGCCGACGGCGTCGCCCCAGGCCAGCGGCCCCTGCGGGTAGCCCAGGCCGCGGCGCACGCCTTCGTCCAGGTCGTCGACGCTGGCGATGCGCTGCTGGACGATGTCGCCGGCCAGGTTGACGATCAGCGCCAGCACGCGCTGGGCGACGAAGCCGACGCTGTCGTTGATCAGGGTGACGCCGACGCCATCGGCGGCCAGCAGCGCATGGGCGGCGTCGCGCATGGCCGGGACGGTCGCCGGGTTCTGCATCAGGCAGCGGTGGCGCTGCAGGTCGAGCAGCAGGTCGATGCACAGGGTGCGCGTCGGGTCGCTGCCGAAACGCCGGCAGGCGCTGGTCGCGTCCATGCCGTAGGGGGCCAGCAGGCAAAGGGCCTCGCTGCTCGGCTGCTCGCCCTGCTCCAGGGTCGCGCCCAGCTTCTCCAGCAACGCGCCGAGCGACTCGCGGTCTTCGTCGGACTCGGCGCCGATCCATACCGGCGGCAGCGCGGCCACGCTCGGCACCGGTTGCGGCGCCGGCGGATCGATCATCCTGCCGTCTTCGTAACGGTAGAAGCCACGCCCCACCTTGCGCCCCACGAAACCGGCCTCGAGCATCTGCCGGGTGAGCGCCGCCGGCCGGTAGCGCGGCTCCTGGTAGAACTGGTTGTAGATGGACTCGATCACCGGGTGCGAGACGTCCAGCGCGGTCAGGTCGAACAGCTCCAGCGGCCCCATGCGGAAGCCCAGGCCCTCGCGCAGGATGCGGTCGATGTCGGCCGGCTCGGCGATGCCTTCCTTGAGCATCTGCAGCGCCTCGGTGCTGTAGGCGCGCCCGGCGTGGTTGATGATGAAGCCGGGGGTGTCCTTGGCGCGGATGCCGCGATGCCCCATGCGGCTGGCGAGTGCGACGAGGCGGTCGCCCACCTGCGGGTCGCCGGCCAGACCGTCGATCACCTCGACCACCTTCATCAGCGGCACCGGGTTGAAGAAGTGGAAGCCCGCCACCCGCTCGGGGTGCCGGCAGCCGCGGGCGATGCTGGTGACCGACAGCGACGAGGTGTTGGTCGCCAGGATGCAGTCGGCGGCGACCACCGCTTCCAGCTCGGCCAGCAGCGCCTGCTTGGCGTCCAGGCGTTCGACGATGGCCTCGACCACCAGCTCGGAATCGGCCAGCTCGGCCAGGGAGCCGGCGACCAGCAGGCGGGCCAGGGTGGCGTCGGCGTCCTCGGCCGTGATCTTGCCCTTCTCCGCCAGCTTGCCGAGGGTGCGCCCGAGGTTGTCGCGCGCGGCCTGCGCCGCGCCCTCGCGGGCGTCGAAGAGTTTCACCTGGATGCCGGCCTGGGCGGCGATCTGGGCGATGCCGCTGCCCATCACGCCGGTGCCGACGATGGCCATGCGTTGGATGTCACGCGTCATGGGTCATTCCCCCTGGAAGCTGGCTTGGCGTTTTTCGAGGAAGGCGGCGGCGCCCTCCTTCTGGTCCCTGGAGTCGAACAGCAGTTGGAAGGCCTTGCGCTCCAGGGTCAGTGCGCTGTCCAGCGGCAGGTCGGCGCCGGCGAGCATCACTTCCTTGATCTGCGCCACGGCCAGCGGCGGCAGCGCGGCGATCTCGGCGGCCAGCTCCAGGGCGCGCGGCAAGGTCTGCGCATCGCCGACCACCTCGCTGACCATGCCCATCGCCAGGGCTTCCGGCGCCTTGACCAGGCAGCCGGTCAGGGCCATGCGCATCGCCTGGAACTTGCCCACCGCGCGGATCAGCCGCTGGGTGCCGCCGGCGCCGGGCATCAGGCCGAGCTTCACCTCCGGCTGGCCGAAGCGCGCCGACTCGCCGGCGACGATGATGTCGCAGTGCATCGCCAGCTCGCAGCCGCCGCCCAGGGCGAAGCCGTTCACCGCCGCGATCACCGGCTTGGGGCAGCGGCCGATGGCGTCCCAGAGCAGCTCGGTGTGCCGGCGGTACATCTCGATGGGGCTGGCCTGGGCGAACTCGCGGATGTCCGCGCCCGCCACGAAGCACTGCTCTCCCCCGGTCAGGACGATGGCCCGCACCCGGCTGTCGTCGGCCAGCGCGCGGAAGTGCTCGGCCAGTTGCTGGCGCACGGCGGCATTGAGGGCGTTGCGGGCTTCGGGGCGGTCGATGCGGACCACCGCCACGCCGTCGGCCTGGATCGTTCGGTGGACCACGCTGGGGTGCTGGTTGCTCATGATCGTGCTTGCCTCAGTATTGTTTCGTCTGACGAAACTACATTCCGTATTTACGATCAATCATAGTAAGCCTCGATCGACGCTGTAAACGACATCCGTTCTGATCAGTTATTTTTACTTTTAAAAACAATCAGTTAGTAAATATATCAGCGACAATTTTACGCAGACTGGAAAACCCTCTATAATTTCGTCTGACGAAACTGAATTTTATTTTATTGATTTTCTCGGAAAAGGGGTTCTACCATGCGCCGCAACAAGACGGAGCTGGATTCGGCTGCGCCGACGAAAAACGAAGGTGAGATCGGCCTGTTGGAACGGGGGATGTTCGACCCCGCCACGGCGCTGAGCGAGGAGGAAAACAGCGGTCAGTTCGTCACGGCCCTGGCTCGCGGCCTGGAAATCCTGCGCTGCTTCAACCCACGGGAAAACGTGCTGAGCAACCAGGACCTGGCGCGCAAGACCGGCCTGCCCAAGCCGACCGTGACGCGCCTGACCAACACCCTGATGCGCCTGGGCTGCCTCAAGCGCGAGGTGCACTCGGGCAAGTACCAGCTGGACGTCGGCGTGCTGGGCTTCGGCTACGCGATGCTGTCGAACCTGTCGATCCGCGCGGTGGCCCACCCGCTGATGGAGGAGCTGGCCAACCACGCCCAGGCGGCGGTGGCCATGGCCGCCCGCGACCGCCTGCAGATGGTGTACCTGGACGTGGTCCAGGGCCAGGGGAACATGACGATGCGCCGGCAGATCGGCAGTTACCTGCCGCTGGCGGTGAGTTCGGTGGGCCGCGCCTGCCTGGCGGCGATGCCGGAGAACGAACGGGAGTTCCTGCTCGACCACATCCGCGAGCGCGAACCGCAACACTGGCCGGCCATCCGCAAGGGCCTGGACCGCGCCTTCAGGGACTTCACCGACTACGGCTACTGCCTGTCGATCGGTGAATGGCACCGCGACGTCAACTCCGTCGCCGTGCCCTTGGTACATCCGCAGTACGGGCTGCTGGCCTTCAACTGCGGCGGACCGAGCTTCCAGCTGACCCGCGAGAAGCTCGAGGACGACATCGGGCCCCGCCTGATCAACATGGTCAACAACATAGGTGCCGCCGCTCGCTGATGCCCGGGTGACGGTGCCCTGCCAGACAGGCCCGCCCGGCGGGCCCTTGAGGAGAGCACATGATCCGAGACGCAGAGACGCTGCAGATACTTCTGGATTCCATCCACCAGTTCGTCGACGAGGTGCTGATACCGCGCGAGAACGAAGTCGCGGAAACCGACGCCATTCCCCGGGACATCGTCGAGCAGATGCGCGAGATGGGCCTGTTCGGCCTGACCATTCCCGAGGAATTCGGCGGCCTGGGCGTGACCATGGAAGAAGAGGTGAACATCACCTTCGAACTCGGCCGCACCTCCCCCGCCTTCCGCTCCTACATCGGCACCAACAACGGCATCGGCTCCATCGGCATCCTGATCGACGGCACGCCCGAACAGAAAAGCCACTACCTGCCCAAGCTCGCCAGCGGCGAACTGCTCAGCGCGTTCTGCCTGACCGAGCCGGACGCCGGCTCCGACGCCGCCTCGCTGAAGACCAGCGCGGTGCGCGACGGCGACCACTACGTGCTCAACGGCACCAAGCGCTTCATCACCAACGCCCCGCATGCCGGCATCTACACCGTGATGGCGCGCACCAACCCGGAGATCAAGGGCGCCGGCGGCATCAGCGCGTTCATCGTCGAGCGCGGCACCCCGGGCATCTCCCTGGGCAAGCCGGACCACAAGATGGGCCAGAAGGGCGCGCACACCAGCGACGTCATCTTCGACAACGTGCGTGTGCCGGCCAGCCAGCTGATCGGCGGCGTCGAGGGCGTGGGCTTCAAGACCGCCATGAAGGTGCTCGACAAGGGCCGCCTGCACATCGCCGCGCTGAGCGTCGGCGCCGCCGAACGCATGCTCGACGATGCCCTGAGCTACGCCCTGGAGCGCAAGCAGTTCGGCAAGCCGATCGCCGAGTTCCAGCTGATCCAGGCGATGCTCGCCGACAGCAAGGCGGAAATCTACGCCGCCCGCTGCATGGTGCTGGACGCCGCGCGCAAGCGCGACGAGGGCCGCAACGTCAGCACCGAGGCCTCCTGCGCCAAGATGTTCGCCACCGAGATGTGCGGCCGCGTCGCCGACCGTTGCGTGCAGATCCACGGCGGCGCCGGCTACGTCAGCGAGTACGCCATCGAGCGCTTCTACCGCGACGTGCGGCTGTTCCGCATCTACGAAGGCACCACGCAGATCCAGCAGGTGGTCATCGCCCGCAACATGATCCGCGAAGCCACGCACTGAATCCCCCTCGCCGCCCTGCCCCGCCGGGCGGCGACCCGCAGGCTTACCGATGGGCCGCAAGCGCCGGCCCACGAATAAATACAACAGGTAGTTCGCCCATGGAAACCACTGCTTCGACTTCCCAAGCGACCACCCAGAGCAAGACCTGGGTGATCGTGTTCCTGTTCTGCTTCATCGGCCTGCTGATCGATGGCGCCGACCTCATGCTGCTGTCCTACAGCCTCACCAGCCTGAAGGCCGAGTTCGGCCTGAGCAACGTCCAGGCCGGCAGCCTGGGCAGCTTCACCCTGGCCGGCATGGCCATCGGCGGCATCTACGGCGGCTGGGCGTGCGACCGCTTCGGCCGGGTGCGCACCGTGGTCTGGACCATCGTGCTGTTCTCCGTCGGCACCGCCGCGCTGGGCCTGACCCACAGCTACTGGCAGTTCGCCGCGGCGCGTTTCGTCGCCTCCCTGGGCCTGGGCGCGCTCTACGTCGCCTGCAACACCCTGATGGCCGAATACGTGCCCACCAAATACCGCACCACGGTGCTGGGCACCCTGCAGGCGGGCTGGTCGGTGGGCTACATCGTCGCCACCCTGCTGGCCGGCTGGATCCTGCCGAGCTACGGCTGGCGCTACCTGTTCTACGTCGCGATCATCCCGGTGGTGCTGGCGGTGGCCATGCGCCGCCTGGTGCCGGAGCCGGCCGCCTGGGTGGAAGCCCAGGCCGAGCGCAAGCGCCGCAAGGCCCTGGGCCAGGAGGAAGTCGTCGAGAAGAAATCCGCCGGCGCGTTCCGCATGATCTTCGGCGACCGCCGCGCCCGCAGCATGTTCATCTTCTGGTCGCTGACCGCGGGCTTCCTGCAGTTCGGCTACTACGGCGTGAACAACTGGCTGCCGTCCTACCTGGAAACCGAGATGGGCATGAACTTCAAGTCCATGACCGCCTACCTGGTGGGCACCTACGCGGCGATGATCCTCGGCAAGGTCCTGGCTGGCGTCGCCTCGGACTGGCTGGGCCGGCGCAAGGTGTTCGCCTTCGGCGCCCTGGGCACCGCGGTGTTCCTGCCGGTGATCGTGCTCTACCACAGCCCCGAGGCCATTCTCTGGATGCTGGTGGTGTTCGGCTTCCTCTACGGCATCCCCTACGGCGTCAACGCCACCTACATGACCGAAAGCTTCGCCGCCCGCTACCGCGGCACGGCCGTGGGCGGCGCCTACAACATCGGCCGCATCGGCGCGGCCATCGCCCCGGCGGCCATCGGCTTCCTGGCCACCCAGGTGTCCATCGGCGCGGGCTTCCTGGTGATGGGCGCCGCCTACTTCGTCTGCGGCATCATTCCCGCCCTGCTGATCCGCGACAAGCAGTTCGATCCGCAGACGGAGTGACGTACGAGCGGAGCCCGGCGCCGAAATAGTGCCGGGCTCCGCAGATTTCTCACACAGCTGCCCGTTCAGGCCGCCGTTGATGGTTCTGGTGATCTGCTCGAACTTGCCGGCATCGGCGAGCTCGTTCAGGCCATGGCTCGACCACCACCAGGCTGCAGACGTGGCCGCCCACTCGGCCTGCTCCAGCAGCTCAGGCTGATCAAGCAGCGGCAGGTCCAGGGCAGCACCAGCTTTCCGGTAGTTCTCCCGGCCGGTTAGCTGAATCAGGCCGCGGCCCATGAATCGCTTACCGTCGCCTGACTCGATGTTGCCCAGGTCCTTGCGGCCCTCGTAGCGCTGCTGCGCCGCCGTCGGACCCCAGATCTCGCGCACGTAGCGCAGCTGGCCCGACTCATGGCCGATCTGCGCCAGGAACGCCGCCTGCCTCACCGACGAGTCGATCCGGTAGCGCTGCATCGCCCGGTTGAGCGCAGGAACGAAAACGCCGGCACGAGGGCCGGCGTTGGGGAGGATGCGCAGGAGCTGCGCTTCGGTGAGGGGCACAGGTTTCTCCAGACACAAAAAAAAGCCCGCAGATGCGGGCTGGTTGGATAGACAGCATGTATGAAACATACAGTGTAACGAGTCCTGAAACGCCATGTAGCGTGTCGCTACAACTTGACGCTCAACCATGGAGAGGAAATTTCAGGTGAATGGAATTACTGCGGACCAAATGCTTGAAAAGAGTGAAGCGGGAAAACGCGGTGCTGAATTAAAGCTACTTCTTGACGGCGTCCTCTTGGAGTGTATGGATGCGACTCGATTTGGACTCAAGTTAGCCACCGCCAGGCTCAGTGATAACAACTTGCCGATGCGGGAAGAGCTGATTTCCATTCTCCGCGGAAAGAAATACACCGTGCTGGCAGAAGCTAAAAAATTCTTTACTTGTATTTGGAGAAACCTGAGGAGTAACAGACCAATAAATAACCCCGCCTCGGCGGGGTTTTTATTGCTATCTTCGTCAGCCTGATTTTCTGGCCGATCGGCGCATGATCAAAAAATTGATCGCAGTGAAGAAGATCCCGAAGCTGAGATAACGCCAGTCCATCCACGGGTTAGCTGCCTCAGCACGCTGCTCTTCCAGGCGTTTCCCTTTCACGTACACATCGCCGTTCAGGTAGATGCCGCCGAAATTATCGATAGCCACTAACTCTTTCGTGTTGTCGTTGGACACGACGCGGAAGCCACCATCGCCCAAGCGGGCGCTCAGCCAGCCCTTTTTGTCAGCAAAGTCAGGCCAGCGCAGTCCACCATAGATCTCGCCGGAAGCGCCGTCGTTCACTACCAGACCGGTACCGACACCTTGGCTGTTAAACCGCATGGCCCCCTCAGTAAACACCGGCTTGCGGAAATCCAGACCCATCTTCGCCTTGTCGAAGTCGGCGACAATCATTCGGCCATACTCAGGCTGGAGCGAATTCTTCATGTAGAAGCCCGCTTCGAAGGCTCCCCTAGGCGCCTTTCCCGGTTGAACTCGGTCGGTGTCCTCGGTACGCACCTCGACGGCCATAGAGTTAGGGTTGCCGAAGCCGACTACCTGCAGGCCGGTCTTGCTCATGTTCGGGAACACACCGGGCTTGCTACTGTTGAGAACGTCAATCTCGATGCCGATCAGTTGGTTGTCGACTCCTTTACAACTAGTGAGGTCAGGCGATCCGTATTTCTCTCCTGGAGCACCTACCTCAAGACCTTTGCACATTGATCTTGCGCTGAAGAACCCCCCCCAAGACTTAGCTCCGTCTCCAATAGAGGTTGAATCCCCCCAAATGGAAACTGCATTGACGTTCTTTACCTTGTTCATGGTCTGCACGAACAGGTTCTGATAGTGGTTGTGGGTATTCTCGTAATCGATGGCTGTTTCAGATTCTTTCGAATGAATATCAACCGAATCGCCCTTATAATTAAAGAACTTTGACTTCTCATCCACCACATCGGCAAAGTAAATATTACCCCTTAGAGCCGTATCCAAGCCATAGAACCAGATATTAAGCCCATCCTTAAGTGGATGATCTCCTTTAATGTTTAAATCATTTTCGCCCCCCAAGGGATTATCAGCAGCCGCAAAATTTGAAAAAACCATGGCAACGATAGCAAACAGAAAAAATTTGGACATTCGCCCTCCATCTCATTAATTTGTTATTAGAGTGTAGTATGCCATGGTTAGCTTGTTGATTCCTGCCTTGAGAATCATTTTTTCTCTAGAGTAACGACTCTTTCCGAAAGCTGCTGCACCGCGCGAACCAGGGGCCCAAGCAACTCATCATGGCGAAGCCCCTCCTCGCCATTTTCGGCTAGGACATAGGCTCCGAAATCGACACCGGCTTTTTGCATCGCGGCGAGAACCTCGTCGGCTACAAAGCCCTCGTGCAGTCTTACACCTGGGCGAGGGGTAATCACAGTCCTGGTGCGAGGCACCCTGATTTTTACCATTCGAGCAACGCGAGTTGGCGGAAGCAGGTTTCCTTTTTTGTCAAAAATGTTGTCTACAACGTCATACACTGGCCGCTCTACAGGGGACTCCTCGAATTTCGTCACCAGCACTTTGCTGGCCGTCTACCTCCTCAATAGTTTTGCGCTCGACCTTCTCGATTACCGTTTCAGTCGCTTGCTGCTCAATTTCATCAAAGCCATCCTCGACTTCCTCTACGTCTTGGCCGCCAACTATGAAACGGTATGAAACTGGACGCAGAGAATTGATGAACTCAAGCCCGAGCTTCGTGTCATTGATATCTGTCTTCGTCGATCGTCCAGAGGTATTGATCGTTCCGGTTGCTGCCCACAATACGGACCAGCGTGCACCTGACTGCCCCAAGCTATACAGGTTGTCGGCTGCCGGGCCTACCACCCCTGCGACAGTGAGCTTCATAACAGGATTATTCAGCCCGATACCTACATTACCTCCGCGAGGATTTAGGGAAATCCTGAAGAAGACCTCCCAAATCTGTTGAAATACGCCGATCCCGTTGCCTGAGTTTCCCGATGAAGCAGATGACCTTCGCCGACGCCGAGTACGCCGGTAAACGCAAGCAGACCCGCAAGGAGTTGTTCCTGATCGAGATG
>Ga0180221_1002272_pt1 | contig 11378 bp, 11 predicted proteins | sample eDN5th37CKraftMG_FD_151339 | JGI IMG/M metagenome (GOLD analysis project Ga0180221, IMG submission 151339) | Enriched Miracle-Growth compost microbial communities from Emeryville, California, USA - eDNA 5th pass 37_C Kraft MG (version 2) (version 2) ...
TCTCGGTGAGCCTGTCGGAGATCGCCGCCGCCACGCACGGCTCGAAGGTGGAGCCGGGCATCATCGATTTTTGGCTCGAGGGGCGCATGCAGAACTATGCGGCAGCCTCGTCCCTCAGCACGGGAGAAACCGGCGGCAATCTTGGCGTGCTTTATCTCGGCACGCGCTCGATGGTCACGCCGGACATCATGATGGGCGCGCTGGCGCAGCTCGATCGCGGCACGGAAAGCTCCGCGCACGATTCGCCATCGATGGCGGCGCGGGGCTGGATGGTCGGCCCCTATATGAGCATGAAGCTCGGCTCCGGCGTGGTGTTCGACGGCCGCGCCGCCTGGGGCCAGACGGCGAACATCATATCCAGCGGCGATATCGACGACAGTCTCACGCCGCGGCGCCTGGTACGCGGTAAGCTCACCGGAACGCGCGAATACAGCGGCTGGAAAGTCGCCCCGAGCGTGGGTCTCGTTTACATCGAGGACGCCGTTCGGGACGGAGCGACGGGCGCGACGAAGGGGGCGGGCACCGGCAAGGTCGAGGTGCTTCCGGAAGTCTCGCGCCGCTTCAATCTCGACAGCACGACGTTCATCGAGCCGCGCGCCGCCGTGGGTGCTTTCGTGGGCTTCGACGAGCTCGGCGCACTCAATCCGACGGCATCGTCGACACGCCCGACCGATGTGCAGCTGAAAGCGGAAGCGGGCGTCGCGCTGGGCGTGAAAGATGGCTCCACGCTGCAGGCGACGGGCGGCGTTGAAAGTGGCGCTGCGAATGGGCCGGAGAATTGGCGCGGGCGTTTGCAGCTCAACATGCCGCTCGGCAATTGATCGCTGCGCAATGCCGCGCGTGCAGAAACGCTTTCAATTTTGTCAACATTCTCCTTTCGCCCATGCAATGGAAAGTTATTTCCAGTGGCCCGACAGGCACGTATAGTGCTGGTTGTAGGTGATCAGCATCGGTTGTGAGTACTGCCGCTGCGGCAGCACGAACTCCCCCCGAACCGCCTTTCCGTATCGCTGATCCCCCTGCGAAGGAGGTGACGCATGGCATGCCCGAAGATCGAGGTCCGCGGAAAGAGAGTCATCTTGCTCAGCGGATTTCACGACACGGTCAAAGCAGCTCGCCCCCAGGTTGTCCTGGACGAAGCGGATGTGAAGGAAGCCCACGAGCTGCTGCAGTCCACCCGGCTGCATCCTGACGCGGTTGCCTTCGGCTTCGTCGCCGGCCGTTGGGTGCCGGCTGCCTGAGGTAGCCGGTGCGGGCGGATCCCGCACTCAGCCTGGATCTCTCCCCTCAACTCGATCCCCAGGCCCGAAAGGGCCTGGGGATTTGCCGTATCGGGAGGGCAACGCTAGATAGAGGCGCAAATTCCTCCGATCCGGATGACCATGGTTCTCGCACGCGATCTGTCCGCTGACGCCAGCGCGCCGCCGTTCCCGGCGCCGGCCTCCGTCAAGTCTTCGCTCGCCGGCCTCGGCCGCGAGGGGCTGCGCGCGGCTCTTGCCGGTGCGGGCGTGCCCGAAAAGCAGCTCCGGATGCGGGTCAACCAGCTCTATAGCTGGCTTTACGTGCGCGGCGTCTCGAGCTTCGACGCGATGACCGATGTCGCCAAGGATCTGCGCGCCAGCCTGAGCGAGGGTTTCACGCTCGACCGCCCGGAGATCGTCTCCGAGCAGGTCTCGATCGATGGCACCCGCAAGTGGCTCCTGCGCCTGCCCGCCCAGGGACGCGACGGCCGTCCCCCCGAGGTCGAGACCGTCTACATCCCAGAATCCGATCGCGGCACCCTGTGCATCTCGAGCCAGGTCGGCTGCACGCTCAATTGCACGTTCTGCCATACGGGCACGCAGCGCCTGGTGCGCAATCTCACCGCCCAGGAAATCGTCGGGCAGATCATGCTCGCCCGCGACCGCATCGGCGATTGGCCGGGCGCAGAGCCGCCCGGCGATGGCCGCCTGCTGCCGGCGTCCGATCGCAAGATCACCAATATCGTGCTCATGGGCATGGGCGAGCCGCTCTATAACTTCGATAACGTGAAGGCGGCGATGGAAGTGGCCGCCGACGGCGAGGCGCTGTCGGTCTCCAAGCGGCGCATCACGCTCTCGACCTCCGGCGTCGTGCCGGAGATCGCCCGCTGGGGTGCGCAGACGGGCACCATGCTCGCGATCTCGCTCCACGCCGTGCGCGATGACCTGCGCGATGAGTTGGTGCCGATCAATCGCAAATACCCCATCGCAGAACTGCTCGATGCGTGCCGCAACTACCCCGCGCTGTCGAACGCACGGCGCATCACGTTCGAATACGTGATGCTGAAGGGCGTGAACGATAGCCTCGCCGAGGCGCGCGAGCTGGTGCGCCTGCTGGCGGGCATACCCGCCAAGATCAATCTCATCCCGTTCAATCCCTGGCCGGGCGCCCCCTACGAGTGTTCCGACTGGGACCAGATCGAGCGCTTCGCGGAGGTGGTGAACCGCGCCGGTTACGCGAGCCCCGTGCGCACCCCGCGCGGGCGCGATATCTACGCCGCCTGCGGGCAGCTCAAGTCGGAGAGCGTCAAGCAGCGCGCGAGCGCGCGCGGCCTGACCGACGTGGCGACGAGTGGCAGCGGGGCCTGACCGAACGTGTTCTGGAAGTCCGCCGGACGCATCCTGATCGTCATCCCCTTCGCGCTGATCATGGCGATGTTCACCACCCTTGCGGTGCTGGTGACGCTCGGCCTGGAGCGGGTAACGGCGTTCCTCCACGTCCATCCGGTTGGCGATGAAAACGTCGACACGATCTTCGCCATGATGGACCAGGGGCTCATGCTGGCGGCGAGCGTCACGATCATTCCGGCGCTGCTGATCGTGATCGTCGGCGAGGTCGCCCGCATCCGCTCCTTCGCCTACTACGTGGTCGGCGGGGGAATTGCGCTCGCGGCGATTCCCCTGCTCGCCCGCTACGGCCAGGGCGGCGCGATCGACGCGCCCGAGGCGCTGGTCTGGCAGGTGTTCGCCACCGCGGGCTTTGCCGGCGGCTTCGTCTATTGGCTGATCGCCGGCCGCAACGCCTGAGCCTCCAGCGCGCCTGAGCTCCAGCGCCCTGAGCCTTCCCCTGGGCCTCGAGCGCCCCGAGCCTCCAGCGCCAAGTCAGACCGCATTGGCCGCCCTGTGCCCAGCACGCGCGCGCGGTCGATATGAACGTCAGCTCGGAAGCGCGGCGCGGTGCGGCTCTCCCATTAGGCAGATGCGGCGTTTTTCGTTGAGATAAGCAACTTAACGCCTGTAAGCTGCCGCCAACTTGCAGGGAATCTCGGCCATGCTCACGTTGCTGCGCGTTCTTTTTGGCTTCATCATCGCCTGCCTTGTGGCCGGCGCCGTGACGGTGGCCTTCATCGTCACGCCGGGGGATCTCGCCGCCTTGCCCGCCGACGCGCAGGCCGAACGGCTCAGCAATGCCGGCGTGCTGGCCCTGCTCACCGCCACCCACTCGGCGATTTTCTCGTTCCCCTTCGCGCTGCTCGCCATCGGCGCCGCCGAGCTTTGGCGCCTGCGCTCCTGGATCTACTACGCCTCGGTGGGCGTCATCGTCGCGCTGGGCGGCTTCTCGGCCGAGTACCTGAACGAGGTCCCCGGCGAGCCGTCGATCCTGAACAACTACGCGTTGGCGGCTTTCCTTACCGCGGGCGTCTTCGGCGGCCTTGCCTACTGGCTTTTTGCCGGCCGGCGCGCCGGTCCCCGGCGCGGGAGTACGCCGCCCCCGGCGGAGGGCAAGGACAATGGCGAGGCGGAGCCGGTGGCCCAGGCAACCTGAGCCTCGCCGCGGCGCGTTTCTTCCGTTGTGGGATTGTTTGCCAAGTGCGGGCCCGCCGGATCGGGGCCGCGTAAAGCTGTTGTTGCGACGCAACAATAGGTTTAGCCTCTCGCCAGTGGCTGCGCGGGGCAGGCATAGAGAAAAAGGCACGCCGCATGCTCGTCGACCCAGAACTGCAGCAGCGCTTCGCCCGTAGCTGCGCGGAAGCCGCTTTCGGCTACTCGGCCGCCAGCGCCGCCGCCTACGCCGCGTTCACCAACCAGGTGCTCGGGTTCTGGTCTTCGGTTCTGGGCGGCACCCCGTCCAGCGCGGAGCCGCGCAACGAGTTCTGGCGCTGGCCCATGCCGCTGGTGCCGGCCGACCTCTTGCCCGCGCCCAAGCCCGCCCCGGCTCCAGCGAACCCGTTTGCCGGCCTGCCCATCAATCCCTTTGCCTGGGCGCTCCCGGCCACCCTCAAGCCCTTACCGCCACCCCCGCAAAATCCGATGATGGCCAATCCGATGATGGCGGGGCCTATGGCCGCCATGGCGATGTTTGCCGAGACGGTCACCGGTGCGATGAGCGCCATGAGCGGGGCGCCGGTCAAATCCGTTGCCGACGTCTCGAACCCGATGACGGCCTGGTTGTCCATGTTTCCGTTTGCCAAGCAATCGGCCGCCTGGCCGATGGCCATCGTGATGATGTCGTCCGGCGTGCCCCATGCGGTTGCCTGGCCGACCGCAGAGGCCAACATCGCAGCGCTCGATGCGGCCGAGGCCGCGCGCCAGTCCTTCAAGCAGGCCTTCGCCAGCCATCAGGCGGGCGACGGGCATGCGGCAGGCGGCGGTGCCTGGCCGCCGCAGGCGAATTTCCTCGCGCTGATGGCCATGGTGCCGTTGAACATCGGCACCATGTTTACGGCGCTAAAGCTGTCCTGACCGCGCGCATAGAACGCCAGCCAGCCGCTGCCGCGCTACCGGCTCCGGTAAAGCGCTCCGGAGCGATCAGGCTGCTTTTTTCGCCAACTGATGGTGTGGGCGCAGACGGCAGTGCGCGCGGCGCACCTTGCCGGCCTTGGTCGTGACCTGCTTGCGCCACAGGCACTCGGCCTTGGTCCCGCAGGCGTTGATGTCGAGGCCGACGCAGACCGACGGCGGCTTCTTCTCGACGGGCTTCTTTGCGGCGGTCTGATTGTCGGCGGCCGAAACAGCGCCCGTGAGCGCAATGCAGATCGCGACGGCGGCTGCAGGAACACGCCAGAAGTGGGTACCCATGCGTCGGAACTCCCCCGAAAAGACAACACCCATTGCGAAAGGTTTAGCACCGGGCGCGGGCAGGCGCCATTCGGTTGCGCCGATCATGGTTGACCGCGCAACCGCCGCCCGCCTCCGGCACGACGCGGCAAGCCCGCGAGGTCGATGAGGCGGCGCCCGAGAGTGGCGCCAAGCCCGTCACAAACGGCTTTTCCGCATGCCGTCCGCGTGCAGGGCGACGCGGTGTCCCTATGGCATTGGCGGTCGAAATTTCGTACAGGCGGTCAGTCCGCAATCCATACGAGCTTCCCATGACCTCCCATCCCAAGCCGATCAAAAAGGTCGTGCTCGCCTACTCCGGCGGCCTCGACACCTCGATCATCCTCAAGTGGCTGCAGCAGACCTATGGCGCGGAGGTCATCACCTTCACCGCCGACCTCGGCCAGGGCGGAGAGCTGGAGCCCGCGCGCGAGAAGGCGCTGATGCTGGGCATCAAGCCGGAGAACATCTACATAGAGGACCTGCGCGAGGAGTTCGTGCGCGACTACGTCTTCCCGATGTTCCGCGCCAACGCGCTCTACGAGGGCATCTACCTGCTCGGCACGTCGATTGCGCGCCCGCTGATTTCCAAGAAGCAGATCGAGATCGCGCGCGCCACCGGCGCCGACGCCGTCTGTCACGGCGCGACCGGCAAGGGCAACGACCAGGTGCGTTTCGAGCTGTCCTACTATGCGCTCGAGCCTTCGATCCGCATCATCGCCCCGTGGCGCGATTGGGAGTTCAAGAGCCGCGAGGACCTCATCGCCTTCGCCGAGCAGAACCAGATCCCGATCGCCAAGGACAAGCGCGGCGAGTCTCCGTTCTCGGTCGATGCGAACCTGCTGCACTCTTCCTCCGAGGGTAAGGTGCTCGAAGATCCGAACGTCGAGCCGCCGCCCTATGTGTTCCAGCGCACCCTTTCGCCGGAGGAAGCGCCCGACAAGGCGACCATCATCACCATCAGCTTCAAGAAGGGCGATCCGGTCGCGATCAACGGCAATCCCATGAGCCCGGCGAACATCCTCGCCACGCTGAACGACTACGGTCGCGACAACGGCATCGGCCGTGTCGATCTCGTCGAGAACCGTTTCGTCGGCATGAAGTCGCGCGGCATCTACGAGACGCCCGGCGGCACCATCCTCTGGCATGCGCACCGCGCCATCGAATCCATCACGCTCGACCGCGGCGCCATGCACCTCAAGGACGAGCTGATGCCGCGCTACGCCGAGCTCGTCTATTATGGCTTCTGGTTCTCGCCCGAGCGCGAGATGCTGCAGGCCGCCATCGACAAATCCCAGGAGCATGTCGAAGGCGAGGTGACGCTGAAGCTCTACAAGGGCAACGTCATCGTCATCGGCCGTGAGAGCCCCAAAAGCCTTTATTCCTCGACGCTCGTCACCTTCGAGGACGACAAGGGCGCATACGATCAGAAGGACGCGGCGGGCTTCATCAAGCTCAACGCGCTGCGCCTGCGCACCCTTGGCCAGCGTGACCGCAAGGGCTGATCGCACCTTTTGCCGAGGGGCTGCGTGCGCGGCCTCTCGGCCATGTCTGCGGTGCGCTTCTACGGTGCGCTGAGTTGCGCGGCTTCCGGCTTCCCGCGTCGGCCGTAACGTCCTGCCGCAAGATGCCCCCGCCGGCACTTCATCGTCGTCAGCATTTCAATTCGAGCCGTGCAGCGCGCCGAACGTGCTTGCTGTCCCGTAAACGGGCGCGCGCCTCGGCGAAGGTTGAACGGCGTTTCATGCCCGAGCGTTGTGGTTCTCTGGCGCAGCCTGCGAACTCCCGGCACGTGCACGCGTTGAAGTGCTTCTGTTGCCAAGGAGAACGACGATGCTGAGAAATCAAATACTCATCGGAAGTATCGCGGCGCTGGCACTCGGACTTTCAGCGGTCGGAGTCGCTGCCCGCGGCGGCGGAGGTGGCGGCGGCGGTGGCCACGGAGGTGGTGGCTTCGGTGGCGGCGGTGGCTTCCACGGAGGCGGCGGTGGCGGCTTCCACGGCGGAGGCATCCCAGGAGGTGGCATCCGTGGCTATCGCGGCGGTGGCGGCGGATACGGCCATTACCGCGGCGGTCGCGGCTTCGTTGGCCCGTACTTCTATGGCGGCTACTACGACGACGACGACTGCTATTGGCGCCGTGGCCGGCTGATCTGTCCCTACTACTGAGATCGCAGCCCGTTTGAGACCGCCGAGCTAAGGCTCCTGGCGGCGTAGACCAAGCTTGCCTTGTGCGAGGGCACCGCGCGGCGAACACCGGCATGCCCCGAGGCCTATCCAGGCAAGCCTCACGCATGAAGCCTGCACACGTTTGAAGCCTGCAGAGGTGGGCGGAAAACGCCGAAGCGGTGAAGTCCGCGGGTTTCCCTGCGCTCACCAGATCGCAGCATGGTGGCGCAGGCCGCTATCCAGCGCCAAGGCGGACGCCCCGGTGACGCCCGGCGCGATGCGAACGCGTTAGGCCGCTGCGGTGGGCAGCGGCGCAGCCTGCGGACGGTCGACCTGGGGCCGCGGCCACTGCTCGGGCAATTCGCATAGCCCGCCGCCCATGTAGATCTGGTGCCAGAGCTGCGTCGAAAGCACGCCCGTGAGACCCATCTTCAGGAAGACGTTGATCTTGTCGCCCTTGCCCGCGCCGATCGCCTCGTAGTCGCGCAGCACGGCCTCGGTATCGAAATAGCCCGTGCGGTTCAGCGCCTCGCGGCTCATGAGCTGGCGCACGTAGGGCGGCGGATCGATGAAGAACGATTCCGCGAGCGGCGCCCGGAACATGCCCTTTTTGCGGAATGCCGCTTCCTTCGGCAGCAGCCGCGAAGCCGCGAGACGGAGCAGGTATTTGTCGCGCAACAGGCCCCGCAGCTTCCAGCGCGGATGCAGTTGCGACACGTAGGAAATCACGTCCTCGTCGAGGAACGGATAGCGCGTCTCGACGCTGTTCGCCATGGCGACCCGGTCGCCTTTGTGGTTCAGCAACAGTCCCGGCAGGTGCACCTTGTAGCCGTAATAGAGCGACTGGTTGAGCGGATCCCAGCGGCGCACGCGCTCCGCATCCACCGGCACGTCGTCATAGGCGATGTAGTCGCCGAGCTGCGCTTTCGTATCGCCGCTGAAGTAGCGCGCGCGCGACTGCGCGACGAGGTGGTAGAGCAGCGTCTGCGCATGGGCGCGGCCGAGTTTCTCATCGATGTGTTTCAGCTGCGCGTTGGTCATGTGCGGCGCCATGCGCATCCGGAACAGCCGGTTCAGCGCATCGGATGCACGCGTGCCGCCGATGTCCATGAAGTAGCTGAGCTTGCGCAGCTTGAACCAGATGTAGCCCGCGAACGCTTCGTCCGAACCCTCGCCCGTCAGCGCCACTTTGTAACCCTGGTCGTGCACCTCCTGCGCCAGGCGCCAGAGGGCCGCGCACGAGGTATCGATCACCGGACTGTCGGCGGAAGCGATGAGCTGCGGATAGGTGTTCGCGATGACGGTACTGTCGGAGCGCAGGATCGTCGGCTGGCTGCCGATGGCGCGCGCGCTGAACAGCGCATCCGACGTCTCGTCGAGTCCCTTGCCGGGAACCTGGATGGTGAAGCTCGGCACCGGCGAGCCGCGCAGTTTCGAAGCGGTGGCGAGCACGTAAGCTGAATCGACGCCGCCGGAGAGATAGCCGACGACCGGCACATCGGCGCGCAGCCGGATATCCACGGCGCGGCTGAAGCGGGCTTCGAACTCGTCGATGAGATGCTTGGGATCGCGCGCGTCGATCTCCTGGCCGGCATCGGGGAAGTCGAGATCCCAATAGCGGCGCTCGACGACCTCCGCGGGACGGCCGTCGGCGCGGAAAGCGATCCTCAGGTAATGGCCGGGTAGCAGCGCATTGACGCCCTCGAACATCGTGCGGCGCGTGCCCATGGCGAAGAACGTGAACACCTGGTCCATGCCGCGCGGATCGAATGCGGCAGGCACACCCCCCGAGGCGAGCAGCGCCTTGATCTCCGAACCGAAGTAGACCCAGTCGCCCTGGCGGCTCCAGTGCAGCGGACAAATGCCGACGCGGTCGCGTGCGAGGAACACCGTGCGCTTGGAGAAATCTATGAGCGCGATCGCGAACTGTCCGCGCAGCTTCTCGAAGACGTCCTCGCCGTATTCCTCATAGAGGTGCACGATGATTTCGGTGTCGGTGTGCGTACGGAAGACGTGACCCTTCGCCTCCAGCTCCGCCTTCACTTCCGGATAGTTGAAGAGCTCGCCGTTATAGACGACGCCGACGCTGCCATCCTCGTTGAAGATCGGCTGTGAGCCGTCGCCGAGCCCGACGATGGAGAGCCGCCGGTTCGCAAAGCCGATGCCGGGGCGGAAGAGATAGCCGTCCTCATCGGGACCGCGATGCAAAAGCGCGTCGGCCATTCTCCGCACGGCGCCGGTCTCCGGCTGGCGCTTGCCCGTCAGATCGATGATTCCAGCGATGCCGCACATAAGTCCTCGTTTAGGTCGGGGATGGGCGCGAATCGGCCCAGGGTTCTAAATGCACCTGGACCAGGTAAAGGGCCGGTTACGCAACGTCGCAAAAGGGCGCCGGCCGGCCGGATCGTTGCCAGAACAACCCGGATCGCACAAGAGATTGGCCGGAAAACGTGCTTCAAAAGAGGCCGAGCGACTTGAGGCTGGCGTGCCCGTCGCGGCCTACAATGATGTGATCGTGGACAGAAATGCCCAACGGGCCCGCAGTCGCGACAATATGCTTCGTCATGTCGACGTCGGCCCGCGAAGGCGTCGGATCGCCCGACGGGTGATTGTGAACGAGAATTATCGCCGTCGCCGAAAGCTCAAGCGCGCGTTTCACGACCTCCCGCACGTAGACGGGGGTGTGGTCGACCGTGCCCTGCTGCTGCACCTCGTCGGCGACGAGGCGGTTGCGCTTGTCGAGGAACAGGATGCGGAATTGCTCACGGTGCTCATAGCGCTGCGCGGCGAGCAGATAGTCGATCACCTGCCGCGATGATGCGAGTACGGGGCGTTGCACGATCTCCGACTGCATGAGCCGCAGCGCGGCTGCCCGCACGAGCTTCAGTTCGGTGACGACGGAATCCCCGACGCCGTGTACCTCCTTGAGGCGGCCCTCCGGCGCGCTCACCACTTCCGCGAACGTGCCGAAGCGCGCGATCAGCCGCTTGGCGATGCCCTTCGTGTCGCGCCGCGGCAGGGCGCGGAACAGCACCATCTCCAGGAGCTCGTAGTCGGGCAGCGCGTCGGCGCCACCCTTGCGGAAGCGCTCGCGCAGGCGCTGCCGGTGGCCGCTGTTGTCGATCAGCGGCGCTTCGAGAAACGATCCTTGCGGGCTGGCGTCTGGGCCTTCCTCGCTCCTGTCGCGATCCGGCATGGCGCGCGCCCGCTCGCCTATTCTTCGAAGCGCGGGAAGTAGATCCCAGCGGGCGAGTGCGTGAAGACCTCGTATCCCGTCTCCGTCACGCCGATGCTGTGCTCGAACTGCGCCGAGAGCTCGCGATCGCGCGTCACCGCCGTCCAGCCGTCGGGCAGGACCTTCACGTGGGGCCGCCCGAGGTTGATCATCGGTTCGATGGTGAACAGCATGCCCGGCTCCAGCACGATGCCTTCGCCCTCTTCCCCGTAGTGCAGGATGTTGGGGCGGTCATGGAAGATGCGCCCGAGGCCATGGCCGCAGAAGTCGCGCACGACGGAGCAGCGCTCGCTCTCGGCATAGGCTTGGATGGCGGCGCCGATATGCCCAGTGGTTGCCCCGGGACGCACGGCCGCCATGCCCCGCTGCAGGGCCTCGTAGGTGACGGCAATAAGCCGCTCGGCCTTGCGGGAGATTTTGCCCACCGGATACATGCGCGAGGTGTCGCCATGCCAGCCGTCGACGATCAGCGTCACGTCGATGTTGATGATCTCGCCTTCGCGCAGCGGCTTGGGGCCCGGAATGCCGTGGCAGACGACGTGGTTGATCGAGGTGCAGATCGCCTTCGGAAAGCCGCGGTAGTTCAGCGGTGCGGGGTAGGCGTTGTGGTCGAGCGCGAATTGGAGCGCCAGCTCGTCCAGCTCCTCGGTGGTGACGCCGGGGCGCACATGCTCGGCGAGCATGTCGAGCGCGGCAGCCGCGAGCTGGCCGGCCTTGCGCATGCCTGCGAAGGCGTCCGGTCCGTGCAGCTTCACCTTTCCGTCGCGCGCGGATGCGCGATCGACTTCGACATTCGACATCTGATTTCCTGGGCCGCCGAAAGACCGGTAGAGGTGGGGCCAATGGCGTGAATGTAGTGCAAAAAACGCCGCACGCAATAAACGTGCGGCGCGCCTTTGGTAAAGCGCGCCGCAGCA
>Ga0180221_1002274_pt1 | contig 11374 bp, 8 predicted proteins | sample eDN5th37CKraftMG_FD_151339 | JGI IMG/M metagenome (GOLD analysis project Ga0180221, IMG submission 151339) | Enriched Miracle-Growth compost microbial communities from Emeryville, California, USA - eDNA 5th pass 37_C Kraft MG (version 2) (version 2) ...
GACCTCGACGTGCTCGTCGTCGGCGAACAGCGCCTCGATTCTGGCCTGCTGCTTGTCGGTCAGGAGGTCGGCGCCGGTGTGCAGGGTCCGGCGCGCCTTGTAGAGGGGATCGGCGGCGCGGCCCCGGTGGCCGTGCAGGTCCTGCTGGACCCGGCACCGGCACCGGTCCAGGGCGTCGCCGGCGAGGCGGACGACGTGGAAGGGGTCCATCACCGCCGTGGCGTCGGGGAGCTCTTCGGTGGTGGCGGTCTTGAACCCGGTGAACCCGTCCATCGCGACCACCTCGACGCCGTCGCGCCATGCATCGGGTCGCGCGGCGAGCCAGGTCTTGAACGCCTGCTTCGAGCGGCCTTCGACCATGTCGAGCAGCCGGGCGGGTCCAGTGCCGTCGCGGACCGGGGTCAGATCGATGACCACCGTGACGTACTTGTCTTCGCGGCGGGTGTGGCGCCACACGTGCTCATCGACCCCGATCACCGCCACGCCGTCGAACCGGGCCGGGTCGTCGATCAGGGTCCGGCGCCCCTCGGCCAGAACAGCGGCGTTCGCGGTGTCCCACGCAACGCCGAGTCCCTCGGCCACGCGAGCGAGGGTGAGGTGAGCGACCACGATCGCCTCGAGGGCCCACCGCAGCCCGCGACGCGACAGCTTCGCTCGCGGCTCGGCTGCTCTGCTGGTGTCTTGACGCCACACGTGACCGCAGCCGGTGCAGCGGTAGCGGCGGACCGTGACGACCAGCGTGGTGGGCCGCCAGCCGAGCGGCTCGTGCGCCAGCTGCCGGGTCACGGTGTCACGTGGCGAACCTTCGCAACCACAACGGCGACACCACCGGTCCGCGCCATCGTCGGGTTCGAGGACCCGGCACGCGAGAACCGCACGGCCGGGCTCCAGGCGCTGCCCGGTCACGACGAGGCCGAGCTCGTCCAGACGGCAGAACGCGGTCAGATCGGGCCGGGCGAACGCAAACGAGCGGTCAGCGACGGTAGCGTCAGGCATGTCGAGGTCTTCCAGGATGGTGAGCGTGAGAACTTCCATCCTCGGGAGACCTCGACCTCTACCCCGGGACCGCCACGCCGACACCAGCTACACCCTCATCTGGGAAGAGCCCCATTACGCACCCCGACGACCGAACCGTGAAGACCGCACCGCGGCGCTCCGCAGCCCGATCCGACACGGCGGTGACCGAGGTAAGCCACGGCGGGCGGTGCGGTGAAAGCCGTCGTTGTGAAATAGGCAACGATGTACGCCTACTGAGGGCTACGAGCGAGGGAGGTCGGTGCGCCCGGTCGTCAGGAACATCGCTCGCGTCAACGCCTTGGATGCCTCATCACGGTCGGTCGCAAGGTCGTCGGCGAGGGAGAGAATCGTCTGCCGGAGCTGCTCAGACTTCGCGTCCAGCTCCGCCTCAACCCGTGCACGACGACGCTCCTGCCACGCCTCGTACTCGTCCCACAACGCTTCGGACACGCACCACACAACCAAGGCGGTAATTGCGACAAGGAGAACGACTCCCGCGACCGTCGCGATCGCGGCGACCGCCTCCATCACAGCCCCCGAGCGATGCGCTGGCCCGCGCCGATGGCGTATCCGGCGATTATCGCTTCATAGAACTGCGCCCCTGCCGGAGCAATCTTCATCTGCGCCTCCGCCTGCGCCACCAGCGTCGCGACATTCGTCATCGCCTGCGACGCCAGGAACGCGTGCCCCTGCTCCCGCACCGCCGCGATCTCCGTGGACGCAGCAACCTGCTCCACCTCACGCTTGGTCTGGCGCACCAGGCTTCCCGTGATCTTCTGCCCCTGCTGGGTCGTGTGCCCACCGAACAGCGGCACCACCTGATTGCTCGACATGTTGCGAGTCCTTCCAGTTGAAGAGAACAGCCCCGGATTTCCGGGACACTTCGACCGTAGAAACTCACCCGAGGGCACTCTGAAACTCGGAATAAAGTTGGAAGCGAACACGGGCGCGAGGCGGAGGTGATGGCGTGAGACTCGATGACGACGATGTCGCCACCCTTCACCAGCAGCTCGCCTGGTTGACCAAACGCGAGGGCTTCGTCCAACGTCGCCTCGCCCAGGCTGGGATCGTCGACGAACTCCTCCGCGGCTCCCTCGAGGACAGCTTCGAACGCCTCCGGCACCGCTTCATCTCCGCGATCCACACCCTGCCCGGCGAGCAAGCAGACCTGCTGCTCGACGTGTTCGCGCTCAGCCCCGACACACACCAGGTGCCCGAGCTGATGCAACGGCGACAGATCCACGGCGACAAGATCGGACGGAAAGTCGACACCGTTCGCACGCGGGAGACCGCAGCGCTCAAGGCGTTGCACTCCCGTCTCGTCACTGGCCGTTACGCGCAGGCGCCGCTCGTGCTCGACGTGCCCGAGATGCATGGCGGGATCATCTACGAAGAGACCAGCACCCTCATCGTCGTCGAGAACAGACGCTGGCAAGCCACCTACGAGCACTACCGGATCGCGAACATGGCAGGCGAACTCGACTACGTCACCATCGGCCGCTCCTATCCCGGCGTCGTGACCCCGAGCAACAAGGGCGACTTCAAGGTGAACACCCGCCCGGTCGACGGCGCGGGCTGGAACGACCACTTCTGGCACCTCAACACCGCCCGCACGGCGACCGAGCCGATGCAAGACCGGACACGCTACGACCTGCGCTTCCGCATCACACCGCCCGAAGACGGCAGCGAACCGGAGCCAGTGACTCTCGCCAGCCGGGCGCTCCACCACCGGTCACTGCTGTTCACCATCCGCGTCGGGTTCATCGGGGAACGGCCCGCCAGTATCTGGAAGTTCCAGGGAGCCAGCCCGTTCGCCCGCCCACACGCCGCCAACGACTACAACCGCGTCCAGCTCGACGCCCGCGGCACCGCGACCCTCACCCTGCGCGACGTCCACGGTGGCCTCTTCAACGGCTTCGCCTGGAGGTGGGACACCTGACCGAGGCCGCAGGGTCTTCTCGAAAAGGCCAGGTCATGAGATAATCACAGGTAGATCGCAGCGCCCGGTCGACGCGACACATGCTCCCGGCTGCATCAAGCTCACACTCATGCCACGCATGGCAACCGACCGATGTCAGTGCCCGGCGCTACGGTAAGAGATGACCCGCAACCATAACTTAAGACGCGCCCGAGGCGCAGGAGATGAACCACATGGCACCGACCACCAAAGAAGGACAGCGCGCCGAACTGCACAAGACGATCTGGCGCATCGCGAACGATCTGCGCGGCTCTGTCGACGGCTGGGACTTCAAGTCCTACGTGCTCGGCATGCTGTTCTACCGCTTCATCTCCGAGAACCTCACCGCCTACATCAACAAGAGCGAACGCGAAGCAGGCGACCCGAGCTTCGACTACGCCCAGCTCGGCGACGCACAAGCCGAGTTCGGCCGCAAGGAGACCGTGGAGGAGAAGGGCTTCTACATCCTCCCGTCTGAGCTGTTCCAGAACGTCCGTAAGCGTGCCGCGAACGACGCGAACCTCAACGAGACCCTTGCTCGCGTGTTCAAGAACATCGAAGGATCTGCCGTCGGCACCGACGCCGAAGACGACCTCAAAGGCCTGTTCGACGATCTCGATGTCAACAGCTCCAAGCTCGGTGGCACCGTGGCCAAGCGCAACGAGAAACTCGTCAAGCTGCTCGACGCGATCGGTGATCTGCCGCTCGGGAACTTCGAAGACAACTCGATCGACCTCTTCGGTGACGCCTACGAGTACCTCATGCAGATGTATGCCTCCAGCGCCGGGAAGTCCGGTGGCGAGTACTACACACCGCAGGAAGTCTCTGAACTCCTCGCCCGCATCACCGTGGTCGGCAAGACGAGCGTGAACAAGGTCTACGACCCCGCTGTCGGATCAGGGTCGCTGCTGCTGAAGTTCGCGAAAGTCCTCGGCAAAGACAACGTCCGTCAGGGTTTCTACGGTCAGGAGATCAACCTGACCACCTACAACCTCGCCCGCATCAACATGTTCCTGCACGACGTGAACTACGAGAAGTTCAACCTCGCCCACGGGGACACCCTCATCGACCCCGCGCACTGGGACGACGAGCCGTTCGAGGCGATCGTCTCCAACCCGCCGTATTCGATCAAGTGGGATGGCGACGCGAACCCGCTCCTGATCAACGACCCGCGCTTCGCCCCGGCCGGTGTGCTCGCACCAAAGTCGAAGGCCGACCTCGCGTTCACCATGCACATCCTGTCGTGGCTCGCCGTTAACGGCACCGCGGCCATCGTCGAGTTCCCCGGCGTGCTATACCGAGGCGGAGCTGAGCGGAAGATCCGCAAATACCTCATCGATAACAACTATGTGGATGCTGTCATCCAGCTGCCGCCGGACCTGTTCTTCGGCACCACGATCGCAACCTGCATCATCGTGCTCAAGAAATCCAAGACCGACAACTCCGTGCTCTTCATCGACGCATCCGCCGAGTTCAAACGCACCGGCAACAAGAACAAACTCACCGAAACCAACCAGCAGCACATCCTCGACACATTCACCACCCGCGAAAGCGTCGACCATGTCGCCGCACTCGTGTCGAACGAAGACATTGCCGCGAACGACTACAACATCGCCGTATCCTCCTACGTCGAGCAAGAAGACACCCGCGAGACAGTTGATATCACCGAGCTGAACGCTGAGATCGCCCGCATCGTCGCCCGCCAGGCCGAACTGCGCACCTCCATCGACGAGATCGTCGCCGACCTGGAGGGCACGAAGTGAGCCGGGTCGACGAGCTGATCGCAGAGCTTTGCCCAGGAGGTGTCCCATTTAGCGAGCTTTCCGAACTCGCGAGCACAGTCCCAGGACTGACAGGAAAGACGAAGTCCGACTTCAGTGACGGCAATGCGAGATTCGCGTCGTATCGAAACATCTTCGCAAACCCGAGTCTGAACCTGGACGCCGAAGATTTCGTGAAGGTGGGACCAGATGAGAAGCAGAACGCGCTCAGGTTAGGAGACATCCTCATCACGGGTTCTTCTGAGTCGCTCGACGAAGTTGGTTTGTCTTCAGTGGTCACTACTGAACCTCCATCTCCGATCTATCTGAACAGCTTTTGCTTCATTCTTCGATTGCGAAGTCCAGACATGCTGGAGCCAGGATTCGCGAAGCACTTGTTCCGGAGCGAGTCAATCCGAAAGCAGATCCGTGCGACTGCAAGCGGCGTGACGCGCATCAACATCTCGAAGCCACGATTTATGAAGGTACGAATCCCCGTGCCGCCTCTCGAGGTGCAGCGGGAGATCGTGCGAGTATTGGATCAGTTCACTCAGCTGGAAGCGGAGCTGGAAGCGGAGCTGGAAGCGGAGCTGGAAGCCCGACGCCGCCAGTATGAGCATTATCAACATGAAGTGTTTGACCAGCTTGATAGCGCCGGAGTCCGACGTGTCGCGGTGAAAGATCTCGGCCGGTGGTATGGCGGAGGTACCCCGTCAAAGGGTCGTAGTGATTACTGGGTTGATGGCACTATCCCATGGATCTCCCCGAAAGACATGGGCGGCAGCGTCGTCACCGACACAGAAGACCACATCACGGAAGCGGCTGTGAGGAACTCTGCGACGAAGCTCGTCCCGGCAAACGCCGTGGCGCTCGTTGCCCGTTCTAGCATTCTTGATCACACACTCCCGATCGCGTTCGTGCCATCTCCTAGCGCCCTTAACCAGGACATGAAAGCGGTAGTTGCCGCTGACGGCATCGAACCTCGGTACGTTTTTCATGTACTTCGTGCGAACCGTGCGCGGATGTTACGGTCGGTGCGGCGCTCGGGTGGCTCCGTGGCATCACTTGATAGTCAGAAACTCTGGAAGTTCGAAGTTCCTGTCCCTAGCGCAGATGAGCAACGCCGAATCATTGATTTTATGGATCGCTTTGATCGGCTCACAAATGATCTCAGCGTTGGGCTACCCGCGGAACTCGCCGCGCGTCGTAAGCAGTACGAGTACTACCGCGACAGGCTGCTGACGTTCGAGGAGGCTGCGGCATGAGCGATTTGACTCCTCGTAAGTATGATCCGATCGCCGTGTCGTCGGAGAGCACGGTTGTTGCTGAGTACATCCCCGACGCGGCGGGCGCTGGGTCGTATCAGTCTGAGGCGGAGCTTGAGCGTGAGCTGATCCGGTTGTTGCAGTCGCAGGCGTACGAATACCTGCCGATCACGTCGGAAGCGCAGCTCGTCGCGAACCTCCGTTCGCAGCTTGAAGCCCTGAACTCGGTGACGTTTTCTGACGCTGAGTGGGATCAGTTCTTCTCGGAGCGGATCGCTGGCGCGAACGACGGCATCGTCGAGAAGACGGTACGGATCCAGGAGGATCACGTTCAGCTGCTGAAGCGTGACGACGGTTCCGTGAAGAACATCCTGCTGATCGATAAGCAGAATATTCACAACAACCGTCTGCAGGTGATTAACCAGTATGAGATCGGTCAGGGCGAAGGTGGCTCTGCTCGCTCGAACCGCTACGACGTGACGGTGCTGGTGAACGGTTTGCCGATGGTGCATATCGAGCTGAAGCGTCGCGGCGTGGATATCCGTGAGGCTTTCAACCAGATCGACCGCTACCAGCGCGACAGCTTCTGGGCAGGCTCCGGGCTCTTCGAGTATGTGCAGTTGTTCGTGATTTCGAACGGCACGCTCACCAAGTACTACTCCAACACCACTCGTCGTCAGCATCTCAGTGAAGCGGCTGGGTCGAAGCGGGTGCGGAAGACATCGAACTCGTTCGAGTTCACGTCGTGGTGGGCGGATGCGCAGAACAAGCCGATCCAAGATCTGTCGGCGTTTGCGAAGACGTTCTTCGCCAAGCACGCCCTGCTGAACATCCTGACGAAGTACTGTGTGCTCACGGCTGACCGGATGCTGCTGGTGATGCGGCCGTACCAGATCGTGGCGACCGAGCGGATTCTGCAGAAAGTCGATATCTCCACCAACTACAAGACCCTCGGCACTGTCGCCGCGGGCGGATACGTGTGGCACACCACCGGATCCGGTAAGACTCTGACCTCGTTCAAGGCCGCGCAGCTCGCGTCGAAGCTCCCGAGTGTGGACAAGGTGCTGTTCGTCGTGGACCGCAAAGACCTCGACTACCAGACGATGCGCGAGTATGACCGTTTCGAGAAAGGCGCGGCGAACTCGAACACCTCGACCGCGGTGCTCAAGAAGCAGCTCGAAGATCCCGGTGCGCGGATCATCATCACGACGATCCAGAAGCTCTCGACCTTCATCGCCGCGAACAAAGGGCATGCGATCTATGACGGGCATGTCGTGATCATCTTCGACGAGTGTCACCGGTCGCAGTTCGGTGACATGCACACCGCGATCACGAAAGCCTTCAAGCGATACAACCTCTTCGGCTTCACGGGAACCCCGATCTTCTCCGCCAACTCTGGCAGCGGTGGGAACCCGCAACTCAAGACCACCGAGCAGGCGTTCGGGGAGAAGCTGCACACCTACACGATCGTCGATGCGATCACCGACAAGAACGTGCTGCCCTTCCGGATCGACTACGTCAACACCGTCAAGGTCGGCAATGTCGTCGACAAGCAGGTCTCGGCGATCGACACCGAGAAGGCGCTGCTCGCCCCGGAGCGGATCAGTCAGATCGTGAAGTACACGCTCGAGCACTTCGATCAGAAGACCAAGCGTGCTGAGCACTACACGCTCGGGGAGCGTCGCGTGCGTGGTTTCAACGCGCTGTTCGCGACCGCGTCCATCGAGGCCGCCCGTGTGTACTACAACCACTTCCAGATCCAGCAGGAAGGTCTCGCGTCTGATCGGCGGTTGAAGGTCGGCCTGATCTACTCCTACGGTGCGAACGACGCCGTCGAGGACGGTGGGCTCGACGAAGAGGGCTTCGACACCGGCGCGTTGAACATGGACGCTCGCTCGTTCCTGGAAGACGCGATCCAGGACTACAACGACATGTTCGGCACGTCCTTCGACACCTCCGCCGACCGGTTCCAGAACTACTACAAAGACCTCTCGCTCAAACTCAAGACCCGCGAGATCGATCTTGTCATCGTCGTGAACATGTTCCTCACCGGCTTCGACGCGACCACGATGAACACGCTGTTCGTCGACAAGAACCTGCGCGCGCACGGGCTGATCCAAGCGTACTCGCGCACGAACCGCATCTTGAACTCTGTGAAGACGTATGGCAACATCGTCAGCTTCCGCGACCTCGAAGAAGAGACCAACGACGCAATCGCGCTATTCGGCAACAAGGACGCCCGCGGCGTCGTGCTGCTCAAACCGTACGGCGAGTACTACAACGACTACGCCGAGAAGGTCACCGAACTGCTCAGTGCCTTCCCGCTCGGGCAGCCGATCATCGGCGAAGCCGCTCAGAAGGAGTTCATCGCGCTGTTCGGTGCGATCCTGCGATTGCAGAACATCCTGAGCTCGTTCGACGAGTTCACCGGCAACGCGATCCTTACCGACCGGCAGGGGCAGGACTACCGCAGCGTCTACCTCGACCTGTATGCGGAGTTCCGCAAGGACAAGGACGCCGACAAGGAACAGATCAACGACGACGTCGTCTTCGAGATCGAGCTGATCAAGCAGGTCGAGATCAACGTCGACTACATCCTCATGCTCGTCCAGAAGTACCGCGACGAACGCGGCGACGGTGACGATAAGGAGATCCGCGCCGAAATCTCCCGCGCCGTCGACGCCAGCCCGACCCTGCGCAACAAGAAAGACCTCATTGAAGACTTCGTCGACTCGCTCTCCGTGGACGGTGAGATCGACCAGGAATGGCGCGCGTTCATCGCCGCCAAGCGCGAGGCCGAACTCGAGACAATCATCGCCGAAGAGAACCTTCGTCCCGACGAGACCCGCGTCTTCGTCGAAACCGCGTTCCGCGACGGTCAGATCCGCACCAGCGGCACAGCAATTACGAAGGTGCTGCCACCGGTCTCGCGCTTCTCCGCCGACGGCGGGCATGGCGAGAAGAAGCAACGCGTGATCCAGAAGCTCGGCGCGTTCTTCGAGCGGTTCTTCGGGCTGAGTTCTGGAGGTGACGAGTAGCCATGAGTCGAATGCAAAGGCGGCTGAGGGTTGCGGTGCAGGTCTTGTGGCTTATCGTGCTCGTTCTGGCTGCCATCGCACTCGTGCTCGTTCTGGTCAATGCCCTGCCCTGGTCGCTGACCTGGGACCTCTGGACCGTCCTCACCGCCGTCGGCACCGTTGGCGCGACATTGGTGGCCTTGGTCTTGGCTCTACGTGCCTGGACTCAGGAGAAGGACGCAACTGCTCGCTTCGTTTCTGCCTGGGTTACTGACGAATATCAGCCTCGCAGTGACGGCTCGTCCTATAAACGGGTCGCACACCTACACGTCGCCAATGAGTCGAACGAGCCAGTCTTCAATGCAATGGTCAATGTCCATGTTGGGCGGGATTCGATTCCGCTTGGACCACTGGCAGCTCCGGCACCAATCAGTGTGATTCCTCAGCGACGGGAGCTGATCTTCGACATCTCAGTTCCGTTACTTGCTCATGCTGACAGCTGGTATCCGAAAGCGGAACTCACCTTCACCGACCCGACGGGACGACACTGGCTGCGAGGGGTCAACGGCGAGCTTCAAGATGTCAGTCGACAAGGCCTTCGTTGGTCGAAGAAGTCGGGGCCGGGCGATGAGCGACAGCTCGGGAATCAGGAGAGCTTGTTCAATCCAATGCTCGTTGCGCTGACATTCCTCAGCGGTCTACGTGATGACAAGACCGAGATCGATGATCTGCGCGTGCTTCTCGCGCCCGAGGCTTCCGGTTGGGACAAGGCTGATTGGGACGCGCTGCGGTCCGAACTCGCGGACTTCCAGCCAACGTCGATGGTCGACTACCCCGCTCCCCGGATCGCGCGTGTCAAGCTTTCGGGGGACAAGACGCTTGAAGGGAAGAGCGTTGAGGGTAACGGGAAGCCACTCGAGCTTGATGTCTACATGTTCATGACATTGACGCTCGATCCACAACAGGGCTGGCGCGTTTTCGGAGTGGGTGCAAACGTCCCACCTGATGCCATTTACTTCGGTGGGTCGCTTTCGGAAGAAATCTTGCCATATCGCGACAGTGTCGGTGACGAGGAGCGAGGCAAATAGATGGCGCTGCGACTCCTTTCGCTCGACTTTGACCCCGTATACGGGGAGAGCGCGACCCGCGCTACCTTCACCGGCGACGTGAGTGTCTTCGACTACGACGTCGTTATCTGGGATCCAGAACGGACCTTCTCGGAAGTCACGCAGTATTCGGAGAGATATAAGGGGCTCTTCCCAGATGAGGGTGTAGCTGGTGTCGGCGTGGCGGTCCCGGGGTAGAGGTCGAGGTCTCCCGAGGATGGAAGTTCTCACGCTCACCATCCTGGAAGACCTCGACATGCCTGACGCTACCGTCGCTGACCGCTCGTTTGCGTTCGCCCGGCCCGATCTGACCGCGTTCTGCCGTCTGGACGAGCTCGGCCTCGTCGTGACCGGGCAGCGCCTGGAGCCCGGCCGTGCGGTTCTCGCGTGCCGGGTCCTCGAACCCGACGATGGCGCGGACCGGTGGTGTCGCCGTTGTGGTTGCGAAGGTTCGCCACGTGACACCGTGACCCGGCAGCTGGCGCACGAGCCGCTCGGCTGGCGGCCCACCACGCTGGTCGTCACGGTCCGCCGCTACCGCTGCACCGGCTGCGGTCACGTGTGGCGTCAAGACACCAGCAGAGCAGCCGAGCCGCGAGCGAAGCTGTCGCGTCGCGGGCTGCGGTGGGCCCTCGAGGCGATCGTGGTCGCTCACCTCACCCTCGCTCGCGTGGCCGAGGGACTCGGCGTTGCGTGGGACACCGCGAACGCCGCTGTTCTGGCCGAGGGGCGCCGGACCCTGATCGACGACCCGGCCCGGTTCGACGGCGTGGCGGTGATCGGGGTCGATGAGCACGTGTGGCGCCACACCCGCCGCGAAGACAAGTACGTCACGGTGGTCATCGATCTGACCCCGGTCCGCGACGGCACTGGACCCGCCCGGCTGCTCGACATGGTCGAAGGCCGCTCGAAGCAGGCGTTCAAGACCTGGCTCGCCGCGCGACCCGATGCATGGCGCGACGGCGTCGAGGTGGTCGCGATGGACGGGTTCACCGGGTTCAAGACCGCCACCACCGAAGAGCTCCCCGACGCCACGGCGGTGATGGACCCCTTCCACGTCGTCCGCCTCGCCGGCGACGCCCTGGACCGGTGCCGGTGCCGGGTCCAGCAGGACCTGCACGGCCACCGGGGCCGCGCCGCCGATCCCCTCTACAAGGCGCGCCGGACCCTGCACACCGGCGCCGACCTCCTGACCGACAAGCAGCAGGCCAGAATCGAGGCGCTGTTCGCCGACGACGAGCACGTCGAGGTC
>Ga0180221_1002279_pt1 | contig 11363 bp, 11 predicted proteins | sample eDN5th37CKraftMG_FD_151339 | JGI IMG/M metagenome (GOLD analysis project Ga0180221, IMG submission 151339) | Enriched Miracle-Growth compost microbial communities from Emeryville, California, USA - eDNA 5th pass 37_C Kraft MG (version 2) (version 2) ...
GTGGAGAACGAGTAGCCGAACAGCTCGCGCACCGTCAGGCTGGCGATCACCGAGGCTGCGAGCGCGACGCCGGTGATGGCGAGGTCGCCCGTGGTCTCCAGCACCAGGAAGGTCATGGTCAGCGGCCCGCCGACGATCGAGACCGCGAGCGCGCACATGCCCACCAGCGCCATGGTGGTCGAATTGAGCGGCGCCGCCACCCAGAACCAGACCGAGACCGCAGCCGCGACCTTGCCGATCAGCGCGCCGAGGAACAGCGAGGCGAAGAACAGGCCGCCGCGGAAGCCGGTGCCGAGCGAGACGATGGAGCCGAGCGACTTGAGGACCAGCGCAGTGAGCAGGGCCGTCAGCGTGGTCGAGGCGGTGAGTTCCACATGGAGCGCGCCGTGGCCCGCCGAGAGCACCTGCGGCGACAGCATGGCCAGTCCGCCGAGCACCGCGCCTCCGAGGACCGGCCGGATGGGCGTCGGGACGCGCAGCCGCGCTACGCCGGCCTCGACGAGGGACACCGCCCGCATGATGCCGATGCCGAACAGGCCGCAGATGAGCCCGATAGCCATGAACAGCGGATAGTCGCCGGCGCTGATCGCCACCAGCGGCCCGAGCGCCAGCGGGGCGCTGACGCCGCCGAGACTGGTGGCGGCGAGCACGGCCGCGATGGAGGCGGCCATCACCGGCGCCATGGTGGCGATGGCATAGGAGCCGATGATGAGTTCGAAAGCGTAGAACGCCCCGGTGATGGGCGCGTTGAAGGCGGCGGAGATGGCGGCGGCGGCGCCGCAGCCGACCAGGGTGCGCATGTCCTGGCGCCGCAGCCGGAAGGCGCGGCCGGCCCGCGAGCCGAAGGCGCTGCCGATCTGGGTGTAGCCGGCCTCGAGGCCGACCGATGCTCCGAAGCCGTTGGAGATTACGGTCTGGACGGCGAGCACCACGCTGTCCGAGAGCGACATCTGCCCGCCATGCAGCGCGTTGGCCTCGATGGGATCGACGATCGCGCGCTTGCGGCGGCGCGCGAAGGCCGTGACCGTCAGTCCGAGGACCAGCCCGCCGACCGCCGGCACGGCGAGGCTCCAGCGCGGCAGGGTGGTCGCCGCCGACAGGCCGTCTTCCAGCGGAACGGAAAAGAGCTTGAGGTGCAGGAGCTTGGTGACGGCGCTCATGCCGACCACGACGGCGCCGGTGCCGGTGCCGACCAAAGCCGCCAGCATCGCAAGATAGAGCTCGCTGGCGCGAACCAGCGCACGAAGGTGGGCCCAGCCGTTCGATGGCAGCAGCGCGCGGGGCGTCATCGGGACTATCGCGTCGGCGCGGCGCGCGGACATGATTTCGCGCGCCGCCTCAGGGTTCGGGTCGATATGCCTCCAAACCCTGACCAAAATCAAAACATTGCGGCGCCCGCGTCACGCCGCCGCGCGCCCTGGGGCGCTACCCCTGCCGCGTGACGATATAGGCCTCGTCCCAGAACCACAGGCCGCCATGCTTGCGCAGCACCGCGCTGGTGGCGTCGAGATAGCGACTGTCGGAGACCGCCTGGGCGAGCCGCTGGTCCTCGACCTGCGACACATAGACGGCGGCGTTCCAGGCCGCGAAGGCCGTGGAGGTGCCGATGGAGCCTTCGACCTCCGACGGCAGCGTGTGCATGGCGTACTTGAACAGGGCCTGGCTGTCGGGCTGGTCCTCGAACCTCAGCCCGAGCCCGGCGCCGCCGAGTTCCTGCTCCAAGCCCTTCAGGATCATATGGCGGTCGTGCAGGAACGGGTTGTCGCCGGGCCATACCGCCTGGACGATCTCCTGGGCCGGATCGCCGCCATGGGACTGGATAGCGATCAGTCGCCCGCCGGGACCGAGCGCGCGGGCGAGGGGGGCAATCACTTTCTTGACCTTGAAGTCGAGCGAGGCGCGCGCCCGGTAGGGCTGCGAGGCGATCACCAGGTCGTAGTCGGCCCGGACCTGCCCCTGGCGCGGAATGACCGCGTCGAGCGCGAAGGTCTGGTCGTCGCGGTGGATCACCAGCACCGAGGGATGTTTGTAGGTCGGATTGCCGGTCTTGGGGCTGACGCCGGCCGCCCAGGCTTCGGTCAGGAACGGTTCGAGGCCGGCGATCTGGGTCTCGAAATCGTGGGAGTCGCGGCCGGTCAGCCGCACTTCCTTCCACATGACGCGGGCCGCGGCATCGGGGGCCTTCGGCGTCAGCCAGGGCGCGTCGGCGTAGTTGAGGTTGGTCAACACCACGACGGTCGCCGGGTGCTCGCAGAAGCGGTCGGCGAGCTTGGCGAGGGTGAGACGCATGTCCTCGAGGCTGATTTCCTTGGCGACGACGTAGAACGGAACGTTGGGGAAGCGATGATGGGCGGCGCGCATCACCCGTGTGAGCACCGAGCCGTCGCCGACGCCGGCGTCGAACAGGCGCAGCGCCGGAGGCTTCGGCTTGAGATGGGCGAGCTCGCTGGCGACGCGGTTCGCCACCACCAGCTTCTCGCTCGTGGTGTTCACGAACAGCAGATATTTCTGCCGGTTATCGAAGAACCGGAAATTGCGGTCCTGCTCGCCGGCGGGTTTTGCGGGCTCTTGCGGCGCTGACGCTACGGACATGAACGCGGTCTCTTGTCGCTCTGGCTGTGAGGGAAGCGGCGCGGCGGCCGGTCAACGGCAGCCGCGCGGCCTGATCGCGAGAAGGGATGGTTTTCGGCTCAGCTCACGGCCGCTTTGATTTCCTTGGCGAGGTCGGTTTTTTCCCAGGAGAAGCCGCCGTCCTTGTCGGGGGCGCGGCCGAAGTGGCCGTAGGCGGCGGTTCTTCGGTAGATCGGCCGGTTGAGCTTGAGGGTGCGGCGGATGTTGGTGGGGGTGAGGCGGAACAGCTCGGGGAGCACCTTCTCGAGCTTGCGCTCGTCCACCTTGCCGGTGCCGTGGGTGTCGACCAGGAGCGACATCGGGTCGGCGACGCCGATGGCGTAGGCGACCTGGATGGTGCAGCGCTCGGCGAGGCCGGCCGCCACCACGTTCTTGGCGAGGTAGCGCGCCGCGTAGGCCGCCGAGCGGTCCACCTTGGTCGGGTCCTTGCCCGAGAACGCGCCGCCGCCGTGGGGGGCGTAGCCGCCGTAGGTGTCGACGATGATCTTGCGCCCGGTGAGCCCGCAGTCGCCGTCCGGCCCGCCGACCACGAAGTTGCCGGTCGGGTTGACCAGGAAGTCCGAGGCCTTCTTGGGCATCCAGCCCTCCGGCAGCGCCGAGGCCACCGCGTCCTCGATCAGGTCGCGCACCATGGCGGGCGTGTACTTCTTGCCGTTGCGGGTCTCGGCGTTGTGCTGGGTCGAGACCACCACCTTGGTGCAGCCCACCGGCTGGCCGTTGACGTATTGCACCGTCACCTGGCTCTTGGCGTCGGGCTGCAGGTCGAACAGCTGCTTGGAGCGGCGCTTGTCCGAGAGCACCTTGAGGATCTTGTGGGCGAAGAAGATCGGGGCCGGCATGAACGTGCCCTTCTCGTAGACCTCGCTCTCGGTGCAGGCGAAGCCGAACATCATGCCCTGGTCGCCGGCGCCCTCCTGCTCCTCGCCGCGCTTCTTCTTGGCGTCGACGCCCATGGCGATGTCCGGCGACTGGCCGTGCAGCAGCACCTCGACGTCGGCGCCCAGGTACGAGAAGCCGTCCTGGTCGTAGCCGATGTCGCGCACCACCTCGCGGGCGATGTCCGCGATCATCTCGCGGTTGATCACCGCGTGCGAGCCGTACTTGTTGAACAAGGGCGCCTGGCCGCGCCCCTCGCCGGCGATCACGATCTTGTTGGTCGTCACCAGCGTCTCGCAGCCCAGCCGCGTGTTCACCAGGCTGTCGTCGGAAATCCCCAGCTTGGCGTCGTTGGCCAGAAACGCATCCAGAATCGCATCCGAAATCTGGTCGCTCACCTTATCAGGGTGGCCCTCCGAAACCGACTCGCTCGTGAACAGATAATTCTTGTGCGCCACCTCGGGTCACTCCCCTGCGATGAGATTGTGATGAAGCCCAAGCGGGTTCAATCAGCCTGCGCCGAGTGGGTCAAGAGTTGGGCAGTAAGTGGGCGACAATAAAATTCCCTTGCCTCCGGGACAATGGGGGCGAAGCGCCGCATTTGGGGCGTGCACCGCAATAAAATTGCCGGCTGCGGACGGAATGGGCCCGGTGGGACTTCCAATATGTCCGTGCAGGAGTATTTCAGCCGACGAGGAGTACGACCTTGCCAACAGCGTGGCCTTCCTCGACGAACGCCAGCGCCTCGGACGCCGCATCGAGCGAATAGGTTTTCTGAACGTGCGGCTTGACCTTTCCTGCCGCAATGAGGCCGGCGATGTCGGCAAGGTCTTTTCCGTCCCCCTCCACCGTATAGCGCAGGGCCCGGACGCCGAACTCCTTTGCTCTCTCCTGGGACGGTTCGGTCAGGGTGGAAACCAGCGTCCCGCCTCTTTTCAGAAGCCTCCAGGACCGCTCCCGGGTTTCTCCGTCGATCAGGTCGAAGACCATGTCGAGATCGGAAGCATGGTCCTCGAAGCGTTGGCTCTTATAGTCGATGACGACGTCGGCCCCGAGCGACCGGGCAAATTCGACGTTGCCGGTCGACACCGTGGTGAACACGCGGGCGCCTTTCGCCTTGGCGAACTGGATGGCGAAATGTCCAACGCCTCCCGAGCCGCCGTGAATCAAGACCGATTGCCCGGCCGTCAGCCGGCCATGCCGGAACAATCCCTGCCACGCCGTCAGCCCCGCCAGCGGTATCGCCGCTGCATGGGCGTCGTCCAACCCCGCGGGCTTGCGCGCGATCGTGCCCTGGTCGAGCACCACCTGTTCGGCATATCCGCCGCCGCCGATGCCGACCATGCCGAACACCTCGTCGCCAACCTCGAACGCGGTGGCTTGCGCGCCGCATGTCTCGACGACGCCCGAGACGTCGCGGCCCAGTGTGTAGGGAAGCCGGTCTTCCTTGACCGCCGGATACCGGCCGTTGCGAATCTTGTAATCGACCGGATTGATGCTCGCGGCTTTGACTTTGACGAGAACCTGCTTGGCGTCGGGCTGCGAGGGCTCGACCTCGTCGGCCTGGATCACCTCGGGGCCGCCGAAACGGTGAATGCGCATCATGCGTATTTTGGCCATCGGGCGACCTCCGCCCGTTAACCGATGGAACCGGCCGACGTTCCCCCGGCGACGGGAACGATCCCCCGCTCACGGCGTTGTTGCCGCCGCAAAGCGCTCCAACCAAGGAAAAAGCATGAGCGACCGGATTCCGGGCCGTAGCAAGAGTTCCACCGCTTCGTCTCCCTTCTGCACCGCCTGCGCAGTAAAGATGGTGATCATCGAATCCGAAACGATGGTATCGCCGGAAGCCATCGAACGGCGCCGGTCGTTCGAATGCCGGTTCTGCGGCGAGGTGGCGACCGTTAACGATTGCCTCAGCTCCGCGGCCTGAACCCTGAAACGCCTGCCGCGCATCCGGTGAACGCTGGAAAAGCGCCGCTTCGGAACAAATTTACCGCCGCGGCATTTAAGCTGCGGCAGCGCGGAGGTGGCGTCATGTCCCTGCTCAAGTGGGCGCTTTTCTTCTTCATCGTATCGCTCGTCGCGGCGCTGTTCGGCTTCACCGGCATCTCCGCGGCGACCGCCGATATTGCCCGCATCCTGTTCTTCATTTTCCTGGTCATCTTCCTCGTGCTCCTGGTCCTGGGCCTCACCATCTTCAGAGCCTAGCGGAGCGGCGTGCGATGACCGTGGCCGGCGTGCCAAGCCGGGGGCGCGCGATCCGTCGCGCGCACAGGGCCCGCACCCGTTGGATTGTTGCGGCCGTTCTTGTGCTGGCGGCGCTGGCCGGCGGCGGCTGGGTGCTGTCGGCGCCGCGGCCTGCGTTCGACAGGACAGGCAACGCCATTCCCGACCAGGGCGGAGATCCGGACAAGGGCCGCCTGGTGTTCGCGGCAGGCGACTGCGCATCCTGTCACGCCTCGCCCGGCCAGACTGATAGGTTCCGGCTTGGCGGCGGGATGGCGCTGGCCTCGCTCTATGGCACATTCCGTGTGCCCAACATTTCTCCCGATCCGGTCGACGGGATCGGCCGGTGGCGCACCGTCGATCTCGCGAACGCGCTGCTCAGCGGGGTTTCGCCCGCGGGGACCCACTATTATCCCGTGTTTCCCTATTCGAGCTTCGTCCACATGACGGTCGCCGACGTAGGCGATCTGATGGCTTTCCTGCGCACCCTGCCGCCGGTGGCGGGACGACCGCCGCCGCACGAGCTGACGTTCCCGTTCACCATCCGGCGCTTCCTGGGCTTCTGGAAGCTGCTGTTCCTGGACCGGCGCGCGTTGCCGATGGACCCGGGCCGCGGCGCGGCCTGGAACCGCGGCCGCTACCTGGTCGAGGCCGTCGCGCATTGCGCGGAATGCCATTCGACGCGCGATGTGTTCGGCGCGGTGAAGCCGGCCACCCGCTTCGCCGGCGGTCCCAACCCGGAAGGAACCGGATTTGCCCCGAACATCACGCCGGCCGGAATCGGGACCTGGTCGGTGCAGGACATCGTCGCCGCCCTGACCACGGGCCGCACGCCGGACGGCCGGGTGATGGGCGCGTCCATGGCCGATGTGGTGACCAACATGGCCATGCTGCCGCAGAGCGACCGCGAGGCTATCGCAGTCTACATCAAATCGCTGCCGCCGCGCCCAACGCCCATTCCCTGACGCACTGCGATCAGTGCGCGTAGAGAAACGTCGCGACGTCCCGGGCTTCCGCTTCGGTGATGCCGGAAGCCGGCATGGCGGTGCCCGGCGCGAGCGAGGACGGCGACACGATCCAGCGCACGAGATTGTCGGGTGCGTTGCGCACCGCGCCGCCGATGAAGACGCGCTGGCGCAGGTTGTTGAGCGAAGGCCCCACTTGTCCGTCCGCTCCCGGCGCCGCCGAGATCGTGTGGCAGCCGCCGCAGCCATAGCGGCGGATCAGCGCGGGAGCGCTGGCCGGATCGCCATGGAGCAGGGCGCGCGCGATCGCCTCGTTCCGGGACTGCTGCGCATAGCGCACGCCGCCGGCGGCACAGGCGCACACGAGAACGACCGCGCATGCCGCCGCTGCTGCCGTGCGGGCGAATGCGCCGCGGTTCGAGGATAGCGAAACGCCGGTGCGGTCTGCGCCCGGCGAAGCGGTGTCTGCCCCGTGGCTCATGCCATAGCGGCCCAGCACATAGGAGAGGCCGGCGATGGCCGCGAGCCAGCCGACGAGTCTAAGGCCGGACCTTGGCATGATCGCGCCTTTCCGATGGACCGGACGTTGCAATCCACGACGCCGCGAAGACCAGCGCTGCGCCGGCATAGACCGTTCCGGCCGGCACCCACATCACGATGCCGGCGAGCTGCTGGTCCTCGAGCGGGGTCAGTCCCCACGCCGTCGAGTCGGCCGTCTGCGCCAGATAGAGGACGCGGGGCGCGAGCGCCATCAACGCGCCGAGGACGCTCGTATGGATCATGATGACGAACATGTGCCAGGTCGCCGCCCCGTAGGTGCTGCGCCGGACCAGCGCCCACCAGAACAGGAGCGCCGTGACGAAGAAGCTGAGATGCTGGAATCGGTGGATCGTATCGTTGGTGACCGCGGCGTCGAACAGCGGCGGCGCGTGCCACAGCCAGATGGCGATGCCGTGCAGGACCGTGGCGGTGCCGGCGCCGGTGAGCCTGCGCCACACGCCTTGGACCGCGGCCGCGCGCACCGCACGGCCGACGGCGGCGCGCGCGGCCGCCGGAAGGCCCCACAGCAGCACGCCGCCCGGCCGCGCGAGCACGAACAGCGGCGCCGCGATCGCCATCACGATCTCATGCTCGATCATGTGGAACGTGAAAAGATGTTCGCCCAGCCAGTGCAGCGGCGAGACCAGCGCGCCTGCGAGCGCCAGCCATCCGGCCGCATAGAGCGCCGCCTGCCGGAGCCGGATCGGGCGGCCCGGGCCGCCGCGGCCCCACAGCGCGGCGAATCCGGCGAGGTAGAGCACGGCGCTGACCGCGAGCGGCGCGACAATCCAGGGGTCGAGAGTCCAGGCCGGGCCGGCGAAATGCTCGCCGCCATGGGCGCCGGCCGGCGCGGCCCACAGCAGCAGGAGGAGGGCGGCGCCTAGCGTTCGCATCCGGTCAGCATGAGCGAGGAGAGACCCTGCAGCGCCAGCACGAAGGCGAATCCCGCTCCGCTGAGCGTGCCGAGCATGCCGACGAAATCGAGCGTGAGGGGGAACGCGGACCACTGCCGGGCCGCGGAGGGCGGCCGGCCGATGCTGCTCCAGGACAGCAGGGCGGCGCCCAGCGACGCCAGCACGCAGGCCAGCGACACGGTGGCCAGGACCGGCCAGCCCGCGCGGCATTCCACCGAGGGCAGCATTTCCGAAAGCTGGGTGTTCGCCGCCCAGGCAAGGGGGGCGACCACAAGCCCGGCGCAAGGCTGCAGGTTCATTCGGAAGAACGCGGCTCTCATAGGCGCGGAATCCAATAGATGCAGAGATAAAGGGGAATCCAGGTTGCCACGACAAAGTTCCAGTAGAGCGCGTTGTCCTGAACGTCGCCGAACCGGCGCCGGCTGTCGGCGTGGCGTGACACCATGATGGCGGCGAGCACGAGCGTGTCGATGAGATCGGTCAGGAGATGGGTGGTGTGGAGGCCGAGCAGCACCCAGACGATGGAGCCGTAGGCGTTGCTGTCCCAGCTCACGTTGAGCGCGGGGAATTCGAAAGCGCGCGCCACGAGCGGCGCGACGCCGAACAGGCTCATCACGCCGATCCCCCAGCGGACCTTGCGGAGATCGCCGCTGCGAGACCAGCGCGCCAGGAAATGGTTGGGAACGAGGCTCGCCAGCAGGATGAGGGTCACGACCGTCCCGGGTCCGAGATCGGGCGGCGCGGCATCGGTCGGCCACGCCGGGGCGAGGCTCATCAGGTAGAGATAGATCGCGATCCCAAGCGCGAAGCCGCTGCCTTCGATCAGCATGAAGGCGAGCGTGCCCCACCACGTCGGGCTCGCGCTTTCCATGCCATGGCGGGGCAAGGTGGACACGTCGAGCACGATACGTTCTCTCATGCCTCGTCCTCCGGCGTGCCTTTGGGCCAGAACCAGCCGATCAACGCGACGGCGATCGGGATCGATCCCCAGACCACCGCCCATGGCGTGAAGATCGAGGCGATGAGCATCACCGTGGTCGCGATCGCCGCCAGCAGGGGCCAGATCGAGCCGGTGGGCGAGGACTCCCGCGCCTCGGGGCGGGCGTCGCCCACGGTGGTGACCAGCAACTGCCGCCGGTCGAGCTGGAGGCCGGCTGCGACGGTCAGTTCGCCGCGCTGCTCCCACAGGGGGCTCGGACCGTCGACCACGGGGATGCGCGCGAAATTATAGGCCGGCGGCGGCGACGCCGTCGCCCATTCGAGGGTCGGGGCATCCCAGGGATTGTCGCCCGCCGGCACGCCGAGCCGCGCGCTGCGGAGCGCATCGTAAAAGAACAGGAGAAATCCCGCCGTCAGGATGAGCGAACTGGCGCTCACGAACAGGTTCAGTCCCGCCCACGGCACATCCGGCTGGTAGGTGTAGACCCGCCGCGGCATGCCTTCGAGCCCGAGGATATGCATGGGAAAGAAGGTCAGGTTGAAGCCGACGAACAGCAGGCCCGCCACCCAGCGGCCCAGCCGCTCGCTCATCATCCGGCCGGTCAGCTTCGGGAACCAGTAATAGATGCCGCCGATGAGCGGAAACACGGCGCCGCCGATCAGCACGTAATGGAAGTGCGCGACTACGAAATAGGTGTCGTGCACCTGGGTATCGAACGGCACCGAGGCGACCATGACGCCGGTGAGGCCGCCGATCACGAACGTGACGATGAAGGCCAGCGCGAACAGCAGCGGCGTGCGGAACACCGGACGGCCGTCCCACAGCGTCGCGATCCAGCAGAATATCTGCACGCCCGCCGGAAGCGCGATCGCCATGCTCGACGCGGTGAAGAAGCTTTCGCCGAGCCGCGGCAGGCCCGTCACGAACATATGGTGGACCCACAGGCCGAACGAGAGAATGCCGGTCGCAATCAGCGCCAGCACCATGGCCAGATAGCCGAACACCGGCCGCCGCGCGAAGGTCTGCACGATCGTCGAGACCATGCCGACTGCCGGAATGAAGATGATGTACACTTCAGGGTGTCCGAAGAACCAGAACAGGTGCTGCCACAGCAGCACGTCGCCGCCTTCGGCCGGATTGTAGAAATGCGTTCCGATCAGCCGGTCGAGGATCAGGGTCGTGCTCGCGGCCATGATCGCCGGCATCGCCAGGATGACGAGGAACGCCGTCACCAGCATCGACCAGACGAATAACGGCATGCGGTTGAGCGACATGCCTGGGGCGCGCTGCTTGAAGATGGTCGCCACCAGCTCTACGGCCACGGCCAGCGCCGACAATTCGGTGAACGTGATCATCTGCGCCCAGATGTCGGCCCTCTTTCCCGCGCCGTATTGCGGCCCGGAGAGAGGCACATAGGCGAACCAGCCGACGTCCGGCGCCATGTCGAGGAGCAGCGACAGCCAGAGCAGGATGCCGCCCGCGAGATAGATCCAGTACGAGAAGGCGTTGAGGCGGGGGAAGGCGATGTTGCGCGTGCCCACCATCAGCGGCACCAGATAGACCGCCATCGCCTCCATCACGGGCACCGCGAACAGAAACATCATGTTCGCGCCGTGCACGGTGAAGACCTGGTTGTAGAGATCGGCGTCGAGCACCCGGCTCTCCGGCCATGCGAGTTGCAGCCGCATCAGCAGCGCGAGCGCCCCGCCGAGCAGGAGAAATACGAAAGCCGTCACGATGTAGCGCCGGCCGATGATCTTATGGTCGACCGTGGTCAGCGCACCCCACAGTCCCGGCGGGGTCCTCCAGAGGTCCGCCAGCCGCATTTCCACCGCGGTGCGCGGGACTTCCGCATGGTCGGTGAAGGGAACGTCCCCGTCGGGTTTCATTTGAGGCTGGCCAGATAGGCCGACACCGCCCGCAATTCGTCGGCGGCAAGCGGGACCATCGGCATGTTGTTGCCGGGCTTCAGGGTCTGCGGATCGGCGATCCATGCCGCCAGCGAGCCCCGGGTGGTGTCGAGCAGTCCGGCGGCGATGGTGCTGCGGCTCGCGATGTGGGTGAGGTCGGGGCCCGTTGTTCCCGCAGCTGGCGTGCCGCGGATGGCGTGGCAGGCCGCACAGGCCTTGGTGAGGAAGATCTGCCGTCCACGCTCCTGCTCCGGGTTGGTCGGCGCCGCGGCGTCCTGCAATTGCGCCGTTGCCCACGCCTCGAACTGCGCGGGTTCCTCGGCGATGACCATGAAGGCCATGTGCGCGTGCTGCAGTC
>Ga0180221_1002280_pt1 | contig 11359 bp, 9 predicted proteins | sample eDN5th37CKraftMG_FD_151339 | JGI IMG/M metagenome (GOLD analysis project Ga0180221, IMG submission 151339) | Enriched Miracle-Growth compost microbial communities from Emeryville, California, USA - eDNA 5th pass 37_C Kraft MG (version 2) (version 2) ...
GCTGCTGCGCATGCCACCGGATCGCCGTCGATGGTGCCACGCCGAAACGCGCCGCCGCCGCCCGGCAACTCAGCCCGCCTTCAATCGCAGCCAGAAGCCGAACCCGCAAATCCATTGAGAGAGCGTGACCCATCCATGCCGGCCTCCTTCACCAGCATGGATACTGAATCAGAAATCAGCCGGCGAGGGAATCCCTCATCGATTCAAAGCGGGCGAAAACCGCTCTAATATGGATCTCTTACCAGGTTCGCTGCTTTACCCAACTTCTGACCCTCTATCTGGTCACCCGCTGGTTAACCTGACGGTGCCTTGAGATTGGCTTCGGTGACGTGAATGCCGTGCAGCTTGCCGGCGATAATCTTGCGCATCCCGTTCCTCACAATGGACTTGGCGGTTCCGATTACTCAATTCACCCCATCCTGCTGCCAGCGGGGACGACCGGCTCACTGTCGACCGGCACATCTAGCCCGGTATCGAGGATCGGCGCGGAGTGGGTGATCCAGCCGACAGAGATGAGGTCGACGCCCGTGGCCGCAACGGCGGCAGCGGTTTCAACGTTGATGCGGCCCGAGGCTTCGGTGATCGCGCGGCCAGCCACCATCCGCACCGCGCGGGCGAGATCTTCGAGCGACATGTTGTCGAGAAGCACGGCGTCGGGGCCGAGCGCCAGCACCTCCTCAAGCTGGTGGAGCGTGTCGACCTCCACTTCGATCTTGACCATGTGGCCGGCATGGGCCCGCGCACGCTCGACCGCCGGGCCGATGCCGCCAGCGATCGCGATGTGGTTGTCCTTGATCAGGATCGCGTCGTCGAGGCCGAAGCGATGGTTGGAGCCGCCGCCCGCACGCACGGCGTGCTTTTCGAGCGCGCGCAGGCCGGGCGTGGTCTTGCGTGTGCAGACGATTTTGGCCTTGTGTCCGCGCACAGCCTGCACCAGCACCGCTGTTGCTGTTGCGATGCCGCTCAGATGGCAGAGGAAGTTAAGCGCCGTGCGCTCGGCGGTGAGCAGGCCGCGCGCCGGACCGCTGACTGTGGCGATTGCCCCGCCGGCTGCGACGGCGCTGCCGTCCGCAAGATGCACGTCCCACCGGATCGCCGGGTCCACCTGCCGGAATGCGAGCGCGGCGACGTCCAACCCGGCGACCACACCGGGCTGCCGGGCGGCGAGCGTCATGCTGACGGCAGCATCCTGGGGGATGATTGCATCACTCGTCAGGTCGCCAGCCCGACCGATATCTTCCAGTAGGGCAGCCCGGACGATGGATTCAAACATGATTGAGGGCAGGGGGGACAGTGTCATCTCAGGCGCTCCGCACGAGGAATGGGGTCATTTCGGCGGCGAGATCGCAGGCCGTTTGCAGCGCCGCCACCAAGGTGAGGCGTATGCGACAAGCCGAATCCGCCTTTGCCGGAAAGTCTGTTCGGAAATGCGCGCCGCAGCTTTCGGTGCGTTGCCAGCCGGCAACGGCGATCATCAACGCCACGAGCGCTGGGTCCGCCTCGGGCCCGTCACCACTGGCCATCGGCAGGAGCGAAGCAGCCGCCTGCGCCATGTCCTGGCCGTTGCGCACGAGACCGAGGGATGCCGATGCGATGGGGCTCACCGCGGCGGGGTCGGGTTGCGGGGGGAGGCAAGCCTGTGCCCGCGGCCGGTGCGTACCGGCCTCGGCGCCGGCAACGCTTCGCGCGACCTCGCGGGCAAAGACAGCTGCTTCCAGGAGCGAATTGCTGGCCAGCCGGTTGGCGCCGTGCAGGCCGGTGCAGGCCGCCTCGCCGCAGGCCCAGAGACCTTCCACCGAGCTGCGGCCGATAAGGTCCACCGCGATTCCGCCCATGTGATAGTGAGCCGCGGGGCGGACGGGGACGGGCTCGCACGCGGGGTCGAAACCCACGGTCTTGCACAAGGCGTCGATTGCGGGGAACCGGGTGGCGAAGGCGTCTCCGATGGCTTCCCGGGCTTCGAGATAGACACGGTGCCCCTTGGCCAGATGCCGCGCCGTCGCGCGGGCGACGACGTCCCGCGGCGCGAGCTCCCCACCTGGAACGTCGGCGAGGAAGCGCCGGCCCGTTTCGTCGATCAGTACCGCGCCTTCGCCGCGCACCGCCTCGCTGATGAGTGGCATCGGCCGTGACGGCGTATCGAGCGCGGTCGGATGGAACTGGACGAATTCGAGATCGGCCAGCACCGCCCCGGCCCGCGCAGCAAGCGCCAGGCCTTGACCGAACGAGCCTTGCGGGTTGGTGGTGTCGAAGAAGAGGCCGCCGATGCCGCCGGTCGCAATAACGACTCGGCTTGTGGGCAGGATGGCCGTGCCTGCAGGAGCGGCGACGACGACCCCGGCCACCGCGCCGTCATGCGTGACGAGGCGGCGCGCTTCCACCCCCTCGATGACGGCAATCGACGGCGTGCGGCGCACGGCCCCCGCCAGCGCCCGCATCAATTCGCAACCGGTGCCGTCGCCGGCCGCATGCACGATGCGCCGCCGGCTGTGTGCCGCCTCGAGGCCAAGCCGCTGGACGCCGTTGTGGTCGTGGTCGAAGCGCACGCCGAAGCGGGACAGCGCCTCGATCGCATCCGGAGCAGCCTTGGTCACAAAGCGGACGACCTCGGCATCGCAGAGCCCGTCGCCGGCCGCGATGGTGTCGGCGGCATGGAATGACGGATGATCTCCCGGCCCCAGGCTTGCCGCGATGCCTCCCTGCGCCAGCAGGCTGGAGGACTCATGCCCGAGCGGTGCCTTCGAGATGAGCACGATGGGTTGCGGCGCCATATGAAGCGCTGTCATGAGCCCGGCAATGCCGCCGCCGACGATGACCGGCCGGCCGGCGAGCGCCCCGATCCGCGGACTCATAGTGCGAGCATCCGCTCGACGGTGCGCCGGGCATACGCGCTCACTGCCTCGTCAATCTGGACCACGTGGCGGTTCTCCGCGAGTGCGGTTCGGATGTTGGCGAGCGTGATGCGCTTCATGTGCGGGCAGAGATTGCAGGGACGCACGAAGTCGACGTCTGGATGCGCCACGGCCACGTTGTCGCTCATCGAGCATTCGGTCAGCAGCACGACGCGTGCGGGCTTCTCGCGTCCCACATAGTCGGACATGGCGGCGGTCGAACCGGAGAAGTCGGATTCGGCGACAACCTCGGGCGGGCATTCGGGGTGGGCAAGCACAACGACCCCGGGATTACCCTCTCGCAGCTCGCGGATGTCGGCCGGCGTGAAGCGCTCATGCACCTCACAATGGCCTTTCCAGGCGATGATATCGACATCGGTCTCGGCGGCGACATTCTTCGCCAGATATTCGTCAGGCAGCATGATCACACGTGGCGCGCCAAGCGATTCCACAACCGCTTTTGCGTTGCCGGAGGTGCAGCAGATGTCGGATTCGGCCTTCACCGCGGCGGATGTGTTGACATAGGTGACGATAGGCACGCCCGGATAGCGCTGCCGCATCAGGCGCACGTCCGCAGGCGTGATGGACTCCGCGAGGGAGCAGCCGGCCTCCATGTCCGGTATGAGCACGGTCTTTTCCGGATTGAGGAGCTTCGCGGTCTCGGCCATGAAATGCACGCCGGCTAGCACGATCACGTCGGCATAGGTCTCAGCCGCCTTGCGGGCGAGAGCCAGGCTGTCGCCGACGATGTCGGCCACGCAGTGGAAGATTTCCGGCGTTTGGTAGTTGTGCGCCAGGATGACTGCGCGGCGTTGCTGTTTCAGCTTCAGGATCGCCTCGATGTCATCGACGAAAACCGGCCACTCGACCGGAGGAATGACGCGCTTCACCTTTTCGTAGAGCGCGCTTGCTGGCGCCGGCACATCGGGCATGGGATCCTCCTGCAATGCTCAAAGTGAGTATAACTGACATATGCTTACCCTGAGCATAACAGAAGTCAAGCCCGCGCGATCGGTAATTTCGTCCCTGCCACAGTTCGCTCCATCAGCACGGCGGGGCGGAATCTGAACAGCTTGGCAGGCCGCCCGCCGGTCTCTGTAGTAGTCTCGCCGGTTTCCTCAACCAGCTCCTGCTGTTCGATGAGGCGGCGGAAATTCTGCTTGTGGACAAGCCGGCCGGCCAGGGCCTCGACGGTCCGCTGCAGCTGCAGCAGCGTGAACGAAGGCGGCATCAGCTCGAATACGACCGGACGGTACTTGATCTTGCTGCGCAGACGAGCAATTCCCGTCGCCAGGATGCGGCGGTGGTCGGCCACCATCTCCCGCCCGGAGAGCGGCTGCTCATCAGCCCCCTCGCGGCCGCGAAGAGCCTCCGCCACGAGGCCCGCCTCGTAGAGCAACTCGTAGCGCTGCAGAACCAGTTCTTCGTTCCAGGGGCGGCCGTCGAGTCCGAAGGAAAGCGCGACGCGCTGCCAGCGCTCCTCGCGGGCGCCTACAACGGCCTCGTCGGCCCAATGCTTCAACCGCGGCACGATAGTCATTTCGATGACGGGCGGAAGCGCGTTGCGGTGATCCTCCCACGGAAAATAGTCGTACCAGTTCCTCCAGTCCCGCCTCGGCTGGTGCTCGACACCGTCTTCGCGGGTGAGGCCGAGATAGCTGATCGATATTGTTCGGCGCGTCAGGTCGTTGTCCATGCGGTCGCGGTCGGCGAAGGTGTAGAGCTGTTCGATGTAGCCGAGCGGGTGGCCGGTCTGCTGCTCCACCCAATCGCGCAGCCCTGCCTGCAGTGAGCGATGGCCGAGCGCGAACGGTCCGGAAGGCAGGGCGCTTCCCCGAAGGATGGTGAGCGTGACGGGCTGGCCGTCGATTACCGCCACCACCACCGCGATCAGCTCCACCGCCACATCGTGCCGGGGCGTTCCGCCGTCGTTCGAGTTCATGTCTTCTTTATCCTGTCCGCTAAAATGATCCGGCAAAGCATCTAGCACGCAGAGCGGCGAGCAGAAACTCTGAGGCAGGCCTCGTAGGTGCCCATCTGTGCGCAATGTGGGTTATCGATCTAGCGTTCAAGATGAGGTTGATGTGTGCGTGGTTCGTGCAGTCATCGCACGCGCCAGCTGCTGTCTTGAAAACTTTTCTACAGCGCATGCCGCATCAGGTTACGTCGCTGTGGATTGGAGCGGTGGTTTCCGACCGTTGCTGCCGGCAGATGATGAACAGCCTCACTGACATCCTTGACACTCTAATGAATGAATGGTAATTCAGTGTCATGGACGGCTCTTTTTTGGAGGTGTCACCTATAGCGTTCAGCCAGCTCGACGCAGAGCAGTTGTACGATATAGCAGTGCTACACTGAGAATGACAGCCGTGATTTGACCCGGGGTTGTTTGTCGGATCATCGAACAGGAAGCTGGCGTGTACCGGATCGAGGATCGCGTAAGCAGCCATTTGGAGAGGAGCGTTGAATGAAATCTGTTGTAAGTTTGTTACTTGGTATGCTGCTTTTCGCCCCCGCTGCAGGGGCTCAGGTGTATCCTACCAAGGCGGTAAACCTGGTGATCCCGTTCTCTCCAGGTGGTGGAAACGATACAGTTGGTCGGTTCCTGGCCGAGGAGCTGTCGAAGCGTTGGGGCAAGCCGGTGGTGGTGGAAAACCGACCCGGCGGCGGAACCGCGGTGGGTACGGCCTATGTGGCTCGGTCAAAACCTGACGGCTATACGATGTTGCTGGTCTCCACGTCGTACTCTACGAACGCTGCGTCGAAGCCTGATCTTCCTTTTGATGCCGAAAAGGATCTGGTCGCTGCCGCCACGGTGGGTGAGGGCGATCTGGTGGTCCTCGCGAGCCCGCAGCTCAAAGTGAAGACGCTGGAAGAACTGAAAGCTGCAGCGGGGTCACGGGAGCTGTTCTACGGCATTACGGGCGTCGGGAGCAACATGCACTTCTATGGCGCGACGGTGGCTGAAGCTCTTGGTATCAAGCCTGTGCCCGTTTCATATCCCGGAGGAAGCGAAGCGCTCATTGATCTCGTGGCCGGGCGCCTGGATTTTGTTGTTGGCGCCTTTGTAGCTACCGAGCGTCAGAACGATAAGGGAGTAGTGACCGTAGCCCAGTTGGGGGAAAAGCGTGCGCCCAGCATTCCGGATGTTCCAACGATTGCTGAAGCCGGGTATCCAGAAGCTGCTGGCGAAAACTACTGGACCATCTTTGTGCCCGCCGGAACACCAGCCGAGACGATCACAAAGATCAATGAGGGCGTACAGGAAGTCATGCATTCCCCGGAAGGTGAAGCCTTCCTGGCAAGGCTTGATGCCCGTCCGTCAGAAAGAACAGTTGAGCAGACACAGGCTCTGGTGACTGATTCAATAGCTCGATGGAAGGATCTCGCCGTTAGGATTGGGATCAACGAGAGCAAGTGATCCCTGCAGAATTATTCATTTTGGTTGGAGGAGGGGCCAGTAGGTGGCCTCTCCTCCAAGTGTATTCAGTAATATTGCGGATACTCGTGATAGCAGTTGTTCAAGACATGAAATCGTTGTGTCAGGGACCGACGCAGTGCGTTGCCATCGCTTTGGATGCTCTGGTGCACATGACCTTGCCCCGAAATACTCCATTTTGAAGCAAGCGCTGACGCATTGTGAGTTTTTGGCCCAGCGGAAACTGGAATTTTCCGGGGTTTGGGCTCAAGACGGCAACGGCGCCGATGAGCCATTCATAAGCGATGTCGGCACCTTGTTGCCGATGGCGTTGTGCGGCCTCTCGAGAAGGAGTGCGCCCCCAGGCTTGTGCGACCGAAGGGGCGATTAACAGCGGTACGGACGTCAGAGTTCTGAACTGCCTAATGGCGTCGATGAGGTGCGTGCTGCTCATCTGGTCGCTGAAGTGTTCTACCGAACCTTCGAGAACCCGGAAACAAATGGCCTCCCATCTTGGATTGTCTCCCAGCCCATATGCGAGTGGCGAGGTCCATCGCAACTAAGGCATAAGCAATGCGGCAATCAAACACGCGCGGATGATGTTGATCGAGCTCGCTTGGTGCTGGCGCAAGCCTCAGCGTCAAAGCCGGTTGACGTTATGGTATCGCTCCCGCTTATCGGGACATGGAAGCCGCTCTGGAAAGGCCACCGCTTAGACGAAGGCTCACTGACGCGCAACCACGCCACGGGTGAGAGTCCTGATCAGATCACTCACGTCCTCAAGTTTTTCCAAGTTTAGGGCCATACTCTTGAGCTCCTGATAGTTATTCGCAGGCATTCGCTTGCTCATCAGGTGATCCCATTTCGAAAAGAGTTCTTCCCATGTGGGGCCGCCTGCCATACTATGGCCTCTGGGGAAGGGAATCCACTGATCATGGACTGCCCCGCTGATATCCTCGATTTCGACCCGCGACCCGCGGCCACCCGGTTGAATGCGCTCAATTTCGGGATCACCAATAACTGCAATTTTGTCCCGCAGCGCCTTGACCATCGGGTCATCGGTCGCTCCTGGTCTATGGGCAAGATCGAAGTCCAAATGACCGTGGATCATAGCGAGTGCGATCATATCTTGCGCTGAGATCGTTGGAATGTCGCGGTTGCTTACCACGTAGGCGCTGGCCGGACGCATATAAACCCGAACATTGTTGATGTTCTCTACCGCCACATTCTGTTCCGATATGATTTTCAACGCCGCCTCGATCGGCGAGTGGATCGGATAACCCGCTGAGAAAAACTTGAAGTTTGCACCCATTACGGCATGCTCCACTCCCAAGTCCGCAAAGACTTGCTCTGCGGGCTTGCGCGGGTTCAAGGACAGAGGATTGTGGTCCGTATCGAAGATGTCCCAGTTACCCTCGAAGCCGATGGAGGCTAAAGTCGCCGCGAAAACGCCAGCGTAGGCAGGTTGTCCCAATGTGAGTGCCTTGCTCATATGGCGGCGCTCGGCAAAGATTACGGCCAAGCCTCCGGCGTGCCCAGCTGAGAGAGCGAGTGCGTGGCGCACACCGGCGGAGTTTAGAGACATGAGGTATGAGCTCGATGCTGCTGCACCGAAGCAATGCAGATAGCAACATTGAATATGAACGGCATCGCGAAGACCAGCTCCACCCCCGTTCGCTCCAACAATTCGGGTGCTGATATCGTACCCAAGCGCGACCGCGCTGATCAGTTCTGCACCGGTTGAACGATGGAGCTCCGCCGTGGCAAGCGAAGCAGAGACGATTGCCGCACCTGGATGTCCATCAGTTACGTGGGTACCATCATACTCATCAGCGTGTCCTGCTGTTCCGTTCGCCATTGCGGCCAGCGCAGCAGGAACCTTCGACGATGTCCCAAGAACAGTTGCCTCCGGCGATCCGCCTTGGGATACTACGTACTTGGCGATCAAATCACCGGAAGCGAGTTCTCGGCCCAAAATTGCACAGCAGACCTCATCAAAGATGATCATCTTCGTCCGGTCAACTACATGCCCGGGCAGTTTCGAAAACGATAATTCAGTACAGTATTGAACGACTTTGTCAGTGATGGTTGTCTGCATCATGCTCTTCTTTCGCTGGCCGCTTATTATTCCGTTAATCCACGCTGTTCAGAGACGGATTTCCAGAATACATAATCTCGATTCAAGAGTTCTTCGAAATCCTTACGGCTCATCGGCGCCTTGACGGCATGAGTCTTGGACAACAAGTTTTTCACCTGGTCAATTGCTTTGGTCACTGCCGCATTGATCTGATCAACGATATCAGCTGGAGTTCCCTTTGGCACAAACATACCCCACCACACTGACAGGTTCTCTGCGCCGTCCACGCCGGCTTCCCGCAATGTGGGGGTATCAGGGCTATAGGCGCGGCGTTCATTGGCTATCGTTGCCAAAAGGCGCACTTTACCGGAATCAATCATCGGAAGAAGGGAATTAACTGCGCCGACGAAAGCATCTGTGCGGCCAGCAGCTACGTCAAGAACAGCCTCGGAGCCACCCTTGTAATGTACTGCCTGCAAATTCATTCCGGTCAAGAGATTGAGGCCTTCACCGAGCAGGTGTGAGGACGTTCCTGCGCCGGAGGTGCCGAAATACATCTTCCTCATCTTCTGTTCTTCGATCAACTCCCCGATTGAATTGGCCTTGACGTTTGGACCAACCGCAACGACCAGATCGGCGAATGCAACCAATGATATCGGTTCGAAGTCCTTGAAGATATCATATGGCACATCGCTTCGCACTGCGGGCAGTGTTGTGAAGGCTGAGGAAGATATCAGGATCGTGTAGCCGTCGGGCTTGGAACGCGCGACGTGTAGGGTACCAACTTGCGAGCCTGCACCAGGCCGATTTTCCACGATAACATCCTGCTTCCAAATATCGCTCAAGGCCTGCGCGATGGCGCGGGCGATAGCATCTGCACCTCCAGCAGAGAAAGGAGCAACCAACGTGACTCGCTTACTTGGAAATTGCTGCGCACTTACATTCCAGGAAAACAAAAGAGAAATCGCTAATGTTAGCAGTATAGTAGCAAGTCGAGTCATTACAATTCCTCCATCGTGTATTGAGTGTGATAGCATATGAAAGAATCGTGCATGCTTCAGCGGAAGCAATGCACGTCAATCACATCCAGAGCACGCTGATTCCATCAGCCCGCCAAGCACCATTACCCGGGGTTCGAACTACCCCCAGGGAGAAACCACTGCAGTTGCTAGCTCCTGGAAAGCAGCATGTCCGATGCTTTTTCTGCGATCATCAGAACTGATGCGTAGGTATTCGCCGACGGCATCGTGGGCATGATTGAGGCGTCAACAACATAGAGGCCTTCCAGTCCACGGACCTTCAGCCGTGGGTCAACGACCGCAAGCGGGTCGCTGTCGGGACCCATTTTGGCAGTTCCCATTAGATGGAAGCCGCTCGTTCCGTATTGGCGCGCGAAGTCCAACCACTCGTCGTCCGTCTTTACAGAGGGACCGGGGAAGATTTCCGTTTCGAGGTGCTGCTCCATTGCGGCTGAGTGCAAAACAGCTCTCGTCCACTTGAGGCCTTCTACAGCGACACGCTGGTCAAATTCGCTCGTCAGGAAGTTCGGCTGCAGGATGGGTGGATCGCGGTCGTCTGCAGAGCGAATGCGTACATATCCCTGACTTTCAGGCCGCATCTGCTTGATGCCAAGCGTAAAGCCTGGGAAGTCGTCAAGACGGCCCAACTCACCCTTCTTATGACTTCCAGGCGTGAATGATACGCCAAAATCAGGCAGTTCGAGAGATGGGTCTGATTTCCAGAAAGCATAGGCCTGGACCACACTCAGTGCGAGGGCGCTTGGGCGTCCGAGCGCCCAGTACATGAACTCTCGTCCAAGGCACCACCCTGTAACACGACCGTTAATTGAGTCTACGCCCGGCTTCGCACGTCCTACCATTCGAGAGCTGAGGTGATCGCGGAAGTTCTCGCCAACTCCTGGCAATTCGTGTTTGACGTCGATACCAACCCCCTTCAGAACAGCAGTGGGACCAATGCCTGAAAGCTGCAGCACTTTCGGTGTGTGGGCGGCGCCCGCCGAGAGAATAACGGTGTTGGCCCGTACCTCGGTCAGCTTGTCGTCCGGTCCGCGGTAAACCACGCCAACTGCACGTTTTCCTTCCAGTATGACCCGCACGACCCGAGCGTTGACCCGCACGTCGACTGAGAAATTCTTACGGGCAGGGTGCAGGAAAGTACGCGCCGCACTCCAACGTTCATTACGGTAGATTACCGTTTGATAGTAGCCTGTCCCCGCCTGAACGGCGCCATTGTAGTCGTCGTTTTCGGGGACACCGAGCTGCTTGGCGCCAGCGATGAACGCTTCGGCAACAGCGTTTGGCCAGTGGCAGACCGTGACTGGTAGGCGTCCGTTGCGTCCGCGGTATTCGTCCGTACCAAGATTGATCGCCCGTTCGGTTCTTCTGAACAAAGGCAGGACTTCACGATAGCTCCATCCCGGGTTTCCAAGCTGGGCCCATCCATCGAAATCTGCGGCCTGCCCGCGATTGTAAATCATGCCGTTTACTGAGCTTGATCCACCCAGCGTTCTTCCTTGGGCAACGTGAACGGGTCGTCCCTTGGTGCCCGGAGATCCCTCATGCTGGAGCTGCCAGGTCACCCTTGGATTGAAGAGGGTCTTGACGAAACCCGCCGGCATGCGAATGAATGGATACGTATCCTTTGGGCCTGCTTCCAGAACGCAAACACTCTTGCCTGCTTCTCCCAAACGATACGCAAGCACTGAGCCAGCTGCTCCTGAGCCCACAATTACGTAGTCAAAGACCTTCATCTCTGCCCCCCCCCACGATATCGTGCGTATCCAGTTCGCAAATCCTGCTAGTATTTACTTCGGGCTCGTTGATAACCTAGGCTCAGGACCTATTAATTTGAGTTGAGATGTGATTCACGGTTTCTAGAAGGAGACCGTGATGAGTGATTTGTTTCTGCTGAGCGAGCGCCAGATGGCTCGGATCGAGCCGCATTTTCCCTTGG
>Ga0180221_1002282_pt1 | contig 11359 bp, 14 predicted proteins | sample eDN5th37CKraftMG_FD_151339 | JGI IMG/M metagenome (GOLD analysis project Ga0180221, IMG submission 151339) | Enriched Miracle-Growth compost microbial communities from Emeryville, California, USA - eDNA 5th pass 37_C Kraft MG (version 2) (version 2) ...
GTTCGACGGCGGCTCGTTCGTCGTCGCGCCGGACGGCACGATCCTCGCCTCAGCGCCGCAGTTCGTGGAGCACCTGCTCCTGTGGGACCTCGTCGACGACGACGAGGCGCCCGCGACCGGTCCGACAGCCGCACCGCTCGAGCCGGACGAGGAGGTGTACCGGGCGCTCGTCACCGGTCTGGCCGGCTACGTCCGCAAGAACGGCTTCCGCTCGGTCGTCCTGGGCCTGTCGGGCGGGATCGACTCCGCGCTCGTCGCCGCGATCGCGGCCGACGCGATCGGCGGCGAGAACGTGGTCGGGGTGTCGATGCCGTCGGTGTACTCGTCCGAGCACAGCAAGGACGACGCCGCCGACCTGGCGAAGCGGATCGGAGCCGACTACCGCGTCCAGCCCATCCGCCCGATGGTCGAGGCGTTCCAGGGCGAGATGCACCTGGAGGGGCTGGCGGAGGAGAACCTGCAGGCACGCGTGCGCGGCGTGATCCTCATGGCGCTGTCGAACGCCGAGGGCCACCTCGTGCTCGCCACCGGCAACAAGTCTGAGCTGGCGGTCGGGTACTCGACGATCTACGGCGACGCGGTCGGCGGCTTCGCGCCGCTCAAGGACGTCGACAAGTCGCGCGTGTGGGCGCTGGCACGCTGGCGCAACAACCACGCCGTCGACCGCGGCGAGCTGCCGCCGATCCCCGAGTCGTCGATCACCAAGCCGCCGTCCGCGGAGCTGCGGCCCGGCCAGGTGGACCAGGACTCGCTGCCGCCGTACGACCTGCTCGACGAGGTGCTGGACGCGTACGTCGAGCACGCGGAGGGCCGCGCGGAGCTGCTGGACCGCGGCTTCGACCCCGCGGTCGTCGACCGGGTGCTCCAGCTCGTCGACCGCGCCGAGTGGAAGCGGCGGCAGTACCCGCTGGGCCCGAAGGTCACCGCGCTCGCGTTCGGCCGCGACCGCCGGCTCCCCGTGACCACGCGCTGGCGCGAGCCGTGATGTGATCGACCTCCGGCCCCCGAGCGCCGGAGCACGCCTGGCCCCGTCCGACCCGACCGACCTGGAGCTGAGCCGATGACCACCCCGAAGCGCGTGCGCGTGCACCACCTGCGCGAGGCGAAGGAGCGCGGCGAGCGCCTGACGATGCTCACGGCCTACGACGCCGTGACCGCCCGGATCTTCGACGCGGCGGGCGTCGACATGCTGCTCGTCGGCGACTCGGTCGGGAACACGATGCTCGGCCACGACACGACCCTGCCGGTCACGGTCGACGACATGGTGCGGGCCGGCCGGGCGGTCGCCGGGGCGACGAGCCGCGCGTTCGTCGTCGTCGACCTGCCGTTCGGCTCCTACGAGGCGGGCCCCGAGCAGGCGCTCGCCACGGCCGTGCGCGTGATGAAGGAGACCGGCGCGGACGGCGTGAAGTTCGAGGGCGGCCGCCGCGTCGCCGCCCAGGTGCGCGCGCTGACCGAGGCGGGCATCCCCGTCGTCGGGCACCTCGGCTACACGCCGCAGTCGGAGAACCTGCTGGGCGGTCCGCGCGTGCAGGGTCGCGGCGACGAGGCCGTCGAGGCGCTGTGCGACGACGCGGTCGCCATCACCGAGGCCGGCGTCGTCGCGCTCGTCCTCGAGATGGTCCCCGCCCCCGTGGCGGCGCGCGTGACGGAGATCGTGGGCGTCCCGACCATCGGCATCGGCGCGGGCGCGGGCTGCGACGGCCAGGTGCTCGTGTGGGTCGACATGGCCGGGATGGGCGACTGGTCGCCGCGCTTCGCCAAGCGCTTCGGCGAGGTGGGCGCCGCCCTGCAGCGGGCCGCCGAGGACTACGTGCGCGAGGTCCGCGAGGGCACGTTCCCGGACGCCGCGCACAGCTTCGAGGCGTGAGGGCCCGGCCCGCGAGCCGGGGCCGGCCCGTTCCGCACGGCTGAGGCGTCAGCGGCGCGCCTCGTCCTCCTCGTCCCACTTCTCGTTGCGCGCCTTGGCGGTCTCGAGCGCCTTCTGCGCGGCCTCGCGTGTGGGGTACGGGCCCATCACGCTCGTCCAGTCGCTGCGGCGGCCCTCCTCGACCTCGTGCGTCTCGGTGTTGAACCAGAACTCGCCGGCCACGGCCGACCTCCCTCGCCGCTCGGGCGGCGGCGCGTGGCGCGCCACCGCGGTGCCCGGTACCCGGGCTGTCCGTAGACTGCCAGGCATGACGCCGGTCCACACGACGAGAGCCCGACTCGTCCCCGGGACGATCAGCCCACGTCGTCCGGTCCCCGCGACCATCGCGCGCCCCGAGTACGTCGGCAAGCCCGCGCCCGCCCGCTGGGAGGGCGCGGACGTCCTGCCCGACGAGATGGTCGAGCGGATCCGCGTCGCCGCACGCATCGCCGCGCAGGCGCTGCAGGAGGTCGGGCGCCACGTCCGCCCGGGGGTGACCACCGACGAGCTGGACGCGGTCGGCCACGAGTTCCTGCTCGACCACGGCGCGTACCCGTCGACCCTCGGCTACCGGGGGTTCCCGAAGTCGCTGTGCACGTCGGTGAACGAGGTCATCTGCCACGGCATCCCCGACTCCACGGTCGTCGAGGACGGCGACATCGTGAACATCGACGTCACCGCGTACATCGGCGGCGTCCACGGCGACAACAACGCGACGTTCCTGGCGGGCGACGTCGACGAGGAGTCCCGGCTGCTCGTCGAGCGCACGCAGGAGGCCCTCAACCGGGCGATCAAGGCCGTCCGGCCGGGCCGGGAGATCAACGTCATCGGCCGCGTGATCGAGAAGTACGCCGCGCGGTTCGGGTACGGCGTGGTGCGGGACTACACCGGGCACGGGGTCGGGCCGGCGTTCCACACCGGTCTCGTGGTCCCCCACTACGACGCCGCCCCGGCGTACGACACCGTCATCGAGCCGGGCATGGTGTTCACCATCGAGCCCATGCTCGACCTCGGCACCGCCGACTGGGTCCTGTGGGACGACGGCTGGACGGTCGTCACGGCGGACGGCAGCCGCAGCGCGCAGTTCGAGCACACCCTGCTGGTCACCGACGACGGAGCGGAGATCCTGACACTGCCATGAGCCACCACCTCGCGTTCGGAGTCGACATCGGCGGCAGCGGCATCAAGGGCGCTCCCGTCGACCTGAAGAAGGGTGAGTTCGCGGAGGACCGCGTGCGCATCCCCACCCCGCAGCCGTCCACCCCGGACGCCGTGGCCGAGACCGTGGCGCAGGTCGTGGACTCGTTCGACCTCGACAAGAAGGTGCCGATCGGCGTCACCTTCCCGGCGGTGATCCTGCACGGCGTCGCGCAGTCCGCCGCGAACGTCGACAAGACCTGGATCGGCACGGACGTCGCGAAGGTCGTCGGGAAGGCGACCGGGCGCGAGGTCGTGGCCGTCAACGACGCCGACGCCGCCGGGTACGCCGAGGTCGCCTACGGTGCCGCGAAGGGCGTCAAGGGTGTCGTCCTGGTGGTGACGCTGGGCACGGGCATCGGGTCGGCGCTCGTCGTCGACGGGCACCTCGTGCCGAACACGGAGCTCGGGCACCTCGAGATCGACGGCCACGACGCCGAGTCGCGCGCCGCCGAGTCCGTCCGGGACCGCGAGGGCCTGGACTGGGAGCAGTGGGCCCAGCGGCTGCAGCGGTACTTCACGGTCGTCGAGAACCTGTTCTGGCCCGACCTCATCGTGGTGGGCGGCGGCGTGAGCAAGAAGCACAAGGAGTTCCTGCCGCTGCTGGACCTGCGCACGAAGATCGTCCCCGCCGAGCTGCGCAACGCCGCCGGCATCGTCGGCGCCGCGGCCCTGGCGGCGGAGGCACGCTGACGGACCGGCTGCGCGAGGTCGCACCGGGCGTCCACGTCGCGACGAGCGAGGTGTACGCCACGACGTCGACGGTCGTCGTCGCCGACGACGGTACGTGCCTCGTCGTCGACCCCGCGCTGACCGCGGACGAGGTCGGCGCGCTCGCCGCCGACGTCGCCGCCGCCGGCTGGGCCCCGGCCGCCGTCTGGTCGACGCACCCGCACTGGGACCACCTGCTCGACGGCCCGGCCCTGCACCGCCTCCCCCGCTGGGCGGCCGACCACCCGCGCTCGTCGTGGTGGCGGCGCCAGGCGGTCGACGAGCGCGACGCCGACCCCGTCCTGTCCGCCCGCCCAGCCGCAGCGGCAGCCGTCGCTGCCGTCACGCACGTCGCACCGCGCCGCTACCCGGGCGCGCCCGGCGCGCTCGCCTGGCCCGGGCGGCGGGTCGAGGTGGTCGGTCACGACGCGCACGCGGCGGGGAGCAGCGCCCTGCTCGTCGTCGACGCCGACGTCCTCGTCGCGGGCGACCTGCTCTCCGACGTCGAGATCCCCCTGCTCGACCTCGGGTCCCCCGACCCGGTCGGCGCGTACCTGGGGGCGCTCGACCTGCTCGAGGCGACGGCGGCGCGCGTCGTCGTCCCGGGTCACGGCGTCGTCGGCGACGACCTGGCCGCCCGGGTCGCGCGGGACCGGGCGTACCTGGCCGCGCTGGTGGACGGCCGCACCCCGGACGACGAGCGCCTGCGGGACGCCGGCAACGCCGAGGCGCACGCGCGCCAGCGTGCGACGATCGGGGCATGAGGCCGCTCGTCGTCGCGGGTCTGGTGCTGGCGGTGGTCGTGCTCGTCGTCGGGCTCGACCGGGCCGTCGCGCGCGGCTGGTTCGACCGCCGCCGTCCGCGTCCGGACCGCCGCACGGAGGGCGTGAGCGTGGCGTCCGGGATGCTCGGCGACCTGGTCGAGGTGTTCCAGCCGTCCCGCACGCACGTGACCGAGGAGCAGGAGCGTCGGGCGCTCGACATCCGCCAGACGCCCGACACCGACCCCCCGCTCGACCTCGACGCGGGCGTCGTCGTCCTCCCGCCGGAGCCCCCGCGCCAATCCCGCTAGCCGGTGTCGGCGCCGACCCGTAGCGTGCCCGCATGCCCCTGGTGATCTCTCAGCTCACGATCGACGCGCACGACCCCTCCGCTCAGGCCCGCTGGTGGGCCGGTGTGCTCGGCTGGCAGCTCGTCGACGAGCCGACGGCTGACGACGACGAGGTCGAGATCTCACCCTCCGGCGAGTGGGAGCCCGGAGCCTGGCTGTTCATCCGGGTGCCCGAGGACAAGTCGGTGAAGAACCGCCTCCATGTGGACCTGCGCCCCGACGACGGCTCCTCGCAGGACGCCGAGCTCGAGCGCCTGCTCGCCGCGGGCGCCGCGCCCGCTGACATCGGCCAGGGCGACGTGCCGTGGCACGTGCTGACCGACCCCGAGGGCAACGAGTTCTGCCTCCTGAAGAACACGCCGTCGGCGGTGCGGGAGATCATCGCCCAGCAGTCCGCCGGCTGATCGCGGCGCGGGCGGTCGAGGGGCCGCCCGTGCGCATCGGTGCCACCATCGGGCTCGTGGAGGTCGTCGAGGCGGGCGAGCGCGGGACGGCGCCCGCGGTCGAGCTGCTCGCCGCCGCGGGGTTCGTCCGGGCGTCGGAGGACGTCGCAGCGGGCCCTCCCCCCGACACCGTCGTGCTCTACGCGCTGGACGGCGCCGGCGGCCGGGGCACGGGCGACCCGGTCGGCGTGCTGCTCGGCAGCACGGTCATGGACATCCTCGTCGACGACCTCGAGTGGGCGCGCGCCGGACTGGTCCAGTACATCGCCGTGCGGCCCGACATGCGCCGCCGGCACGTCGGCACCGAGCTGCTGCGCGGCTACCTGCTGCGCTTCGACGACCTGCGCGTCGTCGACGTGGTCCTGCCGCCCGGCCCCACCGACCGGCTCCTCGCGTTCTACGGCCCGTTCGGCTTCGCGCCGCTGCCCACGGACCCCCACGTGCTCCGCTTGGTTCTGCCGTCCCGCCACCTCGACGTCTGAGCACGACGCCGGATGCGTCGTCGTTCGATGTGGACCGCTCTCCCTGCCTCGAAGACGGGAGCAGCGAAGGTCCGACACCCCTCGCGGAACGTCCCGCGCCTGCGGGCGCTCTGGTGGCAAACTCCGGATCGTCGCACCGGCGCGACCGACCTCCTGCCCGGGCGCGTGTCAGACCTCGGTGCGAGGCTGTTGTCCACGGGGGAAGGGATCGTGATGGCACCAACGGGCATCCTGCACAAGATCACGGTGGAGCAGGCCGAGGCGCGGCGAAGCGAGATCCTCAGGGAGCAAGGCACGACGGCGGAGGATCTGCGCTCACGAGCCGGGCGGTACGAACTCGACGCCGCCGGCGTCGCCGCACTTGCAGAGCTCGAGGACCTGGATTACCTCCTGGGCGAGACGGTCGAATGACTGGTTCGGCGGTCCGCTCGCTCGATGAGCAGGCCACCGATTTCGCGACTCAGATCACGCATACGGTCGCGGGGGTCATCGACGGCGCAGACCCGTTCGTCGCGACGGTCCTTGACGGCGGCAGGCGGCGCCAGTTCACGGTTAGGCAGAGCCCAGAGACCGGCATCGCCCTACCAATGAGCGAGGGCGCCCTGGTCACTCTCACCGCACGATTCAAAGGTGCCCTCGATAAGCAGGGCCACTACCTGCGCGTTGAGACCTCGGCGATCAAGGTCTACTTCGGCGAGGCAGGAGGTCAGCCCTTGTTTCGATATGAGTACGACGGACTCCGCCGCAGCTCTATACCGAGGGCGCACCTCCAGGTCGGCGACCAGCAGGATCTGGCGGCGCTGGCCTCGTTGAGCGGAGAAGCTTCGCGAACTGCGCGGCATCGCGCAGGGCGGATAGAAAGCGGAATGCTGCCGCGTTCCGATCACCTGCACTTCCCGGTGGGCGGTGACCGCTTCCGCCCGTCACTGGAAGACGTGCTTGAGATGCTCGTGGAGCAACTTGGCGTCCCCGCTCTCCCAGACTGGCGCAACTCGGTCGCCGCTGGGCGACGCGCGTGGCGGACGACCCAGCTCCGCGCGGCGGTGCGCGATCACCCACAGGCAGCGGCGGACGCGCTGGCCGAGGCCGGATACACAGTCGATCCGCCTCCAGAAGGCCACCCACCGCCTTCGGAGGAGCGACTGACTCTGCTGTAGCCGCAGCCGGAAAGACAGCTCAGATCGTCAAGGGCGGATGAGTCAGTCGATACGCCGGGTCCTGTCCCGGCGGGCAGTTGCCCGCCCGCCGGTGGCGACCATCCATCTCGGACGTACGTTGCCGCACGCCTCCAGCGGCCTACCCGGGAGCTCGGGCGGGCCGCCCTCGAACGCTCCCTGTCTGGCCTTGCTCCGGGTGGGGTTTACCGAGCCGCACCGGTCACCCGGCACGCTGGTGGTCTCTTGCACCACCGTTTCACCCTTACCGCCCCGGCCGGCGAACCGGACGGGGAGGCGGTCTGTTCTCTGTGGCACTGTCCCGCGGGTCACCCCGGGTGGGTGTTACCCACCACCCTGCCCTGCGGAGCCCGGACGTTCCTCGGCGGCCCCCGAAGGGACCGACGCGGCCGCCTGACTGACTCATCCGCACCGCACAGCCTACCGGCGCGCGGCACTCGCCGTGGCGCGCCTACAGTCAGGGCGTGCTCGTGCTGCTGCCGCCCTCGGAGGGCAAGACCGCGCCCCGCCGGGGCGGCCCGGTCGACGTCTCGTCGCTGTCGTCGCCCGCGCTGGGCCCGTGGCGGGAGAAGGTGCTCGACGCGCTCGCCGAGACGAGCGCGCGCCCGGACGCGCTCGAGCTGCTCGGGGTGGGCCCTGGCCTGGCCGACGAGGTCGAGCGGAACACGACGCTGCGCAGCGCCCCCGCCGCTCCGGCGCGGCAGGTCTACACCGGCGTCCTGTACGCCGCGGCGGGTCTGGACGACCTCACGGCTACCCAGCGGCGGCGTGCGGCAGAGCAGGTGCGGACCGTCTCGGCGCTGTGGGGGCTGGTGTCCCCCGAGGACAGGATCCCGGCGTACCGGCTCTCGATGGGTACCGACCTGCCCGGCATCGGGCCGCTCGCCGCGGCGTGGCGCGGCGCGGTCGAGGCGGAGCTGGCCGCACTCGCGCCCGACCTGGTGGTCGACTGCCGCTCGGCCGCGTACGTGGCGGCGGGCCGTCCGCCGCGTGACACCGACTGGGTCCAGGTGCGCGTGCTGCGGGAGGTCGACGGGCGACGTTCGGTCGTCTCGCACCACGCGAAGCACACCCGCGGGGTCCTCACCCGCCACCTCGTGACGCGGCGGGGATACGCCCCGCACGACGCGGAGTCCCTCGCGCGGGTCGCACGCGAGCTCGTCGGCACCCAGCTGCTGGCCGTCGAGCTCGACGCACCGCCGCGGACGGGTGCGCGCACGCTGTCGCTCGTCGTGGGCTGATGGCCCACCGGCGTCCCGTCCCGTGGTGGCTCGTCGCCGTCGCGGTGACCGCGGCGGTGCTGGTCACCGGGTGGCTGCCCGGCGACGACGCGCTCGAGCTGCTCGAGCGCACCGGGCCCGTGCTGCTCTTCGTCGCCGCGCTGACGGTCGTCGCGGAGCTCTGCGCGGGCGCCGGGCTGTTCGACGCGGCGGCGGCGCTCGCGGCACGGCTGGCCCGCGGCCGGCGGTGGGTGCTGTGGGTGCTCGTCGTCGTCCTCGCGGTCGCGAGCACGGCGGTGCTGTCGCTCGACACGACCGCGGTGCTGCTCACGCCCGTGGTGGTCGCCCTCGCGCGGCGCACGCACACCGCGCCCCTGCCGTTCGCGCTCGCGGTCCTCGCGCTGGCGAACACCGCGTCGCTGGTGCTTCCCGTCTCCAACCTGACGAACCTGCTCGCGGACCACACCCTGCGCCGGGCGGGGGTCGACTACCTCGCTCTCATGTGGCCGCCCGCCCTCGCCGCGATCGTGGTGACCGTCGTGCTCCTCGCGCTGCGCGACCGGCGCGTGCTGCGCGGACGGTTCGAGACCGTCGCCGCACGGCGACCCGCGGACGGCCTGCTCCTGCGCGTCGCGGCGGTCGCGACCGGCGCGATGGCGGTGGCCTTCGTCGCCGGTGTACCGCCCGCGCTGGCCGCGACCGTGACGGCCGTCGCGCTGCTCGCGGTCACGCTCGCCCGGGGGCGGCCGCTGCCCGTCCCGGCGCGCGACCTCGTCCCGTGGCGCACCCTCGTCGTCGTCGCCGGGCTGTTCGTCGTCGTCGCGACCGCGCACGCGCACGGGCTCGACGAGGTGCTCGCGACCGCGGCGGGCGCCGGCGACGACCCCGCCGCGCTCGCCCGGCTGGCCGGCGTGGGCGTGCTGGCTGCCAACGGCGTCAACAACCTGCCCGCGTACCTCGCGCTCGAGCCGGCCGCCGGCAGCGACCCCCTGCGGGTGGCGGCGCTGCTCGTCGCGACGGGCGCCGGGCCGCTGCTGACGCCGTGGGGGTCGCTCGCGACGGTGCTGTGGTGGCAGCGGTGCCGCCAGGTGATGCTCGCCGTCCCCGCGGCGACGATCGTCCGGCAGGGCCTGCTGCTGGCGCCCGTCGTCGTCCTGACCGCGCTGGCGGCACTGGTCGCGACGAGCTGACCCGCGGGTCGCTCACCAGCCTTCGCTGGGCACCCCCACGACCGCGATCTCGTGCCGCCGGTCCTGGAACAGCCGGATGATGCTGACCGACGCCGGCGCGACGCGCAGCTGGCTCCACGACCCCGGGTTGGCGCCCATCGCCACGCCGAGAGCGGCCCGGATCGCGACCGCGTGGCTCACGACGACGACCGTGCGGTCGCCGCCTGCCGCGAGCAGGCCCTCGAGCCCCCGCCGCAGCCGCTCCCCCACGTCGACGATCGACTCACCGCCCCGGCCGGGGGGCCGCACGTCGCCGCGCGTGTGCCACGGCTCCAGCATCCCGGGCCAGCGCTCCTCGATCTGCTCGGACGTCAGTCCCTGCCAGTCGCCGAAGTCGGCCTCCTGGAAGGTCGCGTCGGTGCGTACCGGCAGGCCGGTCCGGGCCGAGATCTCCGCCGCCGTCATCTGGGTGCGGACCATCGGCGACGCGATGAGCTCGGTCGGGTACCGGATGTCGCCCCACAGGTCGTGGCCGACCCGGTCGACGAGGCGCGCGGCGTTGCGCGCCTGCTCGAGGCCGCGCTCGTCGAGGGGTGGGCCGGGCTCGCTCGAGCCCGAGTACCCGCGCGAGAGCGTCATGGTCGTCTGCCCGTGGCGGACGAGGACGACGGTGCAGGGCTGGTCGTCGTCGAAGCGGACGGCCGCCCCGGAGGGCCGTGGCACGCGGCCGACGCCGGGGTCGGCGCCGGTGGCGGGCGTGCCGGCGGGGTCGACGGCGTCGTCGGACAGCGGCTGGTCGGTCACACGGGCAGTCTGTCCGCCCCGCGAGCGGCGCGCGACCCCGGCACGGCCCCGCAGAGCCGGCTCCGGCGGGTCAGCCCTGCGGCAGACGGACGAGGATGCGGCCGCACTCCTCGCAGCGCACGACGGTGTCGGGGCTCGCCGAGCGGATCTGGTCCAGGTCCGCCGGGTTGAGGTCGAGCCGGCACCCCTCGCACCGCGACCCGCGCAGGGCCGCCGCCCCGACACCGCCGAGCTGGCCGCGCAGGCGGGTGTAGAGGGCGAGCAGGCCTTCGTCGATGCCGCGGACCGCGCCCTCGCGCGCGGCCGTGACGACGGCGACCTCCGCGTCGAGCTCGGCGTAGGCCGCGTCGCGCGCCGCCGCGACCTTGTCCACCTCGGCGGTGAGCTGCTCGTGCGCCTTCGTCACCTCGGCCAGGGCGGACTCGTGCGCCTCCAGCCGCTCCATGACCTCGAGCTCGACCTCCTCGAGGTCGGCCTGCCGGCGGGCGAGCGACTCGAGCTCGTGCTGCATCCCCTGCAGGTCCTTCGCGCTGCCCTGCCCGGCGTTGAGCCGCTCGGTGTTGCGCGCGGCGCGCTGGCGCACCTGCTCGACGTCCCCCTCGGCCTTGACCAGCTCGCGGCGCAGGTCCTGGGCGGCCGTCCGCGACGTCACGAGCGCCGACGCGACGTCGGCGAGCTGGGCGTCGAGCTCCGTCAGCCGGGCGAGCTCGGGCAGCGTGCGGCGCCGGTGCGCCAGCTGGTCGAGCCGGGTGTCGAGCGCCTGGACGTCGAGGAGGCGCTGCTGGTCGGCGGCGGGGGCAGTCGTCACGGGTGTCCTTCCGGACCGTCGGTCGGGCCGGCGACGCGGCCGGCCCAGGGGTCAGTCGTCAGCGTGCTGACGCGGGTCTCCACCGTAGTGCCCGGCGCGCCGTCCCCGGCGACGTCCGCCTCGAGCGCCCGGGCGACGTGCGCGAGCCACGGCCACTCCGAGGCGAAGTGGGCCAGGTCCACGAGGTACGGCGTGGCGGCGCGGGCGCCCGCCTCGAACAGCGCCCGCTCCCGCAGCTCGGAGGCGGGGTGGTGGCGCAGGTCGGCGGTCACGTACGCGTCCACGCCCGCGCGGCGCACCTCGTCGAACAGCGAGTCGCCCGAACCGCCC
>Ga0180221_1002283_pt1 | contig 11358 bp, 9 predicted proteins | sample eDN5th37CKraftMG_FD_151339 | JGI IMG/M metagenome (GOLD analysis project Ga0180221, IMG submission 151339) | Enriched Miracle-Growth compost microbial communities from Emeryville, California, USA - eDNA 5th pass 37_C Kraft MG (version 2) (version 2) ...
ACCTCAACTACCGGCCGAGCAACGTGGCGCGCAGCCTCTCCCTCGGCCGCACCGAGACGGTCGCGCTCGTGGTGCCCGACCTCGGCAACCCGGTCTTCCAGCAGATCCTGCGCGGCGTCACGTCCGCCGCCGGCGAGGACGGCTACCGGGTGCTCGTGGCCGACGCGGCGGAGGACCCGTCCGAGGAGGCGGCCATCGCCCGCGAGGCGCGCATGCGCTGCGACGCGCTGATCCTGGTCGCGCCGCGCATGCCGGGTGCCGCCCTCGACGCCCTGCTCCCCCTCGTGTCGCCCGCGGCCGTCATCAACCGCGCCGTCGAGCACCCCGCCACGCCGAGCCTGGTCATCGACTACGAGGACGCCACCGTGCAGGTCGTCGAGCACCTCGTCGGCCTCGGGCACCGGCGTCTCGCCTACCTCGCCGGGCCGCGGGCCGCGGCCACCGACGCCGCCCGCCGCGCCGGCCTCGCCACCGCCCGCGAGCGCCACCCCGGCCTCGAGGTCGTCGAGCTGCCCGTGGGCGCCGACCTCGCGTCGGGCCACGCCGCCGCGGGCGACGTGCTCGCCAGCCGCGCCACCGGCGTCGTCGCCTACAACGACCTCGTCGCGTTCGGGCTCCTGGCCGCGCTCAACGAGGCCGGCGTCGCCGTCCCGGGCGACATCTCGGTGGCGGGCTACGACGACATCGCCCTGGCCCGCTACGCGACCCCGGCCCTCACCACCGTCTCCGTGCCGCAGGCCGAGCTCGGCCGCCAGGCCTGGCGCGAGCTGCACGCCGTGATCGACGACGACGCCCGCGCGGCCACCACCACGCGGTTCACCGCCCGCCTCGAGGCGCGCTCCAGCACCGGCCCCGCGCCGCGCGCCCTCGCCCGCGCCGTCGTCACCGAGCCGGAGCCCGCGACCGCCCCCGAGGCGGACGTCGTCGACCCCGGCCCCGCCTGGTCCGTCGAGCCGCGCGAGATCGTGCTGCGGCACACGCGCGACCGCGTGCCGCTGGCGCGGTACGTCGACGGCGAGCGCCTGCCCGCCATCCACTCGCCGCGGCCCTACCTGCACCCCGTGCACTCGCTGGCGGGCGTGCCCCTCACCGAGTCCGAGCCCCTGGACCACCGGCACCACTACGGCGTCTCCGTGGCCGTGGCCGACGTCAACGGCACCAGCTTCTGGGGCGGGCGCACCTTCGTGGCGGACGTCGGGCCGACGCTGCTGCCCAACCACGGGCGCCAGGTGAGCACCCGCGCCGAGGTCGACCCGCTGGCGCCCCACGTGCTGCACGACACCGTGCGCTGGGACGACGAGCACGGCGACCCGCTGCTGGAGGAGCAGCGCCGCCTCGGCGCGCGGCTGCTCGACGACGACGCGTGGGTGCTCGAGTGGCGCACCACCCTGCACGCGTCGCACGGGCCGCTGGAGATCCGCTCCCCCGCCACCAACGGCCGCCCGGGCGCCGGCTACGGCGGCGTCTTCTGGCGGGCGCCCCTCTCGCGCAGCACGGTCGTGCTGTCCGGCCAGGGCGAGGGCGAGGAGCGCGCGCACGGCAGCACGTCCCCGTGGGTGGCGTACGTGCAGCAGCACCACGACCCCTACGAGCAGGACCGCGCGACGACGCTCCTGCTCGCGCAGACGTCCCCCGCCCGGCACTGGTTCCTGCGCGCGGCCGACTACCCCGGCGCCGGCCCGGCCCTCGCCTGGGACACCCCGCTCGTCGTCCCCGCGGGCGGGACGGTCGAGACCGGGCTCGTGGCCGCCCTCGTCGACCGCGCGCTCGACCTCGACGAGGCGGCCGCCCTCGCCGCCGCCCTGCGCTGAACCGACCCGAGCCGCCACGACACGAACACCACGACACGAACAGGACGACGATGACCGACCCGACCTCCGACGGCCGCGCCCCCCGGATCGCCGTGGTCGGCGTGCTCGGCCACGGCGCCTCGCACGTGCGCCGCGTGCTGGAGCTGCAGCGCGAGGGGCGGGCGCAGCTCGCCGCCGTCGTCGACCCGCGCGAGCCGGGGCCCGGCCACGACGCGCACGACACCGGCGCGCCGTGGTTCCCCACGCTCGGCGACCTGCTGTCCGCCCCGCGCACGCCCGTGGACGTCGTCGTGCTGAGCACCCCCATCCCCACGCACCTGCCGCTCGCGCGGGCCGCGATGGAGGCCGGCATCGACGTGCTGCTGGAGAAGCCGACGACGGCGTCGCTCGCCGAGCACACGGAGCTCGTCGCGGTCGCCGACCGGACGGGCCGGCGCTGCCAGGTGGGCTTCCAGACGTTCGGGGGGCACGCGATGCGCGCGGCCCAGGACCTGCTGGCGCGGGGCGAGATCGGCGAGGTGCGCAGCCTCGGGGCCGTCGGCACGTGGGTGCGCACCGCGTCGTACTGGGAGCGCGCCGCCTGGGCGGGCCGGCGCCGGCTCGACGGCCGGGACGTCGTCGACGGCGTGGTGACCAACCCGCTGGCGCACGCGGTGGCCACCACGCTGCGGCTCGGCGGGGCGACCACGGCCCGGGACGTGGCCTGGGTGGACACCGACCTGTACCGGGCCAACCCGATCGAGTCCGACGACACGTCGTCCGTGCGGGTCGAGGACGCCCGCGGCCACCGGTACGGCTTCGGGTTCACGCTGTGCGCGCCGGAGCGGTCCCCGGCGCGCGTCGTCGTGCACGGCACCCGGGGCGAGCTCGCCCTGGAGTACGAGCACGACCGGCTGCTGGTGCGCACCGAGGCCGCGCAGATGGACAAGACCTACGGCCGGGACGACCTGCTCGAGGACCTCCTCGCCGCGCGCGTCGACCCGAGCCGCCGCCTGCTGTGCGACGTCCGCGACACGGGCGCGTTCATGCGCGTGCTCGAGGCCGTGCGCACCAGCGCGGACCCCACCCCGATCGCACCGGAGCACGTGGAGTGGCACGGCGAGGGCGGCGACCGCCGTCCTGTGGTGCGCGACGTCGAGCGGTGGTGCGCCGAGGTCGCGCGGACCCAGCGCACCTTCGCCGAGCTCGGGGCGCCCTGGGCCGGCTGAACGCCGAGATCGAGGTGGCCGTCGCGAAATCGACCCACCGAAGGTCGATCTCGCGACGGCTGCCTCGATCTCGCGGGGTCAGAGGTCGATGCCGAGCCCCAGCTCGTCGAGACGCACCGGGTCGCCCGTGGCGAGCGAGCGGTTGCCGGCGTAACCGATGCCGGACGCGCGCAGGCCGTCCCGGAAGCCGGCGGCCCGGCCGAGTGGGTCGGCCTCGGTGCGGCCGCGGAAGACGTCGGCCAGGAGCAGGGCGTCCCCGCCGCCGTGGCCCCCGGGCCCGACGGCGACGATCGGCCGCTCCTCGGCGCGCTCCCAGTGCTTCTGCACGACGAGCCGCTCGCCCTCGGGGCGCACGGTGTCCTCGCCGAGGGTGGCGGTGAAGCTCGGGTCGACGGTCGCCCTGCCGTCCGCGCCGAAGACGACCGACCCGCGCTCGACGACCTCGAGCTCGGCGCGGCCGCGCGAGCCGTTGACGACCACCCGGTACCCCTCCCACGGGGCGCTGGCCGTGAGCGAGTAGGTGAGCACCGGCCCGCCGGCGTACTCGACCAGGAGCCCGAGCGTGTCCTCGGTCGTGATGCCGGCGTCGAAGACGCCGCGGTCGCGGCGGTAGCCGTCGACGGCCTGCGCCTCCGGCCCGTACAGCGCGGCGAGGTGCGGGTCGGCGCCGACGTCGATGCGCCAGGGGTCGACGCCCTGCTCGTTCAGCGCCCGCTCCCCCGCGGTCGGATCGTAGCCGGTCGCGTGCGCGGCGTCGTCGCCGTAGAACCGCCGCCCGCCGCTGGCGAAGACGCGCTGCGGGACGGCGTCGATCCACCAGTTGACGAGGTCGAAGTGGTGGCTGGACTTGTGCACCAGCAGGCCGCCGTTGTTGACCTTCTCGCGGTGCCAGCGGCGGAAGTAGTCCGCGCCGTGCACGGTGTCGAGCGCCCAGTCGAAGTGGACGCTCAGCACCTGCCCGATCTCCCCGGACGCGATGACCTCGCGCAGCGCGGAGTTCCGCGGCGAGTAGCGGTAATTGAACGTCATCGTGAGGTCGCGGCCCGTCTCGGCGACGGCGTCCGCGATCTGCCGGGCCTCGGCCTCCGTGGCGGCGATCGGCTTCTCGACGACGACGTCGACGCCCGCGCGCAGCGCCCGGGAGACGAGGTCCGCGTGGGTGTTGTCGACCGACGTCACGACGAGGCGGTCGACCCGCTGCTCGTCGAGCGCCTTCTCCAGGTCGTCGGGGTGGTAGACGGGGCGCCGGCCGCCCACGGCCGCCGCGACCTTCGCCTCGTGCACGGCCGCGCGCACCGGGTTGGGCTCCACCCACGCGACGATCTCGCCGTCGTCGGCGTGGTCCCCGATCAGCGCGTTCACGTACATCGCGGCACGGTGGCCGGTCCCGGCGACGGCGTAGCGGCGGCGGGCGTCGGGCGGGGCGGAGGGCATCGTCGATCTCCTTCGTGGCACCGGTGGGCGGCCTGGGTAAGCGGTTTCCTGCAAGCCTACCGGAGTACCGCTCTCCGCCCCACCCCCGGGCGGTCGTGCCGGGGTCGGCGACCCCGGCACGACCAGCACTACCTCGGCGCGACCGGTACTACCTCGGCGCGACCGGGACTACCTCGACGGGGTGATGACGACCTGGCCGGCCCAGGTGAAGCCGCCGCCGAAACCGAAGAGGAGCGCCGGGGTGTCCGCCGGGATCGTGCCGGCGTGCCACCACTTGGACAGACCCATCGGGATGGACGCCGCCGAGGTGTTGCCCGACTCGGTGATGTCGGCGAGGACGACGCGGTCCTCGAGACCCAGCGACTTGGCCAGCGGCTCGATGATGCGCAGGTTGGCCTGGTGGGCGGCCAGGACGCCGATGTCGTCCAGCGAGAGCCCGGAGGCCTCGACGATCCGGCGGGCGCGGTCCGCGGCGCGGGTGATGGCCCACTTGAAGACGGCCCGGCCGTCCTGCGCGAACTTCTCCTGCGGGGCCTCGATCACGACGGCGGGCGTGAGCTCGGGCTCCGAGCCCCACACGACGGGCCCGACGGCGGGGGTGTCGGCGGCCTGCAGGACGACGGCGCCGGCGCCGTCGGCGGTGAGGATGCAGGTGCTGCGGTCGGACCAGTCGGTGACCGAGGTGAGCTTCTCCGCCCCGACGACCACGGCCGTGCGGGCCGAGCCTGCCCGGATGGCCTGGTCGGCGACGCCCACCGCGTACGCGAACCCCGAGCAGGCGGTGTTGATGTCGATGACGGCGGGGCCGACCACGTTACGCAGGTCCGGCTCGTCCTCGCCCTCGGGGGTGCTGGCACCCGGCTGCACTCCGGTGCGCAGGGCGTACGCCACGCGGCCGGCGGTGTTGGGCGAGCGGTCGGCGGCCGTGGTGGTGGCGACGACGACGAGGTCGACGTCGGTGCCGACGACCCCGGCGTCGTCGAGCGCGTGCCGTGCGGCCGCGGTCGCCATGTCCGCGACCGTGACGTCGTCGGCCGCGACGTGGCGGGTGACGATGCCCGTGCGGGACCGGATCCACTCGTCGTTGGTCTCGACGAGCTGCGCGATGTCGTCGTTGGTCATGACCCGCTCGGGCTGGTGGTGACCGAGGCCGGCGATGCGGGACCCGGCTGCGCCTGCCGGCAGCGTCAGGGCGGGTGCGGTGGACTCACTCATGGGAGCGATCATCCCACCGCAGCCGCCCTGGTCTCACCCGTGATCGGGCACCGGCCTGCCGCGGTAGGTCCACGACAGGAGGAAGCGCCGGTCGAAGGTCGGCGAGCAGCGGGCGCACGCCTGCGGACGCCGGGGGCGCCGGAAGCGCGTCACCCAGTGCCCGGCCGGGCACGCGCCGACCCAGTCGCCCTCCACCTGCGGGCTGCCCTCGCGCACGAGGCGCCGGCCCGTGGAGCCGAGGGACCGCGCCGTCGCGCGCCAGACGGCGTCGTGCCCGTGCCGCGGACCCGCCAGCGCGTGCGCGATCTCGTGCAGCACCACCTCGCGCACGTCGGTCTCGTCGTACAGGTCGGTCAACGGCCCCGAGAGGCTGATCTCGCGGCGGTCGTGGCGGCACAGGCCCGCGCGCCGCCTTGCCCGGTCGAACCGGAACGTCCAGCCGGACAGCCCGTGCTCGACCATCAGGCCGCGCGCGAGCCGCGCGGCGTCCTGGCGCTTCATGCCTCACCCCCGACCGGCAGCCGATCCTCCACGCGACCGTCAGACCCCGGCCTCGCGGGAGAAACCCTCGATGTGCGCCCTCACCGCGGCCGACGCGGCCTCGGCGTCCCCCGCGGCGACGGCGTCGAGCACGGCGCGGTGCTCGCTGCGCAGCCGGGCGGCCGTGCGGGGCCACGAGGTCAGCCGCTCGACACCCTCGGCGACGTACCCGCCGATGGCGCCCCGCAGCCCGGTCATCACCGCCTCGACCAGCACGTTGCCGGCCATGCGCACGAACTCCAGGTGGAACGCCTGGTCGAGCTCGAGGAACGCGCCCGGCGCGACGTCGTCGTCCTCCATCCGCGCCAGGAGCCGGCGCGCCTCCTCGAGGTGGGCGGCCGTGCCGGGCGCGTGGTCCACGACCCGCCCGGCGGCCTGGGCCACGGCCCAGGACTCGAGCAGCACCCGCGTGGCGACGACGTCCCGCACAGGCAGCGTGCCGGTGGCGACGTGGAGCCGGACCGCGGCGCCCAGCCCGGCCGCCGGGCGGTCGATGACGACGGCGCCCGCGTTCGGCCCGGAGCCGACGCCCGGGCGCACGATGCCGAGGGCGTCGAGCACCCGGATCGCCTCACGCACCGACGGTCGCGACACGCCGAGGTCCTCGGCGAGCGCCCGCTCGCCCGGCAGCCGCTCACCGAGACCCCACCGGCCGGCGGCGATGCCCTCCTCGAGGTGGGCGAGGACTCGTTCGTGGGTGCGCACGGGGTCAGCGTAGCCGCCGCGGCCCACCGTGGTCAGACCACATCCGCTACAGTGGCCGCTCGGCGCCCACCGCCGTGGCGCCCCCGACCCGACCGGGTCATGCTGGACCGAGCCGCCGGCGGCCGAGCGCCCCGCGCCGCACCGCAGCGGCCGGCCGGTACCGCACGAGACCGAGGAGTCGTATGCGCATCGCCCTCGCCGCCACCTGCATCGCCGACACGCTCTTCCCCGGCGCCCCGCGCGCCACCGTGCGGCTGCTGGAACGGCTCGGCCACGAGGTGGTCTTCCCCGCCGGCCAGGCCTGCTGCGGGCAGATGCACGTCAACACGGGCTACTTCCGCGAGGCGGTCCCCGTGGTCCGCAACCACGTCGAGACGTTCGCGCCCGTCGCCGACGGCGAGTGGGACGCCGTCGTCATCCCCTCCGGCTCGTGCACCGGTTCGGTGCGCCACCAGCAGGCGATGGTCTGCCGCCGCGCGGGCCTCGACGACCTCGCCGCCACGGCGGAGGCGGTGTCCGCCAAGACCTACGAGCTGAGCGAGCTGCTGGTCGACGTGCTCGGCCTCACCGACGTCGGCGCCTGGTTCCCCCACCGCGTCACGTACCACCCCACGTGCCACTCGCTGCGGATGCTGCACGTGGGCGACAAGCCGCTGCGGCTGCTGCGCGCCGTCGAGTCCATCGACCTCGTGGAGCTGCCGGCGGCCGACTCGTGCTGCGGGTTCGGCGGCACGTTCGCGCTGAAGAACGCCGACACGTCGGCCGCGATGCTCGAGGACAAGACGGCGAACGTGCGCGGCACCGGCGCCGAGGTGCTGACCGCCGGCGACATGTCGTGCCTCATGCACATCGGCGGCGGGCTCTCCCGCCAGGGCACCGGCGTCCGCGCGCTGCACCTGGCGGAGGTGCTCGCCTCGACCCGGGAGGAGCCCACGCCCCTGCCCGAGACGACGTTCACCCGCCCGGAACGCGAGCGCCCCGCGCGAACGGAGGCCGCCCGATGAGCCGCACGTTCCTCGGCCTGCCGCGCACCCTGCGCCGCCCCGACGACGCCGGCGCCGGTGTCGACGAGCCGTTCGGCCCCGTCCCCCACCCGCAGGAGCCGCTGCGCTGGGGCGACGACTTCCCCGCCGCCGCGAGGCGGACGCTGAAGGACGACCAGTTGCGCCGCAACCTCGGCCACGCCACGCAGGTCATCCGCACCAAGCGGGCCGCCGTCGTGGGCGAGGTGCCCGACTGGGAGGCGCTGCGCGACGCCGGGTCCGCCGTCAAGCAGCAGGTGATGGCGCACCTGCCCGACCTGCTGCAGCAGCTCGAGGAGAACGTCACGGCGCGCGGCGGCGTCGTGCACTGGGCCCGCGACGCGGCGGAGGCGAACCGGATCGTCGCCGACATCGCGAAGGCCAAGGGCGCCGACGAGGTGGTCAAGGTCAAGTCGATGGCCACGCAGGAGATCGGGCTCAACGAGGCCCTGGCCTCCGAGGGCGTCGCGGCCATCGAGACCGACCTCGCCGAGCTCATCGTCCAGCTCGCCGACGACATGCCCTCGCACATCCTCGTGCCCGCCATCCACCGCAACCGGTCGGAGATCCGCGACATCTTCCGCGCCCGCATGGGGGACGCCCCGCCCGACCTGTCGGACGTCCCCCGCGAGCTGACCATGGCGGCCCGCGCGCACCTGCGGCGCAAGTTCCTGTCCGCCAAGGTCGCGGTGAGCGGCGCGAACTTCGCCGTCGCGGACACCGGCACGCTCGCCGTCGTCGAGTCGGAGGGCAACGGCCGCATGTGCCTGACGCTGCCGGAGACCCTGGTGACCGTGATGGGCATCGAGAAGCTCGTGCCCACCTTCGACGACCTCGAGGTCTTCCTGCAGCTGCTGCCGCGCTCCTCCACCGGCGAGCGGATGAACCCGTACACGTCCCTGTGGACGGGGGTGACGCCGGGCGACGGCCCGCAGGAGTTCCACCTGGTGCTGCTCGACAACGGCCGCACCGACGTCCTCGCCGACGAGGTCGGGCGCTCCGCCCTGCACTGCATCCGGTGCTCCGCGTGCCTCAACGTGTGCCCCGTCTACGAGCGGGTGGGCGGCCACGCCTACGGCTCCGTGTACCCCGGGCCGATCGGCGCGATCCTCACGCCGCAGCTCACGGCGTCCACCGGCGGCACGTCGGGCCACGACGACCCGAACGCCTCCCTGCCCTACGCGTCGTCGCTGTGCGGCGCCTGCTACGAGGTCTGCCCGGTGAAGATCGACATCCCGTCGATCCTCGTGGACCTGCGCGCCCGGGAGGTCGACGCCGACCGGTCGCGCGGCGTCGACCCGTGGCGGGCGGCGATGAAGGCGGCGTCGTGGGTGATGGCCGACGGCGACCGGTTCGGCCTCGCGGGCCGCGCCGCGACGCTGGGCAGCGGGCTCGGCGGGCGCGACCACGCCCTGTCGGTGGCGCCCCCGCCGGCGTCCGCCTGGACCCGGTCGCGCGACCTGCCGGCGCCGCCCCGGCAGACGTTCCGGCAGTGGTGGGAGGCACGCGAGGACGACCGGCCCGCCGGGCCCACGTCCGTCGCGACCGAGGAGGACGCATGAGCACACGCACCGAGGTCCTGGCGCGGGTGCGGGCGGCGCTCGGGCAGACCGGCGCCGGCACGACGCCGTCGGGCAGGGTCGGCACGGCTCCCCGGCCGGAGCCCGTGCCGCGCGACTACCGCGCCGCCGGGGACCACGCCGCCGGCTCGGCCGAGGTGCTGGAGCAGCTCGTCGAGCGGCTGGAGGACTACCGGGCCCACGTGCACCGGGTCACGACCGACGCCCTCCCCGCGACCGTCGCCGCCCTCCTCACCGACCTGTCAGCACCGGCGCAGGGGATGCCGGGCGCGCACCCTGACAGGTCGCTGCGGGTGGTGGTCCCCGACGGGATCGACGACGCGTGGCTGGCCGGGCTGCCGGCGGAGGTGGACGTCGTGCGCGACTCGCGCGAGCGCCCGCTCGCCGCGTCCGACCTGGACGCCGTGGCCGCCGTCGTCACCGCCGCCCGGGTCGCGATCTCCGAGACGGGCACGATCGTGCTCGACGGCGAGCCCGACCAGGGGCGGCGGGCGATCTCCCTCGTGCCGGACGTGCACCTGTGCGTCGTGCGGGCCGACCAGGCGGTGCAGACCGTGCCGGAGGCCGTCCGGCTCCTCGGGGAGCACCCCGGGCGCCCGCTCACCTGGATCTCCGGGCCGAGCGCGACGTCGGACATCGAGCTCGACCGCGTGGAGGGCGTGCACGGCCCCCGCACGCTGCACGTGCTGCTGGTCGCCGGCTGAGCCCGGCGGGCCCGGCCGGCGACCGCGGCGTCAGGGCGTCTCGCCCACGGCGTCGACCACGCCCGAGCCGAGCAGCGCCCAACCGGTCGGCCCGGCCTCGGACCCGTCGTCGGTGAGCGTGCCGAGCACCTCGTCCGTCTCCGGGTCGATGACGAGGTCCGTGCGGGTGCCCCCGGCGCTGGTGAGCCCCACGCCCACGCCGGTGCGGCCGGTGACGTCGGTGAGCGTGCCCCCGTCGGTCACCCCGGGGATCAGCGCGACGGCGCCGAGCAGCCCGGACCGGATCTGCGGCGGCATCCCCCCGCCCTGCAGGAGCCGCACGGCCTCGTCGAAGACCTCCTGGTCCGGGACCGGCTCCGGGTCGCCCGCGGAGGTCTCGTAGGGCGCGACGGCCGCGCGCAGGAAGTCGAGCATCTCCTGCGGGTCACCGTCCGTGGGCATCCCCTCCGGGAAGGCCGGCACGTTCGCGCAGGCCGTCCAGGTCCCGTCGCACGGCTCGAGCGGCGTCTCCCACGGCCCGCCCTCCGGGGCCCAAGGGTCCTGGCCCGGCTCGGCCACCCCCTGCGTAAGCCCAGGGTGCCGGCCGTCGACCGACGTCCACGTCTCGCGCGTGGAGGTCACGAGCGCCGTGACGTACTCGCCCTCCGGTCCCTCGCCCTCATGGGTCACCCGCTCGATCCCGCGGGAGTACACGAACTGGTCCGGACGGGGGTCCCACGGCGTCTCCTGCGCGGCCCGCGCGGCCGCGGACTCGAGGATCTCCACGGCCCCGGCGCTCGCCGCCGGGTCCTGGCCGAGAGTCGGCACGATCGCGAGCGCCCCGGCCGCCACTGCCGCGACCCCGGCCGCGACGGCCGCCCTCCCGGCGAACCGGTGGCTCCACCGGTCGCGTCCGGGCCGCGGCGCCCGGCCCGGGACTCGTCCGGCACCGCGGACACCGGCACCAGCACCGGCACCGACCAGGGCCAGCGTCGGGACGTCCGCGTCGGCCGTCAGCTCGTCCAGCACCCGTGCGCGCAGCGCCTCCGGCGCCTCCGCGGTCGGCGGGTCGAGCAGGGTCCCCGCCTCCCGGAGCATCGTCATCTCGTCCATCAGCTCTCCTCCGTCCATCCGTGCGACCGCAGCCGCGCGCGCAGGAT
>Ga0180221_1002285_pt1 | contig 11347 bp, 13 predicted proteins | sample eDN5th37CKraftMG_FD_151339 | JGI IMG/M metagenome (GOLD analysis project Ga0180221, IMG submission 151339) | Enriched Miracle-Growth compost microbial communities from Emeryville, California, USA - eDNA 5th pass 37_C Kraft MG (version 2) (version 2) ...
CCGATGCTGGTCGAGGCGATCGAGCGCGAGCTGGCGAAATAGGCTCGGCGCGCGCGCGTGGGGCCGGGCGTCAGAGCCCGGCCAGCACCGCCTCGCCCATCCGCGCCGTCGTCATGGCGCCGCCCAGATCGGCGGTGCGCGCGCCCCTGGCCAGCGCCGCGGCCACCGCCGCCTCGATCCGGTCCGCCTCGGCCGCGCGGCCGAGCGAATAGCGCAGCATCATCGCCGCCGAGAGGATCGTCGCGAGCGGGTTCGCCTTGCCCTGCCCGGCGATGTCTGGGGCGGAGCCGTGGATCGGCTCGTACAGGCCCTTGCCGGCGTCGTCGAGTGAGGCGGACGGCAGCATCCCGATCGACCCCGCGCACATCGACGCCTGATCGGACAGGATGTCGCCGAACAGGTTGCCGGTGACGATCACGTCGAACTGGCCGGGATCGCGCACGAGCTGCATCGCGGCATTGTCCACATACATATGGCTGAGCGCGACATCGGAATAATCGGCCGCCACCTCGATCACCACGTCACGCCAGAGCTGGGATGTTTCCAGCACGTTCGCCTTGTCGACCGAGCAGAGCCGGCCCCGGCGGGCGCGCGCCGTCTCGAAGCCAACCTTCGCGATGCGGGCGATCTCCGCCTCGTCATAGCGCATCGTGTCATAGCCCTCGCGCAGGCCCGCCCCGGTCCTGCGGATGCCGCGCGGGGTGCCGAAATAGACGTCGCCGGTCAGCTCGCGGACGATCACCAGATCGATCGCGCGCGCGATCTCGGGGCGCAGCGCCGATGCGTCGGCCAGCTCGGGAAAGAGCTTCGCGGGCCGCAGATTGGCGAACAGGCCCAGTTCGCGCCGCAGCCCCAATATCGCCTGTTCGGGGCGGAGCGGACGATCGAGCGAATCGCAATCGGGATCGCCCACCGCGCCGAACAGGATCGCGTCGGCGCGCCGCGCGAGGTCCAGCGTGGCGGGGGGAAGGGGGTGGCCCGCCGCCTTGTAGGCCGCGCCGCCCACCGGCGCCTCCTCGAACGTCAGCGTGTCGCCGCATACCGCGTCGAGCACGCGCACCGCCTGCTCGATCACCTCGGGTCCGATCCCGTCTCCGGGCAGCAGCGCGATCAGCGTCATCGTCGTCATTCTCCCTTGCGTCGGCGACGCCCATGCGGGAAGCGCGCGCCGCGTGCAACCGTTGCCGATCGCCTCCGTCAGCCCAGCACGCGCTTCAGCCGCGTCACCAGCCGCTCGCGCGCGGCCAGCACGGCGGCGCGCCGGTCGGTCAGCAGGTCGCGCATCAGGAAATGGCCGGTCAGGCGCAGCCCGTCGATAATATCCCCCCAGTCCGACGCGGCCGTCCCGTCGATCAGGAACGGCGGCAGCGCGAGCAGCCGGGCGCGATGCTCCTCGCCGGCGTCGCGGCTCACCGCGCGGCCGCTTCGGGGGCTCACGTAGACAAGGTCGTCGCGCGCGCCGGTCGCGGCGCAGGCGGACAGATCGAGGCCGAAGCCCAGCTCGGCGAGCAGCAGCAGCTCGTAGCGGGCGAGCGCGCTCGCCCAGCCGCGCGCCGCCGGCGCCGCCTCCACCGCCGCCAGCACCCCGTCGAGCGCCCCGAACAGCATGGGATAGGGCTGCCCCTCGGGCAAGGCGGCGGCGGTGAGCGCGGTCGTCCAGTCGATCGCGGCGGCGGCCAGCGGCTCGGCGTGCAGCGGCGCGCGGCTGCGGACCAGCTCGACCGTCAACGAGGCGAGCTGTTCATCGGTGCGCGCGCGATAATCCGCCTGCACCACATTGCCCGGCAGCAGCACGGGGCGCAGCCGCCGCGATCGCCCGCCGCGCACATAGCCGGGCTGGAGGCCGTCATCGGGCGTCATCAGCCGCGCGACCACGCCATGCTCGCCATGGGCGAGCACCGCGCAGACGATCGCCTGTGCCTCGATATGCATGGCGCGCTTTCTAGTGGGTTATGTCCGGCAAGGGCATCCGCTTTCGGACGGGCCCCGTTCGGCCCCGTCAGGCGATGCGGGCGCGACGCGACGGGCAGGGCGAGCGCCGGGGTTCGGCCTCGGGCTCGCGGGGCGTCGCCACCAGCAGGGGGGCGGGCGCCTCGTCCGTCATGTCGACCGGCAGCGGACGGGAATTGGCGTCGAGCCGCACAGTGTCGAGGTCGGCGAACCAGGCCGTCGGCATCCGCTCGCGCGCCGAATCGAGCGTCTGGCACAATATCTCGAAGCGGCCGACATGCATGGGATCGGCGCGCCGCCCGTCGCGCGTGGCGAGGCCGACGGACTGCCCGGCGATGTTGACCACCGGGTGGGCGAACGCCTCGGCATGAGCCAGCGCCGCCCCGATCCGCGCCAGCGGCGTGTCGCACAGCCGCAGCGCGCGTCCCCCGGCCACGTCGTCGCTTTTGCTCCCGCGGCCGATCTGCGTCACGGGTATCTCGGTCACGCCGCGATGGACGATCGGCGCAATCTGCCCGGCGGGCAGCGAGATCGCGCTGGGCCAGGGGGCGAGGCAGCCATTATGGCTGCTGTCGTAGCGTAGGCCCAGCGCGGCGAGCGCGTCGAGCGTGGCGTCATCGGCGGCGAAGCCGCCCGCGCGGAAGGCGGTGGGGACGGCACCGGCGGCGACCAGCAGGTCGCGCGCCTCCCCGATCATGGCGCGCTGCACGTCAGCGGCGAGGCCGGTCAGCTCGAACGGGCTGCCGCCGCCGCACCATTGGGGATTGAGGTGAAGCTGCACCTCCTGCCCCGCATCGAGGATCGCGCCCACCATCCGGCGGACCGGATCGAGTCCGAACGTCCGCGCCGGCATCGGATCGACGAAATAGACCGCCTTCAGCCGGTGATCGGCGAGGCGCCGGAGCTGGAAGGGGACGCCGACGCCGGCGGGATCGAAAGAGCGCTGGAACAACATCCCCAGATCGCACGCGCCCGGCCGCCATCGCAGCGTGGCGTCGATCGTCAGGAGAATTTGTATCGCCATGCCAATGGCCTAACCACCCAGGGTTAAGAATCTCTCCTACAATCCTTTTTTGTCCGCCGCCTGTTCTACGCGCGCGCGTGGAAATGGTCGTGGATCGCGCGCGCCATCGCCTTCGACACGCCGGGCGCCCTTTCCAGATCCTCCAGCGCGGCGTCGCGCACGGCGCGGGCGGTGCCGAAATGCATCAGCAGCGCCTTCTTGCGCGCCGGGCCGATGCCGGGAACGTCGTCCAGCGGATTGGCGGTGAACGCCTTCGCCCGTTTCGCCCGGTGCGCGCCGATCGCGAAGCGGTGTGCCTCGTCGCGCAGCCGCTGGAGATAAAAGAGCGTCGGCGAATTGAGCGGCAGCATCGATTCGCGGCCGTCGGGCAGATGGAAATGCTCGCGCCCCGCATGGCGATCCGGCCCCTTGGAGATGCCGACGACGGGCACGTCCTCGATCCCCAGCTCCTCCAGCACGGCGCAGACCGCCGATACCTGCCCCTTGCCGCCGTCGATCAGCAGCAGATCGGGCCATTCGCCGCCCCGCCGCTCCGGGTCCTCGCGCTCCAGCCGGGCGAAGCGGCGCTCGAGCACCTCGCGCATCATCGCGAAATCGTCGCCGGGCGCGGTTTCCGGGCGCTTGATGTTGAACTTGCGATAGGCATTCCTGCGGAAGCCCTCCGGCCCCGCGACGATCATGCCGCCCACCATGTTGGTGCCCATGACGTGGCTGTTGTCATAGACCTCGATGCGGTCGGGCGGGCCGTCCAGCTCGAACAGGTCGGCCAGCTCGCGCAGGATACGGGCCTGCGTCGTCGATTCGGCCAGCCGCCGGTCCAGCTCCTCGGCGGCGTTTCGCCGCGCCTGGTCGAGCAGCTTCCGCTGCTCGCCGCGCCGGGGCACCTTCACCGCCACCCTGCGCCCGGCGCGCTCCGTCAGCGCCTCCTCGACCAGCGCGGTCTCGGGCAGCGGACGGTCGACCAGTACGAGGCGCGCGGGCGGCACCTCCTCGTAGAATTGCATCAGGAAGCTGGTCAGCACCTCCTCCTCGGGCACGTCGGCGGTGTGCGCGGGGAAGAAGCTGCGATGGCCCCAATTCTGGCCGCCGCGGATGAAGAAAGCCTGGATGCCCACCGTCCCCGCCTTGCTGGCGAGCGCGAACACGTCGGCTTCCGCCACGCCCTCCGCGTTGATCGACTGCGATCCCTGGATGAAGGTCAGCGCGCGCAGCCGGTCGCGGTAGACGGCGGCCAGCTCGAAATCCATCGCCTCGGCGGCGGCGGTCATCGCCGCGCCCAGCTTCTTCTGCACCTGCGTCGACTTGCCCGCCAGGAACGCCTTCGCGTCGGCGGCCAGCTCGGCATAGTCGTCCTCCTCGATCCGGCCGACGCAGGGCGCGGAGCAGCGCTTGATCTGGTGGAGCAGGCAGGGGCGCGAGCGGTTGGCGAAGAAGCTGTCGGTGCAGCTTCGCAGCAGGAACAGCTTCTGGAGCGCGTTCAGCGTCTTGCGCACCTGCCCCGCGCCGGCGAACGGCCCGAAATAATCGCCCTTCGCGCGCCGCGCGCCGCGATGAAGCTGGACGCGGGGAAAGGCATGATCGGCGCGCAGCAGGATGAAGGGGAAGCTTTTGTCGTCGCGCAGCAGGACGTTGTACGGCGGGCGGAACCGCTTGATGAACTGCGCCTCCAGCAGCAGCGCCTCCGCCTCGCTGTTGGTGGTGACGATCGTCATGCCGCGAGTCTGCGCGACCATTCGCTGAAGCCGCCTCGGCAGGCGGGCCACCTGCGTATAGTTCGTCACCCGCGCCTTCAGCGCGCGCGCCTTGCCGACATAGAGCACGTCGCCCTTCGCATCGGTCATGCGATAGACGCCGGGCCGGGCGGGCAGCGTCGCCAGCACGTTGCGGATCGCGGCCACGCCGGTGTCGAGATCGGGCTTGTCCGTCCCGCGCACGGTGTAGACGGATTTCTCCTCGTTGAAGCGGTCGGGTGTGTCGGTCGCGTCGGTCACGGGAAGGGATTTAGGATGTGGCGCGCGGCTGCGCCAGCGGCGGAAGGGCGGGCGTCCATCTTTCCGTCCGCCCCGGCCGGTGGCATCCTGTCCCGCCGTTGCGAGGAGGAAGCCGGCCATGCCCACGCCCGACGATTTCCGGCGGATCGCGCTGTCCTTTCCGGGTGTGGAGGAGCGCGCGCACATGGGCCATCCCGATTTCCGCGTGGGCGGACGGATATTCGCGACGCTGGGCTCGCCCGACGAGGCCTGGGGGATGGCGCAGCTCCTGCCCGGGCAGCAGGAGAATTACGTGGCGATGGCGCCCGATGCCTTCGTCCCCGCGCCGGGCGCATGGGGGCGCGGCGGCAGCACGCGGATCAGGCTCGACCGCGTGGAGGCGGACATGCTGGAAGCGGCTCTCGCGGCGGCGTGGGCGCGGCGGGCGCCGGCTTCGAAGTGAGAGCGGCCCTCCAATGAAAATGCCGCCCGTGCGCGGGGCAGGGGCGGCATCATCCATGTTCGCAAAAGCGGGTGGGCCGAAGCTACCCGTCCCGCCGGAGATGCCCGGCGGGGAGGGGAGGGTCAGTTCAGCCGGGTGCCCGCGCCCAGCCCGGCGATCGTCTGGTCGACGAGCGCCTTGTCGGCCGACGCATCGTGGCGCTCGCCGATCAGCGTGGCGGCGGCGGCGGCGGCGGCGTTGGCGGCCCTTGCGCGGACCTCGGCGACCGCCTGGCGCTCGGCGGCGGCGATCTTGTCCTCCGCCATCCGGCCGCGACGCTCGATCAACGCGGTCGCATCGGCGCGCGCCTGCGTGACGATCTCCCCGGCCTCCTCATGGGCATGGGCGAGGATAGCCCTGGCCTCGTCGGCGGCCGCCGCGGCCTTCGCCTGATATTCGGCCTTGAGCGCCTCGGCCTCGGCGCGCAGCCTGGATGCCTCGTCGAGTTGCTCGCGGATTTCCGCGATCTTCTTGTCCAGCGCGCGGCCGATGACGGCGGGCACCTTCTTCCAGATCATGATCGCGACGACGACCAGCATCGCCAGCGCCACCCAGCCGGGCGGGGTAAGGCCGAACGCGCTTTCCTCGACATGCTCGGCGTGGCCGCCGGGCGCCCCGGTCGATGCCGTCATATGAACCGCTTCAGCCATGTGCGATCACCGTTTTCACCGCCCGCGCCGCATCGGCGGGGTCCACGCGGGCGCCCGAGACGCGCGCGACGATATCCTGAGCCGCCTCGGCCGCGACCGCCTCGATCCCGGCCATCGCCTCGGCGCGGGCCGTCGCCAGCCGGGCTTCCGCCGCGGCCGCCTTTTCGGCGATCCCGGCATCGGCGGCCTTGACGCGCGCTTCCGCATCGGCGGTCGCGCGGGCCCTGGCGTCCCGCGTCTCGCGGATCGCCTCGGCGCGGGCGGCCTCCATGCGGGTGCGATAGGCTTCCTCGGTCGCGTCCGCCGCCGCGCGGGCGGCCTCGGCGGCGGCGAGGTCGCTCGCGATCCTGCTGTCGCGCTGCTCGACCGTGGCTGAGATCTTCGGCAGCATCGCCTTGCCGATCCCGAAATAGATCAGCGAGAAGACGATCAGCAGCCAGAATAATTGTGAGGCGTAGATGTCGCCGATCTGGGATATCTGGGGCATCGGGCTTTCCGCTAAATGCACGTAGCCGCCCGCGCCCGTGCCGTCCCGGAAGGGAAAGCGCGGGCGCGGGCGGCGAAAATCAGACGACGAAGAGCAGCAGGATCGCGACGACGAACGCGATCAGGCCGAGCAGTTCGGCGCCCGCGAAGCCGATGAACAGGCGGCCCTGCTGGCCGTCGGCGGCACCCGGATTGCGCAGCGCGCCCTCAAGGAACGAGCCGAACACATTGCCCACGCCGAGGGCGGCGAGGCCGATGCCGATCGCCGCGATGCCGGCGCCGATATATTTGGCGGAAACAGGATCCATCTTTTCTAACTCCCTAGCGAAATCAAAAGGTTGATCAGTGAAGATTGACGGCGTCGTTGATGTAGAGCGACGTCAGCAAAGCGAACACATAGGCCTGGATGGCGCATACCAGCAGCTCCAGAGCGCTGACGCCGACGATCATCACGAAGCTCAGGAAGCTCACCACCGGGCCGATCGCGCCGCCGCTGTTGAGGCCGCTGACGACGAAGCTGCCGAACACCTCGAGCAGGATATGGCCGGCGGTCATCGCGACGAACAGTCGCAGGCCGAGGCTGAACGGGCGCACCATGAACGAGATGAACTCGACGGGCACGATCAGCGGCATCAGCCACCAGGGCGCGCCGTGCGGCACGAACAGCGAGAAGAAATGCAGGCCGTGCCGCCAGAAGCCGACGGCGAGCACGATGCCGAACGAGAAGAAGGCGAGGACGGCGGTGACGGTGATGTGGCTCGTCACCGCGAAGGTGTGGAAGCCGGGGATGATCGCGAGCGGGAAGACGCCGACGAGGTTGGCGATCAGCAGGAACATGAACAGCGAGAACATGTAGGGCACGAAACGCCTGCCCTCGGGCCCGACGCTGGTGCGCATCATGTTGTCGACGAAGCCGACCATGCCCTCGACCGCGACCTGCCAGCGGCCGGGAACGAGCTGGCGCCGCATCCCGCCCAGCATGAACAGCCAGAGCAGCCCGAGCACGACGAACATGAACAGCGCCGAGTTGGTGAAGGTCAGGTCATAGCCGCCCACCGCCAGCCGATTGCTGATCGGCTGGACCAGGAACTGGTGCATCGGATCGATCTTGCCGGCTGCCACCTGTCTCGAACCCCCACTTGCTGCGCGTCGGGACTATGCCCGATGCGATATGCCTCGGTTACGCCACAGGCGCCCGGATCGCTCCGGACGCCCCGTCTCTTCACTTTGTCACGGGTATCCGGACCGCTCCGGACGCCCCTGCGCTTCACCTATGCCACGAGCGTCCGGATCACTCCGGACGCTCGCGCGAAATCTTGAATATGTTCCAGAAGGCCGCCGCTATCCCGAGGAACAGCAGGGCCAACAGGAGCCATGGCTTCGTGCCCAGAAGCCGATCGAGCCACCAGCCGATCAGGGCACCGCCGGCGGGACCCGCGATCAGCTCCGCCAGCACACGGCTGCCCTGCTTGTAGCCCTTGTCGGGCCCGCGCTGCACCGTGCCGGTCCGTGCCTTCTCCGCATCCGCCGCGCGCCTCAGCCGCTCGTCGAGCGAACCGAGTCGCGGGTCTTCCGCTTCGTTCGGGTCCTGCCCGGGTTCTCCCACCGCCATGTCGTCACTCCTCTCGTCCGGGTTCGTCCGAGCGCGCGACAGCCATGCCGACGAGCGATCCCGCCAAGGCGTGGTCCCTTTAGGAAGGGGGGGTCCCCAAGTCAACCGCGCGACTTGGGGAACGCGCCCGCGCCTGTTCGAGCCCCAGCACCCTGACGGCATTGTCCTTCAGGATACCGGGCATCACCTCGTCGCGGAAACCCGCCTCTTTCGCGTCCGCCATCCACTTATCGGGCGTGATGAGCGGAAAGTCGGACCCGAACAGCATCTTCCGGCGAAGCTGGGTATTGGCATATTGCACGATCTGCTTCGGGAAATAGCGCGGCGACCAGCCCGACAGGTCGATGAACACATTCTCCTTGTGCAGCGCCATGGAGAGCGATTCGTCGGTCCACGGCCAGCTCGGATGGGCCAGGATGATCTTCATGTCCGGGAAGTCGACCGCGACGTCGTCCACCAGGATGGGCTGGCCCCATTTCAGCCGGATGCCGCCGCCGCCCTTCATCCCCGTGCCCATGCCCGAATGGCCGGTATGGAAGATGGCGGGCAGGCCATGTTCCGCGATCACCTCGTAGAGCGGCCAGCACATCCGGTCGCGCGGATCGAAATCCTGCATCGGCGGATGGAATTTGAAGCCCCTGATCCCGTGCTCGGCGATCAGGCGGCGCGCCTCGATCGCGCCCAGCCGGCCCTTGTGCGGATCGATCGAGGCGAAGGGGATCATGATGTCGGCGTTGTCGCGCGCGAAATCGGCGATCTCCTCGTTGGAGATGCGCTTGATCCCGCGCCCGGATTCCATGTCCACGGTGAACATCACGAAGGCGATGTTGCGCTCGCGATAATAAGCGATCGTCTCGGGGATGGTCGGGCGCCTGCGATCGGCCTTGAAATAGGTGGACGCGGCGTCGAAGAATTCGCCCATGATCGGGTCTTCGGGCTCGCGGCAGCTCACCTCGGCGTGGGTGTGGATGTCGATCGCGACGATTTTCTCAAGATCCATGGACGAACGCCTCCTCATCGCCGGCGGCGATAGGCGCGGCCGCCGCGGCGGGCAACGTCGCCCGCCGTCGAGTGCGGGAACGGCGGATATCCGGTTCGCTCTGCGGATATCCGATCCGTCCGGCGCGCTTCCTCAGCCGCAGACCGGGGGCAGGGCGATCGGCTCGGCGCCCTTGATGCGCCACGCGCCGTCGTTCAGGCGATAGGACTGGCCCGTTCCCACGCGGCGCAGCGTCTGGCAGCCGATCGTCGCCGCCCAGTCGCCCAGCGCGACGCCGTGCTTCGCCGCCTGTTCGGTATAGGCCGCGCGGCGCTTGATGTTGAGCGCTTCCATCTGCGCCCTGATGTCGGGCGAGACGGCCCTGGCCGCGCCGAGATAGCCGTCGGCTTGCTCGCCGACCGAGCCGTCGGCGATCGCGGCGGCCAGCGATGCCGACTGCGCCACGGCGAGGCCCGCCGTGCCCAGCGCCAGCAGGGCGGCGGCGGTGAGGAGCGAATGTCTGATTGCGCGTGTCATTTCGGGAAAAGCTCCGGATTGTTGGCGATGAAGTCGCTCGCGTCCTTCTGGAGGCGCACCACCACTTCCTGCTTCACGTTGACGTTGAGGTTGATCTCGATCGGCTTGTCGGGCGCGCGCACCTGAATGCAGCCGGCGAGCGGAACCGCCCCCGCGATCAGCATCGCCGCCGCGACGGATCTCTCCCAACCCTTATGTCCTGTTCTGTCCGTCACGCTTTGCCCCCGATCATTACGACCCCCCGCTTCTATCACGGCTTTCCTGCCTTATTCCCGCTTTCTTGAGTCTGAACCGGCCCGCGATGGAGCAGGCCCGCCGGATCGGTGAAATCGGACGCGGTGTCGAGCAGCCCGCGAAACGGCGCGCGCACCGCGATGTTGAACTTGAAGGGGACGCCGTTCAGGTTCGTGAACGATCCCTTCCCCGCGCCCCCGGCCTCCGTCCCGCCGTCATTCACCCCGGAGAAGATGACGCGGCTGACGATCTCCCCGTCGAGCGCGCCGTCCAGCTCGATCGCCAGCGAATCGTAGCGCATCGATTTCAGCGCGTCGAAGGCGAGCTTGCCATAGGTGCCGAGTTCGGCGTTGCTGACCCGCCCCACATAAGCGAGCCGCCCGCCGCCCTGCCGCACCACCAGCCGCCCACCGACGATCCGCCCGCCGTCGGCGTCGAACACCATCGGCAGCACGCCGTCGAACACGCCCGTGACGGCGATATTGTCGAGCTTGAACTGCTCGATGAAGCGCGCCGCGTCGAGGCCGGCGACGCGGAAAGTCAGGTGCCGCGCCACGGGATGGCCAAGGTCGACGACGCCGGGCTCCAGGATCAGCTCGCCGCCGGAAAAGGGCCAGCGCCCGCCCTCGATCGCGACCTTGCGATCGGCGAGGAGCTGATAGCCCACCTCGCCGCCATGGACCGCGATGCCGGGATTGACCTCGCCCAGCGTCACCTTCTGTCCGGGCGGCGTCCGGAGGCCCAGCAGGTCGGTGAAGCGGATCGTGCCCGCCAGCGCCTTCACCGGGCCGAAGGCGGCGGCGAGATCGAGCGAATCGGTGCGGAACTCACCGTTGCTGGTGACGCCTTGCCGGTTCCAGTCGATGCGTCCCTCGCCCGTGACCAGCCCGGCGACATTGGCGACCACGCCCAGCGTCAGCGGGGTGAGCGCCTCGGGCTGGAGCGCCTTGTCGAAGCGCAGGCCGGGCACCGCGAGCCGCGCCCCGCCATGGCCGTCGGCGAGATCGTGCGCCAGCGTCACGGCCATGACCGCGCGCCCGCTGCGCGGCTCGTCCAGCGTCGCGGCCGCGTGGATCATGCCGCCCTTCAGGTCGAGGCGGACGTCGCGTGAGGCGAGCATATGGAAGCGCGGCGCATCGTCGGTGTCGCCGACCGAAAGGCCGCCCGCCAGCGTCAGCGCGCCGCCCGCGAGCCGCCATGTCCCGCGCGCGTCGGAGAGGCGCAGCGGCACGTTCGCGATCCCGCCCTCCGCGCCCTCGAACCCGCCGTCGACACCCTTCGCGCCGGGCGCGCCGGTGAGGTGCGCGATGTCGAGCCGGGTCGTGGTTTCCGCGCCGCCTTCGCCCAGCCGCGCGGCGAGGTCCTCGACGACGAAGCCCCGCGTGGCGATATCGAGGCGCAGC
>Ga0180221_1002286_pt1 | contig 11347 bp, 12 predicted proteins | sample eDN5th37CKraftMG_FD_151339 | JGI IMG/M metagenome (GOLD analysis project Ga0180221, IMG submission 151339) | Enriched Miracle-Growth compost microbial communities from Emeryville, California, USA - eDNA 5th pass 37_C Kraft MG (version 2) (version 2) ...
GTTGGGTATCAATCCGTTTCGGCCTTTCGGCACGTCTTCGCCGAGAGGATGGGCATGACGCCGGGTGAGTGGCGGCGACTGGCGCACACGGACGAGTAAGACACGCGGTCTGGGCATCGGAACGCGCCAGTTTGATCCTTTCGCGCATCATATTGAGCTGATCCAGTCTCGAAGTTATCACGCTTACCAGTAAGTTGGCTTCCGCAATCACTTTATGAGGGAGCCACCCAATGAACTGCATCAGCATCCCCACCACCGGAACCGCAACCCGCGTAGCCGCCGAAATCTTCGGGGAGACCGGCAAGAGCGAAAACGCTTTCGCGACGAACGCCGTCATCGAAACCATCCTGAGCCGCAGTGCCGCCAAGTATTACGACCCCACTGCCACGCTGAGCGACGACCAGATCCGCGACCTGGTGCGAATCGGCACGTCCGCGCCTACATCCTTCCACCTCCAGAACTGGCGCTTCATCGCCGTACGCTCGCCTGAAGCCAAGGTGCGGCTGCGGGCGCTGGCCTGGGATCAGCCGGCGGTCACGGACGCCGCCGTTACCTTCATCGTCATTGGCAAGTTGGCCGACGCCAGCACTGTCCCAGCGCGTCTGGCGCCGGTGGTGGAAGCCGGCATCATGCCGGCGCACATGGTGCCGGAATGGGAAATAAACGCTCGCCGGATCTATGACGATCAGCCGCAACAGGACCGCGACGAGGCGGTCCGCACCGCCACCTTCGGCGCGGCTGCGATCATCTATGCGGCCCGCTCGCTGGGATGGGGTTCGACACCGATGATCGGTTTCGATGCCGAACCCGTGCACCGCGAGTTCGGCCTGGCCGAAGACGAAGTGCCGGTCATGCTGCTGACCGTTGGCCCGGAGCGCGCCGGCAACTGGCCGCAGAAGCCGCGCATGCCGGTGATCGATGTGCTGAGCTTCGCATAGTCTGCAGTTAAACCAATAATTTACGGAGAACATGATGGCAAGAACTGCTGTCCTGAAGCCGGAACACGTGCCGGCTGAATCGAAACCGACCCTCGATGCCTTCACCAGGAATATCGGCTTCACCCCGAATATGATGGCGGCGTTCGCGCAAAGTCCCATCGCGTTCAACTCGTGGGCCACCCTGCTCGGCTCCTTGAGCAAAGCGCTCGATGTGAAGACGCGCGACAGTATCGGCCTTGCCGTCTCCGAAGTGAACGGCTGCAACTATTGCCTGACGGTCCACAGCTTCACCGCCGAACATATGGCCAAGCTGTCGGCCGATGACATCATTCTCGCCCGCAAGGGCCATGTCAGCGAGGCGAAGCGGGATGCCGCCGTCCAGTTTGCCCGCAAGGTCATCCAGACCCGCGGTCACGTCGGCGACACCGACCTGAAGGCCGTCCGCGAGGTTGGCTACACCGATGCGAACATCATCGAGATCGTCGCCCTGGTGGCCATGTACTCGCTGACGAACTTCTTCAACAACGTGTTCGATCACGACAAGGACTTTCCCGCCGTCACACCGGCCGGCTCTATCTGAGCCTGTCCGAACGCAACCTCATGAAGCCATTGGGATGTATCGGATGAACATTCTCCATATCGATAGCAGTCCGCGTCAGGAATCGCATAGCCGCAAGCTTTCCGCCGCGATCGTCAGAAAGCTTCTTGAGGTTGCGCCGGGGGCGAGCATCACCCGGCGTGATCTCGGGGCTGAACCCTTGCCCCACACCGTGGCGCTCTACGCCGAGGCGTTGGCATCGCCGGCCACGTTAGCCGCCCCGCCGAAGGGGTCTCTCGACGTTTCCGAAGCGCTCATCCAGGAAGTCGAGGCGGCCGACGTGATCGTCATCGGAACGCCGCCCATGTACAACTTCTCCATTCCCTCGACGCTCAAAGCGTGGATCGACCAGATCCTGCGCGTCGGGCGCACGATGAAGTCGACGCCGGCCGGAAAGGTGGGGATGCTGCGGGATCGTCCGGTCTTCATCGGCGTCGCTTCCGGCGGCGTCTTTACCGGCAGCCGAGCCAACCAGCCGGACTTTCTGACGCCCTATTTGACGCTGGCACTGAACTCCATTGGGCTGAAAACCTTACAATTCCTTCCCGTGCAGGCCACCGCGTTTCTTGATGAGGACAAGGCCGCATCGGCGAGGGAGAAAGCCTTGGCGGCGATCGATCTGACCGTCATTGGAGACTGGCCTTTAGGCACATCGACGCGGGTAGCTCCCACTCGGCGAGAATTTCCAGGGCGCCATATAACGCTCGGCTATCGACTCCATGGCTAAAGGTGATTTTTCTTTGCCCCGTCACAGTTTCAAGCTTCGACCCGTCACTCTCCGCCTTTTTGCCCGACCCACATCGTAAGTTGTCGAAAGTTCGCGGGGCAAAGAACACGAGGTCTCCTGATGATTTTACCTGCAAGAGCAGCAGCCGCCGCTGATGGCGGTATGCCTCCCCAAATCGGTGAAAGGATCACCGACAAATCAGCACCGCCCGATGACGGCGCCGTCCGCGAATGGATCGGACCGGAGGCGTTCGAGCATTGGGCCCGGCTGCGGAACTGGATCGACGAATTTTACCCTGGAGTTTTCGCGCCGGACTGGCTCTACGGCGGCAAGAACCGCGGTTGGTCCTTGCGCTACAAGAAAACCAAGGCGTTCTGCACCTTGGTGCCGGAATACCGGCGGTTTTCGGCTGTGGTGGTCATGGGTGGAGCAGAACGAGAGAAGTTTGAGGAGCGGCGTTATGTCTGGCGTCCGCAATTGGTCAAGCTCTACGATGAAGCCAAGACATATATCGACGGAAAATGGCTGACGATTACCATCTCATCGGCAGATGATCTGCATGATCTGACGGAGCTTCTGACTATGAAGCGCCCGCCAAAGCAGCGCGGTTGAACGTCACAAAATCCTGGATTGGCGGCCCGATGGCTTCGAGGAGCCCGAGCAGCAAATTACCCCGAACCAACAAATGTCTGAGGAGACAATTCCGATGAAAGCGATCGTAGTGATGAATCAGGCTGCAGGAACGGCCGGGATGAAGCTGGCGGAACGGCCCGAGCCGCAGGCAGCGATAAACGACGTCGTCGTTCAGATTCATGCCTCGGGATTTGTCCCGACCGAACTGGAGTGGCCCTCGACCTGGGCCGATCGCCGCAACCGTGACCGGACACCATCGATCCCCGGGCACGAACTTGCCGGCGTCGTTACGGCTCTCGGTTACGGCACCACGGGTCTTTCGGTGGGGCAGCGGGTGTTCGGCCTCGCGGATTGGCATCGCGACGGCACGCTCGCCGAGTATATAGCCATGGAGGCTCGCAACCTCGCGCCGCTGCCAGGCGACGTCGACTTCACGGTGGGAGCGAGCCTGCCAATCTCGGGTCTCACCGCGTGGCAGGGGCTGTTTCACCACGGTCGCCTTCAGGCTGGGCAAAGCGTCCTCGCGCACGGCGCGGCCGGCGCAGTTGGTTCGATGGTGGCGCAGCTCGCGCGCGAAGCCGGAACCTACGTCATTGGCACCGGACGTGCTGCCGACCGTCAGAAGGCGCTCGACTTCGGCGCAAACGAATTTGTCGACCTCGAGAACGACGCCCTGGAAGACGTCGGCGGAGTCGATCTGGTGTTCGACGTCATCGGCGGCGAGATCCAGAAGCGGTCCGCAGCCCTGATTAGAGCCGGAGGAACGCTGGTGACCGTGGTCGGACCGGCCGAGTCTCGACCCGCCGATGGTCTGGCGGTCGACTTCGTCGTTGAGGCGGATCGCGCCCAACTGACTGAGATCGTCCAGCGGGTGCGGGACGGACGGCTGCGGACAAACATCGGCAAAGTCTCGTCGCTAGATGACGCGGTTGCGACCTTCAACTCGACCGAGCGCCGTGTTGGAAAGACGGTTATTCGCGTTCGCCCGTGAGGAGATTTCCTATGCGGATGGTCCGCTTCAGCCAGATGCATCTTTAAGGGACAGCCGGCTTGCGGCCCTTATAAGAAGTTTACCTATCGGTGACACAATACAGGTATTCGGCAAGGTCGCCTGAGGCGAAATCAGCATTTAGAGGGCGTCCTGAGCAGCCTGATGGGGCACGTTCCTGCCCAGCAGTCTTGGGGGCGGGAGCAGCTAAGAGGCCAAAACGTTCGAAAGGGGTCATTGTACTTCCGCCGCCAGCCTTGGGAACCGGGTGTCGCCTGCCCGCTGCAAGAGGCTGCGCACAGCCGCTTCGATCTCTCCCGCAGGGTGCTGTGCTTGATAAGATATATGTCGGCGCCCGCTCTCAATAGGTGGTTTCTGGAATACGGCCGCCGTCCGGCCGATCGCCAGGGCTTGCTGCCGGACGGCAGATTTTCTACGGAACGATAAGATCCGAAGCGTAAGTGGAACGCTCGTATATTTCTGCCGGGGGCAGATGATCTGGCATTCGGCCCCGTTCTGTAGAGCGCGATGCGTTCCGATGGAATCGGAACGCGCGCTCTAGCGGTTTGATTTAGCCGCATGATCTTGTCCAAAAGTCTGCAACTTTTTGAGATCATGCTCTATCAAAGGCGGCGAAGCTGAGGTTTGACCAAGAAACAAAGCGAAACCGGCGCCGCTCATTGCGCCGGCCCTAACCAAATCTGACTTCGATGCCAGAATACTGTTCTATGCTGGAAGAGCCATTCGCTCGTAAGGCAGCCCCAGATGCTCGCAAAGTGCTTCGATTATAATGCCGTGATCGTCACGCTCCGGCAGGCCGGAAACAGCAAGTGAGCCGATCACGCCGGCGGACTGAACCTTCAACGGGAAGCCGCCGCCAGCGACCACAAAATCTTCAGGATTGAGCGCCCATCCCACCGGAAAGGTTCTGTCGGGCCGGTCCAGTTCCAGGACCATGCGATACGTGCTGCGACCGAACCGCCGCACGACGTTGGATTTGCGGCGGGCCCATTCGGGATTGGATCCGGTAGACCCGGCGGTCGCACAATAGAACAATGGCCGATCCCAGGTACGGATATCAACCACCAGCCCAAGTTTGCGCGAAAGGGCTTTTTGTCGGATCAACGAACCTACAGCAAACGCCTGGTCTTCATCGAATCGCTCAAATACAAGCTGCGATTCCTGTTCCAGTATCCTCGCGATGTCGTCTGACTTACTCATGCACTTCACCTTCTGATCCGCATTCCTGGGCGCAGGTTCTCTTCCCGTTGAGCCTACGACGCCCCTTTCGCTTGCAGCCAAGCCTCGTATTCAGGACGTGCCTCTTCCGATAGCGGATAGTACCGGCGCAACTCTCCACCCGCGAGCAACCTTTCCTTGGAAAAGTCCTCCCACTCGTGATGTTTGGCCGCGGCCTCGATAACCGCTTCGGCGAGTTGTGCGGGCACCACTACCGCGCCGTCCTCGTCGGCGACAATGATGTCGCCGGGCATCACGAGAACCCCGCCGCAGGCGATCGGCACGTTGACGTCGAACGGTATTATGTTGGTCTGCGTATGGAAATTGGGAGTAAGCCCTCGGATCCAAAGCCCGAGATCGAGACTTTTAGCCTTCGGATAATCGCGGATGCAGCCGTCGATGACAACGCCTGCGCCGCCTTTGCCCTTGAAATAGGTTAGCATCATTTCGCCGAAGATGCCGCTCGTCATGTCCGCACGTGCGTCCACCACAACGATGTCGCCGGGCTGCGTGTGATAGAGAACATGGCGATGAAGCTGCTTTTCCGGCTCAGCATATTCATCTTCCCCATAAAGATCCTCGCGCTTCGGCATGAAGCGAAGCGTGAGAGCTGGCCCCGCAATCACCTTGCCCGGTGTCCAGCAAACGGGCCCGCTTATGTGCGAGGAACGGATGCCCATCCGGTTCAAGGTGCTGCTGGTGGTGGCCGTCCCGATTGTCTTGAAGCGTTCGAAAACTTCGCGCCGCGGGCGGCTAATGTCATTCGTCTCGATCATGTCTGTCCTGCAGATTGGAGGGGATCCGGATGAGTTCCGTTCAGATCGCGTCGATCACGTGAAGCCGGCCACCTGGTGCGGCACATAGTGGGTCTCGAGCTCCGTTATGTCCTGATCGGTGAGCTGTACCTCCAGGGCAGCAAGTGCATCGGCGAGTTGACTTTCACGGCTGATCCCAACGATGGGGGCAGCGACGGTTGGCTTGGACAAGAGCCACCCCAACGCGACGCTCGCGCGCGAAGTGCCGTGGCGCTTGGCCACCTCCGCAACGGCGTTGATCACCAGTGCATCAGCCGCCTGCGTGTCTCCGTAAAGCTTGGGGCTGAGCCAGTCCGTCTGCTTGCGAAGCGTCTCCTCGCCGTCATCCCGCGCCAGAAGCCCGCGGGCAAGCGGACTCCACGGGATTTGGCCGACTCCTTCCTCGGCGCAAAGCGGGACCATCTCGCGTTCTTCCTCCCGGTTCAGGAGATTGTAGTGGTCCTGCATGGAGATGAACCGGGCGTAGCCCTTACGGTCTGAAAGATACAGCGCCTTCGCAAATTTCCAGGCATGCATAGAAGAAGCGCCGATATAGCGTACCTTGCCTTGCCTGATGAGATCCGTGAGTGCCTCGAGCGTCTCCTCGATCGGGGTCATCGGGTCCCAGCGATGGATTTGATAAAGATCGATGTAATCAGTGCCCAGGCGCCTGAGGCTGTGCTCTGCTTCCTGCATGATGGCCTTGCGAGAAAGACCCTTCGCGTTAGGTCCCTCGCGCATGGGAGAGTTGAGCTTCGTGGCGATGACCACGTCGTCGCGAGCAGCGAAATCCTTCAACGCGCGCCCGACTATCTCCTCGCTGGAACCGTTGGAATAGATGTTCGCCGTGTCGAAGAAGTTGATGCCCGCCTCGATTGCCTTTTTGATAAGCGGCCTGCTCTCGGTTTCCCCGATCGTCCATGTTGGCGTTCCACGATCCGGCTCTCCGAAGGTCATGCAGCCAAGGCAAATTCGCGAGACTTCAAGGCCCGAGCGGCCCAAACGGGTATATTGCATCACACCTCCGAGAACTGTCCGCACCGAATTATATGAATATTGTTATTCATATTTGAACTGACAAAGTTCAATTAAGAATGGACACGAATTGCTTTCTGTGTCAATCCGCCTCCGCGAAAGTTCCTAGTAGGGAGAGCGCTTCAAATGCGGATGACTGTCGTTCATAAATGGATGAAACATTGAACCACCGGAAACCTAAGAATGAACGATTCGATCGAGAAGAACGGAGTTCCCGTTCTTGAGCGCACCATGGAAATCCTCGGGCTACTGGAGAGGCGCCCGGAGGGGAAAAACATCAGGGATTTGACGAAGGATCTCGGCGTCCCGCGCAGCACGGTCTACCGCATCCTCAACACGCTGCAGGCGCATAGAGTAGTGCGGCGGAATCTCGACGGCACCTATGTTTTGGGACCCCGCCTCCTGGCGCTCGCCTCCCACGTAAGTTCCGAGGCAACCTATGACGTCATGGCCATTGCGCAGCCGGTCATGGCCAGGCTCGCGGAGGAGACAGGGGAAGGAAACAAACTGTCCGTCCTGGACCGCGACAGCGCATTGGTGGTGGCGGCAACCCCCGGCACGCAGGAATATGGTTTGCATCCAGCCGTTGGGCAGAGTTTTCCCCTTCACGCGGGAGCGGCGAGCAAGGTTATCATGGCTCATCTCGCCAAGGAGGAACTCGATCGACTGCTGGCGCAGCCGCTCAAGAAATACACGCAGCATACCCTGACTGATCCCGCCAAGCTGCGCGCCGAACTCACACGTATCCGCAACCAGGGCTGGGCCCAAGATCGCGGCGAACACGTGGGAAGCGTGTGCGCTCTGGCGGCACCCATCTATGATCCGTCCGGTAAGTTTCTCGCCGCCCTCAGCGTTCCGTTCCTGGCAGGCAAGGACGGCACCCAACGCGAACTGCTGCGCCACGCCGTCGTCGCCGCAGCGCAGGAGATTTCCGGGCGCATTGGAGGCGCCTGAGAACCGAACAGGAGAACAGGTTGAAAATTACAGACGTGAAGTGCGCCCTGTTCGGGCAGCATCCGGTTGTCCGGATCGTCACCGACGAGGGTATTTCCGGCTACGGGCAGATCGAGTTCTGGAAACCATATGCGAAGCAGCATGTGCTGCTCTTGCGCGACATGATTCTGGGCATGGATCCCACCGACGTGGAACGTGTCATGCTTCGGATTCGTCACCGTGGCGCCTTCAAACCGTGGGGCAGCGCGGTCAGCGCCGTCGAGATGGCGCTCTGGGACATTGCAGGAAGGGCGGCTGGCGTACCTGTCTACAAATTGCTTGGCGGCAAAGTACGCGACCGCGTTCGGGTCTACAATGGCGGTGTGCGCTTCCCATTCGAGGCATACAATCCCGACGACTATGCCGCAGACACAAAGCGGATGATTGACTCGCCCGAGGGGTTCACGATCATCAAGCAGACGGTCGCCTTCCACAGTCCGATGGCGCGCGAAATTCCGGATTTCCACTATGGTGAGGTGGCCACGAAACGCTTGCCCGGCCTTCGTGACACCGGCTACCTCACGGAGAAGGGTTTCCATCACGTGGTTGCCTGCGTGGAAGCGATGAAGGAGGTGACGGGCAACAAGGTTGGCCTCGCGCTCGACTGCGGGCCAGGCTGGACGCTGCCCGACGCGAAGAAATTCGCGAAGGCCGTTGAGCCGCTGAACCTCATGTGGATCGAGGATCTTCTGACAGGCGACCAGACGCCCTACGTCAACGCGAGCGTCTATCGCGACCTGACGACCAGCACGTCTACGCCCATCCATACGGGCGAGCAGATCTATCTGCGCCAAAACTTCCGCGAGCTTATCGAGACGCGCGCGGTGGACATCCTTGGCCCCGATCCGTGCGACGTTGGAGGAATGGCCGAATTGAAGCGCGTTGCCGAATATGCCGAAATCCACGGGTTGCTTTTCGCGCCCCACGGGACGGCCGACGGGCTGCTGGGACTGGCGGCCCTGGTCCAGGTTTCTGCCACGTTGCCGCAAAATTACATTGCCTTCGAATACCCCATCGGCGAGCCGGCGTGGTGGTATGACATCGTTGATGGACTGCCGAACCCGATCGTGAAGGACGGCTTTGTCACCGTCTGGGATCGTCCCGGCATGGGCGTCGACCTGATTCCGGACAAAGCGCTGAAATATCTGTCTCCCGAAGATCAGGGCTATTTCGATTAGCCGCAATTCCAACCGGCAAGCAAACACCCTGCCAGGCACCCGCTGATTTGCGCGCGCGGGCGGCTGCCGCCTTGCCAATTCCGCTTCTAACCGTCGAGACCGGACAAGGATTCAGGAACATGCTTGACAGGCCGGATTTGCCAAATCATTCTAATACGAACAATATCAATTCAGATTTGAATTGATTGGATGAGGTGAGGAGCGCATGCCCATCGAAGTGGGGATGACATTGGCTGGGGACCGACTCAATCGCGACAACGCGAAGTTTGCGGCCCAGCTCGGCATCACAAGCGTAGTGGTTCACATCGGCCGCTATCGCCGCGTGGCCGATCCCCAGCCTTACCTGGCAGGGGAGAGCGTGGGCCCGGTCCTTGGCGACTGCAGTCAGGAGCAGCTCTGGACCTACGAGGACATGCGCGAAGTGGCCGATATGCTCGCCGAATACGGCATTCGCATCGCCGCAATGGAGAATTTCTCACCGAATTTCTGGTCCGACATCCTGCTGGACGGGCCGAGAAAGGTCGAGCAGATGGAGGGCTTGAAGAAGCTCGTTCGTGATGCTGGCAGGGCCGGCATACCCGTGATCGGCTACAATTTCTCAATCGCTGGCGTGTGGGGCTGGCGGCGGCTGCCGCGGGCGCGTGGCGGAGCGATCACTTCGGTCTTCGACATCGACAGCTTCGATCCGGATCTGCCAATCCCAGACGGCATGGTCTGGAACATGCGTTACCGCGAAAGTGTGGAGGAAGCGCCAGCAGTCACCGTATCGGAAGCCGAGCTTTGGGAGCGTCTTGCCTGGTTCCTCAGCGAGTTGGTTCCGGTGGCCGAGGAAGCGGGCGTGAAGCTTGCAGCGCATCCGGACGACCCTCCGGTAGACCGGCTGCGCGCAACGGCCCGGCTTGTAAACGAGCCGGCCAAATACGAGCGCCTCCTGTCGATCATAGATAGTCCGGTCAATCTTCTGGAATTCTGTGTCGGATCCCTCCAGGAAATGCGGACCGGCAATGTCTACGAGGTTACGCGCGATTACGCGCGCCGGAAAAAAATCGCCTATGTGCATTTCCGCAATGTTCGCGGGAAGGTGCCTCGTTACGAGGAGACTTTCATAGACGACGGCGATCTCGACATGACCGAAATCGTGCGGATCCTGCGCGATGAAGATTTCGATGGGGTCATGGTGCCAGACCATGTCCCCGACGTTCACAGCGCCGCCCCCTGGCATGCGGGCATGGCCTATACGATCGGCTACATGCGCGCGCTCGTCAACAATGCGCATCTCCTGGGTGCGTCACGCAGGCGGGAAACCATCCACCACGTTACCTGAAATCTTTCGCTCTGTAGCAGGGAGGAAAAAAGTGATGAGAGGAAAGCTAATTTTAGCGGCTGGCATCGGCCTGCTGCTTTCGCATTCAACGATCGCGTCCGCCGCTGACCTGGTGTGGTGGACGATGAGTTGGAACGAGCAGAATGCGAAGAATTTCGCCGCCGAGTTCATGAAGGAGAACCCCGACGTTACAATTCGCATAGAGCCAAACGTTGCCGGCGGGCTTCAAAGCAGGATTCTGGTTGCCCTTCAATCCGGCGACACGCCGGACCTGATCGATGTCCAGAACGGCATCAACATTCCGCTGGCGGAAACCGGAAAGCTCACTCCGCTGCGCAAGGCGCTCGAGGCCGAAGGCGTCGATTTCAACGACATCTTGCCTGCTGCGCTGACCACTGCCACATACAATGACGAGCTCTATGGTCTGCCCTTCCAGGTGGAGGCCCATGCCCTCATCTACAATAAGGGCGCTTATCGTGACGCAGGCCTCGACCCTGAGCGTCCGCCGCAGACATGGGCGGAATTTATCGAGTATTCGAAGAAGCTGACCGGAACGGGCTCGGACGGCAAACAACGGTACGGCTATGGAGTGTCGGGTGGCGGAGCCGACCAGCCCGGCAACGCTCTCTTCCGCGCGTTGCCGTTTATGTGGATGAATGGCGGCGGAATTCTTGGCCCCGACAATGAGGTCATCATCAACAGCCCGGCCTCGGTGGAGGGTCTGAAGCTTTACGTCGATCTTTTCACCGAGCACAAGGTTGCCCCGCCGTCCACGCTGGAAAATGACGGCAACGCGCTGCGCCGGCTGTTCACAGTGGGCAACGTAGCTCAAATTCCGGGAGCCACTTCGGACATTGGCCGCATACGCGAAGCCGCGCCGGACCTCGAAATCGGCGTCGG
>Ga0180221_1002287_pt1 | contig 11343 bp, 9 predicted proteins | sample eDN5th37CKraftMG_FD_151339 | JGI IMG/M metagenome (GOLD analysis project Ga0180221, IMG submission 151339) | Enriched Miracle-Growth compost microbial communities from Emeryville, California, USA - eDNA 5th pass 37_C Kraft MG (version 2) (version 2) ...
CCGTCGCCATGGCCACCAGCGCGGCGGAGAGCATCATCGCCGTGCTCGCCGGCCGCCGCCCGGCCACGGAGGGCGCCGTGGTGGTCGAGGGCGGGCTCGCCCCCGCGCTCAACCCCGCCTGATCGCCGGAAAACCTGCTCCCGAAGACAGCGCGCAGAGGCCAGCCGCTGCCTGACGGGGCAGGACCCGGACGGAATTGTTGCCGGAGCGGACGCAGGAGAGCGCCAGGCCGAGCAGTCTGCGCGCGACATCGTGCCTGTGGCATCGGCGGGACGCGCGGGCATGACGCCGCCATTCGACGCGTCGGGGGCGATCGAGGTCAGGCGACAGAAAACCGTTGTCTCACCGGATCATGCACTGTCTAATGTGCCCGGTACTTTCGTCGAAGAACGAAAGGCCGGAGGAAATGCCATGGTTGGGTACTCGGAAGACCGAGGCCGTCGTCCATGCTGATCTATGTGTTGCGACGACTCGGCTTCGCGCTCGTCACCTGCATCTTCATCTCTGTGCTGACCTTCGTCATCATCCGGCTGCCGCCGGGCGATTTCGTGGATGCATATATCGCCAACCTCGCTGCAAGCGGCAGCTCGATCTCTGTCGACCAGGCCGAGGCCATGCGGCGTGCCTATGGGCTCGATCAGTCCGTCTTCGTCCAGTATTGGAACTGGATGGGTCGCGTGCTGCAAGGCGATTTCGGCGTCTCGATGATGTGGCGTCGGCCGGTCACTGAAGTGATCGGCGACCGCCTGTGGCTCACCATGGTGGTGTCCGTCGCCGCCCTGTTCCTGACATGGGTCATTGCCTTGCCCATCGGGATTTATTCGGCGGTGCGGCAATACTCGATCGGCGACTACATCTTCACGATGCTGGGGTTCATCGGGTTGGCCATGCCGAATTTCCTTCTGGCGCTGATCCTGATGTATTTTGGCTTCCGCTATCTCGGGTTGAATGTCGGCGGGCTGTTCTCCGCGGAGTATGTCCAGGCGCCCTGGAGCCTGGCGCGCGTCTGGGATCTGACCAAGCACCTGCCACTTCCAGCCGCGGTGCTGGCGATCGCCGGAACGGCGCAGCTCATTCGCATCATGCGCGCCAACCTGCTCGACGAATTGCGCAAGCCCTATGTGGTCACGGCCCGCGCCAAGGGCCTGACCGAACGGCGCGCCATCCTGAAATACCCGGTGCGTGCCGCGCTCAATCCCTTCGCCAGCTCCATCGCCTATCTCTTTCCCTATCTCGTCTCGGGCAGCATCATCGTCTCCCTGGTGCTGGGCCTTCCCACCGTCGGGCCGCTGTTGCTGCAGGCGCTGGTGGCACAGGACATGTTCCTGGCCGGCGCCATCGTCATGCTGCTCGGGGTCATGACGGTGATCGGCACCCTTGTCTCCGACCTGCTGCTAATGTGGATCGACCCCCGCATCCGGCTGGAGGGGCATTGATGAGTGCGACAGCGGCTGGCGACCCTCCCGCCACGGCGCCGGAGGCACGTTTCGCGCAGGCGACGCAGCTGCAGCTGACCTGGTGGCGCTTCCGCCGCCATAAGCTGGCGTTGGCGAGCATGGTGATCGTCGCGCTGTTCTATGCCGTGGCGGTCTTCGCGGATTTCCTCGCGACCAATGACCCGCACGCGACGGATGCGCGGCGCAGCTTCATCCCGCCGCAGGCCATCCATCTCTTCGACGAGAACGGATTCAACCCGCATGTCTATGGCCTGCGGGGCGTCCGGGACATGCGGACATTCAAGCTGAGCTACGCCCCGGACGAGTCGCGCAAGCTGCCGGTGCGGCTCTTCGTGCGCGGCTACGACTATGACCTGTTCGGCCTCATCCGCACCGACATCCACCTTTTCGGCGTCGAGGGGGCGCGGCCCGGCGAGGGCATCTTCCTGTTCGGCACCGATCAGCTCGGGCGTGACCTTTATTCCCGCCTCATGGTGGCCACGCGCGTCTCGCTGTCGATCGGGCTGGCCGGCGTGATGCTCAGCCTGTTCCTGGGCGTGCTGCTGGGCGGCATTTCCGGCCTCTATGGCGGCTGGGTGGACATGCTGATCCAGCGCCTGATCGAGCTGCTGCGCTCGGTGCCCACCATCCCGCTCTGGATGGGGTTGGCGGCCGCCCTGCCGAATACCTGGAGCGTGACACAGGTCTATTTCGCCATCACCCTCATCATCTCGCTGATCGGCTGGACGGACCTGGCGCGGGTTGTGCGCGGCCGCTTCCTCGCCCTGCGCGAGGAGGATTTCGTGGTCGCCGCGGAGCTCGCCGGCGCCAGCCAGGGCCGCATCATCTTCCGCCACATGCTGCCCTCCTTCGCCAGCCATATCATCGCGGCGACGACGCTGGCCTTGCCGGCGATGATCATCAGCGAGACCTCGCTCAGCTTCCTTGGCCTGGGCCTGCGGCCACCGGCGGTCAGCTGGGGAATCCTGCTGCAGGATGCGCAGAACATCCAGGTCCTCTCCGGTGCGCCATGGCTGCTCCTGGCCGCCATACCGGTGACGGTGGTGATCCTGGCCTTCAATTTCCTCGGAGACGGATTGCGCGATGCAGCAGACCCCTATGGCTGATCGCGTCGCCCTGGCGGTGCGCGATCTTGCCGTGCAGTTCCGCAGCGAGCAGGGCGTGGTGCGCGCGCTGGATGGGGTGAGCTTCGACCTGCATGCCGGCCGGACGCTTGGCATCGTCGGCGAAAGCGGATGCGGCAAGAGCGTGACGGCACGCTCCATTCTCCGCCTTGTCGAGCGCCCGGGCTTTATTACCGGCGGCCGCATGGTGCTGGACCCGGCGACGCCCGGGGAGACCGATCTCGCCAGCCTCGATCCGGAGTCCCGGCGGATGCGCGAGGTGCGCGGCGGCCGCATCGGCTTGATCTTCCAGGAGCCGATGACGGCGCTGAGCGTGCACTACACGGTGGGCAACCAGCTCATCGAGGCGGTGCGGCAACACCAGGCCGTCTCCATGGCCGAGGCTCGGAGCCGCGCCATCGAACTGCTGCGCGAGGTCGGCATTCCGCGCCCCGAGACGCGCATCGATGCCTATCCCTTCGAGCTCAGCGGTGGCCTGCGGCAGCGCGTCGGCATCGCCATGGCCCTGGCGGGCGACCCTGATATCGTCATCGCCGACGAGCCCACCACAGCGCTGGACGTGACAACTCAGGCCCAGATCCTGGCCCTGCTTCGCCGGCTTCAGGAGGAGAAGAACATCTCCCTCATGCTGATCACGCACGACATGGGCGTGATCGCAGAAATGGCCGATGAGGTAGCGGTGATGTATCTCGGCCGCGTCGTCGAGGTGGCGCCCGTGCGGGAACTCTTCGCCGCGCCGCGCCATCCCTATACCCGCGCCCTGCTGCGCGCGGTGCCGAGCATCCTGGCCCAGCCGCGTCAGCGGCTTTCCACCATCGGTGGTGCTGTGCCGCATCCTGGGTCACGCCCCTCCGGCTGCGCCTTCCATCCCCGCTGCAGTGAGCGGGTGGGGGCCATCTGCATGGAGCGCCTCCCGGACCCGGTGCCGCCCGGGCAGGCGGGCGCGAGCTGCTTCCGCACGGAGGTCCCGGCATGACCCTGCTCGAAGTGCAGGACCTGCGAAAGCACTACCCGATCCATGCGGGCCTGTTGCGGCGCGAGGTTGGCCGGGTCCGCGCGGTGGATGGCGTCAGCTTCCAGATTGCCCGCGGAGAGACGCTGGCCCTGGTGGGCGAGAGCGGCTGCGGCAAAACTACTGTTTCGCGCTGCATCCTGCGCGCGCTGAGGCCGACCTCAGGGGCGATCCGCTTCACTCCCGAGAGCGGCCGCGGGGTGGATCTCGCCACCCTGCCGAAGCGGCAGATGCGGCCGCTGCGGCGGCACATCCAGATGATCTTCCAGGATCCTTATGCCTCGCTGAACCCGCGCATGATGGTGGGCGACATCATCACCGAGCCGCTCAAGGTCAATGGCGTGCCAGCGGCGGAGCGGCGGGAGCGGCTGATGGAGCTGCTGGAGCTCGTGCAGATGCCGCCCGGCTCGCGCAGCCGCTTCCCGCATGCCTTCAGTGGCGGGCAGCGGCAGCGCATCGGCATCGCCCGCGCCCTGGCGCTGCACCCGCAGCTCGTCGTGGCGGACGAGCCCGTCTCGGCGCTGGATGTCTCGGTGCAGGCACAGATCATCAATCTGCTGCTCGACCTGCAGGACCGGCTCGGCATTTCCATGCTGTTCGTCGCGCATGACCTCAGCGTGGTCCGCCATGTCAGCGACCGCGTGGCGGTGATGTATGTCGGGCGGATCGTCGAGGTGGCGCCGACCGACGCGCTGTATCGCACGCCACGCCATCCCTATACCGAGGCCCTGCTCGCCGCCGTTCCGGCACCGGACCCGGCACGGCAGCACCGCCGCAAGGTGGCGCAGGGCGAGGTGGCGGATCCGGCCCATCCGCCCCCCGGCTGCGCCTTCCATCCGCGCTGCCCCTATGCCGTCGAGCGCTGCCGCATCGAGCGGCCGGAGCTGACGGCCACGGAATCGGGGCGCTGGGTCAGTTGTCATCGCGCCAGTGAGCTCGACCTCGCCGGCGTTCGTTAACGAAAGGGGAGGACGAGATGCGGCGCAGGGAGCTGGGGCTTCTGGCATTGGCCGGCTGGGCGGGACAGGCTGTCGCGCAATCCAGCGGCGGCTTCCACGATTCCGGCCTGGTGGGCCCGCTGGAAGGCCCGAAGATCCTCACCGATCCGGCACAGCGTCCGAAGCAGTTCAAGGAAGCGCCGGCCCTCGCCGAGCAGGTGCGCGCTGGCAAGCTGCCGCCGGTCGAGCAGCGTCTGCCGGAGGACGTCATGGTCATCCAGCCGTTGCGCAGCACCGGCAAGTATGGCGGCACCTGGCGCCGCGGCTTCATCGGCCCGGGTGACCGGGAGAATGGCAACCGGCTGATGTCGGCCGACAAGCCGCTCTTCTTCGACGCCTCCGGCACGCAACTCCAACCCTGCCTGGTGCGGGGCTGGGAGGTGAGCGAGGACGGTCGGCGGATCACCCTGCATCTGCGGCGCGGGCTGCGCTGGTCCGACGGCACGCCCTGCACCGCCGATGACTGGCTGTTCTGGTTCAATGACCTCTACAGCAATGCCGACCTGGTTCCCGCCCCGGCGCCGGAGCTGGCCTCCAACGGCAAGCCCGGACGCATGGTGAAGGTGGACGACGCGACGGTCGCCTTCGAGTTCGAGGAACCCTATTTCCTGTTCCCGCAGATGCTGGCGGGCGACACGCTGGTGGGCGGCGGGCAGACGCGCCTGCAGTCGGACGGCCGGACCTATGCCCTCTATGCCCCCGCACATTACCTGAAGCAGTTCCTGCCCAAATACACACCCGTGGAGGAGCTGACGCGACAGGCCCGGGCGGCCGGCTTCGGCAACTGGGTCGAGCATTTCAAGTACAAGTCCGACTGGTGCCTGAACCGCGAGCTGCCCACGCTCTGTGCCTGGCGCATGGTGCAGCCGATCAACACCCAGCTCTGGGTGCTGGAGCGCAATCCCTATTACTACGCCGTGGATACGGAGGGGCAGCAGCTTCCCTATATCGACCGCGTGCAGCTGACGCTGGCGGAGAACCCGGAGGTGGTGAACCTCCGCGCCGTGGCCGGCGAATACGACTACCAGGAGCGCTTCATTGACCTGGGCAAGCTGCCCGTCATCATCGAGAACCAGGACCGCAGCGGCTATCGCGTGCATCTCGACCTCGGCTTCAACGGCGCCGATTCCGCACTCTACCCGACGCTGACCTACGCCGAGGATCCGGAGATCGGCAAATGGCTGCGCAATGTCGATTTCCGCCGCGCGCTGGCGCTCGGCATCGATCGCGAGCAGCTCAATCAGGCTTTCTGGCTCGGGCTCGGCACGCCAGGCTCGGTGATCCCCGATGTCACCATGCCCGAAAGCCCCGGCGAGGAATGGCGGAACAAGTGGTCCACCCATGACCCGGCGCAGGCCGCCAAGCTGCTCGACAAGATCGGGCTGAAGAAGGACAGCGAGGGCTTCCGGCTGCGCAGCGACAATGGGCAGCGGCTCCGCCTGGAGATCGCCGTCGCGCAGACACTCTCCCCCACCTGGCCCCAACAGGCCGAGATGGTGGTGCAGCACTGGCGCAAGATCGGCATCGCGGCCGACGTGAAGGTGATGGAGCGCAGCCTCTGGTACACTCGCGCCTATTCGGACCAGCACCAGATCGCGCTCTGGACCAACAACGGCACGGAAAGCCTCTATCTCTTCCCGCGCTACGCCCTGCCGGTCGATCCCTTGGGTGGCGTCATCAGCAATGCCTATGCGGCGTGGTATGGTTCCAATGGCGAGCGCGGCCGGGCTCCCAGCGAGCCGGAGATGCTACGGGCCTTCGAGTTGATGCGCGCCGCCACCAGTCAGAAGCAGGAGCAGCGCAACGAAACGGCGAAGGAGATCTGGAAGCTCGTCGTGGATCAGCAATGGGGCATCGGGTTGGTTGGCCTTTCGCCCGCTTTCATGGGTGTGCGCGTGGTGAATCGGAAGCTGCAGAACGTCCCGGCCCGGACCGCGATCTCGCAGCACTGCCGCACCCCTTGGGGCGGGCATCCGGAGCAATGGTACTTTAGCTAACCGACCGGGCCGCACGGCCTGGATGTCGTGGGGCGGGCGGAGGACGTCGCCCGCCCGACTCCCGTCAATGCTCCGCGGCCAGGCAGTTAGGCCGCTGCCATCTGGCGGGCATAGCGCGCGCGTTTGACGCGGCCGCCGCTTGCTTCCAGCCCGACGATCCGCCCACCTTCGCGCAGCACGCGCACGTCCAGCCAGCCGCGGAACAGCGTGCCCGGCACATGCACGCGCAAGACATCGCCCTGGACCGGCTCCACCTCCCAGAGCGGCCCCGTCACCACCGGGCCGGCGGCGCGGATGCAGGTCTTGCCTTCCGTCTCCGTCACGGTCCAGGTCGTCGCCATCTCCGGGCTATGGTAGGTGCCGGGCAGCCCTTCCGGCAGGCTGTCGCCGGGCGTGACGCGGCGCCAGAGGCCGACCGCGCCGGCATCCTGCTCGACCTCGACGGCATCCGGCCCTGCTGCGCGCAGGGCGAAGACGCTGCTGCCGCGCGGCGAGGCGAGGCGCCCATCCTCCGTGGCCTCGGCGGTCACGGTCAGGCCGTTGGTCGTCATGGTCAGCTTGCCCTGGTCGGAGACCGCCAGGTCCAGCGTCGCACTGGTCTCCGGGTCCAGGTAGCGGCCAGCCAGCTTCGCGAGGGCCTCCCGGTCAGGCAGCGCGGGCACTGGGTGCACGCCTGGGCGCCCGTCCAGCACCGCGTCCAGCGCCTGGTGCGCCAGCAGGTTGGGGTCGGAGGCACCGGAATTGGAGATGGCGATCACCGTCACCTCCTGTGACGGCACGCGCAGGAACTCGGTGCGGTAGCCCGGCCAGAGCCCGCCATGGCTGATGGTCTCCAGCCCGCGATAAGGGCGCACCACCAGGCCGCGCGCATAGCGGTTGACGGTGCCGTTGCTGAAGGGTGTCTGCGTCGCCAGCCCTTCCAGCCAGCCGGCGCCGATCCGGCGGGTGGTGGAGTTGTGCCCCCATAGCGCCAGGTCCTGCACTGAGGAGACCAGCCCACCTTCCCCATGCAGCGGGAAGGCATGCGGCGCGCGCGTCCAGCCGCCCTTCTCGCCCGGGAAATAGCCGGCGGCCAGGTCCGGGATCGCCTCGTTGACGTTCTGCGTCACGCGGGTGTCACGCATGCCCAGCGGGGCGAAGATGCGCGTCTCCAGGAAGTGGTCCAGCGTCTCGCCGGAAAGGCGCTCGACGATCAGCCCCAGCAGCAGGAAGTTCGAATTGCTGTAGAGAAACCGGCTTCCAGGGGTGAAGTTGAGGGTGCGCTGCCGGCAGATGCCGTCCACCAGGTCCTGCAGCCGGATCGGCGTGCCGAGATCGGCGCCGCCATGCCGCATGATCTCCAGCATATCGCGGATGCCGGAGGTGTTGTGCATGAGGTGGGCGATCGTCACGCGCTGCGGGTATTCCGGCAGTTCCGGCAGGTAGCGGCGTGCCTCGTCCTCCAGCGACAGCTTGCCCTCCTCCGCCAGCATCAGGATGGCGGCGCAGGTGAACTGCTTGGAGACGGAGGCGATGCGGAAGCGCGTCGTCGGCCCGATCGGCACGCCGTGTTCGACGCTGGCCAGGCCGGCATGACGGTGCACGGCGAGCCGGCCTTCCAGAACCACACCGATGGTCACGCCCGGGCCACGACCGTCGGCCCAGGGGGCCAGCAGCGCGTCCACGCGGCGTTCGAGCAGGGTCAGATCGAGATCGGTCACGGCGCGATGTGTCCTTTGTCCTGGCATGTCTCCCGGCCTTCAGACCCCGCGCGCCGCCCAGCAGGCGGCACGGTGGCCCTGGCCGAGATCGAACAGCGGGGGTTCCTCCGCCGCACAGCGCGGCATGGCGAGCGGGCAGCGTGAGCGGAAGCGGCAGCCGGTGGGCAGGCGCGCCGGGTCGGGCGGCTCGCCTGCCGGCGCCGCCACGCTGTGCCGCTGCGCGGGATCGTGCGAGGGCACGGCGGCCAGCAGGGCGCGGGTATAGGGGTGCTGGGGATCGGCGTAGAGCGTCTCGCGCGGGGCCTGCTCGACGATGCGGCCGTAGTACATCACCGCCACCCGGTCGGCCATGTGCTCGACCACGGCGAGGTTGTGCGAGATGAAGACCATGCCGAGGCCGCGCTCCGCCTGCACGTCCTTCAGCAGGTTCAGGATCTGCGCCTGCACGGAGACGTCGAGCGCCGAGACCGGCTCGTCGCAGACCAGCAGCCGCGGCTCCAGCACCAGGGCGCGGGCGATGCCGATGCGCTGCCGCTGCCCGCCCGAGAATTCATGCGGGAAGCGCTCGGCATGCTCCGGCCGCAGGCCGACGCGGCGCAGCACCTGCGTCACCGCCGCCTCGCGCTCGGCCCGTGTGCCGATGCCGTGCAGGTCCAGACCCATCCGCACCGAGCCGCCGACGGTGCGGCGCGGGTCCAGCGAGGCCACCGGGTCCTGGAACACCATCTGGGCATGCCGGCGCAGCGCCTTCAGCCTGGCAGGCGGCAAGTCGAAGACGCGCTGGCCCTCGATCTCGACCGAACCCTCATCGGCCCGGCGCAGCGCCAGCAGGGTGCGGCCGAGGGTCGATTTGCCGCAGCCGGACTCGCCCACCAGCCCCAGCGTCTCCCCGGCCTCGACGGTCAGGTCCACGCCATCCACGGCCTGCACCCAGGCCCGGGGCCGGCCCATGACGCCGGCGCGCACGGGGAAGCGCACCACCAGCCCGGCCGCCCGCAGCAGTGGCACGCGGCCGGCGGCATCCGCCGGGCGCGGGGAAAGGCGAGACTCGCCCATCACGACCACCCCCCGGGCGCCGGCTGGGCCGCCGGTGCGCCATCCTGCAGCCAGCAGCGCGCCTCCCGCCCGGGTGACAGCATGAAGGGCGGCGGTGCCTGCCCGTCGCAGCGGCCCGGCCCGGCCTGGCGCCGCCCGTCGCAACGCGGGGCGAAGGCGCAGCCGCGCAGCGGGCGTGTCAGGTCGGGGATACCGCCGGGAATTTCCTGCAGCCGCTTCTGCACCGCGCCCATCACCGGGGCCGAGCGCAGCAGGCCGCGCGTATAGGGGTGCGCCGGGTTGCCGAGGATGTCCTCGACCGGCGCATTCTCCACCACCCGCCCGGCATACATCACCGCCACGCGGTCGGCCATCTGGGCGATCACGCCGATATCGTGCGTGACCAGGATCAACGCCGTGCCCAGGGCGCGGCAGCGTTCCCGCAGCAAATCCAGGATCTGCGCCTGCACCGTCACGTCGAGTGCGGTGGTCGGTTCGTCGGCGATCAGCAGGCGCGGCTTCAGCGCCAGCGCCGTCGCGATCATCACGCGCTGTGCCTGCCCGCCGGAGATCTCGTGCGGATAGGCGCGCGCCTTCTCCTCCGGATTGGGGATGCCGACGGCCCCCAGCAACTCCACCGCCTCCCGCCAGGCCTCGGCGCGGCTGCGGCCGCCGCGCAACCGCAGCGGCTCGGCGATCTGGCTGCCGATGCGCATCACCGGGTCCAAGCTCGCCTTGGGCTGCTGGAAAATCATGGCGATGTCGCGGCCGCGCAGTGCCGTCAGCGCCCGCGGCCGCATGGTCAGCACGTCCTGCCCCTCGAACAGCACCTGCCCGGAGACGATGCGCCCGGGCGCGTCCACCAGCCGCAGGATGGAGAGCGCCAGCACCGTCTTGCCGCAGCCGGATTCGCCGACGATCCCCAGCACCTCGCCGCGATGGACGGCGAGATCGACGCCATTCACCGCCCGCACGGCGCCGGGGCCAGTGCCGAAATGTGTGCGCAGGTCGCGCACCTCAAGCAGCGGGGCCTCAGACATCGCGCGGGTCCAGAACGTCGCGCAGGCCGTTGCCCAGCAGGTTCATGGCGAAGATCGCTACGAAGATCGCCAGGCCCGGTGCCGCCACGGCCCACCAGGCCGTGAAGAGGAAGGAACGGGAATTGACCAGCATGGCCCCCCATTCCGGCGTCGGCGGCTGCGCGCCCAGGCCAAGGAAGGACAGCGCAGCCGCCGAGAGCGCCGCGATCGGCGTGGCATAGGAGAGATAGACGATCAGTGGCGAGATGGTGTTGGGCAGCACCGTGCCGATGATGATCTGCGCCTCCGAGGCACCCAGGGCGCGGGCGGCCTCGACATATTCCTCCCGCTTGACGGTCAGCGCGACGGAGCGGATCAGCCGCGCATAGCCGGGGATGCCGGCGACCCCTACCGCCGCCATGGCGGTCCAGAGGCTGGGGCCGAGGATCGCCACGATGGCCAGCACCAGCAGGATGTAGGGGAAGGCCAGCAGCATGTCGGTGAAGCGCATGATGATGCCGTCCGCCAGCGCCGAGCCGGCGCCCGCCACCAGCCCCAGCAGGATGCCGAAGCCCGCCGAGATGGATGCGGCGATCAGGCAGATCAGCAGGAAATAACGCGTGCCGAAGATCAGCCGGCTGGCGAGGTCGCGGCCCACCTCGTCGGTACCGAGCCAGTGGACGGCGCTGGGCGGCTTCAGCCGGCCCAGGGTGTTCACCGCCAGCGGGTCATGCGGCGCGATCCAGGGCGCGAAGGCGGCGCAGAACAGGATCAGTAGCAGGATGCCGCCGCCGATCCGGGCCGACGGGTTGCGCAGCAGCCGCCCCAGCACCCAGCGCCAGCCGCCGCGGCGCGGCGCGGCGGCCTCGGCGGCAGGCAGATCCCCGGCGGCGGCCGCCTCGGTCTCTCCATGCATCAGGCTCACGTGTCGTAATCCACTCTGGGGTCGATCCAGGCGTAGAGCACGTCGACCACGAGATTGGCGCCGATATGCGCACCGG
>Ga0180221_1002289_pt1 | contig 11338 bp, 10 predicted proteins | sample eDN5th37CKraftMG_FD_151339 | JGI IMG/M metagenome (GOLD analysis project Ga0180221, IMG submission 151339) | Enriched Miracle-Growth compost microbial communities from Emeryville, California, USA - eDNA 5th pass 37_C Kraft MG (version 2) (version 2) ...
GCTCCGGCGACGGTTTCGCGGGCAAGCCGCTCGGCAAGCGCGCCCTCGAGCCCTGCCGCCTTGCCAGCCTCGGCCAGACATTCGGCCAGCAGGAAGACGTAGGCCGGCCCGGATCCCGACACCGCCGTCACCGGGTCGAGCAGCGCCTCATCGTCTACCCATTCGACCTTGCCCACGGCTGCGAGAATCGCGTCGGCCAGCGCGCGCTGAGGGGGCGTCACGGCCGCATTGGCGACGGCAACCGATATGCCCTTGAGGATCGCTGCGGGCGTGTTCGGCATGGCGCGCACCACGGCGGCGCCCGGCAGAAGCTTTTCGAAGGCATCGAGCCGCTGACCGGCGGCGATCGAAAGGAAAAGTGTGCCGGGTCCGGCAAGTTTCGCCAACTGCGGCAGCACGCCCTGCATGATCTGCGGCTTCACCGCCACGAGCACGACCGCGGGCGGCTCGGTCAGCGCGTCGATGGCCGGCACGACGTCGATGGCATTCTCGGCCAGGAGCGCTGCTACTTCAGCAGGCGGCGATGGGTCCTGGACAATGACGGATCGGGCATCGAGCCCCTGGGCGAGCAACCCCTTGAGGATCGCTCCGCCCATCTTTCCGGCCCCGGCGAGAAGCAGTGGCCCGTGTAAGGAAAAGGTCATGGGAGCGCCCCCGGTTCTAGAGCACGATCGCTTTTCATCGAATCGCGATGCGGCTCTAGCCTTTGCTTAGACCGATGATTCACGTTTCGGACTGATAGGGTCCGAAGCGATCATGGTCTAGGGGCGCTGCAGGGCGCCCGGTGTCAGGCCTGCCCTTCCGTTTCAAACATGGTGGAAACGAGGGCCTCGCGGCTTTGCTTACCCGCCCAGACGACGAACTGGAAGGCCTGATAGTAGCGCTCGCAACCTTCGAGCGCGGCCTGCAGCATCGCTTCGCACTGGCGCGTCGTCGCAACCGAGCCATTGAGCAGAAGCGCGTGGCGGAACATCACCAGCCCCTCACCGGTCCACAGGTCGAAGTGGCCGAGCCAGAGCTGCTCGTTGATCTGCGCAACGAGCTTATACATTTCCGGAAGGCGGGCCTCCGGCACTCGGAAATCGAAAGCACAGGCGAGGTGCAGGGCTTCCAGGTCGTCGCGCCAGTTCAGCGAGACATGATAGTCGGTCCACGTGCCGGCAATGACGAGCGTCAGCTCGTCGTCATTGGTGCGATCGCACGCCCAGTCGTGCGACGCTGCCAGCTGCTCGATGAGATCTATTGGGTTCGTCACCCGGCCGTAGCCGATGTGTTCAGCCGACATGCTTTGTCGATCCCTCTATGGTCTCGCGTTTCTTGTTTCTCAGTGTTTACAGATACGCGACATCACGAGAGCGGCTGCGCAGCCAACGGGCGGGACGAAAACAGAGGGTGGTGCGAGTCGCAAGTTCGGCCCGGCCTTGTCCACGGGCAATGTACCGACCCACATGCATAGCTATGCAAAATGCGCCCGTTCGGCGCCTTTATCCAGAGGTGCGGCTGGCGAGTTGTGCCTCCAGCGCAACGATGCGCGCTTCGAGGCGTTCATTCTCAGTGCGAGCCTTTTCCGCCATCGCCTTCACCGCCTCGAACTCCTCGCGGCGCACAATGTCCATCTCGCGCAGAAAGCGCTCGCCCTGGGAGCGAAAGATCTGCTCGGCTTCACGTCTGAGGCCATCGGCCGCGCCGGCCGCGTCGGTCATCAGCTTGGCAAACTCGTCGAGGAAACGATTGCTGCTCTGGGTCATGGGCACCTCCGGTGATCGCGCCGCGCGCGGCATGCGCTAGGGGGCGGACTATGGGCGCGGCTCGCGACCCGTTCAAGACTGCCGCGGCCCTTGACAGATAGTTGCCCGGTCGAAATCGTGCGGCGCCTATCGGGGCACGTGGCGCCCTCGGGGGAGCCTGCAAGGGGAGGGGCCTCAGGGCCGTAGCACGATGCATCTGCTGACCAGCCTGTGGGCTATTCCGTTTCCGAACATCAACCCCGTCGCCCTCCAGATCGGCCCGCTGGCCGTCAAGTGGTATGGCCTTGCCTACCTCGCCGGCCTGCTGCTCGGCTGGCTCTATATCCGCCGCCTCATAACCGACAGACCGCTTTGGGCGAACGATACGCCGCCCTTCCCGCTGGCGAAGGTCGACGATCTGCTGCTCTACATCACGGCGGGTGTGGTGCTGGGCGGGCGGCTCGGCTTCGTTCTCTTCTATGAGCCGAGCTATTACATCGCCCATCCCGGGGACATTATCGCGGTCTGGAAAGGCGGCATGGCCTTCCACGGCGCGCTCGTCGGCTGTGTGCTCGCGATCTGGATCTTCGCACGCAACAATGGCGTCAATCCCTGGAGCACGGGCGATCTCGTCACCGCGGCGGTGCCGATCGGCCTGTTCTTCGGGCGCATTGCAAACTTCGTCAACGGCGAGCTCTACGGGCGTCCGACGACCGTGCCGTGGGGCATGGTGTTCCCGGAGGCGGCCATCAATCACCCCGCGATCGAGCCGACGGCGCGCCATCCGAGCCAGCTCTACGAGGCTGCCCTCGAGGGACTGTTGCTGTTCTTGGTGCTGCGGCTGCTGACACACCATTTCGGCGCGCTGAAGCGGCCGGGGCTGGTGGCGGGCACGTTCCTCATCGGCTATGCGCTCGCGCGCTCGACGGGCGAGCTGTTCCGCGAGCCGCACTTCGCTCACGCATTCAATATCGGACCGCTCACCGCGGGCATCGCCTATTCCATCCCGATGCTGCTGGCGGGTATCGCCGTCGTCTATTGGGCGCGCACGCGGAACCTGAAGTGAGCGCAGGCGACGACAGCGCCGGCCATTCGGGCAGCCCTGGCGCGCCGCTGACTGAACGGCTCACCGCCCGCATCGCGCGCGAGGGGCCGATGTCCGTCGCAGACTATATGCAGGCATGCCTGCACGATCCGGAGCACGGCTATTACCGCGGCCAAACGGCGATCGGCAAAGCGGGCGACTTCATCACCGCGCCGGAAATCAGCCAGATCTTCGGGGAGCTGATCGGGCTGTGGTGCGTGCTCGTCTGGCAGCGCATGGGCGGCCCTGAGAAGCTGCGGCTCGTCGAGATCGGGCCGGGGCGCGGCACGCTCATGCGCGATGCGCTGCGCGCCGCGCGCCTCGTTCCAGAGTTTCGCGCGGCGCTGAGCGTGGCGCTCATCGAGAGCAACAGCGTGCTTCAGGCGGCACAACGCGCGACGCTCGCCGGGGAAGGCATTCCGCTGAGCTGGCACAGCGACCTTGTTCCGGGAGATGGTCCCGTCATTCTCATCGGCAACGAGTTCCTCGACACGCTTCCCATCGACCAGTGGATCTGGCGCGACGGCTCTTGGCGGACGCGGGCCGTGGGTCTCGATCGCGAAGGAGCGCTCACCTTCGTGGAGGGCGAGGCCTCCCTGGAATCCCTTCCTCCCGTGCCACCGGACCTCGCCCCACAGGAAGGTTGCATATTCGAATCGCGCGCCCGCCCCGTCGCCGATCTCGTCGCGGCGGTGAAAAAACTCGGCGCGCCGGTGGCCGGGCTCCTCATCGACTATGGACACACGCGCTCAGGGTTCGGCGACACGCTGCAGGCGATCGATGCGCACCGCTATGCCGATCCCCTGCAGTCGCCGGGGAAAGCCGACCTCAGCGCGCAGGTGGATTTTGCGGCCTTCGCCGAGGCGGCGCGCGCAGAAGGCCTCGCCGTCGACGGTCCGGTCACGCAGGCCGAGCTGCTCGGCCGCCTCGGCATCGTGGAGCGCGCCTCGCGCCTGATGGCCATGAACCGGACCCTAGCCGCAAGTATCGAGGCGTCCGTTGCACGCCTCATGGCGCCGGGCGGCATGGGCACGCGTTTTCATGCCATCGGGATACGCAGCGTTGATATTTCTCCGCTACCAGCACTGGAGCCGGTGGAAACGGACCGGCGCGCCACCTAACTGCGAAACATGCTGCAACCCATCCAAGCCGACCGCCTCTCCCGCCTCACCGGTATTCGCCACGGGTTCTTCACCCGGGCGGGCGGCGTATCGGAGGGCATCTACGCCGGCCTCAACTGCGGACCGGGCTCCGCCGACGCCCCCGCGAACGTGGCGGAGAACCGTGCCCGGGTCTGCCGTCACCTCGGCAGCGGCGGTCAGGCTGACGTAGCGACGCTCTATCAGGTGCACAGCGCAGAGGCCGTCGCGGTCGACGGCGTGATCCCTGCGGACGCCCGTCCCAAGGCCGACGCGGTCGTCACCCGGACGCCGGGTCTCGTCATCGGGGTGCTGACCGCCGACTGCGCGCCGGTCCTCTTCGCTGATCGGGACGCTGGCGTCGTTGCCGCCGCCCACGCGGGCTGGAGGGGTGCCGTCGGGGGCGTGCTCGCCGCAACCGTCGCCGAAATGGAGAAACTCGGCGCGCGGCGAAATCGCATTATCGCCGCCATTGGGCCGGCTATTAACCATGATTCATATGAGGTGGGGCCGGACTTCGAAGCCGAGCTTCTCAAAAGTTGCGCGGACAACGAAAAGTTTCTCGTCCGTGAAAATCCCGATCAGCGGGCCCATTTCGACCTGCCCGGCTTTGTCGCCTTCCAGCTCGAGAAGTGCGGTATCGCCGAGGTTGAGACCCGGAGCCCGTGCACGTACCGCAACGAATCGAACTTTTTCAGCTATCGGCGGTCCCAGCACCGTTCAGAGGGGGATTACGGCCGTCAAATCTCCGCCATTGTCGTGACCTAATTGCACAATCCACAATGGCGTTCTGCGTTTCACAAGGCGAATAACGATCCGAACGGCGGACACTCGGATTCGTTCTGGACGCGTGAAAGATGACTGGTTAGACGATTCTTAGAGAGGTACCGGTCATTAGGGAGAGTAAGGCCGCAAAGTTTGTACGCCGGCCGCCGGAACATACAGCGGGTACTCAACGGGGGAGCGTCGCCGTGACGACCTTTGATGCTGCTGCGGCTTGGCAAAACAAAAAGCCAATTGCACTAGCGCTAATCGTAGGCTGGATGGCTTTTGGTCTCGCAGGTTGCGAGACTGCCAATCCGCTTACTTCAATGTTCAGCTCGTCTGGCGGCGAAGCGCCGACGGCGTCTGTCGCGAGCCCACCGCCGATGGCGATGGCTCGTGGTGCACAGTTCGCCGTGGCGCCAGTCATCGGCCCGCCCGAGAACGTCTCGGGTGAGCTGCGCAATCAGTTGATCTCCGATCTCGAGCGACAAAATCTCCGGGTGGCGAAGGCTCCCGACGAGAAGGCGGAGTATACGCTCCGCGGCTATGTCGTCTCGTCGCTGGAGAAGAAGGGCAACAAGTCCAAGATTTCCTACATCTGGGACGTAACCGACGCGAGCGGCAAAGGCGTGCATCGGGTCAGCGGCGAAGAAACCGCGCCCGCTGGCAAGAGCAAGGATCCGTGGGCGACAGTCACGCCGACGATCGTGCAGTCGATCACGTCCAAGACGGTCACCTCGGTCGCCGGCTGGATGCCTGCCGGCGCTGCGGTCGCCTCCGGCACGCACGGCGGCATGGTGCAGACGGCGGCGGCAACGTCACCGAGCGCCTATGCCTCACCGACGGCCGCGAAGCCTGGCGTCACCACGGGCAGCATCGGACGGACCGGCGCATTCAAAGCGCTCGTTCCGACGATCACCGGGGCGCCGGGGGATGGCAGCACCACGTTGCGCGCCGCTCTCCAGCGTGAGCTGACCCGCAACGGCGTTGCCCTCACCGAAACGCCATCGCCCGACACGTACCTCGTGCAGGGACAGGTCGCGATGGGGGCCGGCAAGGACGGCAAGCAGCCGATCACGATCGACTGGAGCGTGACCGATCCGAGCGGCAAGAAGCTCGGCACCGTGTCGCAGAAGAACGAAGTTCCGCAGGGCTCGCTCGACGGCTCGTGGGGCAAGACTGCCGATGCGGCAGCGGCGGCGGCGGCGCAGGGCATCGTTAAGCTCCTGCCTCAGGCGACGCAGCGGACCAGCTCGAACTGATCTTTTGCCGAGGGTAATCACCCGCGGCAAATTTCCGACGGCAATTGGGGGGCCCCACCGTTTACAGGTGCGGGCCCTCTTGCTAGAACGCGCCCGCGAACGGCCGTGGAGGCGTACATGCCCTTCGATCACCGACCAGAGGGCCGCACGCCCCCGACCATGAAAATCGTCGCCGGAAACTCCAATCGCCCCCTGGCCGAAGCGATCTGCTCTCATCTGAAGATGCCTCTCACCAAGGGGCAGGTGAAGCGGTTCGCCGATATGGAGATCTTCATCGAGATCCAGGAGAACGTCCGCGGTCAGGACGTCTTCGTGGTCCAGTCGACCTCCTTCCCGGCAAACGACAACCTGATGGAGCTGCTGATCCTCATCGACGCGCTGAAGCGCGCGTCGGCGGCGCGGATCACAGCGGTCGTTCCCTACTACGGCTATGCGCGACAGGACCGGAAACCGGGTCCGCGCACGCCCATCACCGCCAAGCTCGTAGCGAACCTCATCGAGCGTGCCGGCGTCGACCGCGTGATGACGCTCGATCTTCACGCCGGACAGATCCAGGGCTTCTTCGACATCCCCACCGACAACCTGTTCGCCGCGCCCGTGATGGTCCGCGACATCCAGGAGCACTACAGGGGCAACAACCTGATGGTGGTTTCGCCCGACGTCGGCGGTGTCGTGCGCGCCCGCGCACTGGCGAAGCGGATCGAGGCGCCGATCGCCATCTGCGACAAGCGTCGCGACCGGCCGGGCGAGTCGGAGGTAATGCACGTCATCGGCGACGTGAAGGGCATGCGCTGCATCCTCATCGACGACATCGTCGATTCCGGCGGCACGCTTGTGAATGCCGCCGAGGCCCTGCTGAAGCACGGTGCCGTCGAGGTGATGGCCTACATCACGCACGGCGTGCTGTCGGGCGGTGCCGTCAGCCGCATCCAGGCTTCGAAGCTCAAGTCGCTCGTGATCACGGATTCGATCCAGCCGACCGCCGCCGTGCTGGCGGCGCAGAACATCCGCGTTCTTTCCATTGCGCCGCTGATCGGCGAGGCCATCCTGCGCACCTCGCGCGAGGAAAGCGTCTCCAGCCTCTTCTACTGATCCGCGCCGGCCGTCTTGGGTCACTCGTCGCTGAACTCAGAAAAGGCCGGCGCATCCAGTGCGCCGGCCTTCTTCGTTTCTCCGCGCTCAGCGGGTGGATCCGGGGCGCCTGCCCCAGCAAGGCCGAGCGGAGAGCGACACCGCTCAGTTGAGCTTCACCGTCATGAAGGCACGCACGCTGGCGCCGGGCTGATAGACGTCCTCGCGCCGCTTGAACGAGCTGTGGTCGAGCACGTCGTCGTTGGCGAGATTTTCGCCGCGGATGCCGAGGGTGAGCTGCGATGACGTGCCGTCGTATCCCCGCAGGATCGTGGTGTAGCTGAGCTCGGCATTGACCAGCGTGTAGCCGGGCGTTGCGGTCTCGTTGATGCCGAAGTCGTCCTGCTCGAAGGCATGCAGCACTCCGACCCGCGCGACCCAACTGGCGTCGTGGTAGTAGATGCCGCCGCCCAGGCGGTGGGGCGGAATGCGCGGCACGTTCTCGCCGTTCTCGAAGCGTGCACGCACGAAGTCGTACTGGCCATCGATACCCCACACGCCATTCCAGATCGGCGCAACGTCGTACTGGAAGGCGAGCTCGGCGCCGTAGAACGTCGCGTCGCGCTGCTGGAAGTAGACGAGATCGAACAGCTCGGCGTCCGTATCGGGCGGCCACACACCGCAATGGTAGTGGTCGCCATGGGCGCCCGGCTCGCACTGATCACCCGTCAACTGGCGATAGATGAAGCCGCGGTAGCGCGTGTAGTAGGCGGAGGCATCGAAGCGGAAGGCTCCGGTGGCCTTCTTGAGCCCGGCCTCGATGGTGGCGGCCTTCTCCTCGGAGAGGTTCGGATTGCCGACCTCGAAGGTGCCGGTCGCCTCGTGCATGCCCTTGGAGAACAGCTCGGCAGCATCGGGCGCGCGCTCGACGTACTGGCCGTTGAGGCGCGCCTCGACGTTGAAGGGAAGCGCATAGAGCAGTCCCAACCCGCCACTGATGGGTGTAAAGCTGCGCTCGCCGGCGAACGCGTGGGCGTGATGGCCATCGAACGTTTCCCATCCTCTGCCATCGACAGAAGTCTGCTCGATGCGCGCGGCCGCCTGGAGCCGCAGCTGCCGGCTCAGCGCCAATTCCTCGAACCAGAACGCTGCAACGCTCGTCGTGTGCACGGGCTCGAGTAGCGATTCCCCTTCGAAGCTCTGACCACGCGTACGGCGGTTGTCGATATGCACCCCGAACGTTCCGGTAAACTCGCCGACGCTGGTGAGGAAGGGCAAGTGCTGGACCTCGACACGCGCTTCCTGCTGGCGGTTCGTGAAGCGGGAGCCGAGCGAGAACGGCGTAACGCCGTCTTCGTCGTCATCATGGTCGTGGCCGGCGTGGCCGTCGTCATGATCATCGTGGTCATGATCGTGATCATGATCGTGGTCATGGTCATGCGAATGGCGCGCGAACTCGGAGTGCGCATAGTCGGATGCGCCGAACCAGAAACGGATCGCGTCGATACCGGAGCTGCGAACGCGCCACTCTCCCTTGGCCATGAACTTGTTCTGCTCCATGTCGATGCGCGGATCGACACCTTCTTCGGCTTCCCATCCGGGGATGCCGTAGAGACTGGCGAAGTGCGTAAACGAGACGCCGACAAAGCCATCGGTGCCGACCAGCGAGGTGCCGATCGAGGCGCCTTCGCTCTCGACGAAGCTGTTGCGCACCACGCCCCGCGGCGAGTGATAATCGTCGGCCGTGCGCTTGAAGCCGTCCGCGTGCACGGCGACGCCGCCAGAGCCCGCGGTCACGCTCATCGCGCCGTCGGCTCCGTTATCGACCGACGTAAGGCCGCCCGTCACGAAACCCGAAAAGCCGCCGGGTGGCATGAACGTCGGAATACGCTGGTTCTCGGCGGCAACCACGCCGCCGATGGCCTGGCTGCCATATCGCAGCGTTGCCGGGCCGCGCACGACCTCGACGCGACCGGCGGAAAGCGGATCGATGGGGATTGCGTGGTCCTCGGAGATCGCCGCCACGTCGTGGGTGCCGATGCCGTTCTCCTGCGTGCGGACGCGATAGCTGTCGAGACCGCGAATGATCGGCCGGTTGGCGCCGGGCGCGAAGTTCGTACCGGCGATGCCGGGCTTCGTCTGCAAGGTATCCGTGATGGACGCGCCGCCATCGGCGATGAACTCACGTTCCGTCGCAACGGTCACGGAAACGAAGGCGCTGTCATCGACGATCGCGCCGGGAAGCGGCTGGAGCTGTTGCGCCACGGCCGGTGGCGCGGCGTCAGGCTGCGCGACCGACGGCGCTCCGCCGGCAGGCTTCCTGTTCTTCGTGTTCCTTTTGGGTTTTGCGACCGGGCTCGCGGTCGTCACCTCGATGGCGGGCAACTCCACCGTGTCGCCCGTTGCCCCCGCCGCTGCGCCACCCGCGGTCTGTGAACCCGACGACTGTGCATCTGCAGACGCGATACTCGACATCAGCATCGCAGACGCGATGCCGAACGCTACGCATACTCTCACTGTTACCAACTCCCCCCATTCCCCAAGTGCTGGATGTTATATTATCCGTAATTAACCCTCGTCAAGATCGTCACGCAAGAAATCCTCGGGCACGACATCCGTGATTTTGCCAGCCGCGATAGAGGCGCGACGTGGGTGACGACGGCGAGTGCGGCGACATCATTCATGCCACTGGCTCGATGCATGCCGGCGCCGCGGCGTCACAACACGGCTAGGCCGATACGCACAATTCCATGCGCTCGAAAGTCACGCCATATCGCTATCGGCATATGTCGTTCGGGCCGTTGCGCGAGCGCGGCACGCTCTTGAGGTGACTTGATCGGTGGCGGCGAAGTCGCATGGAGGCGCGCGCAAATCTTGATGCGATCCGCTGGGCGCATCCGGCGCGACGTGCCGCTCGCAAGCGCGCGATGGCGGAACCTAACGCGCGGCGCGCACGGTGCATGCGTGGCAGCGGCCGCGCAGCTCCAGCGTCATGCGCTCAACCGCGAACTTCGCCTTGCGCGCCCACCCGGCAAGCCGCTCGACCGCTGCCGGCTCGGCGAACTCGGTTGCTGTTCCGCAGTCGTTGCAGATCGCGAACACCGCGGCGCCCTCGTGACTCGGATGGCGGCAGGCGACGAACGCATTGAGCGATTCCAGACGGTGCGCCTTGCCATCGGCGATGAGGCGATCGAGCGCGCGATAGACGGTCTGCGGCGCGAGGCTGGCCTGGTCGCGCAGCTCGTCGATCAGCTCGTAGGCGCTGACTGGGCGGCCGACGCCGCGCAGCGCGTCCGCAATCATCTTGTCCTGCTCGGGGGCAGGCCGTCGCTTGGTGATCTTGCGAGTCATCGATGCGTCCCGAGTTGAGGAACCCCACGGCTCCATCCGGATATTACAACATCACGAAAATCAAACCAGCAGCGGGCATTGGGAAATTGCCGCGCGACCATAGGGATACGCCGGGCTCACAACGCCGGCTCCAGTAACAGTACTGTCCGGTTTTCCCCGTGCAGGCAAGCTGCCCCCTTTAACCATGTGCTCTCAACGCGGGCGCGTGCGTCGCGGTGATCGCCAGCGGCGTGAGGAGGTGCACATGGCGCTGCGCCGGTGCGCGATGGCGATGCAGGCATACCGCGCGTCCATGGAGCGGCGATTCAATCTCAACGGCACATCCGCTGCGCGCTGCGAGGATGTGCTCACGGGGATCGCGAACGCACCGTGCAACGGGTTTCGCTCCCTGTCGCTCAATCGACTCGCGCCTCCAATGCGTGTCCCGCGGGTTTCGTGTGCGTTCGCGGCGGCGCGTGCCAATCGACTCGAGGCCGAGGGGCCGAGCGACAGGGAGGCGCGGGACAGGAGCGCCGAGGGCCGGCGCCATGCTCGGGGTGGCCAGCGGGGGAGCCGGCTTCCATCCGAAACTGCGGCGCCGGAGCCGGGGACACGCCATCGTCGCCGAATTCGACGAGCGTCTCCTGACGCGCCCCGATGACAGCCCATCGACAAGGCGCGGTTTTTATTGGTAAATTCTCATTCAGGCTCACTCACCTCTGGGCCGGCACCGGCCCCGGCGCGCAGGCCTTCGAAGGCCTCGATGGATCGCCCGCGGGCTGTCCGCTTCTGGACCGCCGAGACTTGGCCGCGCATTGCCAAGCCCGCGCGCGGCAGCTATAAACCGCGCCATCTCAAGCATTAAGGCGTGAGACGGCGCCCGGCACCCTTGGAGGCCGCGCCGCATGACGGGCCGCAAGGCCCTATTCTTTTTGGAGACACGTCCATGGCTCAGCAACC
>Ga0180221_1002292_pt1 | contig 11333 bp, 11 predicted proteins | sample eDN5th37CKraftMG_FD_151339 | JGI IMG/M metagenome (GOLD analysis project Ga0180221, IMG submission 151339) | Enriched Miracle-Growth compost microbial communities from Emeryville, California, USA - eDNA 5th pass 37_C Kraft MG (version 2) (version 2) ...
GTCGCCTTTCTCACCGAAGGACAGGGCTGGCCCGCCACGCCAGTCGAGGGAGTCGCCGTTTTCACCGCGCGCTTCGACCTGTCGCCGGGCCTCAGCGATGCGCTCGCCCGCTTCGGCCTCAAACGGATCGAGTTTCTCTGACGCAGGCCAGCCTCAGCCTTTCGGCGGGTCGCCCGGCAAGGGGCGCCGCTTATTGCGAGCCGTTCGCGCTGGATTCCGGGCGGCTCAGCGCATAGATACGCGCCCGAAGAGTCCCGTGGAGTGAATCTCTTGGATTATCAGCGCGTATTCGCCCAGGCGATTGACCGCCTTCATGCCGAGGGGCGCTACCGGGTCTTCATCGAAATTCTCCGCAACAAGGGCGCCTTTCCCAACGCGCGCTGCTTCGCGGGGCATAACGGGCCAAAGCCGATCACCGTCTGGTGCTCGAACGACTATCTGTCGATGGGCCAGCATCCCGATGTCATCGCGGCGATGGAGGAAGCGCTCCACGATGTCGGCGCCGGCTCGGGCGGCACGCGCAACATCGGCGGCAACACCCATTATCATAACGATCTCGAAGCGGAGCTGGCCGACCTGCACGGCAAGGAAGGCGCGTTGCTCTTCACCTCGGGCTATGTCTCGAACGAAGCGACGCTCTCGACGATCGCCAAGGTGCTGCCGGGCTGCATCATCTTCTCGGACGAGCTGAACCACGCCTCGATGATCGCGGGCATCCGCAATTCGGGCTGCGAGAAGCGCGTTTTCCGGCACAATGATCTCGCCCATCTCGAAGAGCTGCTTGCCGCGGCCGATCCGCAGGCGCCGAAGCTGATCGCCTTCGAAAGCGTTTATTCGATGGACGGCGACGTCTCGCCCATCCACGCGATCTGCGATCTTGCCGACAAATATAACGCGCTGACCTATCTGGACGAGGTGCACGCCGTCGGCATGTACGGCCCGCGCGGCGGCGGCATTTCGGATCGCGACGGCGCGGCGCACCGCCTCACCATCATCGAAGGCACGCTGGCCAAGGCGATCGGCGTCATGGGCGGCTATATCGCGGCGGACAAGACGATCATCGACGTGATCCGCAGCTACGCGCCCGGCTTCATCTTCACCACCTCGCTCTCGCCGGTGCTCGTCGCCGGCGCGCTGGCGAGCATCCGTCATCTGAAGGCGTCAAGTGTCGAGCGTGATGCGCAGCAGGAAGCGGCGGCGAAGCTCAAGGCGATGTTCCGCGAGGCGGGCCTGCCGGTGATGCCGTCGACCACGCATATCGTGCCGCTGATGGTCGGCGATCCGGTGAACGCCAAGCGGATCAGCGACATATTGCTCGCCGAATATGGCGTCTATGTGCAGCCGATCAATTATCCCACCGTCCCGCGCGGGACGGAACGGCTGCGCTTCACCCCCGGTCCGACGCATGACGAGGCGATGATGCGCGAGCTGACCGACGCGCTCGTCGAGATCTGGGACCGGATGGAGCTGCGGCTCGCCGCCTGAGCTTTTTCGGTTGCTGTTGCACCGGGACAACTCAAAAATGCGCCGCGCCACATTGGGCGGTGGCGTTTCGGCGGCATAGCCACTAGATAGCCGCCATCGATTCCCCGGACCGAATTCGTAAGGACCCGTCTGTTGGCCGAGACGATCGCCATCGCATCCGATCACGCCGCTTTCGAACTGAAGGCGATCCTCGCCGAATGGCTGCGCGAACAGGGCCATGTCGTGCGCGATCTCGGCCCCGCGACCGCCGACTCGGTCGATTATCCCGATTATGGCTACAAGCTGGCGGCGAGCATCGCCGCGGGCCAGGCGACGAAGGGCGTCGCGCTGTGCGGATCGGGCATCGGCATCTCGATCGCGGTGAACCGCAATCCCGCCTGTCGCTGCGCGCGCGTTGACGACGGACTTTCGGCCCGCCTCGCCCGGCAGCATAACGACGCCAATGTCGTCGCCTTCGGCGCGCGGCTCGTCGGTGCCGATACCGCCAAGGACATTCTCACCGAATTTCTCGGCACCGCCTTCGACGGCGGCCGCCACGCGCGGCGTGTCGAGAAGCTCGGCCATCCCGATCTCACCGCTCTCTCCTCCGAAAGGCAGCCCGCATGAGCACGAACCCCGTCCGCCTGGCCCCCACGCCGTCGGATGCGTCGGCCGGCGGCTTCTTCACCCGCAGCCTGGCGGAGTCCGATCCCGCGATCGCGGCCAGCATCGCCGACGAACTCGGCCGCCAGCGCGACAAGATCGAACTGATCGCCTCGGAGAATATTGTCTCGCGCGCGGTGCTGGAGGCGCAGGGTTCGATCCTCACCAACAAATATGCCGAGGGCTATCCGGGCAAGCGCTATTATGGCGGCTGCGAATATGTCGACGTGATCGAGACGCTGGCGATCGAGCGGGCCAAGGAGCTGTTCGGCGCGCGCTTCGCCAATGTGCAGGCCAATTCGGGCAGCCAGATGAACCAGGCGGTGTTCCTGGGCCTGCTGGAACCGGGCGACAGCTTCATGGGCCTCGATCTCGCCGCCGGCGGCCATCTGACGCACGGGTCGCCGGTCAACATGTCGGGCAAATGGTTCAAGCCGATCCCCTATGGCGTGCGCCAGCAGGACCAGATGCTGGACATGGACGCGATCGCCGAGATGGCGCGCCAGCATCGGCCTAAGCTGATCATCGCCGGCGCCACCGCTTATTCGCGCGTCTGGGATTTCGCACGCTTCCGCGAGATCGCGGACGAGGTGGGTGCGTGGCTGATGGTCGACATGGCGCATTTCGCCGGCCTGGTCGCGGGCGGCATGCACCCCAACCCGCTGCCCCACGCGCATGTCGTCACCTCGACGACGCATAAGTCGCTGCGCGGCCCGCGCGGCGGCCTGATCCTCACCAATGACGAGACGATCGCGAAGAAGATGAACAGCGCGATCTTCCCGGGTTTGCAGGGCGGACCGCTGATGCATGTCATCGCCGCCAAGGCGGTGGCGCTGGGCGAGGCGCTGCGCCCCGAATTTCGCGATTACGCACGCAGGATCGTCGAGAATGCGCAGACATTGGCGGCGACCTTGCAGGGACGCGGGCTCGACATCGTCTCGGGCGGCACCGACAACCATCTGATGCTGGTGGACCTCAGGCCCAAGCAGACGACGGGCAAGGCGGCGGAAAAGGCACTCGATCGGGCCTTCATCACCTGCAACAAGAATGCGATCCCGTACGATCCGGCCAAGCCGGCCATCACCTCGGGCATCCGCCTCGGCACGCCGGCGGGCACGACGCGCGGCTTCGGTACCGAAGAGTTCCGCGAGATCGGCAATTTGATCGCCGACGTGCTCGACGGGCTGCGCGAGAAGGGCGACGAGGGCGATCCCGCCGTCGAGGCCGGGGTGCAGGCCCGTGTTTCCGCCCTGTGCGCACGCTTCCCCATTTATCCGGAGGGCTGATTGCGCTGTCCCTTCTGCGGCTATGAAGACAGCCAGGTAAAGGACAGCCGCCCGACCGAGGACGGCACCTCGATCCGCCGTCGGCGGCAATGCGAAGGCTGCGGCGCGCGCTTCACGACGTTCGAGCGCGTGCAATTGCGCGAACTGACGGTCGTCAAGAAGGACGGCGATCGCCAGCCCTTCGATCGATCGAAGCTCGAACGATCGGTCGCCATCGCCTGCCGCAAGCGGCCGATCGCCCCCGACCGGCTGGACCGGCTCGTCTCGGGCATCCAGCGCCAGATCGAGACGTCGGGCGAAAGCGAAGTGAGCGCGACGCATGTCGGCGAGTTGGTGATGGACGGGCTGAAGGCGCTCGACAGCGTCGCCTATATCCGCTTCGCCAGCGTCTATAAGGATTTCACTGAGGCCAAGGATTTCGAGGATTTCGCCGGCGCGGTCACCGAAGCCGGGACGCGCGAATAATGGCCGCCGAGACACCGCAGCCCGCGATCGTCCTCGTCCAGCCGCAACTGGGCGAGAATATCGGCACGGCGGCGCGCGCGATGCTTAATTTCGGGCTGACCGACCTGCGCCTCGTCGCCCCGCGCGACGGCTGGCCCAATCCGGCAGCCGGCCCGGCGGCGTCGGGCGCGGACGTCGTTCTCGAACGCGCGCGCGTCTATGCGACGGTGCCCGAAGCGGTCGCCGATTGCACGCACGTCTATGCGACGACGGTGCGCAAGCGCGGTGTGGTCAAGCCAGTGCTGACGCCCGAGGCGGCCGCGCGCCAGATTCATGGCGATCCCGGCCGCGCGGCGATCCTGTTTGGGCCGGAACGATCGGGGCTGGAGACGAACGACGTTGCGCTCGCCCGCACAATCGTCACCGTGCCGATCAATCCCGAGTTCGGCAGCCTCAATCTGGCGCAGGCGGTGATCCTCGTCACCTATGAATGGTCGAAGGGCCAGGCGCTCGCCTCGCCTCCCGACGTCGATCTCGATCCGCCCGCATCCCAAGCCGATCTTGATGGTCTCGTCGGCCATCTCGACGCGATGCTCGACGAAGCGGGCTATTTCTTTCCCGAGGATCGCGCGCCCGCGACGCGGCGCACACTGCGTTCGCTCCTCTCCAAGCCCGGCTGGAATGCGCAGGAGGTGCGAACGCTGCGCGGCGTGCTGAGCACGCTGGAAGGCCGGCGGCAAAGGCGGTCCCGAAGCGGCGGCTAAATTTTGTTCTTGATATGTTCTATTCGGAATTTATCGTCCGGATGTGCCGAATCATCCTCGCCCCGGCCGCGGCGCGACGCTCAACGCGCTTAGCGCACGCTTCAATCTCGCCACGCGCGAAGAGGATGGCGACTGGCTCGACGATCGCGCCACGATCGATGGCGACGCCCCTCCGGCGCGGACCAGCGTCACGGTCGAGCATCCGCGCACGATCATCACGCGCAACGCCTCCCCCGATATCGGCTTCGACCGTTCGATCAATCCCTATCGCGGCTGCGAGCATGGCTGCATCTACTGCTTCGCGCGGCCGACCCATGCCTATCACGACCTGTCGCCGGGGCTGGATTTCGAAACGCGGCTGTTTGCCAAGCCCGACGCGGCGCGGCTGCTGCGCGCCGAACTCGCCAAACCCGGCTATCGCTGCGCGCCGATGGCGCTCGGCACCAACACCGATCCTTATCAGCCGATCGAGGAGCGGTGGCGCATCACGCGCGCGATAGTCGAGGTACTGGCCGAATGCGATCATCCGCTGACGATCACCACCAAATCGAACCGGGTGACGCGCGATATCGACCTGCTGGCGCCGATGGCCGCGCGCGGGCTGGCGGCCGTGGCGGTGTCGATCACCTCGCTGACCCCCGCCATCGCGCGCACGCTGGAGCCGCGCGCGCCGCATCCGGCGAAGCGGCTGGCAGCAGTGCGGACGCTCGCCGAGGCAGGGGTGCCCGTCTTCGTCTCCATCGCGCCGGTGGTCCCCGCGATCACCGACGGGGAGATGGAGCATATAGTCGAAGCAGCGGCGGACGCGGGCGCGTTGGGCGCTTTCTTCCTGCCGGTGCGTCTGCCGCATGAGGTGGCGCCGCTGTTTCGCGCCTGGCTCGACGCGCATTATCCCGATCGCGCGGGCAAGGTGATGGCGATCATCCAGTCGCTGCGCGGCGGGCGCGACAATGATCCGAATTTCCACACGCGGATGCGCGGGCAAGGGCCGTGGGCCGATTTGCTGCGCACCCGCTTCGCCATCGCCTGCCGCAAGCATGGCCTGAACAACAGCCGCATCCGCCCCCGCACCGACCTGTTCCGCCCGCCCGAAGGCGCGCAGTTACGGCTGCTGTGACGTAAGAGCCTCATCGCGCAGACCGCGCCAGATGCGGAGCGCCTGCACGGTTTCGGGCACATCGTGGACGCGCACGATCTGGACGCCGCGCCCGACGGCGGCGAGCGCCAGCGCCAGCGAACCGCCGAGCCGCGCGTCGGGCGGGGCCTCGTGCGACAATGCGCCGATCATCCGCTTCCTGCTCGCCCCCAGCACGAGCGGGCAGCCGAGGCCATGGAACAGGGCGAGCCCGTTGAGGAGCGCGAGGTTATGGCGCAGCGTCTTGCCGAAGCCGACACCGGGATCGAGGAGGATGCGGCCGCGCGATATGCCCGCCGCCTCGCACGCCGCGATCCGCGCCTCCAGCCAGTCATACACCTCGATCAGCACATCGCCATAATGCGGCGCGACCTGCATCGTCGCGGGCTCGCCCTGATGGTGCATCAACACTATAGGGCAGGTGGCGGCGGCGGCCACCTCGATCGATCGCGGATCGTAGAGCAAGGCCGACACGTCGTTGACGACGCCTGCGCCGGCGGCGAGCGCGGCCTCCATCACCGCTGCCTTGCGCGTATCGATCGAGACGGCGGTGCCGCCGCGCACGAGTCGTTCGATCACGGGGACGGTGCGCGCGATCTCGTCACCTTCCCAGACGATTGCCGCGCGGGGACGAGTCGATTCGCCGCCGACGTCGATGATCGCCGCGCCGGCAGCCGCCATCGCGACGCCGGCTGCCGCCGCGCCGGCCGGATCGTCGACATGGCGGCCACCGTCCGAAAAGCTGTCGGGCGTCATGTTGAGGATCGCCATCACCTGCGGCTGATCGAGCCGGATCGTCCGTTCGCCCAGTTGCAGCGGCGGGCGCGGTGCGATGATGCGAGCGATCGCGGCCTCAGCCGCCGCGCGCTGTTCGGGCGAAACGCCGTCGAGGAACGCGACGATGCGATCGACCGGCACCAGCCGCTCCAGCACCCGCCCTCCGCCGGCAACCGCGATCACCTCGAACGCCGAGAACCACAAAAGCCCGCCGGCGAGACGTAACACCTGCCCATCGCCCCCGAATGGCGCCGCCACGAATCCCGTGGGACAAAGATACAAGCGTGCGTCGGACGGAATGTCAGCCATTTTGTCGCGACTGCCCGCCGCGCCTGTGAATGTCAAACCGGCCTCAGCACGGCCTCTCCGGTGCGCGGGTTCGTCAGCGTGACATTCTCGAGCGCCTGGATGCGCCACGCGCCGTCCCGCCGGGCAAGCACTGCGAGAATCAGCGTGTCCACCTCATGCGGCCCCGCCGGATGCGCCGCGCCGGCGGCAAGACGGCTCCAGAAATGGAGGATCGCCACGTCCTGGCCGATCGGCACCGCATCGATCAACTCGTTCCGCAGCGTGGAATCGCGATAGATCGTCTCGTGAACGCCGCGATGCAGCGCGACGATCTCGTCCGTGCCGCGCACATAATGGCCGAAGCGGTTCACGAAGGTCGCATCGTCGTGGAACAGCGACCCGAACGCCGCCATGTCATGCGCGTTCCAGGCGGAGGCAAAGGCCCCCGGCATATCCTCAGCTCTGTCGATCGGCAGCATTGTGCGTCCCCTCAGTCGAGCACTTCGGAAAAGCTGATCTCGCTGCGGAACAGGGCGCGGACGACGAGTTGTTGGCGCGTGGCGACAACGTAGCGCCGCTTCGCTGCCTCGACATATTCGTTCACCGTGCGCGGGCGCAGCCCCAATATTTCGGCAATCACCCCGTCGCTCTTGCCGCGCGCGACCTGGACGAGGCAGTCGCGCTGGCGTTGTGAGAGTGGCGCGGGATCGGGCACCGGGCCCTGCGCGCCCTCGCCGACGGCGGCAAGCCGACGCGCGGCCTCAAAGCCGAAATCACCCACCGCCTGCGCGGCGGCGAAACAGTCGCGCGGCAGGCGCGCCGGATCGCGCACCGCGAAATGGCACGATCCCAATATCTCGCCTGGCACATTGTTCGGCACCGTGAAGCCCATCGCGATGCCGAGCTTCGCGCATTCGGCCATATAGTCGTCATCGCCCTCGCGCGGGGGGACGAGCAGGTGAAGCTGATCCCATGAGAAGCCGATGCTCGCGCGTTCGCTGGCGCGCAGCACCGGATCACGCATCAGCCCGCGCTCGCGCAGCATGCCGACGATCTCGACGGGATAATTTGTCACCTTGATACTGGGGACGACGCGGCCGAAATCGACATGATTGACAATCGCGAACCAATCGAAGCCGAGCCACAGCGCGATGTCCCGCACCGCGTCGTGCAATTCCTCCATCGAAGTAACCGACTGGGTGCTGGCAGCGAAATCCTGCACGGCACGGTAAATTGCGCGATTGCGGTCAGCTTCCATCACCTGCACCGCCCTTCACCCCCATCCCAAGCCCAGACTTCGGACGGAGTGATTTTTGGGCGTAATGCAGTATTGAATCAAGGGGATTTCGGCCATCGATAATAATCGCGGCGTATGGACCGATGTTGCTTTGCAACAACATAGAGGCATTTCTTCAGATTAGCCGATGGCATCCCACGCCGATGCGATCTCCCCGATCAGCTTGCGCGCCTCATCCGCGCGGGCGGCGTCATTCTCGCGCACGCCGGCCAACAGCAGGCGGCGCACCTCGGCATAGACGGAGGCGAGCATTGTCGCAATCTCGCCTCCCTTTTCGAAATCGAGGCTGGAATCGAGTGCCTGGAGCAGGACGAGACTACGCGACTGCGTCTCGCTTCGCCGCGCGAGATCGCGCGCACGTGTGGCGGCGGCGGTGGCGGCGATCGCGCTCAATAATTCCTCGAACAGGATGCCGACGAGACGATGGGGCGACGCCCCCTCGATCCGCGTCGTGACATCGACGTTGCGATATTGGGCGCCCGCCTTCCCATAGCGCGCCGCCGACCTGACCATGTTCATCTTTCCTGCCCCACGTCCTACTCGCCCGCGATCAATCGTTGCTGTTGGTCCATACCTTGATCTGCTGCTCCAGATAGCTCTGCGTCGCCTTGAACGCCGCCACCTTCGCGTCCATCGCGGTGAACTGGGTGACGAGACGATCATGATAAGCGGTCATGCTGGCTTCCAGCTTCTCTCGATCTTCGGCGATCCGCTTGGTCTCGGCGGCGGCGGCGGTCTGCGAACTGGTAAGCGAGCCGGTGGAAGCGCGCAGCGCGTCGCGTATCGCGTGAAGCGCGCCGCCGAGCCCGGGATCGACGGTAATCGTCGCGCTGGCGACATCGCCCAGCGGCTCGATCACCAGCCCCGCGACACCTGAATTGGCGGCCGCAATCAGCCTGGTGCCCGACGCGATCGCCGGAACGCCGTTTATCATGCCCGAAGGCGGCGGACCGGCGACGATATTCTCCAGCGTGTAGGTGCCGGGCTTCGCCTTGCCCATGGCGCTGGTGATGATGATAAGCGGGCTGCTGCTCGATTGCGTCGGGTTGAACAGCGCCTCCACGCCCGCCGGATCGGACGCCAGCATCTGATCGAGCCGCGCGGTGTCGAGCGAGAGCGAGCCATCCCGCCCGGTCTTCACCCCGATCTCGGCGAGCGTCCTGGGGCCGCTGCCCGTGCTCGACAGCACCGCTAGGGTGATCTTCGCCAGCCGCGCCTGCATGTCGCGTATGCCCGGATCGCCGCGCAGCGCACCGCCGCCCGTGCCGTCGGCATTCTTCGGCGCGGTGGCCGCATCGAGCGTCGTCTTGAGCTGGTTATAGGCATCGACCACGTCGTTCACGGCCTGGCGGATCGCATCCGCCGGCGAGCTGGTGCCGAGCGAGACGACCGCGCCCGGCGCTGCTTTCCTAAGGTCCATCTGCACGCCCGGCAGCAGATCGGAAAAGCTGTTCGACGATCGGCTGACGTCCACTCCGTCGACGCGCAATTTCGCATCCTGCGCCGCCTGGGCGACCGTCATGCCCCCGCTACCCCCCGCATAGGTGAAGCGTGCAAGATCGGCGTCGGCGTCCGCGCCGGCCGTCAGCGTGAAGGCCTTTGCCTCACCCGTCACGCCCTTCAGCATCAGTCGCGCGCCCTGCGTATCCTGAACGACGGTGGCGGTGATGCCCATGGCGGAGGCGTTGATCGCCTTTGCGAGCCCCGTCAGGCTGTTATTCGTCTGGTCGATGGTGATGGTGGCGGAAACGCTGCCGAGCGTCAGCGTCAGCGAACCCAGCCCCACCGGTGCGCCGGCGCTGGCGAGATTGCCCGACACCAACGTCTGCGCCTGCGCGAGCTGGAGCACCTCGATCGTCGAGGAAAGGCCCGAAATGCGCGATCCGGCCAACGCCTTCGCGTCGAGGATGCTCGTGTCCGAACTGGTCGGCTGCGTGTAGAGTGAGCCGCCGGAGAGCAGGGTGGACAGCGCGCTCGCGAAGCTGTCGATCGCGTTTGCCGCATCGGCCAGCCCCGAGACTTTGGCCGCATTCTGCGTCTCGCGCGCTTCGAGCTGCGCTTCCTTCGGCGCCTGCACGGCATTGACGAGATTGGTGACCAGCGACGCCGTATCGATACCCGATCCCACGCCAAGCGTCGCGGCGATGGAGGACGCGGCGGATGTCGTTCCTGTTCCCGAAACTGCTGTCGTGGCCATGATCTTCTACCTCGCTCGGAAAACATGAACGGCGGACTCCGCCGAAGATTTAGCCATTTCGACGAAAGCCGGCGCCATGCACTCGGCTCGCCTCATTATGGATCGATGCGCATCCATGGCTTCAGGCTTTCGCCGGAATGACAGAAAGGCAGAGATTCTCACCCCGGACCAGTTCTGCGGCCATCGACGTCGAACCGGGCGGCGGGCGGCACCTCGACCTCGGGCGGGGTCGTGTCGGCAAGCGCGCTGTCGAGATTGAAGACAAAGGCGATCACCGTGGCGACGGCGAGATAGAGATCCTCGCGAATCATCTGCCCGGTGCGCGCGGTGAAATAGATGGCACGGGTGAGTTGCGGATAGCTCAGCATCGGCACCGCCGTCTCGACCGCCATCTCGCGCAGCGCCGCGGCGATGGCGCTCCGCCCGCGTGCGACAACCACGGGCGCGGGATCGACACCCGGACGATAGCGAAGCGCCACGGCGAAATGGGTGGGGTTGGTAAGCACCACCGTCGCCTCCGCCAGCGCCTGCCGCGCCGACCCGCGCAACACCTCATGCTGGCGCTGGCGCAGCGCCGCCTTCAGTTCGGGCGAGCCTTCGGTCTGCTTGTGCTCGTCCTTCACCTCCTGCTTGGTCATGCGCAGACGGCCCCCGCGCTGGACCACCTGCGCCGGCACGTCGATCGCCGCGATCCCCGCCAGCGCCAACGCCATGACGAGCACCGCCAGCACGAACAGGCCGCCGACATCGCCGAGCGCCGCGGGCAGCGGCTCCGCGCCTAGCCCGAGGATGCGATGGGCATAGCGGGAGAGTAGCCAGTAGCCGACGCCGCCCAGCAGGACGATCTTGGCAAGCGACTTGACGAGTTCGATCAGCCCCTGCGGACCGAATATGCGGCGTATGCCCGAGAGCGGATTGATCTTCTCCGCCTTGAAGCCGATCGCGCCCCAACGGAAGCCGAGCGAACCGAGCAGCGCCGGCGTGCCCACCGCCGCCACCATCGTCAACGCGAAGAGGG
>Ga0180221_1002293_pt1 | contig 11333 bp, 8 predicted proteins | sample eDN5th37CKraftMG_FD_151339 | JGI IMG/M metagenome (GOLD analysis project Ga0180221, IMG submission 151339) | Enriched Miracle-Growth compost microbial communities from Emeryville, California, USA - eDNA 5th pass 37_C Kraft MG (version 2) (version 2) ...
GAGAAGCCAGTGGTTAGGGGCCCCCGTCTTCGCGGAGACGACAGAGATCATATGGACCTACAGCTAAGCATCGCCCCGGATGTCGCCAGCGAGATCGGCCGCTGGCTCGATTATCTCGGCGCGGAACGGCGGATGTCGCCGAAGACGCTGGAGGCCTACCGGCGCGACGTCGGCCAATTCCTTTCTTTCATGGCCGAGCATCTGGGCGGCCGGCCGACGCTGAAGCAGCTCGAAAAGCTCACGCCCGCCGATGTGCGCGCCTTCATGGCGGCGCGGCGCGGCGACGGCGCCGGCAACCGCACGCTGATGCGCTCGCTGGCCGGCACGCGCTCCTTCGCGCGGTTCCTCGAGCGCAACGGCAAAGGCAAGGTCGGCGCCCTCGCCGCGGTGCGCACGCCGAAGCTGCCGAAGACCTTGCCGAAGCCGCTTGCCGCCTCGGCCGCCAAACAGATGACCGACATCGACGTGCGCGCGGGCGAGGAGCGCGAGACCTGGGTGCTGGCGCGCGACGCCGCCGTGCTCGCTTTGCTCTACGGTTCGGGTCTGCGCATCTCCGAAGCGCTCGGCCTCAAGCGCAAGGATGCGAGCGGCCGCGACGCGCTCACCGTGCTGGGCAAAGGCAACAAGACGCGCATGGTGCCGGTGCTGCCGCAGGTGACGAAGGCGATCGCCGATTACGTCGCGCTCTGCCCTTACGATCTGCCGCCGGACGGCCCGCTGTTCGTCGGCGCGCGCGGCGGGCCGCTCTCCCCGCGCATCGTACAATTGGCGATGGCGCGCCTGCGCGGCGCGCTCGGCCTGCCCGACACGGCGACGCCGCATGCGCTGAGGCATTCGTTTGCGACCCATCTTCTGGCGCGCGGCGGCGACCTGCGCGCGATCCAGGAGCTGCTCGGCCACGCGTCGCTGTCGACGACGCAGATCTACACCGCGGTCGACGCCGAACATTTACTCGATGTTTATGCGAGCGCTCATCCGCGCGCATGATAGGCGCCGCATAACGCGCTGCGCGCCGCAAGCCTCTTGTATATGACCGTGCTTTGCTATCATCGTCCTCGCCTTCAGAGGGGGGGGTGAGGATGGCTGGGCCGCACGAAAATCTCGAACACGCCGAACATGCCGAACATGCATCGCACGGCGGCAACAAGAAGATCGCACTGCTGATTTCGGTGTTGGCGCTGTTCCTCGCCTTCTCCGAAACACTGGGCAAGAGCGAGCAGACGGCCGGCATCGCCGAGAACATCAAGGCGTCCGACGCCTGGAATTTCTTCCAGGCCAAGACCATCCGGCAGACCGCGCTGCGCACGGCGGCCGACGGCCTGGCGGTGCAGGTGCCCGCAGTGTCGAGCGAAGAAGCCAAGGCCGCGATGACCAAGCAGATCGAAGCCTGGCGCGCGACCGTCGCGCGCTATGAATCCGATCCGAAGGAAAAGGACGGCCGCAAGGAATTGCGCGAGCTCGCCGAACGGCACGAGCACACCCGCGACCTGCATCTGTCGCGCTATCATCTGTATGAGTTCGCCTCGGCGGCGTTTCAGATCGGCATCGTGCTCGCCTCGGCCGAAGTCATCACCAGCATGGCCGTACTCGGCTGGCTGTCAGGCCTCGTCGGCATGTTCGGCCTTGCCTTCATGGGCCTTGGCCTGTGGGCGCCGCACGCGCTCAGCTTTCTCGGCGGGCATTAGTTCTTCGTCATTCCGGGACGCGTGTGAAAACGCGCGGACCCGGAATCGAGCCAGTTTGTCTGAGCGTGTTATTGGATTCCGGGTTCGCTCGCGCCCCGGAACGACGGATAGAAACTACACCGCGCTGCCGCGATAAGCGCGGCGGCGCAGGCGCAGGAAGCGGCGGAAAAAGCGTCCGGTGCGCTGCGGCCGGAACTGCGACACCAGCTTGCGAATGCGCTGGCGGATCGGCTCGATCTGCGCATGCGCCCAAGCGCGCGCCCACGTGAACCAATCATAGAGCCGCGCGAACCACGGAATCTGCAGAACCTGCGCGCGCGTCGCGTCGAACACGAAGGCGGTCACGCCGATCCCCAGGAGCTTCGCCAGCAGCAGCACGAAGCCGGCGGCGATCCATTGCTCGGTGGCAAGCAGATAGACCTCGAGGAACTTCAGCGGCAGCAAGACGATGACGGGAACGACGAATACCGCCAACGCGGCGTAAGGCGGTAAATGCTCGATCGCCCGCCGCAGCGCCGCTTTCAGCCGCTCCCAGGGCAGCAGGCGGACGAACCAGGCGACCACCGGCTCGAGATGGTCCCACAGCCACGCTTCCAGAAGGAAGAACAGCGCGAGAAGCGTCCAGAGCGGGCGAAGCCAGCGGCGGTGCATGGGCTGCAATATAAGCGCGCCCGGCGCGGAAGTAAGGCGGCTTTCTTCTTACCCTCCCCCTTGTGGGGAGGGTCGACTGCTCGCGCTTTAGCGAGAGCAGTCGGGGTGGGGGTCGAGCTTAGTCGCGCCGACCGCCACCCCGCTCACGTCGTTCGCGACCCTCCCCACAAGGAGGAGGGTCGGCAAGTCACATATGGATCGCGCGTTTGTCGACGGCGAGCGCGGCTTCCTTCACCGCCTCGGGCAGCGTCGGATGCGCGTGGCAGGTGCGCGCGATGTCCTCGGCCGAGGCGCCGAATTCCATCGCGACGCAGGCTTCGGCGATCATGTTGCCGGCATCCGCGCCGATGATATGCACGCCGAGCACGCGATCGGTCTTGGCATCCGCCAGGATCTTCACGAAGCCGTCGGTCTGCTGGTTCGCCTTGGCGCGGCCGTTCGCCGTGAAGGGGAACTTGCCGACGTTGTAAGCGATGCCGGCGGCCTTGAGGTCTTCCTCGGACTTACCGACAGCCGCGACTTCCGGCATCGTGTAAACGACGCCCGGGATCACATCGTAGTTCACGTGACCCGCCTGGCCGGCGAGAATCTCGGCGACCGCAACGCCTTCGTCCTCGGCCTTATGCGCCAGCATCGGACCGGCGATCACGTCGCCGATGGCATAGATGCCCGGCACGTTCGTCGCATAGTGATGGTCGACCGAAACGCGGCCGCGCTCGTCGAGCGAAACGCCGACTTCCTTGAGGCCGAGGCCTTCGGTGTACGGCACGCGGCCGGTCGAAACGAGCACGATGTCGGCTTCGATCGTCTCCGCCGCGCCGCCCTTGGCCGGCTCGACCGTCGCCTTGAGCTTCTTGCCCGAGGCGTCGACGCCCGTGACCTTCGACGACAGCTTGAAGGTCATGCCCTGCTTCTCGAACAGGCGCTGGGCCTGGCGGCGCACTTCGCCGTCCATGCCCGGCAGCACGCCGTCGAGGAATTCGACCACCGTGACCTTGGCGCCGATGCGGCGCCACACCGAGCCGAGCTCGAGGCCGATGACGCCGGCGCCGATCACCAGAAGATGCTCCGGCACCTTCTCGAGCGACAGCGCGCCGGTCGACGACACGATGCGCTTCTCGTCGATTTCGATGCCGCGCAGCTTGGCGACGTCCGAACCCGTGGCGATGACGATGTTCTTGGTTTCGACGGTCTGCGTCTTGCCGTCCTTGCCCTTCACTTCGACCTTGCCGGGCGCGACGATGCGGCCAGTGCCGATGAAGCTATCGATCTTGTTCTTCTTGAACAGGAAGTCGACGCCCTTCACGTTGCCGTCGATGGCGTCCTGCTTGAACTTGAGCATGGTCGGCAGGTCGAGCTTCGGCGTGGAGACGCCGATACCCATCTTGGCGAAGGAGTGCCCGGCTTCCTCGAACAGTTCGGACGCGTGCAGCAGCGCCTTCGAGGGAATGCAGCCGATGTTGAGGCAGGTACCGCCGAAGGAGGTCTTCTCGACGACCGCGGTCTTCAGCCCGAGCTGCGCCGCGCGGATGGCACAGACATAACCGCCGGGGCCGGTACCGATGACAATGAGATCGTAGGACATAGATAAAAAGCTCCGCTTTCTTATCCCTCCCCTGCAAGGGGAGGGCGGCGAGCCGCGATAGCGGCGAGCGGGTGGGGTTTAAGTGGTTGCCGAAACGCAGACCCCACCCCGGCGCGCTGACGCGCGCCGACCCTCCCCTTGCAGGGGAGGGATGAAGATCAGAGATCCAGCACGAGCCGCGCCGGATCCTCCAGGCATTCCTTCACGCGCACCAGGAACGTCACCGCTTCGCGGCCGTCGACGATGCGGTGATCGTAGGAGAGCGCCAGATACATCATCGGGCGGATCTCGATCTTGCCGCCGACGACCACCGGACGCTCCTGGATCTTGTGCATGCCGAGGATGCCCGACTGCGGCGCGTTCAGGATCGGCGTCGACATCAGCGAACCGTAGATGCCGCCGTTGGTGATGGTGAAGGTGCCGCCCTGCATTTCGTCGATCTTGAGCTGACCGTCGCGGGCGCGCTTGCCGAAGTCGTTGATCTTCTTCTCGACGCCGGCGAGCGAGAGCTGATCGGCGTCACGCACCACCGGCACGACGAGGCCCTTCTCGGTGCCGACCGCGATGCCGATGTGATAGTAGTTCTTGTAGACGAGGTCGGTGCCGTCGATCTCGGCGTTGACCGCCGGGATGTCGTGCAGCGCCTGGATACAGGCCTTCACGAAGAAACCCATGAAGCCGAGCTTCACGCCGTTCTTCTTCTCGAACAGGTCCTTGTACTGCGCGCGCAGGGCCATCACGGCGCTCATGTCGACCTCGTTGAAGGTCGTGAGCATCGCGGCGGTGTTCTGCGCGTCCTTCAGGCGGCGCGCGATGGTCTGGCGCAGCTTGGTCATGCGCACGCGCTCTTCGCGCGCGGCATCGTCGGCCGGCGACGGCGCGCGCATCTGCACCGGGGCCGCGACCGGCGTCGGCGCGGAGGCCGCGCGTTCGATCGCGGCGAGCATGTCGCCCTTGAGGACCTGACCGCGCACGCCCGAGCCTTCGACCTTCGAGGGATCGACGCCGCTTTCGGCCGCGAGCTTCTTGACCGACGGCGGGGGCGGCATGTCGCCCTTCGGCTCGGCCTTGCGCGGGGCCGGCTCTTCCTCGGCCGCGTTGATCGGCATCGTGGTGGAGGTCTTCACGTCCGGGCGGCCTTGCGCCGAGCCCGCCGCGGTCACGTTCTTGGCCCCCGCGGCGCCTTCCTTGATCGAGCCGAGCAGCGCGCCGACGGCGACGGTCGCGCCGCCCTGCGCCGCGATGTCGGAAAGCACGCCGGCGGCCGGCGCCGGGACTTCCAGGGTCACCTTGTCGGTCTCGAGCTCCACCAACGGTTCGTCCACGGCGACCGCATCGCCGGGCTGCTTGAACCATTTGCCGACGGTCGCTTCGGTGACCGATTCGCCAAGGGTGGGTACGCGGATGTCAGCCATTGTCTCTCTCTTGTCTCATCATCGTCGTTGTCATGGCCGGACCCGCCCCGGCCGTCTCGCTCGGGCGGGCACCGTGCCTCGAATGCAGGGTGGCCGGGGTTCGCCCCGGCCACGACAGTCCAATTTGATTACCCGAGCGCCTCGTCCAGGAACTGCTTGAGCTGGGCGAGGTGCTTCGACATCTGGCCGACAGCGGTCGAGGCCGACGCCGGGCGACCGGCGTAGCGAACGGTGCGGTGCTTGGCGCTGATCTGGTTCAGGATCCACTGCAGATAGACGTCGACGAAGAACCAGGCGCCCATGTTGCGCGGCTCTTCCTGACACCAGACGATCTCGGCCTGCTTGAAGCGCGACAGCTCCGTCATCAGCGCCTTGGTCGGGAACGGATAGAGCTGTTCGACGCGCAGCAGGTAGATGTCGTTCACGCCGCGCTTCTCGCGCTCCTCGTAGAGGTCGTAATAGACCTTGCCCGAGCACAGGACGACGCGACGGATCTTGTCGTCGGACGCGAGCTTGATCTTCTCGCCCGGCTGCATCTGGGCGTCGTCCCACAGCAGACGGTGGAACGAGGTGCCCGTGGTCAGCTCGTCGAGGCGCGACACCGCACGCTTGTGGCGCAGCAGCGACTTCGGCGTCATCAGGATCAGCGGCTTGCGGATCTCGCGCTTCAGCTGGCGACGCAGGATGTGGAAGTAGTTCGCCGGCGTCGTGCAGTTGGCGACCTGCATGTTGTCCTCGGCGCACATCTGCAGATAACGCTCCAGACGCGCGGACGAGTGTTCCGGACCCTGACCCTCATAGCCGTGCGGCAGAAGGCAGACGAGGCCGGACATGCGCAGCCACTTGCGTTCCGCCGAGGAGATGAACTGGTCGAACACGACCTGCGCGCCGTTGGCGAAGTCGCCGAACTGCGCTTCCCACATGGTCAGCGTGTTCGGCTCCGCGGTCGAGTAGCCGTATTCGAAGCCGAGCACGGCCTCTTCGGACAGGCTCGAGTTGATCACCTCGTAGCGCGACTGCTTCTCGTCGAGATGATTGAAGGGCGTGTAGCGCTCTTCGTTCTCCTGATCGAACAGCACGGAATGGCGCTGCGAGAACGTGCCGCGCTCGGAGTCCTGGCCGGACAGACGGACGGGATGGCCTTCCTTCAGCAGCGTGCAGAAGGCGAGCGCTTCCGCCGTCGCCCAGTCGATGTCCTTGCCGGTGTCGATCGCCTTGGAGCGGTTGTCGAGGAAGCGCTGCACCGTGCGGTGCACCTTGAAGCCGTCCGGCACCTTGGTGATCTTGGCGCCGATTTCCTTCAGCACATTCTCGTCGACGCCGGTGTTGCCGCGGCGCGGATCGTCAGCGTCCACCGCCGGCTTCATGCCGGCCCAGCGGCCGTCGAGCCAGTCGGCCTTGTTCGGCTTGTAGCCCTGGCCGGCTTCGTATTCGGCGTCGAGGCGCGAGCGCCAGTCGGCCCGCATCTTGTCGACTTCGCCCTCGGTGACGACGCCTTCGGCGATCAGCTTCTTGGCGTAGATCTCGAGCGTCGACGCATGGCCGCGGATCTTCTTGTACATCAGCGGCTGGGTGAACGACGGCTCATCGCCCTCGTTGTGACCGAAGCGCCGGTAGCACCACATGTCGATGACGACCGGCTGCTGGAACTGCATCCGGTACTCGATCGCCACCTTGGCCGCGAACACCACCGCTTCCGGATCGTCGCCGTTCACGTGCAGGATCAGCGCCTCGATCATCTTGGCGACGTCGGACGGATACGGCGAGGACCGCGAGTAGCGCGGATAGGTCGTGAAGCCGATCTGGTTGTTGACGATGAAGTGGATCGAACCGCCGGTGCGGTAGCCCTTCAGGCCCGACAGACCGAAGCATTCGGCCACCACGCCCTGACCGGCGAAAGCCGCGTCGCCGTGCATCAGCAGCGGCAGCACGGCGGTGCGGTCGTCGGGCGGGCAGTGATGCTGATCCTGCTTGGCGCGCACCTTGCCGAGCGTCACCGGGTCGACGATTTCCAGATGCGACGGGTTCGGCGTCAGCGACAGGTGGACCTTGTTGTTGTCGAACTCGCGGTCCGCCGAAGCACCGAGATGGTACTTCACGTCGCCCGAGCCTTCGACCTCGTCCGGCGTCGCCGAGCCGCCCTTGAACTCGTGGAAGAGCACGCGGTGCGGCTTGCCCATCACCTGCGTGAGAACGTTGAGGCGGCCGCGATGCGGCATGCCGAGCACGATCTCCTTCACGCCGAGATTGCCGCCGCGCTTGATGATCTGCTCGAGCGCCGGGATCAGCGCTTCGCCGCCGTCGAGACCGAAGCGCTTGGTGCCGGTGTACTTGACGTCGAGGAACTTCTCGAAGCCTTCGGCTTCGACGAGCTTGTTGAGGATCGCGCGCTTGCCTTCACGCGTGAAGGTGATCTCCTTGTCGCGGCCCTCGATGCGCTCCTGAATCCAGGCCTTCTGCGCGGCGTTCGAGATGTGCATGAACTCGACGCCGAGCGTCTGGCAGTAGGTGCGGCGGAGGATGGCGACGATCTCGCGCATCGACGCGAATTCGAGACCGAGAACCTTGTCGAGGAAGATCTTGCGGTCCATGTCGGCTTCGGTGAAGCCGTAGGACGCGGGCTCGAGCTCCTCCTCGTTCGGCTCAGCCTGGATGCCGAGCGGATCGAGCTTGGCATGGAAGTGGCCGCGGATGCGGTAGGCGCGAATCAGCATCAGCGCGCGCAGCGAATCGCGCGTCGCCTGCATGACGTCAGCGCTGGCGAGCTCGACGCCCTTGGCCTGCGCCTTCGCGGAAATCTTTTCGCCGAGCTTCTTCTCGGTCTCGGCCCAGTTGGCATCGAGCGCGGAAACGAGATCGCCGGACGGGCGCACCGGCCAGTTCGGCTTCTTCCAGGAAGCACCCTCGGCGCTTTTGACGACGGCGGCCCGGTCGTCCTTCAGGCTTTGAAAGAAGTCCCGCCACTCGGCATCGACCTTCGCGGGGTCGGCTTCATACTGGGCGTAGAGGTCTTCGATGTAGGCGGCGTTACCGCCGTAAAGGAAGGAGGTAGTTGCAAAAGCAGCGTTGGCGTCCTGACGGGACATTGGTCGTTTCCTTGCGCGGAACTCAGGAAGGGCGCGCGATTTCGTCGGGCCGGGCCCGGGAGGTCCGGCATTGGCAGCGAGGCGTCCTTTTAACGCTATTTATGGCGGCTGTAAGTCTACAAAAGCCTAAGCAGTGAACCTGACTTTCACTTCTTCAAGGCCGGTTGCAGGCCGCTCCCGTTCTGGGTGTAACCCCACGCCGGCGGGTTTTGTTGCCGGAATTCGTATCCCCGGGCCCAAACGCAAACGGCGGGGCCTTGAGGGCCCCGCCGCGCGGTAACGAAGTAAACTCTTAGCGAGCCGGCTTAGCCCTTGAGGACCTCGACCAGGGTCGTGCCGATGCGCGCCGGCGAAGGCGACACCTTGATGCCGGCCGACTCCATGGCGGCGATCTTGGACTCGGCATCGCCCTTGCCGCCGGAGATGATCGCGCCGGCATGGCCCATGCGGCGGCCCGGAGGCGCCGTACGGCCGGCGATGAAGCCGACCATCGGCTTCTTGCGGCCGCGCTTGGCTTCGTCCTTGAGGAACTGCGCCGCGTCTTCCTCGGCCGAACCGCCGATCTCACCGATCATGACGATCGATTCGGTCTTCGGATCGGCCAGGAACATCTCCAGCACGTCGATGAACTCGGTGCCCTTCACCGGATCACCGCCGATGCCGACGGCCGTGGTCTGGCCGAGGTTCTCGCGCGAGGTCTGGAACACCGCTTCATAGGTCAGCGTGCCGGAGCGCGACACGATGCCCACCGAACCGGGCTTGAAGATGTTGCCCGGCATGATGCCGATCTTGCACTCGCCCGCGGTCATCACGCCCGGGCAGTTCGGCCCGATGAGACGCGACTTCGAACCCGACAGCGCGCGCTTCACCTTCACCATGTCCATCACCGGGATGCCTTCGGTGATGCAGACGATGAGCGGGATCTCGGCCTGGATCGCTTCGCAGATCGCGTCGGCCGCGCCCGGCGGCGGCACGTAGATCACGCTGGCGTCGCAGCCGGTCTTGTCCTTGGCCTCGGCGACCGTGTCGAAGATCGGCAGGTCGAGATGCGTGCCGCCGCCCTTACCGGGCGAGGTGCCGCCGACCATCTTGGTGCCGTAGGCGATCGCCGCCTGCGAATGGAAGGTGCCGTTCTTGCCGGTGAAACCCTGGCAGATGACCTTGGTGTTTTTATCGATGAGGACGGACATCAGGCGGCTTCCTTCACGGCTTTGACGATCTTCTGCGCGGCGTCATCGAGATCGTCGGCAGACGTCACATTCAGTTTCGACTCGGCGATGATCTTCTTGCCGAGCTCGACATTCGTACCTTCGAGGCGGACGACCAGCGGCACCTTGAGGCCCACTTCCTTCACCGCCGCGACGACGCCCTCGGCGATGACATCGCACTTCATGATGCCGCCGAAGATGTTGACCAGGATGCCCTTCACGCTCGGATCGGAGGTGATGATCTTGAACGCCGCGGTCACCTTCTCCTTGGTGGCCGAGCCGCCGACATCGAGGAAGTTCGCCGGCTCCATGCCGTAGAGCTTGATGATGTCCATCGACGCCATCGCCAGACCGGCGCCGTTGACCATGCAGCCGATCTGGCCGTCGAGAGCGATGTAGTTGAGGTCGTACTTGGACGCCTCGACTTCCTTCTCGTCTTCTTCGGTGACGTCGCGCAGCGCCATCACGTCGGCATGGCGATAGAGAGCGTTGTTGTCGAAATCGACCTTGGCGTCGAGGCAGATGATCTTGGCGTCCTTGGTCACGACCAGCGGATTGATCTCCAGCATGGACATGTCCTTGGCGATGAACGCCGCATAGAGCTTCGGCAGGATGTCGCCGATCTGCTTGGCGAGGTCGCCCGTCAGCTTCAGCGCCTGCGAGACGGCGCGCGAATGGTGCGGCATCAGGCCGGTGGCCGGATCGACCGAGAAGGTGACGATCTTGTCGGGCGTGTCGTGCGCGACCTGCTCGATGTCCATGCCGCCTTCGGTCGAGACGACGAAGGCGACGCGCGAGGTTTCGCGATCGACCAGCGCGGAGAGATAGAACTCCTTGTCGATGGCCGAGCCTTCCTCGATGTAGAGGCGGTTGACCTGCTTACCCTTCGGGCCGGTCTGGTGCGTCACCAGGGTCGAGCCGAGGATGCGGGTCGCTTCCTTCTTCACGTCGTCGATCGATTTGACGACCTTGACGCCGCCGGCCTTACCGCGGCCGCCGGCGTGGATCTGGGCTTTCACCACCCAGACCGGACCGCCGAGTTCTTCGGCAGCCTTGACCGCCTCATCGACGGTGAAGGCGGGGACGCCGCGCGGCACCGGCACGCCGAATTCGCGCAGCACTGCTTTGGCTTGATACTCGTGGATGTTCATGCGGCTTCCCTAAAGCTTGCAGTGAACCGGACCGGCGGCCTTCCGCCGGCCCGGCATTTTCGTCGTTAGATTAGGCGAGGTTAGGAGCGATCTTCTTGCAGGCCTCGATCAGACCCTGCACGGAGCCCGCGGACTTTTCGAAAGCGGCGCGTTCGGCGCTGTTGAGGTCGACCTCGACCACGCGCTCAACGCCCTTCGCGCCGATCACAACCGGCACGCCGACGTAGAGGTCCTTCATGCCGTATTCGCCGTTGAGATAAGCGGCGCAAGGCAGAACGCGCTTCTTGTCGAGCAGATAGCTCTCGGCCATCGCGATCGCGGAGGCGGCCGGCGCGTAGAAGGCCGAGCCGGTCTTGAGCAGGTTGACGATCTCGGCGCCGCCATTGGCGGTGCGCTTGACGATCTCGTCGACGCGGGCCTGCGTGGTCCAGCCCATCTTCACGAGGTCCGGGACCGGAATGCCGGCGACCGCCGAGTAGCGGGTGAGCGGGACCATGGTGTCGCCGTGGCCGCCGAGCACGAAGGCCGTGACGTCTTCAACCGAAACATTGA
>Ga0180221_1002294_pt1 | contig 11330 bp, 13 predicted proteins | sample eDN5th37CKraftMG_FD_151339 | JGI IMG/M metagenome (GOLD analysis project Ga0180221, IMG submission 151339) | Enriched Miracle-Growth compost microbial communities from Emeryville, California, USA - eDNA 5th pass 37_C Kraft MG (version 2) (version 2) ...
CGGCGTAAAGGGCCAGAAGTCCCGGTCGGGCGTTGCCATCAAGGGTTTTGAAGGCGGCCAGATGCCGCTCTATCGGCGGCTGCCGAAGCGCGGCTTCACGAATATTTTCGGCAAGGACTTCAACGAGGTTTCGCTTGGCCGCATTCAAGCGGCGATCGACGCCAAGAGGCTCGATGCAGGCGAGACCATCGACGGCGCTGCTCTCATCAAGGCCGGTGTGATTCGGCGCTTGAAGGATGGGGTGCGCGTTCTGGGCGGCGGTGAAATCACGGCAAAGGTGTCGCTCGACGTCGCCGGTGCGTCCAAGTCCGCGGTCGAGAAGATCGAGAAAGCAGGCGGTTCAATCAAGCTGCCGGAACAGGCGGCCTAAAAGGCCACAGGCAAGCGGCGGAAGAGACAATCCGCCGCTTGCATCCTGGCCGTCCCGGGCCTATCTCGGGTTCGGCACCATGCGCAGATCGGTCTCGACGGATTTGCCGCGTGATCCGCCCAAGAGTGAGCGGCTCGGTGCTCCCAGCGCGTCGGTCTTGTCATCATTGCGCTATTGAGTAAGGGCGTTCACTTTTCCTGGTCGCGCATTGAGCGTGACGAAGCGGAGAATTCTTCATGGCATCGGCAGCCGAGCAACTCGCCTCAAACCTGAATTTTGCAGCCTTCGCCAAGGCGGAGGATCTGAAAAAACGTATCTGGTTCACGCTCGGCGCGCTGCTCGTCTACCGCCTCGGCACCTATATCCCGATGCCCGGCATCAACCCGGATGCCTTTGCCCAGGCTTTCCAGCAGCAGTCCGGCGGCGTGCTCGGCATGTTCAACATGTTCGCGGGCGGCGCCGTCGGGCGTATGGCGATCTTCGCCCTGGGCATCATGCCCTATATTTCCGCGTCCATCATCATGCAGCTTCTCACCTCGGTCGTTCCATCCCTGGAACAGCTCAAGAAAGAGGGTGAGCAAGGCCGCAAGATCATCAATCAGTACACCAGGTACGGCACCGTGCTGCTTGCAACTGTGCAGGCTTACGGCATCGCCATCGGGCTGGAGGGCGGGCAGAACATCGTGGCCGATCCCGGGTGGTTCTTCCGCATCTCCGCGGTGATCACGCTCGTCGGCGGCACCATGTTCCTGATGTGGCTGGGCGAGCAGATCACCGCGCGGGGCATCGGCAACGGCATTTCGCTCATCATCTTTGCCGGCATCGTCGCCGGCCTGCCGCAGGCGATCGGCGGCACGCTGGAGCTTGGCCGCACCGGCGCCATGTCCACGGGATTGATCCTGGCCATCATCGTGCTGGCGATTGTCGTGATCGCCGTGATCGTCTTCTTTGAGCGCGCGCAGCGCCGACTGCTGATTCAGTATCCGAAACGCCAGGTCGGCAATCGCATGTTCCAGGGCGACACCTCGCACCTGCCGCTCAAGCTCAACACCGCCGGCGTGATCCCGCCGATTTTTGCCTCGTCGCTGCTTCTGCTGCCGGCGACGGCTGCTGGCTTCACCGATACGACGCAGCTTCCGGGATGGGCGAGCACCATCCTGGCCACTCTGGGCCACGGCCAGCCGCTCTACATGATCCTTTATGCGGCGCTGATCGTGTTCTTCGCCTTCTTCTACACGGCGATCGTGTTCAACCCGAAGGACACGGCCGAGCAGCTCAAGAAGCATTCGGGCTTCATTCCGGGCTATCGCCCAGGCGAGCGCACGGCGGAATACATCGATTACGTGCTGACGCGCATCACCGTGATCGGCGCCATCTATCTTGTCCTGGTGTGTCTCCTTCCGGAGTTCCTGATTTCGGCGACCGGCGTGCCCTTCTATCTGGGCGGCACGTCCCTGCTCATCGTCGTCAGCGTGACGCTCGACACGGTGGCGCAGGTCCAGGGTCACTTGATCGCGCATCAGTATGAAGGTCTGATCAAGAAGTCGAAGCTCCGGGGGGGCAAGAGAGGACGATGAGGCTTATACTTCTCGGACCGCCGGGGGCGGGCAAGGGAACACAGGCGCAGATCCTGGTTGAAAGATTTAAGATCCCGCAGCTCTCCACGGGGGACATGCTGCGGGCGGCGGTGAAGGCCGAGACGGAAGTCGGCAAGCGGGCGAAAGCCGTCATGGATGCGGGCGAGCTGGTGTCGGACGCCATCGTCAACGCCATCGTGGCGGAGCGGATCGATCAGCCCGACTGCGCGAATGGCTTTATCCTCGACGGTTATCCGCGCACGCTGGTGCAGGCCGATGCGGTGGAGACGATGCTTGCGGAGCGTGGCCTCAAGCTCGATGCTGTGATCGAGCTGTTGGTTGACGACAGGGCTCTCGTCGGCCGGATCGTCAAGCGCGCGGAGGAGGCGAAGGCAGCCGGCCAGCCGGTGCGCAAGGATGACAATCCCGAGGTCTTCGAGGAGCGCCTGCGCGAATATTACAAGAAGACCGCGCCGTTGACCGGCTATTACTACGCCAAGGGCTTGCTGAAGCACGTCGACGGGATGGCCCCCATTCCTGAGGTGACGCAGCAGATCGAGCGGATCCTCGGCAAGGTTTGAGCCCGCGGGGCTGTCCCGCCCGCCGTGGGCTGCCGCAGGCTAAGTGCGGCAATTGCGGTTGACGCTGGACCCGTTATCGACTATAGCGGCGCATCTCCTGGAGAGACGCAGCTGGCCGGGCCTTTTAGGCTCGGCTTCGTTGTTGAGAAGAAATGCTCGCATGGGCCGGCCTCCACCGGACGCGGGCGATAACCGAAGCGCCGGCCGAGTGCCGGCCCACATGGAGAAGAAGATGGCCCGTATCGCTGGCGTCAACATTCCGACCAACAAGCGCGTGATCATTGCGCTTCAGTATATTCACGGCATTGGGCCGAAGCTCGCTCGCGACATCGTGACGAAGGTGGGCATTCCCGATGATCGCCGCGTGCACCAGCTGACCGACGCCGAGGTTCTGGCGATCCGCGAAACCATCGACCGCGACTATCAGGTCGAGGGTGATCTGCGCCGCGAGGTGTCGATGAACATCAAGCGGCTGATGGACCTTGGCTCCTATCGCGGCCTTCGCCATCGCCGCTCTCTCCCGGTCCGCGGCCAGCGCACGCACACCAATGCGCGTACGCGCAAAGGACCTGCGAAGCCGATCGCAGGGAAGAAGAAGTAATTAAGGGAATAGGGGAGTAAGGCAGTAGGGCAGTATGTTAGGCTGCGGACGGCCGCAGTGTTTTTACTGCCCTATTCCCTTACTGCCCTAGTGCCTTATGGGTGTAGCCGCTGGAATTACGGCGGCGTAGAGATCGACTGAAAGGAAAAATATGGCCAAGGAAGCCACACGCGTTCGTCGTCGTGAACGCAAGAACATTTCGTCGGGTGTTGCGCACGTCAACTCGACCTTCAACAACACCATGATCACCATCACCGACGCCCAGGGCAATGCGATCGCCTGGTCTTCTGCCGGCGCGCAGGGCTTCAAGGGCTCGCGCAAGTCGACCCCCTTCGCGGCCCAGGTCGCGGCCGAGGATTGCGCGCGCAAGGCGCAGGAGCATGGCATGCGCACGCTCGAGGTCGAAGTTTCCGGTCCCGGTTCGGGTCGTGAATCCGCTCTTCGTGCCTTGCAGGCAGCCGGCTTCACCATTACATCCATTCGCGATGTGACCCCCATCCCGCACAACGGATGCCGCCCGCGCAAGAAGCGCCGGGTCTAAAACCTATTTGCCGTAAGAGCTCCTTTGGCGCTCCTCTGCGGTTTCCAGAGCGCCCGTCACGATTGGATGGTGGCGGGCTAACGGAAGGAAAAACCTATGATCCAGAAAAACTGGCAGGAACTCATCAAGCCCAACAAGATCGAGTTCACGTCCAAGGGCCGTACGCAGACGACCCTCGTGGCCGAACCGCTCGAGCGCGGCTTCGGCCTCACGCTCGGCAACGCGCTGCGTCGCGTCCTGCTGTCGTCGCTGCGCGGCGCGGCCGTCACTGCGGTGCAGATCGACGGCGTGCTGCACGAGTTCTCCTCGATCGCCGGCGTGCGCGAGGACGTGACCGACATCGTGCTCAACATCAAGGAAATTGCCATCAAGATGGAAGGCGACGGGCCGAAGCGCATGGTCGTGCGCAAGCAGGGCCCGGGCGTGGTCACCGCCGGTGACATCCAGACGGTGGGCGATGTCGAGATCCTGAACCCCGATCACGTGATCTGCACGCTTGACCAGGGCGCGGAGATCCGCATGGAGTTCACGGTCAACACCGGCAAGGGCTATGTGCCCGCGGACCGCAACCGTGCCGAGGATGCGCCGATCGGGCTGATCCCGGTCGACAGCCTCTATTCGCCGGTCAAGAAGGTCTCCTATAAGGTGGAGAACACCCGCGAAGGGCAGGTGCTCGACTACGACAAGCTGACCATGACCCTCGAGACGGACGGCTCGGTCACGGGCGAAGATGCGGTGGCGTTCGCCGCCCGCATCCTGCAGGACCAGCTTGGCCTCTTCGTCAATTTCGAGGAGCCGCAGAAGGAGGTCCCGGCCGAGCAGGTCACGGAACTCGCCTTCAACCCGGCGCTGCTCAAGAAGGTGGACGAACTCGAGCTTTCGGTGCGTTCCGCCAACTGCCTTAAGAACGACAACATCGTTTATATCGGCGACCTGATCCAGAAGACGGAAGCCGAGATGCTGCGCACGCCGAACTTCGGCCGCAAGTCGCTCAACGAGATCAAGGAAGTGCTGGCGTCGATGGGGCTGCACCTCGGCATGGAAGTGCCGGACTGGCCGCCGGACAACATCGAAGAGCTCGCCAAGCGCTACGAAGACCAGTATTGAACCCCGGCGGGCTCTGAGCCCAGGGAATTGAAGGAGACACGCCATGCGTCACGGTAAAGCCGGCCGCAAGCTCAACCGGACCTCTAGCCACCGCAAGGCCATGTTCGCCAATATGGCGGCCTCGCTCATCGAGCATGAGCAGATCGTCACCACTTTGCCCAAGGCCAAAGAGCTTCGGCCGATCGTGGAGAAGCTGATCACCCTCGGCAAGCGCGGGGATCTCCATGCCCGCCGTCAGGCGATCTCGGCGATCCGCAGCGAGGCGCTGGTGCGGCGGCTGTTCGAGACGGTCGCTCCGCGCTACGCCTCCCGCAATGGTGGCTACACGCGCATCATGAAGGCCGGCTTCCGGCAGGGTGACAACGCTCCGATGGCCGTCATCGAGTTCGTCGACCGTGACACCTCCGCCAAGGGAGCGGCCGACCGCGCCCGCGTCGAAGCCGAGACGGCTAACGAAGAGGCCGAGGCGGCGTGATTTCACCGCGCGGCAGCTGAGAATTTGAAAGGGGCCTTTAAAGGCCCCTTTTGCTTTCAGCCTATCGGCCCCTTGAAGATGAAAAAGGCGCCGAGGCAGATCAGCCCGAAGCCGATCGCATGATTGATCGTAAGCTGCTCGCCGAGATAGTAGACCGAGAACACGGCGAAAACGGAAAGCGTGATCACTTCCTGCATCGTCTTCAGCTCGGCGGCGCTGTAGACGGTGTGGCCGTAGCGGTTCGCCGGCACCGCAAAGCAATATTCGATGAAAGCGATGGACCAACTCGCAAGGATGACGAGCAGAAGCGGCTTGCCCGAATATTTCAGGTGACCGTACCAGGCGAAGGTCATGAACACGTTTGAGATCGTCAGCAGCAGGATCGGCGCCAGATAGGGCAGGGCCATGGTTGTCCTCGGAGGCTTGGCTGGAGTTTGGAAGGGCAGGAGGAAACGATTCGCAGATTTGTATGAAAATCTAGACAATTGGACCACTGCAATCACTGGTCTCCTGCATTTGAACGAACCGATCGTGGCCGATCCGGGTTAGTCCTCCAGCCTTTTCTTGTGCACAATCCTGTCCGATGATGCGCGCCCAACAGCCCCGAGGAGTCCCATGAAAGTGAGAGTTTCCTTCCTTCGCATGCTTTTCGTTCTTGGTGCGCTTTCTCTGCCGGCCCACGCTCAGGACCGGCCGGCCGAATCTCTCCTCGACCCGTTGAAGCAGCTTCTTCGGGGAAACCAGGAACAGGCGCCAGCGACGACCGGCGAGGCGCAGCGGCGTGTCCCCTTCAGCCAGCAGGAGATCCAGCTTTCCTTCGCGCCGCTGGTGAGCCAGGTGGCGCCGGCGGTCGTGAACGTCTATGCCTCCACCAAGGTGGAAGCGCGCTCGCCTTTCATGGGCGATCCCTTCTTCGAGCGCTTCTTCAATTTCCCGCAGATGCCGCCGCGCGTGCAGTCCTCCCTCGGCTCCGGGGTGCTGGTGGACCCTTCCGGCATTGTGGTGACGAATTACCATGTGATCCGTGATGCGGATGAGGTGAAGGTGGCGCTCGCGGATGGGCGGGAGTTTTCGAGCAATATTCTGCTGAAAGACGAGGGGCTGGATCTCGCGGTCCTGAAGATCGAGGGCTCGGAGGCATTTCCTGCCGCAAAGCTCGGCGATTCGGAGGCGCTCGAGGTGGGCGATCTTGTGCTTGCGATCGGTAATCCCTTTGGCGTGGGCCAGACGACCACCAGCGGCATCGTGTCGGCGGTGGCGCGCACGCTCGGCGGCATCTCGGATTTCGGCTTCTTCATCCAGACGGATGCTGCCATCAATCCCGGCAATTCGGGTGGCGCGCTCATCAACATGGCCGGTGAAGTGGTCGGCATCAATACGGCCATCTACAGCCGTTCGGGCGGGTCGATCGGAATCGGCTTCGCCATTCCGGCGAACATCGTGCGGTCGGTGGTGGAGTCCGCCCGAAACGGCAAGGACTATTTCGAGCGCCCCTATGTCGGGGCAAGTTTCGAGCGCGTGACACCCGCCATCGCCGAGGCCCTCGGCATGCAAAGGCCGACCGGGGCTCTTGTCACCAATGTCGCGCCGGACAGCCCGGCCGCCAAGGCAGGGCTGGAAAGCGGGGATGTGGCTGTAGCGGTCGACGGCAAGCCGGTCGATACGCCCGAGGCGCTCGACTACCGTCTGGCGACGGTGCCGATCGGAAAAACAGCCGAGATCGAGGTGCTGCGCAATGGCAAGGAGATGCAGCTTGCGCTCCCCGTCGAGCGCGCGCCGGAGGGCACCGGGCAGGAGCTGGAGATCGGCGGCAATGGCCCCTTCGCGGGGTCGAAGGTGGCGGAGCTTTCCCCTGCGCTCGCGCAGCGGCTTCGTCTTCCGGTCACGGGCAAGGGCGTGGTCATCACCAATCTGGCGCGCAATTCCCCCGCGGCGAGCATCGGCTTGCTCCCGGGCGACATCGTGCGCGAGCTCAATGGAGAGGAAGTCACCGACGCTGCGCAGATGAAGGCGCTGGCCGAAGCGGATGCCCGGTGGTGGCAGTTCACGATCGACCGGGGAGGGCGCATCATCCGGCAGACGATGCGATTCTGATGCGTCCATGAGCGATCTTTTCAACAGGAACGAGCCGCAGCCGGATGCCGAACTCGGCAAGCCACTGGCGGATCGGCTGCGCCCGAAACGGCTTGATGAGGTGGTCGGCCAGGAACATCTGACCGGCCCGGAGGGGGCGCTTACGCGCATGATCCGTTCGGGCTCGTTAGGGTCGCTCATTTTTTGGGGACCGCCGGGTACCGGAAAAACCACGGTGGCGCGGCTGCTCGCCGGCGAGACGTCGATGGCGTTCGAACAGATCTCCGCGATCTTTTCGGGCGTAGCGGACCTGAAAAAAGTATTCGAGACCGCCCGTCTGCGGCGCGGCCAGGGGCGTCAGACCCTTCTGTTCGTGGATGAAATCCATCGTTTCAATCGGGCGCAGCAGGATTCATTTCTGCCGGTGATGGAAGACGGGACCGTCGTCCTCGTCGGGGCTACGACTGAGAATCCCTCATTCGAACTCAATGCCGCTCTTCTTTCGCGCGCCCGCGTGCTTGTGTTCCATTCTCTCGAAGCTGACAGCCTGGAGCGGCTTCTTCAGCGCGCCGAGGAAGCCGAAGGGCGGAGTTTGCCGCTGGACGAAGAGGCAAGGGCGGTGCTTCTGCGGATGGCCGACGGTGACGGCCGCGCCGTTCTGACGCTGGCGGAAGAAGTGTGGCGCGCGGCGGGGGAAGGCGAACTATTCGACGCGGAGGCCCTGCAGCGCATCGTCCAGCGGCGTGCGCCGATCTACGACAAGAGCCAGGATGGGCACTACAATCTCATCTCCGCCCTGCACAAATCGGTCCGCGGCTCGGATCCGGATGCAGCGCTCTATTATCTAGCCCGCATGCTCGATGCCGGCGAGGATCCGCTCTATCTCGGCCGCAGGCTCGTACGCATGGCTGTCGAGGATATCGGGCTTGCCGATCCGCAGGCGCTTGTGATCGCCAACGCCGCCAAGGACGCCTACGATTACCTGGGCTCTCCCGAAGGGGAACTTGCGCTTGCGCAAGCCTGCGTCTATCTCGCCACTGCGCCGAAATCGAACGCGGTCTACACGGCGTTCAAGGCTGCAATGGGCTCGGCGAAGCAGCACGGTTCCCTGCTTCCGCCCAGGCACATCCTCAATGCGCCCACGAAGCTCATGAAAGAGACCGGCTACGGCTCTGGCTATCAATACGACCACGATATGCCGGATGCCTTCTCTGGACAGGACTATTTTCCCGAGGCCATGGGCCGGCAAAGCTTCTACGACCCGCCTGACCGCGGCTTTGAACGGGAAATCCGCAAGCGGCTCGACTATTGGGCCAAGCTGAGGCGGGAGCGGGCAGGCGACAAAGGCTGAGGTTCTTACCGGTCACGGGGGCAAGACAATGAGCAAGAAACCCATGAAAACGCTGCGCAAGACGGTGATCGCGCTCATCGTGCTCGCCGTGGCGCTTTATTTCATCCCGGTCATAACCGTTCTCTACCTTCTGTTCGGCTTGATCGACGTGATGCGCAACGACCGCAAGGACGCCGCGCTTTTCAACCGCTATTTCCTCGGCAACGGTCTCTTCACCTGGCTCCTTTCGCCGTTGAACCTTCTTCTCGATCTGATCTCCTACCGCAACCAGGGCGTCTGGAAGCTTGAGCAGTTCCCCGACGATTGGCGCCGCGAGGTGGAGGAGGTGCTTGCCGTCTTCGATCGCAGGAAGAGCGATATCATCGGCGACATCGACGCGAAATTCGGCAGCGGCCGGCGCGGCATGTATGTCTACCAATGGTACGGCAAGCAGCACATCGACAACATCCCCGAGTTCACCCACCGCTACAAATACATCCGCACCATCGCGGTGTCCGTGTTCAGCGGGCGCGAGTCGACCTCGTTCCATTTCGGGCCGCTCAGGCTCACGCTCCGCGTGCTCTACAATCTGATGCCGGTGAAGACGGAGCAGATTTTCATCGAGTGCGGCGACGTCAAGCACTACTGGCACGAGAACCCGCTCTTCATCTTCGACGATACGCTGCTGCACCGCTCGGTGAACGAGCATGACGGACGGCGCTACTGCGTCTTCATGGATATCATCCGCCCCTCTCCGGTCCCGTCAGTCCTGTCGGGTCTCCTTTCGCTCATCTCGCTCCTTGTGGATGGGGTGAAGGCGGTCTTCTACAAGAACTGGGTGATGATAGGAGCGAAGCCGACGAGCGGAACGCCGGCAAGCTGATCAGAGGCGAGGGCAAGGCATGTATCACCTGCTGCTCGTCTGCCTTGGAAGCGCGCTCGGTGGCATGGCGCGCTTCTTCCTTTCAGGCTTTTTCGCGCGGCGCATCGGCGAGGCCTTCCCGTGGGGCACGATGGTGGTGAACGTGACCGGCGCCTTCACGCTCGGGCTTCTCGCCGCCACCGTGGGGCGTTCGGAAATGCCCGCCGCCTGGGCATTCCTTGCCACAGGCTGCCTCGGCGGCTTTACCACCGTCTCCTCCTTCAGCCTGCAGACGCTGGCGTTGGCGCGCGAGGGGGATCTGTGCCGCGCCGGCGCAAATGTGGTTCTCTCCCTGGTCCTGGGTCTCGGCGCGGTCGTGCTCGGCTTTGCGGCAGGCGGGCTCTGGTTCGGTGGCGAAGCCGCATGAACGCGGAGCGCCCGAGGGAGGCGGTCGCGCCCGCCGCGGAAGAGGCGAAACGCACCACCCGGCACAGCGCGAGGTGGAAAGGCGGCGAAACGCTGGCGCTCTACGGGGCGGTGGGCCTTGGCAGCATGATCGGCGGCGTGCTCAGGGCGCTCGTCAGCGGTGCCGGTGTGTGGGGGCCTGCCCTTCCACTCGGCACGCTCTTCATCAACGTCCTGGGCTCTTTCCTCATCGGCTTTTACGCCACGCTCACAGGCCCCGGCGGGCGCATCTTCGCTGGCCCGCGCCAACGCCAATTCGTCATGGTCGGCTTCTGCGGCGGCTTCACCACCTTCTCCATGTTCACGCTGGAAACGCTGATGCTCGTCGAGGACGGAAGGCCGGCGGCGGCGGGTCTTTATGTCGTCGTTTCCATCGTGTCATGGCTCGCGGCCGTGTGGCTCGGCCACGTGCTTGCATTGCGTCTCAACCGGTTGAGAGGATCGGAGCGATGAAAATATCCAGGCAAGCGCAGCTTCTGCGCATCTTCATTGGCGAGGATGACAGGGCCGACGGCCGTCCCCTTTACGAGGCGATCGTTCTGAAGGCACGCGAGATGCAGATCGCCGGCGCCACCGTCCTGCGCGGCGCCATGGGCTACGGCCATTCGAGCAGGCTCCATACTACCAAGATCCTGCGTCTTTCGGAGGACCTGCCGCTGGTCATTGAGATCGTCGACAGCGAGGAAAAGATCGCAGCCTTCCTTCCAGTATTGGAAGCCATCATGACGAGCGGACTGATCACGCTGGAGAAAATCCAGGTCCTGCAATATGGAACGGAGAATGGTTGACAAGCGTCAGGTGCCCTCCGACTGAGGGGCCTCACGTCGCCCCAAAGGAAACGGCAGCGATTCGGATATGGCAGGCATCGAGCAGATTGCGGTGGAAGACAGCGAGGCCGGCATGCGTCTCGACCGGTGGTTCAAGGTTCATTATCCGGGCCTCGGCTTCGGCCAGCTGCAGAAATTGCTGCGCACGGGCCAGGTGCGCGTCGATGGCGGGCGGGCGAAGGCCGATACGCGTGTGCAGCCCGGGCAGATGATCCGCGTGCCGCCGCTCGCCGTCGATCACAAGGGAGCGCCCACCACCATCCGCACCATGCGCAACCAAGGCGACGCGGAGGTTCTCTCCCAGATGCTCATCCATGAGGACGAGAAGGTCTTCGTCTTCAACAAGCCTGCGGGGCTGGCGGTGCAGGGTGGGTCCGGGGTCAGCCGCCATGTGGACGGCATGCTCGAGGCCTGGCGCAACAAGAAGGGCGAAAAGCCTCGACTCGTGCATAGGCTCGACCGCGACACTTCCGGTGTCTTGGTGGTGGCGCGCACACGCCTTGCTGCAGTGAAGCTTACGG
>Ga0180221_1002295_pt1 | contig 11329 bp, 7 predicted proteins | sample eDN5th37CKraftMG_FD_151339 | JGI IMG/M metagenome (GOLD analysis project Ga0180221, IMG submission 151339) | Enriched Miracle-Growth compost microbial communities from Emeryville, California, USA - eDNA 5th pass 37_C Kraft MG (version 2) (version 2) ...
GATCGCGTTCATCAGCGCGCGCTGCGGCGCGGACAGTTGCTCGTCGCTCAGCAGCGGCAGGCGGGGCGCGGGACGTTTGGCGGGCATGAATTGGTCCTTGCGGGAAAGGGGCGGCGAGATCGGGGGTGGGGCGTGGTCAATTGCCGGTTTTGACGGTGGTGATCGGCTCGTCCGGCGCGAGCACGCTGACTGTCACCGCGATGATGCCGCGCTTGATCATGCCGATCTCCTTCGCCGCGGCGAGCGACAGGTCGATCACGCGGCCGGGGGTGAACGGCCCGCGGTCGTTGACCACGACGATGGTGCTGCGGCCGGTCTTGACGTCGGTGACGCGCAGCCGCGTTCCGAACGGCAGCGTCTTGTGGGCGGCGGTGAATTTCGCCCCGTCATAGGGCTCGCCCGAGGTGGTCTTGCCCTTGTAGTCGGGGTCGTAATAAGCGGCCTTGCCGGAGAAGGTCGTCACGCTCTGCGCATGCGGCGTCGCGATGCCGGCGACCAGCATGAGAGCGGCGATGCCCGCGGGGGCCACCCGGCCGAAACCATGGAGCCTGCTCATGCCCGGCCTCCCATCACGAGTGAATCCGAATCGGTCGCACATGGAAGTGGCTGGGGGACTAGGATTCGAACCTAGAAAAACAGAGTCAGAGTCTGCTGTGATACCATTTCACCATCCCCCAACGGGATCGCGGCTGCCGGAGTTCAGGCAATCCGGGTGGCGGTGGATCGTCCGCCGGGCCTTCACATGGAGTAATCCGGCCGGTTTGACAAGCCCTCAAGAGGCGGCGGCCGGGCCGGCCCAAGGCCCTGTCAGGACGCGGGTTTTGACCGCTGGGGGAGGATCGCCGCGGCCGCCAGCAGGCAGAAGGCGGCGCAGGTGACGAACACCAGTTGCGGCTCGCCGTGGTCCATCAGCAGGCCGAACACCAGCGGCCCGACGACGCCGGCGATGTTGAAGCCGGTCGTGACGAAGCCGAACACGGTGCCGAACGCGCCCGGCGGCGTCACCTGCCGCACCAGCAGGTCGCGGGACGGCATGACGATGCCGGTGACGAAGCCGATCGTGGCCATGATGACGATGAGCGGCACGTTGCCCGGGTTGCCGATCACGATCAGCGCGATGGCGGCCCCGCCGGCGACGAGACCGGCGATCGCCAGGAGGTCGTGGCGCTGGAACCGGGTCGCCAGCGCGCCGCCGGCCAGCACGCCGGCCGCCGCGAGCAGGAGATAGAACGTCAGCGCCACATTGGCGGTCACCGGCTCGGTGCCGTACAGCGCGCCGAGCGCGACCACCGAATAGCTCTGCAGGCCCGCATTGATCATGGCGAGCAGCGTGAAAGTCGCGAGACTGAGCAGGATCGGCCCCGACAGCAGCAGCCGCCAGCCGGCCGCGGCGGCGGCCGGCTTGTCCCGGCGCGGTCCCGCCGGCGCGGCGTCCGCCTGACGCGGCTGCAGCGCGATCAGCAGCGCGACCGCGAAGCCGAGCGCGGCGGCGCCGAGAAAGGCGCCGCGCCAGCCCCACAGGCTCTGCATGAACAGCAGGCTCACCGGGGCCGCCGCCGAGCCGAGCATGCCGGCGAAGGTGTGGACCGAATAAGCCTGGGCGGCGCGTTCCGGTGCGACTTCACGCGACAGCAGCGAATAGTCGGCCGGGTGATAGGCGGCGTTGGCGACGCCGGCGAGACCGAACATCGCGACCAGCAGCCAGAACGAGTGGGTGAGGCCGACGACGGCGAAGGCGACGCCGCCGATCGTCAGCGCCGCGAACAGCGGCATGCGGCCGCCGACCCGGTCGACCAGGAAGCCGGCCGGCGTTTGCAGAATGGCCGACATCACGTTGAAGACGGCGAGCGCGAAGCCGAGCTCGGTGTAGCTGACGCCATAGTCGGCGCGCACGAAGGCGAACAGCGGCGGCAGCACCAGGAAGTAATAGTGCGACACGAAATGCGCCGCGCTGACCGTCGCGATCACCCGGCTGTCGCTGGCGCGGGTCGCGCCCAATTGGTCGGTTGCTTGTGCCATCACGCTCCGCCCGGCGGTCCCGCGGGGAGGCGGACTATCGCCCGCGCGCGCCATTGAATCCACGGCCTCCGCTGCATGGCCGCCAAGCCGCTGCGACGCCGCCGGAAATCCCGACGCTCCGGTCGTTCCGCCGCGGCACACGCCACAGTTATGCTTAATGGATTGGTAATTGTCGCAGTTTATTATCGAGCGCTAATAAAGCTCAGTAATCTCAGCCATTTTCGACGTGGTTCGCTTCCGAAATTTATACCGCCGCGAGTCGCCGCGTCCCAGTCCCATCCTTCTCGATCAGGATCGCTCGATGTTCAACCGACGTGAAATGCTCACGGGTGCCGCCGCGACCGGCGCGGCGGCCCTGCTGCCGGTGCGCGCCTTCGCGGAAACCGGGGTCACCGCCGACAAGATCGTGTTCGGTCAGGCCGCGGCGCTCGGCGGCCCGGCCGGCGCGCTCGGCACCGGCATGCGCGACGGCATTCTCGCGGCCTTTGCCGAGGTCAACGCAGCCGGCGGCGTGCAGGGGCGCAAGCTCGAACTGGTGTCGATCGACGACGGCTACGAGCCGAAGAAGGCGATCGAGGCGACCAAGAAGCTGATCGACGACGGCGCCTTCGCCCTGGTCGGTCCGGTCGGCACGCCGACCTCGATGGCCGCGTTTCCGCTCGTCAAGAGCGCGAAAATCCCGTTCATCGGCGCCTTCACCGGCACCGAGGCGTTGCGCAATCCCTATCAGCCGCTCGCCGTCAACATCCGCGCCTCCTATTTCCAGGAGACCGAGGTGATGGTCGAGCGCCTCACCAAGGACAGGGCCGCCAAGCGCATCGCGATCCTCTACCAGGATGACGCCTATGGCGCCGCCGGCCTCGCCGGCACGCGCCGCGCGCTGGACAGGCGCAAGATGACGCTGGTCGCCGAAGCCGGCTACGAGCGCAATACGGTCGCGGTACGGGTTCCCTTGCTCGAAATCCGCAAGGCCAGGCCCGACGCGGTGATCATGATCGGCGCCTACAAGCCGTGCGCCGAGTTCATCAAGGTCGCCCGCTCGATCGATTTCGATCCGGCCTTCATCAACATCTCGTTCGTCGGCAGCGATGCGCTGGCGAAGGAGCTCGGCCCCGCCGGAGCCGGCGTTCTCGTCACTCAGGTCATTCCGTTCCCGCAGGACCAGTCGATCCCGGTCGTCGCCGCCTTCCACAAGGCGCTGAAGATATCGAAGCCGGACGCGACGCCGGGCTTCGTGTCGCTCGAGGGCTACGTCGTCGGCCGCACGGTCGTCGAGGGCTTGCGCCGGGTGAAGGGCGAGATCACGCGCGAGTCGCTGATGGCGCATCTCACCAACGGCACGTTCGATTACGGCGGGTTCTCGCTGACATACGGCCCGAACAACAATCAGGGCTCGAACGCCGTGTATCTGACCGTCATCGGCCCCGACGGCAAGTTCAAACCCGCCACTCATATCGCGTGAGCACGCCGATCATGACATTTCCCAAGATCGCAATTCCCGGACTTCCGGCATTCCTGCAAGCCAGCGTCGGCACCAGGGTCTATATGAGCATCGGCGCCATCGTCGGCCTGACGGTCGTCGCCTCGGTCGTCGCCGTCCTCTCCTTCGAGAAGGTCGGCCGGATGATCCAGGACCTGACCGAGAACCGCTATCCGGTGGTCGAATCCTGGCGCGATCTCGCCGACGCCGCGTCGCGCACCATGGCGGTCGCCCCGCAATATGCCCGCGCGCTCGACGACAGCATGGTCGCCGACGTCGCCGAGCGGCTGTCGTCCGCCGACAGCGACATCCGCAACGCGATCGACCGTCTCGCCTTCCGCAAGGCGCTCGACCGTCCCCACTTCATCGAGGCCGCCGACAAGATCAAGGCTGAGATCGGCAAGGTCGACGCCGCCGCGCGCGAGCGCATGGCGATCGAGGCGGAGAAGACGAGGCGCGCCGCCGCCCTCAACAAGGCGGGCGAGGCGTTCCAGCAGGCGCTGATTTCGGAAATCGACGTCTCGCAGTTCAACGTCATGATGGGTCTGGAAAAGGCGACCCGGTCCGCCAACCCCGAGGAGGTCAAGACGCTGCTCGGCCGTCTGTCCGACAAGGATTTCGTGGCCTATGGCGCCGACATGACGCTGCTCGCGCAGGGGCATCTGATGTTCGGCCTGATGCGCGAACTGATCGTGCTCGACCGGCCCGAGCTGATGGTCCCGGCGCGCGACCGCTACAAGGCGTTGTCGACGCGCGTCATCAAGGCGCTCGCCGCGGTCGAGAAGGTCGCGCCGCATCCCGAGCGCAAGGCGGCGACCGAAGCGCTGCTCGCGTTCGGCTCGGGCAAGGACAACCTGTTCGAGCTGCGCGAGCGCGATTTCAACGCCCGCCAGCGTCTCGATGCCAACCTGAAGTCCGCCAGCGACGTCATCGTCCAGCTCAACGCCGAGGTCGACTCCATGGTGCTGACGGCGAAGTTCGCCGCCCGCGAAGCCGCGACCGTGGCCAATGCGGAGATCGCCGCCACCAATGCCTGGCTGATCGGCATCGCCATCGCCAGCGTGCTGATCGCCGCGATGATCGCCTGGTTCTATGTCCGTCCGCAGATCGTGCGCCGCTTGCAGAAGCTGTCGGCGGCCACCCGCGAGATCGCGGAGGGCAAGCTCGACACCGAGGTCACCGTCAGCGGCAGGGACGAGATCGGCGCGGTCGCGGGCGCGGTCATCGTGTTCCGCGACGCCGCGATCGAGAAGAACCGGCTCGAGGCGGTCGCCGCCGAGCAGCGCAAGCAGGCCGACGAGCAGCGCCGGCAGGCCGACGAACAGCGCGCCGCCGCCGACAAGGAGCGGGCGCAGGCCGAGCAGGACCGCCGCCGCGCCGACGAGGAGCGTCTGGCGAACGAGGAGGAACGCCGCAAGAATGCCGAGGCGCAGGCCGTCGCCGCGCTGGAGCAGTCGGCCGCGATCCGCAATCTCGCCGACGGCCTCGCGCGGCTGTCGGAGGGCGATCTGACCTGCGAGCTCGACGAGGGCTTCTCGGCGACCTACGCCCAGATCCGCGACGACTTCAACAAGGCGATCGCGCAGTTGCGCGAGACGATCACCGCGATCGTCGCTTCCACCCGCGAGATCACCAGCGCGTCGGCGGAAATCGCGGCCTCCACCTCGGACCTGTCGCAGCGCACCGAGGAGCAGGCGGCCTCGCTCGAAGAGACCTCCGCCTCGATGGAGGAGATCGCCACCACGGTCCGCAAGAACGCCGAGAATGCCGAGGCGGCCAACAGCTCGGCCGGCGAGACACGCGTCGTCGCGGAACGCGGCGGCGCGGTGGTCGAGGAGGCCGTCAAGGCGATGGCCCGCATCGAGGAGTCCTCGCTCAAGATCGGCGACATCATCGGCGTCATCGACGAGATCGCGCGGCAGACCAACCTGCTGGCGCTCAACGCGGCGGTCGAGGCCGCGCGCGCCGGCGACGCCGGCCGCGGCTTCGCCGTGGTGGCCTCCGAGGTCCGTTCGCTCGCCCAGCGCTCCGCGCAGGCGGCCAAGGACATCAAGAACCTGATCACCGACAGCAACAATCTGGTGAAGGACGGCGTCGGCCTCGTCAACCGGGCCGGCAGTTCGCTGACCGAGATCGTGGAGTCGATCAAGAAGGTCGCGGCGATCGTGTCGGACATCGCGACCGCGAGCCGCGAGCAGGCGACCGGCATCGAGCAGGTCAACAAGGCGCTCAACCAGATGGACGAGGTGACCCAGCAGAACTCGGCGCTGGTCGAGGAGAATGCCGCGACCGCCAAGGTGCTGGAGACCCAGGCGCAGGCCATGAACGAGCGCATGCAGATGTTCCGTCTGACCGCGGGAGAGGGCGAGCCGGAGGCTGCCGTCCGCGCCGCCTGACGCTTCACCAACGCAAACACAAAGCCCGCGCCGGCTCGGCCTGCGCGGGCTTTGTCTTATCGGCGGGTTATCGAAACCGGAATCCCGCTCATTCCCGCGAAAGCGGGAATCCAGAGCGATACTGAAATGCCGGTTATTTTATCCTCTGGACCCCCGCTCCCTGCTCCGCCGAAGCGAGTTCGCGGGGGTGAGCGGTGTATTGCATCATTCAAGGCGAACGGGAGTTTCGTTCGACTCAATGGACAGCGCTCTAGCTTGCGGCCCTGGCGTCCTGCAGCGCCTGCCAGATGCGCGCCGGCGTCGCCGGCATGGCGATGTCGTGAATGCCGGCCTCCGACAGCGCGTCGACCAGCGCGTTCATCACGGTCGGCAGGCCGCCGGAGAAGCCGGCCTCGCCGCAGCCCTTGGCGCCGACCGGGTTGAGCCGGGTCGGGATGCCGCGATTGGCCACCGTCATCGCCGGCGCGTTGTGCGCACGCGGCATCGCGTAATCCTGGAACGAGCCGGTCAGCAACTGGCCGTCGTTGTCATAGACCACGCCTTCGAGCAGCGCCTGGCCGAGACCCTGCACCACGCCGCCGTGGATCTGGCCTTCGACCAGCATTGGATTGAGCACCGTGCCGAAATCGTTGACCGCGGTGTACTTCACCACCTGCGCCGCGCCGGTGTCGGGATCGACCTCGACCTCCGCGACGTGAACGCCGTTCGGGAAGGTGCCGGGCACTGCCGGCGTGACATGGGTGACGTCGAGCGTCGACGGCGCGCCGTCCGGCGGCCTCATGCCGTCGCGCAGACGCTTCGCCAGCTCCATGATGCCGACCGAGCGGTCGGTGCCGGCGATGACGAAACGGCCCTGGCTGAATTCGATGTCGCCGGCCGAGGCTTCCAGCGCATGCGCGGCGATCTGCTTGCCGGTCTCGACCACCTTTGCCGAGGCTTCGACGATGGCGGTGCCGGACAGCATCGCCGAGCGCGAGCCGCCCGAGCCGCCGCCGGTGACGAGCTGGTCGCTGTCGCCCTGCAGGAGCTTGATCCTGTCGAACGGAATGCCGAGCCTGTCGTGCAACACCTGCGCGAAGGGCGTGGCATGGCCTTGCCCGTAATCGAGCGTGCCGGTGACGATGGTCACGGTGTCGTCGTCGTTGAAGCGGATGCCGCCCATCTCGGTGGTGCCGGAGGCCGTCGTCTCCAGATAGCAGCCGACGCCGAGGCCGCGCAGCTTGCCGGCCTTGCGGCTGTCGCGCTTGCGCGCCTTGAAGCCGTCGACGTCGGCGAGCTTCAGCGCCTCCTCGAACAGGCCGGGGAAGTCGCCGCAGTCGTAGTCCATGCCGGACGCGGCCTTGAACGGCATCTCCTTCGGCTTGATGAAGTTGCGCTTGCGCAGCGTGAAGCGGTCGATGCCGATCTGCGTCGCGGCGTAGTCGATCAGCCGGTCCATGTAGAGCGAGCCTTCGGGGCGGCCGGCGCCGCGATAGGCCGAGACGTGCGTCGTATTGGTCAGCACGCATTTGGTCGCCACTTCGAGCAGCGGCGTGCGGTACATCGAGTTGACGTTCTTGGTGACGTTGACGGTCGGCAGCAGCGGCCCGAACGCCGCGACGAAGCCGCCGAGCCCGCCGAAGCCGGTGAGCCGCACCGCCTTGATGACGCCGCGCTCGTCGAAGGCGCCTTCGATCGTCATGTCGAAGTCGCGGCCGTGATGGTCGGACACGAAGCTGCCGGAGCGGTCGTCGGTCCATTTCACCGGCCGGCCGAGGTCGCGCGCCGCATGCAGCAGGCAGACATATTCAGGATAGGCCGCAGCCTTCATGCCGAACGAGCCGCCGACATTGCCGGTCAGCACCCGCACCTTGTCGGCCGGTGCGCCGAGAATGTCCTTGAGCATGTTCCTGAGGCCGAACACGCCCTGGCTGCATGAGTGCAGCGTCCACTTCTCGTTCGCCTTGTCGTATTCGCCGATCGCCGAACGCGGCTCGATCGCGGCGACGACCAGCTTCTGGTTGACGATCGGCAGGCTCACGACATGCGCGGCCGACGCGAAGGCGGCTTTGACCTTCTCGGCGTCGCCGAAGTGATAGTCGAGCACGAGATTGCCCGGCACCTCGTCCCAGATCTGCGGCGCGCCGGGCGCAGCCGCCGCGCGGGCGTCGGTCACGGCGGGCAGCGGCTCGATATCGAGCGCGATCGTCTCGGCGGCGTCCTTCGCCTGGGCCGCCGTTTCCGCCACCACGCAGGCGACCGGATCGCCGACGAAGCGCACCTTGTCGCTCGTCAGCGCCGGACGCGGCGTGTAGCGCAGCGGCGTGCCGTCGCGATTCTTGAGCGGCAGCGTGCATTTGAGGCCGCCATAGGCCTTCAGGTCCTCGCCGGTATAGACCGCGAGCACGCCGGGCATCGCGCGGGCGGCGCTGGTGTCGATGCCGCGGATGATGCCGTGCGCCTCGCGGCTGCGGACTATGGCGGCATAGGCCTGGCCGGTCAGGTTGATGTCGTCGGCATAGCGGCCGCGGCCGCTGACCAGCGTCGGGTCTTCCTTGCGCAGCACCGGCTGGCCGACGCCGAATTTGCTGACGGCAAGATTGGCTTCGATCGCGGGGTCCTGGGTCGCCTGGCGGGTTCGCTCGTCCATCGTCAATGATCTCGATTTCAAAGGTCTCGGGAGCAATCGGCTGCGGGAGATTCCGGCGAATTTCGGGGTTCCACCGTCAGATAGTGAAGATTGGCGCGCCGCACAACAATGCCGTCCGCGTCATGGCCCGGTTGCGTCATATGACGGCACTGTTAAACTTTTGCCGACTTGTGAACACGATAGCCACCAGGCGGGGGACCCGAGCGGTTCCGGGCGGCAGGAAGGCATTGGTTGCGATGAGCGAGGGAGCTGGGGACGCCCTCGGCTCCGGTCCTGCCGGCGAGCGGGCGCCGCATCGGCGCTCCCGGCGGGGCCGGTGGCCGTTCCCGCCGCGCGCGTCCGGAGCAGGGGGCGACCGCGGCGCGACCTATGCCGCGCTCGATCTCGGCACCAATAACTGCCGCCTGCTGGTGGCGCGGCCGACCGCCGACGGCTTCCGCGTGGTCGACGCCTTCTCGCGCATCATCCGGCTCGGCGAGGGCGTCTCCGCCACCGGCCGCATCAACGACGCGGCGATCGCCCGCGCGGTCTCCGCGCTCACCGTCTGCCGCGACAAGATGCGCAACCGCGGCGTCACCCGCGCCCGGCTGATCGCGACCGAGGCCTGCCGGGCCGCCGTCAATGGCGGCGAATTTCGCGCCCGCGTGCTGGAGGAGACCGGCCTCGATCTCGAAGTGATCGACCGCGAGACCGAAGCCGCGCTGGCCGCGACCGGCTGCACGCCGCTGATCGATCCGGAGGCCGAGGGCGCGCTGCTGTTCGACATCGGCGGCGGCTCGTCGGAGCTGGTGCGCCTCAGCCGACCGGCCGGCAGTTGCCGCAACGGTCCGCCGGAGCCCAACATCGCCGGCTGGACCTCGCTCGCGCATGGCGTCGTCACGCTCGCCGAGCGTCACGGCGGCATCAATGTCAGCCGCGCCACCTACGACGCGATGGTCGACGAGATTTCCGCCATGCTCGCGCCGTTCGCCGCCGCGCATGGCGAGGGCTGCGGCAACGGCATCCACATGCTCGGCACCTCGGGCACCGTGACCACCATCGCCGGCGTGCATCTCAATCTGCCGCGCTACGACCGCAACCGCGTCGACGGCTGCTGGATGAGCGAGGACGAAATCTCCGTGGTGATGGATCGCCTGCTGGCGATGAGCTACCGGGACCGCGTTGCCAGTCCCTGCATCGGCGCCGAGCGCGCCGATCTGGTGCTCGCCGGCTGCGCCATCCTCGAGGCGATCCGCCGCGCGTTCCCGTGCCGGCGTTTGCGCGTCGCCGATCGCGGGCTGCGCGAGGGCATGCTGGTCGCGATGATGCGGGCCGACGGCGTCTGGGACGGCGCGGGGCTCGCCGCATCGTGACGCGCGGAAAGGGTGACAAGGGGAGCGGCGGACGCGATCTCAAGGTGCGGCTGAAGACGGCGAAGAGCCGCACGGCATCCTCGCAGCGCTGGCTCGAGCGCCAGCTCAACGACCCTTACGTCGCCCGGGCCAAGCGCGAGGGCCTGCGCTCGCGCGCCGCCTTCAAGCTCACCGAGATCGACGATCAGTACCGCTTTCTCAAGAAAGGCGGCCGCGTGGTCGATCTCGGCGCCGCGCCCGGCGGCTGGAGCCAGATCGCCGCGCAGCGCGTCGGCGCGCCGCAGGAGGGCCGCGTGGTCGGCATCGACATCCTCGACATCGATCCGGTGCCGGGCGTCGACTTCCTGCATCTCGACTTCCTCGATCCCGACGCGCCGGACAAGCTGAAGGCGCTGCTCGGCGGTCCGGCCGACGTGGTGCTGTCCGACATGGCGGCCAACGCGACCGGCCATCGCAAGACCGATCACCTCAAGATCATGGCGCTGGTCGAGGCGGCGGCGGAATTCGCCCGCGAAGTCACCAGGCCGGGCGGGGCGTTTCTAGCCAAGGTTCTGCAGGGCGGCACCGAGCCGTCGCTGCTCGCCGTGCTCAAGTGCGATTACGCGACGGTGCGGCATGTCAAGCCGAAGGCGAGCCGCGCCGATTCCGCCGAGCTTTATCTGCTGGCGACCGGGTTTCGCGGCGGTGCCGGCAGCTAACGCGCGATCCATTCTCTCCGAGAATGAGATTCCGCTCACCCCCCGCGACCCGGCCTACGCTCGCTTCGCGAGTTTCGGCGAGGTTGAGTCCGCCGAAGCGCGAAGGCGGAAAGCGGGGTCCACCGCTCAATTATTTGGTCTTTATAAAATTCTGGATTCCCGCTTCCGCGGGAATGAGCGGAGGTTGCTTCAACCGGACGAGGTCACACTCTAGCGCCGATAATCCCGGAACGCGTCGGTGAACTGCGCCGGACGACGCGCCCGTTGCTGTTCGTAGTAACGCCGCCTGGCGCGCTCGTAGCGTTCCAAGGCGCGTTCCTTGGCTTCAAGCTGACGGAAATAGCGCTCGCGCGCCGCGCGGTCCTGGGCGTAGCGGCTGCGGGGCGGGGGCTCGCGTTCGATGCGGGCACGTTCGGCGCGCTCGCGCTTGCCGCGCGCGGTCTTGTCCTCCGCCGCGCGGGTCTTCTCTTCCGCAGCGCGGGTCTTGGCGGCATGGCTGCGGCGCTCGGCGCGCTCGGAGGTCTCGCGCGGCGCGGTTCTTGAGGTCGTGCGTGGTTCGTCGCGCGGTGCGGCGGCTTGCGGCCGCGCCGATGGCACCGGCACCTCGCCTGCCGACTTGGCCGTCTCGCTGCCGGCCGGCGGAACCGCGGCGACGGCCTGCACGTCGTTGTCCGTTTCGGGCTTCGGCTCCGTCTTCGGCTCCGTCTTTGGTTCGGCCTTGGCGGTGTGACGGCCCTTTTTCTTGCGCGAGGCGG
>Ga0180221_1002299_pt1 | contig 11313 bp, 6 predicted proteins | sample eDN5th37CKraftMG_FD_151339 | JGI IMG/M metagenome (GOLD analysis project Ga0180221, IMG submission 151339) | Enriched Miracle-Growth compost microbial communities from Emeryville, California, USA - eDNA 5th pass 37_C Kraft MG (version 2) (version 2) ...
TTGGCGCCGCTCTGGTCCTGCGCCGCGACCGGCAGCCCCCCGGCGGCCGCCAGCCGGCGCTGCACCCGGGGAAGCTCCGCCTGGGGCAGGGAGAAGGTGACGTCGATCGGGTTGGTCTGGGTGATGACGACGATGCCGCCGGTGCTGCCGGGCGTCACATAATTGCCGATATCGACCTGCCGCAGCCCGACGCGGCCGGATACCGGCGCCACGATCGACGTGTAGGCGAGGTTCAGCCTGGCGGTGCCGATGGCCGCGCGGTCGGCGCCGACGGTGCCTTCGAGCTGCTTCACCGTGGCGGCCTGCGTGTCGACCTGCTGGCGCGCGATCGAATCCTGCGCGAGCAGCGTCTGGTAACGCTTCAGGTCGACGCGCGCGGCGTTGAGCTGCGCCTCGTCGCGCGCAAGGTTCGCCTGCGCCTGCGCGAGCGCCAGCGCATAGGGACGCGGATCGATCTGGGCGAGCCGCTGGCCCTTGTGGACCATCTGCCCCTCGGTGAAATCGATCGTGAAGATCGTGCCGGCGATCTGCGTGAGGACGGTGGCCGTCACCAGCGGCTGGACGGTGCCGAGCGCGGAGAGCGTCACCGGCATGTCGGCGGTCGCCGCCTTGGCGATGCCCACCGTCGCGGCCGGGCGGCCCCGGCCCGAGCGGCCGCCGGAGGCCTTGCCCCCCTCCCCGCCGCCGCGCGTCATGTACCAGGCGAACAGCGCGATGACGATCAGCGCCAGGACGGCGATGACGGCATTGCGCCGCGAGCGGGGAGGATGGTCCGTTTCCTGATCGCTTGCCGACATCTCTCTATCCGCTGTCCGCCGTGTTGATGCGCGGGATGGGTTCCGCCCGGCACCGTCGCTCCCGCTTCGCGACGATGCCTTGCTATATTATTTCAGTGCTGAAATATGGGCTTGCGACACCTGTTTACGCCCGTTTCTCACGATCCCGCCTCCAGCGCCAGCACCTCGGCGGCGATCGCCAGCGCGACGGGCAGCGCGGCCGCGACGAGCCGCCACCGGGTCACCCCGCGCACGCCGCCGGCGCGCAGGTCCGATATCGCCAGGACGAGCGCGAGCACCGCCGCCAGCATGGTCCACAGATTGTAGCGCATGTCCGGCGCCACGCTGACGAGCGCATAGGCCGATCCATAGAGAAGCGCCGATGCCGCCAGCGCGATCACCAGCCGCCGCGAGCGCAATCGCGGCCCGATCAGCAGCAGCCCCAGCGCGATCGCCAGCCACGTCGCGGGGCGCCCCGCCGGCGACAGCGCCATGGCGCGCGCCGCGCGGCCGATGGCGGCGGTCAGGCGATTGCCGGTGAAGGCGAGGCCATAGTCATTGGGCGTCGTCATCGCATAGACGGCGTCGTTGGGGACGTCGGGGACGAAAAGGCGCCAGTTGCGGTTCAGATGCGCCAGCCGGTGGCGCGCGTAGGCGACGGGATTCCCGGCGATGGCGTGGAGCCAGATCGCCACCGGGCCGCGATGATGCGCCGCCGCCCAATCCACCAGCCTGTCCTCCACCATGTCGCAAGCGGGCCTGTAATGGGGATTGTAGAGCCCCGGATCGTAGCAGGCCGCCGTCACCGCGCGCGCGGTCGCAGGATCGAGGTCAGGATAGGCCTGATCCCCGCCATGCGCGACGATGCCCGCCAGATCGAAATTGAGCAGCGAGAAGAAAGGCCGCGAATGATGCGGCGCCAGCGCGACGTCGTCGATCAGCCGGTTCGCCCCCGACAGGATCGCCGCCGCCCCGATCAGCGTGGCCAGCGCCCGCCCCGGCCTCGCCAGCCAGCGTTCGGGCAGCAGCGCCGCGAACAGGGGCGCGGTGGCGAAGACGGCATTGAAACGCAGCGCGCTCGCGAAGACCAGCAGGACCGCGGCCCCCGCGACGCAGAAGGCCCGCCCGCGCCCGGCCACCTCCCCGCGCAGGAAGATGAGGCCCGCCGCGCACAGGCAGGCGGCGGCGAGCAGCGGGTCCTTCAATATCGCGCCCATCTGGCCGAAGGGGATGGGCAGCACCGCGCACAGCACCGCCAGCGCCATGCCCGTCCGGTCGCCGCGCCGCCGCAGCCCCTCGACGATCAGCGCGAAGCCGGTCCAGTAGAGCAGGGCGTGGAAGATCAGGATCGGCGCGCTGCCCGGCCCAAAGGCCATGAGTTGGCGCCACAGCCATGCCGTCGCGGGCGGGTGCCAGTCGTCATAGCGGCCGGTCAGCGCCTGCCCATATTGCTCCACCGTGTCGGGGGTGATGACGCCCCAGCGATAGGCGTGGAGCTGGATCGCGAAGCAGGCCGCCAGCAGCGCGGGCGGCGCCCACCAGGGCGCCGCCCGGCGCCGTTCAGCGGGCCGCGACACGCCCGCTGCGCTCCAGCTTGCCCCAGCCGACGAGCGGGCCGCGAAGCGCCTGGGTGATCGCCTTCAGCACGACATAATACATCACCTGGCGATAGCCGATCCGCTGCGGGATGAGCAGCGCCAGCAGCCGCCAGCGCTCGCGGCGTTCCAGCGCGAAGGCGATGACGGCGGAGAGCAGGTCGATCAGCGTGAAGACCAGCCAGAAGGTGAGCATCTTGTAGATGTCGGTGTTGGTCTGCTCCCAGCCATGGGCCTGAATCTTCAGATAGGTGCTGATCAGGCTGACCACCAGCGCGAGGTCGATGATCGGCGAGATCGCCGCCAGCACCACCTGGAAGACGATCGCCTGCGGCAGGCCGATCAGCGCCAGCCCGCGCGGCTGGCCCGTCCGCATCACCGCGCGATGCTTCCACAGGCACTGAAGCGTGCCATAGGCCCAGCGGAACCGCTGCTTGGCGAGCGCCTTGAAGCTCTCGGGCGCCTCGGTCCACGCGACGGCATATTGGTCGTAATGCACCTTCCAGCCCCTACGCTGGATCGCGATGGTCAGGTCCTGATCCTCGGCCAGCGTGTCGGCCGGATAGCCGCCGACCGCGCGAATCGTCTCGCGCCGCCACGCGCCGACCGCGCCGGGCACCACCGTCATCGCGTTGAGCCTGGCGAGCGCGCGCCGCTCCAGGTTCTGCGCGGTGATATATTCGAGCGCCTGCCAGCGGGTGACGAGGTTCACCCGGTTGCCGACCTTCGCGTTGCCGGCGACCGCGCCCAGCTCCGGATCGGCGAACCAGCGCGCAAGGCGGGCGATGGTCGTCGGCTCGAACTGGGTGTCGGCGTCGAGCGCGATGACGATTTCCGCCCCCGCGAGCGCCAGCCCGTGGTTGAGCGCGCGCGCCTTGCCGCCATTTTCCAGCGTGAGCAGCCGCACGCGGGGATCGTCGGCGAACGCCTCGGTGACGATCGCGCCGGTGCGGTCCTTCGATCCGTCATCGATCACGATCACCTCCACGCGCACGTCCACGCTGTCGAGCACGCGGCGCACGGATCGCTCGATCACGCGCTCCTCGTTGAAGGCGGGGATCAGCACGGTGACGAGGCGCTCGGGATCGATTGGCGGAAAGACGACGCGATTTTCCTTGCGTGCCTGCCACAGCGCCATTCCCGACAGCGCCACCGCCCGCAATATGCCGAGCGATATCGCGATGCCGAATAGCCATTTGAGCGCGATCACCGCGGCGCCGAGGAGCGTGAAGAGCGCGAGGTCGGACTGCGCCGCGAAACGGTCGCTCTTGGAGATGGGCGGGTTTACCGCCTCGTGCGACAGGTTCGCCAGCGTCGATACCGGCACGAAGCGATAGCCGCGCGCCTTCAGCTCGCGGATGATGACGGGCAGCGCCGCCACCGTCTGCGCCCGGTCTCCGCCCGAATCATGGAGCAGCACGACATTGCCGCTGCGCTCCGCGTTCGAATCCTCGACCCCGTCGATCACCGCGTCGATGATCGCCTGCACGCCCGGCCGCTTCCAGTCGTTGGCGTCGACATGCAGGCCGACCGAGAGATAGCCCATGCGCTGGGCCTGCTCGACGGGCACGATCTCGTCGGCGGTGGTCGGCTCCGCGTCGCCGAAATAGGGCGCGCGGAACAGGCGCAGCGAATGGCCGGTGAAGGCCTGGAACAGCCGCTGGGTGGAGTTCAGCTCCAGCTCGGTCCCGCGCGGCGTCGCGTTGGCGAGGTTGGGGTGCGTGTAGGTGTGGTTGCCAACCTCATGCCCCTCGCGGATCTCGCGCTCCAGCAGGCCGCGTTCGGTCAGCGCGTTCTCGCCGATGATGAAGAAGGTGCCGGGCACCTGCTCGGCCTTCAATATGTCGAGGATCTTCGGCGTCCAGACCGGGTCCGGCCCGTCGTCGAAGGTCAGCGCGAGCAGCCCCGGCTTATAGCCCGTCCGCTGGATCTGGTAGGGGGACGGCAGACGGACGAATTCCTCGCCCGTGATCATCCCGTAGCGGCCGACGCCGATCCTGCGCAGCCCCTCCACGGGCACGGCGCCGATCTTCAATATCTCGCCATTGCCCTCGATATCGACGTTGGTGCCGGCCGGGATCGCCTCGATCGAGCGGGCGGGCGGCAGCGTGCGCTTGTGGCGGCCGAACAGCGTCCACAGCGACGGGTCCTCGGTGCCCAGCCGCCACAGCGCGATCCCGCGCACCCCCATGGCGTGGAGGATCGCCATCTGGTTATGCGCCGCCGCCGCGTCGAGCAGCCAGACGTCGTGATGCGTGTCGCCCTCGTCATAGGAGAAATAGCTGTTGCCGCTCAGCCGGTCATAGACCGGAACCACGCCCGATTCGCTGGCGGTCAGCCATGCCTCCTCGACCGAATCGGCATCGGTCTCGCCACCCTTCCGCCAGTCATAGGCGTAGGAGCCCAGCGCCACGACCAGCTTTTCCGGCGGAATCTGGCGCGCGGCGCGCACCACGATATCGGTGAACCATCGCTGCGAGGCGATCGGCCCCGGCGTGCCGCCCTGATAATGCTCGTCATAGGCCATCAGGAAAATCCGGTCGGCGACCGCGGCATAGGCCTTCAGGTTCCAGTCCGGATCGTCGGCGGGCACCGCCAGCGCGACCAGCCAGCCGCGCGGCGCGAAGCGGGCGCGCGCCTCGGCCAGCAGACGCAGATAATCGCCCTGCGCGGCGGGGGGTATGTCCTCGATGTCGAAGAAGGCGCCGTCGCCGTGATTCGCGGCGACCATCGCCTGCACCCGGTCCAGCAGCTCCTTGCGCAGCCGGGGATCGCGGACGAGCGAGGCGAAGCCCTTGCCGTCCCATGCGCCATTGATCGCGTTCTGCACCATGGGCAGCAGTTTGGGTCGGTGGGTCGCCCCCGCGATGATGGTCTTGCCGCGCGTGTCGGGGAAGCTCGTCACGCGATGCTCGGGCCCGGTGATCGACATCCAGCCGGGGATCAGCCAGTCCAGCTCGTTGATATGACGCAGCAGCGAGGCGGCGGAGGCGTCGTCCCACGGCGTGTGGAAGGCGATCGCGAGCGGCGTCCCCGGCGGCGGCGCGACGATCAGGCGGCGGGCATAGCGCAGCGCGCGGCTGATCTCGCGCTCGGGCGACTGCACCGACTTGCCCGGATGCGAGGAAAGGCCGCGAAGCGGCGCATGCTCGGTCGCGAAGGGAAGCTGCGGCTGCGGCACCACCGCCAGGATCGACGCGGCGAACGCCGCCGCCGCGAGCAGCAGCAGCAGGACGAACGCGGCGATGCCCAGCCGGAAACGCCGCCGGCGCCTGCCGGACGCGTCGTAGAAAACCGGGCGTTCAGCCACGTGACGGTGCCATGCGGTTGCGGAAGATCATGTTCCCACGGGTTTCTATTGTCCGGTTGCGGCGTTGATAGTCGCTTTTGCGGTGGCAGCGTTAGCGAAATTGCGCGGCGTCGTCTCGGGCGAAAGGGCCGCGGGCAACCGGGCGGGCGGATGAACGATTTGCCCTTTTCGACGTCTTGCGCCTACCAGACACTTCTTGAGCGGAGCACGGAATGGGATTTGTGACGAAGGATATCGGCCGGGCGGCCCCCACGGCGCGGGGCCACATGCAGGCACGGGACGCCGCGCCGCGATGCTGAACCGCCGCGAACATCTCCTCGGCCTCGCCATGGCCCTGCTCGCGGCGCCAGGCGGCCTTTCGGCGGCCGCGCCTGGCAGGCGGGCGGCGCCGGCCGGGCGGCCTTTCTCCTGGGACTGGCTGAAGGGCGAGGCGCTGCGCGTCGCGCAGGCGCCCTGGCGGGAGCCGCGCGCCTTCCACGGCGCCCACGCCATCGATTTCGACGCGGTGGGCCAGATCGGCTACCGGCCGGACAAGACGCTGTGGCCCGATGGCGGCGACGCGGCGGTGCGTTTCTTCCCGCTCAACCGCTATGCCAACGTGCCGGTCGACATCTTCGTCGTCGAGGGGGGGATGGCCCGCCCTTTTCCCTTCAGCACCGGTCTTTTCTCCACGGCGCCGTCGAGGCATGGCGTCGCGCCCGAAATTCCGCCCGGCTTCGCGGGGATGCGCTTCATGAATCCGGGGGGCAAGGGCGATTGGCTGGCCTTTCAGGGGGCGTCCTATTTCCGCTCGGCTGGCGCGCTCGATCAATATGGGCTGTCGGCGCGCGCGCTGGCGGTGAACACCGGCATCGACGGGCGCGAGGAATTCCCGATCTTCACCCGCTTCTGGCTCGAACGCGGCCCCGGCGACGCCGTGACCGTCCATGCCCTGCTGGAAGGAAAGAGCGTCACCGGCGCCTGGCGCTTCGTCAACCGGCGGGGCAAGGCGGGCGTGACGCAGGATGTGAGCCTGGTCCTCTGGCTGCGCGCCGATGTCGAGCGGCTGGGCTTCGCGCCGCTCACCAGCATGTTCTGGTATGGCGAGGGCAATCGCCGGCAGGCGATCGACTGGCGGCCCGAGATCCATGATTCGGACGGGCTGGAACTCTTCACCGGCGCCGGGGAGCGCATCTGGCGGCCACTTGGCAATCCCTCGCGTCCGATCGTCAACAGCTTCGCCGACAAGGGGCCCCGCGGCTTCGGCCTGTTCCAGCGCGACCGCGATTTCGATCATTATCAGGACGATGGCGCCTTCTACGAGAAGCGCCCCGATCTGTGGGTCGAGCCGCAGGGCGACTGGGGAACGGGCGCGGTGATGCTCTACGAGATCCCGACGGAGCGCGAGACGGACGACAATATCGTCGCCTTCTGGACACCCTCCGCTCCCGCCCGCGCCGGAAATCATTATGCGCTCGATTATCGCCTGAACTGGATCGCGGCCGATCCCGAGCAGGGCGCGCTCGCCCGCGCGGTCGATTGCTGGACGGGGATCGCGGGGCGGCCCGGCACGGAGCCGATCCCCGGCGCGCGGCGGCTCGTCGCCGATTTCTCCGGCAGGAAGCTGGTCGGCCTGACCCGCGAGAGCGACGTCGCGGCGGTGATTTCGATCGGCGGCGGCAAGCTCATCGAATCCCACGCCTATCCGGTCGTCGGGAAGCCCGGCCTGTGGCGGCTGATCGTCGACGTGGCGCGATCCGGCGTCGGACCGACCGATTTGCGGGCCTATCTGAGGCACGACGGCGATGCGTTGAGCGAGACTTTACTATACCAGTTTGATTAATCCCGACAAAGCCGGCGGAGGAACCGGTCGCCTATCCGGGATGTTGGCACCTGCGCCATACGGGACGGGGAACTTTCGGCTTTGTCCGATTATCCCCACGCCCGCCCACGCGGTTGAAGGACTTATTGCTTGTACGTCAAAGAGTTCCGGTCGCCGGACGACTCCCACGGCGCCGGCCGAAACGATCGGACAGCCATATTGCCGCCCGAGGCGCCGATCGCCATGCCGGTACAGGACATGGCGCCGGGCCGGGGCTGGCGCTTCTTTTCCGACGCCTTCCACACGATACAGGCGGATGCGCTGCTCGGCCGCCGGCTCTTCCTCGTCGCGGGCAGCTTCGCGCTCGGCCTGCTCGCGGCGGTGGAGATGGTGCGCCCGCTGGCGGTGGACGGGCTGGATCTGCTGGACCTCGCCTTCTTCTTCCTCTTCCTCGGCCTGTTCGCCTGGATCTCCTTCGGCTTCCTGAACGCGTTCGCCGGTTTCATGGTGATGCTGGGCCGGGGGCCGGGGATGCCGCGCTGGCTGGCCCAGGCGCGCCTGCCGAGGCGGCGCACCGCGATCCTGCTGCCGGTCTATAACGAGGACGTGGAACCGGTCTTCAAGCGGCTGCGCGCCATGACCGATTCGCTCAAGACGATCGGCGCGGCCGAGCTGTTCGACGTCTTCGTGCTGAGCGATTCGAATGCTTCCGCCGAGGGGCGGGAGATGGCGGCGGTCCGCCATCTGCGCGGGGTGAGCACGGTCCCGGTATATTATCGCCGGCGCAGCGAGAACGTGGCGCGCAAGCCCGGCAACATCGCCGACTGGGTGCGCCGGTTCGGCGGCGCCTACGAGCATATGATCGTCCTCGATGCGGACAGCCTGATGAGCGGCGCCGCGATGGCCCGGCTCGCCGCCGCGATGGAGGCGCAGCCGCAGGTGGGGCTGCTCCAGACGATCCCGGCGATCATCAACGGGCGGACCTTCTTCGCGCGCTGGCACCAGTTCGCGGCCGTGGCCTATGGCGCGATCGCCTCGGCCGGGCTGCAATGGTGGTCGGGCCCGGAAGCGACCTTCTGGGGGCATAACGCGATCATCCGGGTGCGCGCCTTCGCCGAGAGCTGCGGCCTGCCCGCGCTTTCGGGCCGCGAGCCGTTCGGCGGGCATATATTGAGCCACGACATGGTGGAGGCCGCCTTGCTCCGCCGCCGCGGCTGGGCGGTCCACATGGTGATCCTGCCCGAGGGGAGCTATGAGGAATTTCCCCCCACCCTGCTCGATCATTCGGTGCGCGACAGGCGCTGGTGCCAGGGCAATCTCCAGCATGTGCGCCTGCTCGGCACCGCCGGCTTCCATTGGGTGAACCGGCTCCAGCTCCTGATGGGCGCCTCGGCCTATCTCACCTCGCCGCTCTGGCTGCTGCTCCTCGTCATCGGCCTCATCGAGCCGTCGCGGACGCATTATGAGGGCTTCTCGATGCTGCCCTCGGCATGGCTGCTGATGCTGACGATCGTGCTGCTCATCGGGCCGAAGATCGTCTCGCTGCTCTGGTTGTCGGTCGATCATGACCTGCGCGCGGCGCTGGGGGGCACGCGGCGGGTGATCGCGACGGTGCTGCTCGAAATCCCGCTGTCGGCGTGCGTCGCGCCGGTGACGATGCTCACCCAGACGATGGCGATCGTCGACATCATGCTCGGGCGGCCGAGCGGCTGGGCGACCCAGCGCCGCGAGGCCTATGACCTCGCGCTGCGCGATGCGGTGATCCATTATCGCTGGCACATGGCGCTGGGCGTGCTGTTCGCGCTGGCGATCCTCGCGGACGTGGAGGGCGCGGGCTGGACGATCCCCGTCGCGGTCAGCCTCATCGCCGCGCCGGTGACCGCGATGCTGACCTCGCGCGCCGACGTGGGGGACTGGCTGCGCCGCCGGGGCCTGTTCCTCAGCCCGCAGGAGACGATATTGGGAGCCGGCGGGGAGGAAGAAGGGCGCGTCGCGGCCCCCGATCCCGCGCTCATCATCCCGGCGACGCGCTGGTCGAAGATGTTCCTCGCCTCGCGCAAGGTGAAGCTGCTGCACCCCTGAGCCGGGCGGAATTGGCGAGCGAAAGGGGGGGCGGCGCGGCCGCCGGGTCAGGCGGCCTTCTTGTGCCGCCGCGCCTTGTCCAGCTTCTTCAGCACCATGTCGCGCTTCAGGCGCGAGAGATGGTCGATGAACAATATGCCTTCCAGATGGTCCATCTCATGCTGGAGGCAGGTGGCCAGCATGCCCTCGATCAGTTCCTCATGCGCGACGCCGTCGCGGTCGAGCCAGCGGGCATGGACGGAAGCGGGACGCTCCACCTCGGCATATTGATCGGGCACCGAGAGGCAGCCTTCGGTATAGACCGACATCGCCTCCGACGGATCGGACAATTCGGGATTGATGAAGACGAGCGGCTTGCGGATCGGCTTGCCCTCGGCATCCTGCTCTTCCTGAAGGTCGATCACCAGGACGCGCCTGGGCACGCCCACCTGGATCGCCGCGAGCCCGATGCCGGGCGCGTCGTACATCGTCTCGAACATGTCGTCGATCAGGCGGCGCAGATCGTCGTCAACCGTCTCGACGGGTTTGGAGACGGTATGCAGCCGGGGGTCCGGCGCTTCGAGGATAGGGAGCAGAGCCATGGCGAACAGCTAGGAAGCGGCCGCCCGTTCGTCAACAGGTCCCGAAGGGTTGCTCATCCCGCCAGCGGCCGCCGCGCCCGAAGCGCCTGCGCCAGCGTCCCCTCGTCGAGATAATCAAGCTCGCCCCCCACCGGCAGGCCGTGCGCGAGCTGGGTGAGGCGGATGGGGAAGCCCTCGATCCGCTCCGCGATATAATGGGCGGTGGTCTGCCCCTCCAGCGTGGCGTTCATCGCCAGCACCACCTCGTCGATGCCCCCGTCCGCCACGCGCCGGATGAGGCGGTCGATCGTCAGATCCTCAGGCCGCACCCCTTCCAGCGCCGAAAGCCGCCCGCCCAGCACATGGAAGCGCCCCGCGAACAGCCGCGAGCGATCGAGCGCCCAGAGGTCCGCCACCTCCTCCACCACGCAGAGCAGGCGCGTGTCGCGGCGCGGATCGGTGCAGATCGCGCACGGATCGGTCGTGTCGACATTGCCGCAGACATGGCATGTCGCCAGCCGCTCGTTCACCGCCTCCAGCGCGCGCAGCAGCGGCGCCATCGCGGCCTCGCGCTTCTTGAGCAGATGCAGCACGGCGCGACGCGCCGAGCGTGGCCCCAGTCCGGGAAGCCGCGCGAGCGCCTGGGTCAATGCCTCGATCTCGGGAGATGCCATCGCGCATCAACTAAGGGGTTGCGCTCCACCTTCCAAGAGCCGCATCAGCCCGCCCATGCGCATCGCCTTCATGGGAACCCCCGATTTCGCCGTGCCGACGCTCGACGCCCTCGTCGCCGCCGGGCACGATGTCGTCGCGGCCTACAGCCAGCCGCCCCGCCCCGCCGGGCGCGGCAAGGCGCTCCTTGCCTCCCCCGTCCAGCGCCGCGCCGAGGCTCTGGGAATCGAGGCGCGCACGCCCCATGGCCTGAGGGACGAGGCGGAGCAGGAAGCGTTCGCGGCGCTCGACCTCGATGTCGCGGTGGTCGCGGCCTATGGGCTGATCCTGCCGCAACCGATCCTCGACGCGCCGCGTGGCGGCTGCCTCAACGTCCACGCCTCGCTGCTGCCGCGCTGGCGCGGTGCGGCCCCGATCCAGCGCGCGATCCTGGCGGGCGATGCCACGACCGGCGTGACGATCATGGCGATGGAGCGTGGGCTCGACACCGGCCCGATGCGGGCGAAGGCGGAAATGC
>Ga0180221_1002300_pt1 | contig 11296 bp, 10 predicted proteins | sample eDN5th37CKraftMG_FD_151339 | JGI IMG/M metagenome (GOLD analysis project Ga0180221, IMG submission 151339) | Enriched Miracle-Growth compost microbial communities from Emeryville, California, USA - eDNA 5th pass 37_C Kraft MG (version 2) (version 2) ...
CCCGGCTCGCTGATGCCGGCGGGCAGGCCGGCGGCGGCGTGCCGGCCGGAGCCCGGCATCGGGCCGTTCCACACGGCGGTCGCCTCCGACGGGCGCGCGCGGGGCGCGACGGTCCGCACGACGAGCAGGGCCTGCGCGGGCTCGACCCACCGGTCGGTCAGCACCGTCAGGTCGATGGCCGCGTCGACCTCCGGGGTGAGCACGGCGCCCGACCCGCCGATCCGCACCGCCCCGCCGAACCGGCGAGCGGCGGCGACGAGCCACAGCACCACCCGCTCCTCCTCGCGCACCGGCAGCCCGCGCGGGAAGGCGCGCTTGAGGCCGTCGCGGTCACCGCCGGGGTACGGAGCCTCGCCGCGCTCGGTCGGCGCCACGACGGAGAACGCCGTCGCGGTGCCGGTCGGAAGGCCGAGGGCGACCGCGTCCTGCGGGGTCACGGCGTACGGGCCGACGAGGTGGGAGAGGCGGCCGAGCCGCAGCACGCGGGCGGGCGCCGGCTGCGCGCCGACGGCGCGGATGCCGAACGCCGCGGTGATGGGCCGCCGGGACGGGCGGTCGGCGGCGGGGTCGTCCTCCCAGCGCGCGGAGGCGAACCGGCTCGCGGCGAGGACCTCGACCTCGTCGGGCTCCACCTCCGCCGGGAGCGCCAGCAGGTGCCGCTCGCGCAGCGACGCGTCACCCAGCGGCAGCGGCGGCAGCGACGCCACTCGTCAGACCTGGGTCCGGTGGAAGCTCTGCCACGACCGCGACGCCGTCGGGCCGCGCTGCCCCTGGTAGCGCGACCCGTACGGCCCGGACCCGTACGGGTGCTCGGTCGCCGAGGAGAGCCGGAAGAAGCACATCTGGCCGATCTTCATGCCGGGCCACAGCAGGATCGGCAGGGTCGCGACGTTGGACAGCTCCAGCGTGACGTGGCCGGAGAACCCGGGGTCGATGAAGCCGGCGGTCGAGTGCGTGAGCAGGCCGAGGCGCCCGAGGGACGACTTGCCCTCGAGCCGCGCCGCGACGTCGTCCGGCAGCGTGACCTGCTCGAAGGTGGAGCCGAGGACGAACTCGCCGGGGTGCAGGACGAACGGCTCGTCCCCCTCGACCTCGACGAGGCGCGTGAGGTCGGGCTGCTCCGCGGACGGGTCGATCACCGGGTACTTGTGGTTGTCGAACAGCCGGAAGTACCGGTCGAGGCGCACGTCGATGCTCGACGGCTGGAGCATGGCCGGCTCGTAGGGCTCCAGGGCCACACGGCCCGACTCGAGCTCGGCCCGGATGTCGCGGTCGGAGAGCAGCACGGGACAACGGTAGTCGGCGCGGCGCGGTGCCACGGCACGTTCGTCGTCCGGGAACCGCACGACGACGGCCCGTTCCGCCGCCCGCAGGACCCCTCCGGGAACGAGCGTGACCGGGGCCACCCGAGGGCGCTATCCTCGTGCCCGGCGACGTTGCGGGAGCGCTCCCACGGCGGGTGGAAGAACCGGTCGAGGGTCGAGTGAGCGCGATCGGGAGCACCCGTGACGGAGCCGGCGACGACCGACCGACCGGCCGGCCCCCGCGCCCTCCCGCACTGCAGCGGCCAGGAGACGGGTGCGGACGGTCCGCACCGTGAAGGGCACGGCACATGCGTTACGGGTACTTCGACGACGACGCCCGCGAGTACGTCATCACGACGCCGCGAACGCCGTACCCCTGGATCAACTACCTGGGCAGCGAGCGGTTCTTCTCGCTGCTCTCCCACCAGGCGGGCGGGTACTCGTTCTACCGCGACGCCAAGCTGCGCCGCCTCACGCGGTACCGCTACAACAACGTCCCGAACGACGCGGGCGGCCGCTACCTGTACGTCAACGACGGCGGCGACGTGTGGACGCCGTCGTGGCTGCCGGTCAAGGCCGAGCTCGACCACTTCGAGGCGCGGCACGGCCTGGGCTACAGCCGGTTCACCGGCGAGCGCGGCGGCGTGCGCGTCGAGACGACGTTCCTCGTCCCGCTCGGCGAGGACGCGGAGGTCCAGAAGGTCGTCGTGACGAACACGTCCGACGAGGCGAAGGACCTGAGCCTGTTCTCGTTCGTCGAGTTCTGCCTCTGGAACGCGCAGGACGACCAGACGAACTACCAGCGCAACCTGTCGATCGGCGAGGTCGAGGTCGAGCTGGACGGCCCGCACGGGTCGGCGATCTACCACCGCACCGAGTACCGCGAGCGCCGCGACCACTACGCGGTGTTCGGCGTGAACACCCGCGCGGACGGGTTCGACACGGACCGCGACACGTTCGTCGGCGCGTTCAACTCCCTCGGCGAGGCCGCCGTCCCGCGCACCGGCGAGAGCGCCGGCTCGGTCGCGTCCGGCTGGTACCCGATCGGCTCCCACGGCGTGAAGGTCTCGCTCGCGCCGGGCGAGAGCCGCACGCTCGTGTGGGTGCTCGGCTACGTCGAGAACCCCGAGGACGAGAAGTGGGCCGACGACGCCCACCAGGTCGTCGACAAGACGCGCGCCCACGCGCTGCTGGGCCGGTTCGCCACGGCCGAGCAGGTCGACGAGGCGCTCGCGGCGCTGCAGCGCTACTGGACCGAGCTGCTCTCCACGTACACGGTCCGCAGCGGCGACGAGAAGCTCGACCGCATGGTCAACGTGTGGAACCAGTACCAGTGCATGGTCACGTTCAACATGTCCCGCTCGGCCTCGTACTTCGAGACCGGCATCGGCCGCGGCATGGGCTTCCGTGACTCCAACCAGGACCTGCTGGGCTTCGTCCACCTGATCCCGGACCGTGCGCGCGAGCGGATCATCGACATCGCGTCGACGCAGTTCCCCGACGGCTCGGCGTACCACCAGTACCAGCCGCTGACGAAGCGCGGGAACGACGACATCGGCTCCGGCTTCAACGACGACCCGCTGTGGCTCATCGCGGGCGTGGCGGCGTACGTCAAGGAGACGGGTGACCTGTCGATCCTCGACGAGCCCGTCCCCTTCGACAACGAGCCCGGCACCGAGGTGCCGCTGTTCGAGCACCTGACCCGCTCGTTCGAGTTCACGGTCGAGCACCGCGGGCCGCACGGCCTGCCGCTCATCGGCCGCGCCGACTGGAACGACTGCCTCAACCTCAACTGCTTCTCCACCACGCCCGGCGAGTCGTTCCAGACCACGGAGAACAAGGCGGGCGGCGTCGCGGAGTCGGTGTTCATCGCCGCGCAGTTCGTCCTGTACGGCGAGCAGTACGCGCAGCTGGCCGAGCGCCGCGGCCTCGGCGACGTCGCGGCCGCCGCCCGCAAGCACGTCGAGGACATGCGCACCGCGGTGCTGGAGCACGGGTGGGACGGGCGCTGGTTCCTGCGCGCGTACGACTACTTCGGCACCCCGATCGGCACGGACGCCGACCCCGAGGGCAAGATCTGGATCGAGCCGCAGGGCTTCGCCGTGATGGCGGGCATCGGCGTCGGTGCGGGTCCCGACGACACGTCGGCGCCGGCCGTGCAGGCCCTCGACTCGGTGAACGAGCTGCTCGCGACCGACCACGGCATGGTGCTGCAGTACCCCGCGTACACGACCTACCAGGTCAACATGGGCGAGGTCTCGACGTACCCGCCCGGGTACAAGGAGAACGGCGGCATCTTCTGCCACAACAACCCGTGGGTGATCATCGGCGAGACGGTGCTCGGCCGCGGGGCGCAGGCGTTCGACTACTACAAGCGGATCACCCCGGCGTACCGCGAGGAGATCTCCGACGTGCACCGGCTCGAGCCGTACGTGTACGCGCAGATGATCGCCGGCAAGCAGGCCGAGCGGCACGGCGAGGCGAAGAACTCCTGGCTCACGGGCACGGCGGCGTGGACGTTCGTCGCGGCGTCGCAGTACCTGCTGGGTGTGCGCCCCGACTGGGACGGCCTCGTCGTCGACCCGCAGATCGGGCCCGAGGTGCCGTCGTTCACGGTGACCCGCGTGGCGCGCGGCGCGACCTACGAGATCACGGTGACGAACTCCGGCACGCCCGGTGCGCGCGGGCGGCTCGTCGTCGACGGGACGCCCGTCGAGGGCAACCTCGTGCCCTACGCCCCGGCCGGCTCGACCGTCCGGGTCGAGGTGACCGTGTGACGACGGACGCGCCCGCGGTCGGCCTGCTCGACGACGCGGGCGGCCTGCTGACCATCGCGTCCGACGTGTGGCAGGTCGACGTGCTCCCCGGCACGGGCGCCGCGCTGGCGGCCGGCCGGGTGCGCACCGCCGACGGCGTGTGGCGGGACCTGCTGCGCCCGACGCACCCGCGCGGCGCCGGCAACCCGGAGAAGACGTCGAGCTGGCCGATGGTGCCGTGGGCTAACCGCATCTCCGGCGGGCTGCTGCGGTTCGGCGGCCGGTCGTGGCAGCTGCAGCGCAACGCCGCGGACCTCACGGCGATCCACGGGGCGACCCGCAACGCAGCCTGGCCGGTGGTCGAGCGCACCAAGGGCGCGGTCGCGCTGGAGCTCGACACGCGCGCACTCGTCGGCGTGAACTTCCCGTGGCCGTTCGTCGCGCGCGTCGACTACCGCGTCGACGGCCATGAGCTCGCGGTGACGACGAGCGTGCGGAACGTCTCCGACGAGGCGTTCCCCGCCGGGTTCGGGCACCACCCGTACTTCCGCCGGGCACTCGTCCCCGTCGGGGCGACGCCTCCCCCGCACGCGCCCGGACCGGTGCTGGAGATCCCCGCCCGCCGGGGGTGGCGCATGCACGACGGGCTCGTCCGCGGGCCCGCGCGCGAGCCGCGTGCGGTCGCCGACTTCCGGACGCCCCGCGCGGTCGGGACGGCGGTGCTCGACGACGTCCTCACGGACCTCGAGCCGGGCGCGCCCGTGCGGCTGCGTTACCCGGAGCTGACGGCCGAGCTGCGCCTCGACGCGACGTACACCCACCTCGTCGTCTACTCCCCGCGCGGCCGCTCGTACCTCGCCGTGGAGCCGCAGACGCAGGTGACCGACGCGTACGCGCTGTACGCCGAAGGCGCCGCCGACACCGGCACCGTGGTGCTCGCGCCGGGCGCGGAGCTCACCGGCCGGTTCACGATCGTGATCGCCTGAGCGGGTGGAATCGCGGCCTTCACCGGATCGTGACCGGAAGGACTCCGGTGGGCCCGCAGGCCCGTGAGAGAGTGACCGCGCCCGGACCGGACCCAGCCGCTGACCGCACGGGCGCACCCTTGATGATCAGCGGCCGAAGGGGGCACCCCGTGCGTTCCACCACCCGCCGACTGCTCGCGCTGCCTGTCGCCGCGACGCTGCTGCTCGGCGCCACCGCCTGCAGCACGTCCGACGAGACGCCCACGGGCGGCTCGACCCCCGGCGCGAGCCAGGGCGCCGAGAAGCCCGCCGGCGGCGACGGCTTCGAGCTCACGGCCACGAGCTTCGCCGACATGGTCGACAAGCAGATCGACGCCGGCACGTACCACACGAGCATGACGATCGGCGCCGACGAGCTGACGATCAACGCCGAGGGCGACGCGCGCCTCACGGCCGAGGGCGCCGAGATGTCCATGACCATGACCGTCCCGGGCCTCGACGGCGGGATGGAGCTGCGCATGGTCGGCGGCAAGCTCTACATGAACATGGGCGAGATGACGGGCGACAAGTTCTACGTCATCGACCCGACCGACTCCGACGACCCGATCGCCTCGTCGTTCGGCTCCTCGCTCGACCAGATGAGCGCCACCGAGAGCATGGAGTCCATCAAGGACGCCATCGTCTCGGTCGAGAAGTCCGGCGACCCGGAGACGATCGACGGCGTCGAGGCGCAGCCCTACGAGGTCGTCGTGGACACCTCGAAGGTCACCGGCGCCGTGGCCGAGCAGTTCGCGCAGGCCCGGGAGGCCGGTGCAACCCTGCCGACGACGTTCACGTACGTCTACTACGTCGGCTCCGACGGCCTGCCCCGCAAGATGACGATGAACCTCGAGGGCTCGGCCACGGAGATGACGTTCTCCGGCTGGGGCGAGGACGTCACGATCGAGGCGCCCGCGGACGACCAGCTCACCGACTCGCTCGGCGGCCTGTGACACCGCTCGCCTGAACCCGCTCGACGCGGCGGTCGACCACCCGGTCGGCCGCCGCGTCCGTCGTCCGGGGCCACGCACCCCCGCCGCGGCACGCAAGATCCGGGCCCGGCCTGACACATACCGGGCATGACCGTTGCCGAGCTCCACCGCCCGCGCCCGTCGCTGCGTCCCGCCCTCGTGATCGGCGTCGCCTGCGCGCTCGTCGTCGCGGCGCTGGCCGTCGTGCAGCCGCTGCTGCGACCGAGCGGTGGCGGTGGTGGCGGTGCGAACGCCGACTACCCGATGTACGAGACGTGGGCCGACCTCGACGCGCACGTGGACGTCGTCGTCCGGGGGACGCTCACCGCCGCGCGGGACACGGACGCGAACGGCTACCCGGAGACGGTCGGCACGTTCGCCGCGACGCACGTCGCGAAGGGCGACGTCACGCGCGACCCGCTCCAGGTCTCCTACGTGACGCCGGGCCGCTCCGCCGAGTCGCCGGACCTCGCCGTCGGGCGCGAGTACGTGCTGCTGCTCGTCGAGATCGACGGACGGCTCGTCCTGCTCAGCGACGTGCAGGGCGCGTACGCCGTCGACGGCGGGCGGGCCGTCCCCGACCGCGCCAACCCGGTCGAGCTGCCCGCACCCGTGCGCGCGGGCCTGGGGCTCACCGTCTGACGGCGCGGTCCTCCCCGGACGCTGCGGCGGCGGCGCTCAGAGCCGCAGGCCCAGCGTGCGTCCCCACGGGTGGCGCGCCACCTCGCTGAACCCGAGCCGGCCGTAGAACGCGATCGCGTTCTGGTTCGCCTCCGACACCCCGAGCTGCACCCCGGACACGCCGCGCGCGCGAAGGGCGTCCGCGAGGGTCGTGATGAGCGTGCGTCCCCACCCCTGCCCCTGCAGGTGCGGCAGCAGGTCGATGTGCAGGTGCGCCGGGTACGCGTCGTACGCCTCGACCGGCGCCGGGGGGGTGTGCACCTCGTGCAGCAGCTGGTGGTCGCGCGTGCCGTCACGGCGGTCGCCGACGAGCGGGTGCTCCGCGCGGATGGTCGGCCACCAGTGCTCCTCGCACCACCGCTGGAACCCGAGGGTGTCCGCCGTCGCGACGACGTACCCGCCGACGCCGTACTCGTCGACGACCACGAACGTCAGCGACGGGTCGGCCAGCGGGTACGGGCCCGCGTACAGGTGGCCCAGCAGGTCCGGGTCGCGGTACAGCGACGTCGCGTCGGACCCGGCGTCGCCGGTGAGCAGGCAGATGCGGTACAGCGCGGGCAGGTCGGAGGCGTGGAACGGGCGCAGGTGGGCGGGCACCGGACGAGCGTGGCAGATCAGCCCACCCGCTCGCAGGGACCTCGGGGCCGAGTCGAGATCGCGCCGCACGACCAGGTAACATCGTCGCCGCAGCGCCCGTCAGGGCGTCGCGCGGGTGTAGTTCAATGGTAGAACTTCAGCTTCCCAAGCTGACAGCGCGGGTTCGATTCCCGTCACCCGCTCCGCGATAGACGCGCAGTCGCCTCGCCCGGGGTCAGTCCGGAGAGCGACCTGGCTCGACCCTCCTGGCCGGCTTCCGAGCCCAGTCCGGCTCACGACGGACAGCCGGAGCAACCGACGGTCCGTCCTCGAGTGCCAGCTTGAGGCGCTCGAGGCCCTCCGCGCCGCCGACGATCGTCTTCCACGACGGCTCGTTGGCAAGCCGTCCGAGCATGTTGGCGATCCGCGCGCGATCCGACTTCGTGGCGGAAGCGATGTCGTCGTCCGGACGGATCAGGGTCGTGAGGACGACGAAGTCATGCATGTGTCTCTTGCGGCCGGGATCGATGGGGATCTCCAACGCCGCCGCCTTGGCCACCAGCGCGCCGAGCAGCGTCGGCCGGGGCACCGCGCCGTCGCGCCCCATGATCGCGACGTCGACGTCTTCTACGCGGTCCACCGCCTGCTGCACGCCAGGCGCCTCGAGCGTGGTGGCTCCGGTGACGGTTCGGCGAGCTCGACTCTCCGACCGCAGTCCTCGCGGGATGAGGACGTCGACCGCCACGCCGTTCCTCACCCAGCGATGCTGGTGGCCCCGCCACGTGGTGCCGTCCGCCTGGAAGCCGATCTCCTGCAGGATGCCGGTGAACCTGGCCAGGCCCACCGGGTAGGCGCGTACGTCGATGCCCACGTCCGCGTCATCCGTCGGGCGCATCGGAGACGTACCGCGCTCGGCGCAGTGCAGGTGGACCATCTGTCCACCGATGAGCGCCCACCCGGACGGCATCCGCTCGTGCAGATCCAGTAGCGCCCACCACGCGTCCCGCTGCCGATCGAGCATCGGTGGCAGCTGAACGCTCATCGCACGTCCTTCACGACGTCACGCACGATCTCTCTGGAACGGCTGCGCTCGCGCGGTCCTCCGTGCTCGGCGAGGTCCGCCGCGACCTGCAGGCGCAACGGCGACGCGGGTACCAGGGGCGCGACGTGCAACCAGACGTTCGCATCAGCACCCGAGGACTCGACCAGCAGGTGGCGTCTCACGATCTTGCGAAGGTCATCGACGTGAACGTAGGCCTCGACGTCAGAGCCTGCAGACATGCCGGCCCGTGCGTCGCTCAGCCCCGACGGAAGCAGCTCGTCGTCGTTGAGCAGCGACGACGGCTCTTGCGCTCGGAAGGCGAGTCTCTTGGCGCGATTGCGGACCAACGCCTGCAACGCGACCTCGGGTGCAGGGTCAGAGGCGATCCGGCTCAGGTGCGCCTTCGCCCGGTACACGTCCTTCGGCGACATCCAGTCGTGTCGCTGGCCGTCCGCAATCATGAGCAGGGCCCATGCCGACCGCTCCGACAGCGGCCGTCCGGCACGACTCGGCCTCGACAGCAGGGCGCTCGGGTCGATGATGACGTGCTGGTTTCCGACCACCCGGGACGGCACCTCGCCCGACCGAACGAGCTGGCGCACCCGTGCGTGACTCAGTCCGGCTGCGCGCGCCGCTTCCGACACGCTCAGCTCGGCGTCTCGCGACAGACCTGGCATACCCACAACTCTATCGGTTCCGCGATATTTGTGGGTATGGGTTGACCGAAGCCCCACCGCCTGCCCGTCCCCTGGCGTGACCCTTCGGTCGAGCGAGCAGCGATCCCAACGTCAGGCGTTGCGACGAGGGGCCGACGCCGCCACATGGAGAGCAGCGCGGGACGCTCGCCGCTTCACGGCACCATCACCCGAGCGGGCTCACCACGGCCCGTGCTGGACGCACGTCGTGCAGCGAGATGTCGCCACCAGCGTCCTCCCACTCGAGGTGGTGGTCGAGATCTGCTCACGGTTGGCGAGGCGCTGCCAGGCACCCTCCTCGTCGATGACGCCCCACCTCTCGTAGTCGTCGTCCTCGTCACCCTTGTGCGGGCAGCCGTCGAAGTGCGCCTTCCCGCTCGGTGCGACGCGCAGCGCCGCGACTCGTTCCCTCGCCGCGATGCGCCGCTCATACCCGTGTGCGCAGACGGAGTCGTCCATGTCGCAGAGCTCGCAGTACGCCATCCCTCACCATCGGCACGAACCGGGCTCTGCCCAAGTGCCGTGCCGTCCCGGCCCGTGCCGATGCATCGTCGCGGCGATGCGACGCCGCCTTCGGACCGGCACTACCGTCACCGCATGGCGGCGCTGTCGGGTGACGAGCACTTCTCCGTCGGCGGGACCGTTCGCGACTTCTGGGCGTGGGCGCTGAGCGACCTCCGCTCCAACACCGCACGCGGGTGGCTCGCCGAGTTCCTCGTCGCTCGGGCGGTCGGCGCGAGCGGCGCCCGGGTCGAGTGGGACGCCTACGACGTCATGGCACCGGACGGGACCACGATCGAGGTGAAGGCATCGGGGTACTCCCAGTCCTGGAGGCGCACCGGTCCCCCGGTCATCAGGTTCAGCGGACTTCCCGGACGAGTCGGCAAGACCTCGTGGAGCGCCGCGACCGCCACCGTGGGACCTGCACACGTCGCCGACGTCATCGTCTTCGCGGTCCACACAACTGGCCAGGACGAGCCCTACGACGGTCTGGACATCGACGCCTGGCGGTTCTACGTTCTCCCGGGCCTCGTCGTCGCGGGAACCGCCCAGGCATCGATGACCTTGTCGACGGTCGTCCGCCTCGGTGCCGCGTCCGTCGCGTGGGATGGGCTGGCGGAAGCCATCACCCGTGCCGCCAGACGGCAGCCGTGAGGCTGCGCCCGCTTGGCCATGGCGAGCTCTGCCGGCGATCGGACCGCGCCCGCGCGGTCACCAGGCGCCTCCGCCGCCCCCGCCGGTGCCGCCGCCGGACGAGCCGCCGGAGTCGTGGCCGCCGAAGTCGGAACTGCTGGAGAACCCCGACGAGCCGCCGACGCCGAGGTCGACGCCGACCGAGCGACCCTCCGGGAGGACGGGCGGGGTGACATCCGCCCAGCGGGCCATCGCGGTCACGCCGCCGACGCCGAAGATCGACTGGTACCAGGCCAGCTCGGCGGGCGAGAGGAGCGCGTCGGGCGCCCGCAGGCGGTGCAGCTCCCACGACGTGCGGCCGGTGGCGCCGGGCACCGTGTCGATGCGCAGGTAGCCGCGCTCGGCGAGGCTGCGGACCGGTCCGGGGGGCGCGCCGCGGTCGCCGGAGCGTGAGGCCCAGAGGCCGAAGGCGATGAGCGCGGCGACGCCGCCGATCCCGAGGATGACGACCATGCCTGCGCCGAAGAACCCGGTGCGGAAGGTCGAGCTGAAGGCGGAGTCGAAGTCCGGCACGCCGAAGCCGCCGTCGAGGTCCCCGAAGCCGGCGGAGCCGTCGCCCATCCCGTCGTCGGGCACCTCGACGTCGAACGCCGGCTCGATGCCCGTGAAGGTCCCCGCGGGCCAGCCGACGACGACGGTCAAGGCGTCGCCCGGCTCGAGCCGGTCCTGGCGGAACGTCGCGCGGGCGCCGTCCTGCTCGGCGCCGGTGCAGGCGGCCCCGACCCCGGGCACGCCGGCGTAGCACTGGACCCGCTCGACGTCCGCCGGCCCGGTGACGGCGACGCTCACGTCGTCGAGAGGCAGCTCGAACTCCGGCCCGACGGCGTCCCAGTACAGCTGGTCGCCGTCGCCGGTCGTGGAGTCGGGGTTGAGCAGCCCGGTCACCGTGTACTCGACGCGGTAGGTCTGCGTGCCGTCCACGTCGCCGATCTCGTCGTCGCCGACGTAGATCTGCAGCTCGTTCCCGTCGTCCTCCACGCGCAGCGCGTCGGGGGCGCCGCTGGGGCTGGAGGCGGCGACGCCGGTGACCTCGTACACGCGGGTCCGGCCGTCCTCCGTCGTCTCGCGGTGCG
>Ga0180221_1002301_pt1 | contig 11294 bp, 8 predicted proteins | sample eDN5th37CKraftMG_FD_151339 | JGI IMG/M metagenome (GOLD analysis project Ga0180221, IMG submission 151339) | Enriched Miracle-Growth compost microbial communities from Emeryville, California, USA - eDNA 5th pass 37_C Kraft MG (version 2) (version 2) ...
TTCGGTCCGCCGATCTACGTGCGCCATGAAGTGGTGCACAACAAGTTCGTGGTGGAGAACCTGCGCAACCGCGGCGCGGTGTTCGTCGAGGAACTCGACCAGGTGCCGGACGACACTATCGTCATCTTCAGCGCCCACGGTGTCTCCCAGGCCGTGCGCAAGGAGGCCGAGAACCGCGGCCTGAAGGTCTTCGACGCGACCTGCCCGCTGGTCACCAAGGTGCACATGGAAGTGGTGCGCTACAGCCGCGACGGCCAGGAGTGCATCCTCATTGGCCACGAAGGCCACCCCGAGGTGGAAGGCACCATGGGCCAGTACAACCGCGACAACGGTGGCGACATCTACCTGGTCGAGGACGAGGAAGACGTGGCGGCGCTGGACGTGCGCAACCCCGAGGCCCTGCACTTCGTCACCCAGACCACCCTGTCGATGGACGACACCTCCAAGGTGATCGACGCCCTGCGCGCGAAATTCCCGCACATCAAGGGCCCGCGCAAGAACGACATCTGCTACGCCACCCAGAACCGCCAGGACGCGGTCAAGGAACTGGCCGACCAGTGCGACCTGGTGCTGGTGGTGGGCAGTCCGAACAGCTCCAACTCCAACCGCCTGCGCGAACTCGCCGAACGCATGGGCACCCCCGGCTACCTGATCGACGGCGCCGAGGACCTCAAGCGCGAATGGTTCGAAGGCAAGCAGCGCATCGGCATCACCGCCGGCGCCTCCGCCCCGGAAGTGCTGGTGCGCGGTGTGATCGAGCAACTGCGCAAATGGGGAGCGGAGCCCGAGGTGGAGCTGGATGGGCGGGAGGAGAACATTACCTTCTCGATGCCCAAGGAGTTGCGGGTGAAGGCGGTTTAGGGCCCGGCCCGAAAACAAAAAGCCCGGTCAGGTGACCGGGCTTTTTTACGTTCGGCGCATCACTTCCAGCAGTCGTTCACACTGGTGCTGCCGCTGACGCCGCGGGTGCCCATGGCATTGAGCGTCAGGTTCCCGCATTTGGTATCTCTCGTCTGCACGCCCTGCGGGGTTGCCCTTAGCAGGTAGCCACCGCTGTTGTTGGGGTTGCTGACGGTTAGAGTGTACTTGCCGGTATCCGAAGTCACGGTCGTGCCGTTTGTATTGCGCATATTCAAATTGCCGATGTCGTCTTGGTCAGTGACATAGGCATTGTTCTGGGCGAAGTAGCGCTCCTGACGCGCGGCTGCGTCGTTGAGCAGAGCCTGCCCTTCGCTGCGGTTGCCGCGCAGGACGTATTCCTGATAGCTGGGATAGGCGATGGCCGCCAGGATGCCGATGATGGCCACCACGATCATCATCTCGATCAGGGTGAAACCCGCTGTCTTCTTCATGTACTGCTTCCTCATTGCGGGGCTGCGCGCCAGGTCTGGCGTCCGGTGGACTCGGGGCCGAAGCTGATGTTCATGGGCGCTCCGTCGGCGGTGAAGCGGGTATTGCCGGAAAGTGCCGCGCCACCGGCCGGGGTCTTGTAGCCGGAGACCACCTGGCTGGTGTCGCCGGAAACGTAGGCGTCGCCCTGGTCGACCACGAAGTTCTGGCTGAAGTCGAAGATGTTGAAGTCGGCGCGACCGCCGGTATAAGGGTCGAGGCCGTACGACCAGCCTTCCACACCAGCCTGGCACACATCCAGGCTGGGTGTGCGGGTGTTGATCAGCAGGGCCTGACCACGGGCCGCCATTTCGTCGACGATCCGCTCGCCTACCAGGCTGCCCCCGGTGACCTGGAGGTTCAGGTACCAGCCGCTTTTCGTCGTCCAGTCTACGCTGTTCTGGCTGAGCAGACGGATATCGAAGGTGTTGGCCGTGTTGTCGGCGAAGGTCGCACCGTTCACCTGGGACGAAATGGTCTGCCCTTGCAGGTTGGCCCGCGACAGGGTTGGCGTGCTGGTGACCGCTTCGCCCTTGGTCTTCTTGTCCCAGATGCCGTAGAGCGTCTGCAACTGGAACGGGCTGGTCTTGTCGACGGTGCCGAGGTAGCGGCCGGTGCCGAAGATCACCAGGTAGCCGGTGGTCGAGGGGTGGCGTACCAGCGATGGCGGCGCGGTGATCGGCTGGCGCACACCGCCACTGCCGTCGGCATCCTTGGCCACATACAGCGGGGTGCCGTTGAAGGATGTCTTGAAGGTCGAGGCCTGGACGTTGGTGTTGGCGAAGGGGTTGGTGGCGGAGCTGTCGATCAGGTCGAAGCGCCACAGATTGCCCTGCAGGTCGCCGGCGTAGGCGTAGTCGATGATGCCATCGCTGTTGTTGTCGGCGCCGCGGATGCTGGACAGGCCGTTGGTACCGGCGACGCCCTGTGCTTCCAGTGTCTTGAGGACGGTGCCGGTCTTGATATCCAGCACGTACATCACCGCCTTGCCGCTGCTGTTGTTGGCGCTGTTGTAGCCATTGGGCAGCAGCACGCCCCATTGCCCGCTGTGCAGGCGGGCGACCACCGGGGTGGGGATGGTGAAGCCGAGGTTGCTCAGCGTCGTATTGGTGCCGTCCTTGCTGCTGGCGTTGTCGTCGTCGAACTCCCAGAGCAGGGCGATGTTGTCCGGGTCGGTCACGTCCAGGGCGAAGGCGGACTTGCCGCCGGCGCCCAGGGTGCCCACTAGCACGGTATGCCAGGCGTCGTCGTAGTAGACGTCGCGCACGGTCAGGCTGCCGTCGACGAACCAGCGGTGCTGGGCGGCGGTGTAGTCCTTGCTGCTCAGGTACTGCAGGTTCGGGATGACGGCGCGGGGCACGAAGGCGAATTTCTCCACGCCGGTGGTGCCGTCGAAGGCGTGCAGCATGCCGTCGTTGGCGCCGACGTAGACCTGGGTGCGGCGAGTCTTCTTGGCTTCGATGAAGTCGGCGTACTTCTGGTAGCCGCCATCGATGGCGCCTGCCAGGTAGGCCAGGTACTGGGCGCCGGAGACCACCACCGGGTTGGAGTTGATGATGTCGCCCAGCAGGGTGCTGCGCCGGCGGAAGCTGCTGCCTTCGCCGCTGCGGTCGCCCAGCACGTAGCCGAGCTGCGCGGAGGTCAGGGTGGTCTGCAGGTCGACGCCGTTGTAGGTCACACCCGACAGGTTGCTGTGGGTGAGGGTGGTCAGGCTACCGTTGCTGCCCTTGAACTTGATGTTTCGGGTGCTCGGGAACTGGTCCTTGGCGTGCCAGACCACGGTGCGGGCGAAGGTGGCCGGGTTGATGGTCTCCTTGATCAGGTCGCCCGACCAGTCGTCCACCAGGAAGTTGGAGCGGTATACCGAGCGCGCGTCGCTGATCGAGGCGCCGGGTTGCAGGCGTTCCACCGACGGGGTGGAGACGGAGCTGTTGCGCTGGTAGATGTCGTTGAAGGCTTTGTTCAACTGGTCCTTCAACGTCAAGGCGTTGGTGACCAGGAAGTAGTTGTCCGGCACGCCGTTGCCATCGGTGTCGTTGTTGGTCGCGTTGGTGCCGTACTTGGCGGCGTACCACAGCGGGTTCTCCAGGAAGGTGGCTGCCGGGGAGCCCGACAGGGTGAAGGTGCGCGAGGCGCTGAGTTGGGTCAGGGTGCAACCGGTGGGCTTGGGCGACTGGGCACACTCATTGGGATCGTGACTATTGGGCGTGTCCAGCTTGTAGGCGACGTCGCCGCCATTCTGATCCTTGACCTCCAGGTAGATACCATCCTTGGTGGTGCCGGAGATCACGTAGCCCATGTGTTGATCGATGCCGCCGGCGGCATACTCGGAGGTCATGTTGATGACCAGCTTGCCCTGCTCGTTCACTAGCAGCTCATACACGGCGATGGCATCCATGTCGTGATCGGCGCCTTGCTCCACATCTTCGTAGTTGATGCGGAACTTGGCGTAGGGACGCCCGTCGTTCGTTTTTATGTCGCAGTCGCTGACCAGGCTCGGTGTGCCGCCATTGCAGGCCGGCGAAGTGTTGGCGAACTTCTCTACGTAATAGTCGACGATCTGGTCGGTGGGCTGGAAGTTGCCGTCTGCTTTGATGCCACTGCCGCCGACGGACTTGGCGAAGGGCACCACGGTCACCACGCTGGTGACGCCATTGCTGGTGACGGGGAACTTGATGGTCGGCAGGGGCGAGGCCAGGGCTACAGAGTAGGTCAGCAGGGCCTTGTCGCCTCCGATCTTGTTGTTCGCACCATAGCGCGCCACGGCAGCGGAATAGTAGGTGCCCTGCTTGCTGGGCTCTTCCGGGGCCAGGCCGCGGACCGTGGACAGGTTGCTGACGGTCTTGGCCGTGGGGGCGCTGTCGGCGACACCGTTGGATTCGCCGATGAAGATGGACTTGCTGCCACCGCCTTCGGCGGCCCAGATTTTGTCCGCTTCGGTAGAGACGTTCAGACCCGCCAGCGAGCCCGAAGAAGGGGCGGAGACATCGCTGGACCAATGGCTACCCGGCAGCTTGAAGTCATAGGATGGGTTAATGTCGCTGATCACAGTCATCGCCGGGACCGAGCACACCGGATAGCCGTTGGGGTTCGCGCTCGACTTGTAGGGCGGGGTCCACTTGTCGACACGTGGTAGGTCGAGCACGTCCTTGTCCTTGCTGGCGCCACTACCGTAGTCATAGGTGCTTGTAGGAGTCGTTGCACCAGAGAAGTAGCGCATCGTCTCGTACATCATTTCGCCGATCGGGTTGCCCCACATGTAGCAGGTATCACTTTGGGTAATTGGACCATCGGTTTTCCAGCCGCAACCGTATTGATGATTGCTGTAGTTGAAGTCGATGATGCGCAGCTTGTTGATGGTCGCCACGATGCCGTTGCTCACGCCATTGGTACAGTTGGCGCCAGCGGCGAAGCAGTATTGCCCGGTGGTTGCGTTGTACTCCTTGGAGAAACTCTGTAACTGGCTACGCAGCACGCCGCCACTGATGTTCTTCTGGAATGAGCCGGTGAGCAGGCCGAAGTACATCTTGTTGGTAGCGCCGTAGTCGTGGAGGATGCCAGTAGGCTTGAAGTTGTTGCCATAGGCGATGCAGTTACTTTCGCGCAAGCCAGCCTTGTCGGTGCCGCTGGGGCAGACCGAGACTCTGATGTTCTGATCAGGCTTCAGTTCACTACGGCCGGTAGCCGGTGTTTTCCAGTACAGGTAGAAGTTAGCGTCACCGCCGTTCTCTTCGTGCCTGAACATGAAGTCGTACGTTTTCCCGGCTTCCAAGTACACGCTGTCGGTGAAGCCTTCTCCTCCATGGCCTGCCTTGCCATGGTCGCCATAGCGGGCTGCTCGCACGATACCGTTGAGTTGAAACTCGACGGCATCGTCACCATCTACCGAGAAATAGTAGGTACCGGTAATTGTAGGAGTCAGTTTGCCTTTGATCCGGGTATGGAAGCCGTTATCAGGACATCCTGGGGCGCTGAAGTTCTGCGGGCTATTTATCTGGTTAGATAACAGGGCTGCATCGTTCGAGCATCGTTTCCAACCCGCCTCGAACAGATTATCCATGCTCGACTTGTCATTAGAGGTGGGCCAATCATCTGGCCAGACCCTGAGCTGAAGATCTGAAAGGTTGTTGGCCGGTACTATCGTCCAGTTGTCGTTGCCAGGTCCCCCGCTGTCGCAATCCACTTCGGAACCCGAACTGTTTACGCAAGTATCTCCGGCCACCGGTCGTTCTTTCGATACCCAGTTCCAGATGCGGAAGCTGGTGTTGGTCAGGGTGCGCAGTTGCGGTACGCCTACGTCTTGGGTGAGAGAGACCACTGCGAACAAGTGCCGGTAGCCGGGGACAGGTTGATTCAGCGGGGTGTAGTCGGAAATGCGGTAGCCGTCGTAGGCCTCGCTCAGGTATTCCTTGCCCCAGGCGTGGTCGTCCTGGGGGATGTAGGAGCCTTGCAGCACGGTGGAGGTGGTGGTGTCCTCCACCCGGTAGCCTCCGTAGAGCACCTTGCGCAAGGCGTCCATGCGCGAGGTGGCCAGGTAGTTGAGGAAGTCGCCGCTCCAGTGCCCCGGGCACTTCTTGTTGGTGGTGGCGCTGACCGGGCTGAAGCGGCCGTCGCTATAGTCGTAGCAGGCGAACGAGTTGAAGTAGCCGTAGTAGTCGATGCCGCCGTGGTCCTTGTCCAGGTGCCCCTTGTAGCCCACGTCGAGAATGCCGTCGCCATTGAGGTCGGAGGCGTCGTTGTAGGCCTCGTAATACAGCTTGTGGTCACGGCCCATGACCAGCATGTTCAGCGGTGGCACCGAGTCGTTGACGAAGACCGGGGTGCGCGAGATATCGATGTCTGCCCAGGCGCCGGCGCACGGGAGCAGGAGGGCGCAGAGCAGGCTGGCGCTGGCGTTGATCGCGGTTTGGCGGAGAGTCTTCATGTCAGTGCCTGGGAGTCAGTTGTTGTATACCCGGGCCACCACGGAGCGCAGTGGGGCCGTGCGGTTGTTGCTGGAGGCGCGGCTGTTCACTTCATAGAAGAAGGTGCCGTTGCCCAGCATCATCGAGCCGTACTCGGGGTTGATCGACTGGCCGCCGACGTTGCCGCTGGGGGCGGCGATCATGTAGCGACTGACAGTGGTGGTCTGCGTGGAGGGCGTAACGCCCGTGCCGGTGTAGCCCATGGCGTCGGAGAAGTCCTGGGCATAATCGTTGGCGGTCTTGTTCCAGATACAGGGCAGGTCATCGGTGGTGGCGTCCGCCGGGCAGCGGTCGGGCGGCAGCAGCGACTCGCTGAGGCTTTCCTCGGTGTTGCGTAGCGCCGATTCGGCGCCGTTGAACAGGCGCTTCTCCTCGGCCACGCTGCCGGTGATGCGGGCCTCCAGGGCCGATTGGCGGACGCTGGAGATGGCCAGCACGGAGATGACCAGCAGGATGATCAGCGAGACGAACAGGATTGCGCCCTGCTGCGACTGGCGGGATGCATTCATGGCATGAGGTTCCTGAGGGTGATCGAGCCTTGGGCGATCTGGTAGAGCTGCCCGTTGTCGGTGCCGATGCCGGAGTCGGGATAGCGGGTCTTCCATTGCGTCAGGGTGGCGCTGTCCATGCCCTGGCGGGCATTGACCGAACTCACCATCAGGGCGGCATAGCGTACGGCCCGGATCGGCAGGGTGCCCGGGGAGGTCGTGTAGGTGTTGACCTGGCGTTCATCGGTCTGCGGGCCGACTCCGTATTCGAACTGAATGTCGGCGACGCCTCTTAGGATGGCTTCTGGCTCATCTTCACCCGCTGCACACTTGAGTTCGTTGTCTTCGATGAAGAACTTTTCCATCACAGTCAGCGTGCTGGTGGTGTAGGGCTCGTCGGGAACGGTTCCGTCGGCGGGCTTCGCCCCCAGGCAATTGCGCTCGTCGGGGTCGCGGGGTTCATAGCGGATGCAGATGCCGCTGTCGCTGGCCAGCGTGACAGTCTGGCCCTTGGCGAATGCGCATCCATCCGGGGCTCCGCTGCTTGAGTCTGCCGCCGGGAAACTGGTATCGAACCCGCGGTCGGGCTGGCGCCGGTAGCCGGTCTTGCTCAGTTCCTGATCGAGCAGCAGGAAGGTGTAGCGGCTGTTTCCTTGGTTCTCCGTCTGGGCCTGCTGGAAGACGAAGGTGTTCTTGTTGTCGATGAATATCTGCACTATCCCGATGATCAGGAAACTGCTGACGGTCAGGGCGACCATCAGCTCGATCAGGGACAGGCCTTGCTGGCGCTTCTGCATGCTGGTCCGCCTCAGATTTCCGCTCTTACCCGATAGCGGCAAATGGTCTTGTCGTCGCCGCTGTCCGCCGCATCCATGCACTCGCCGTTCTTCACCCGCCAGGCCACCTGGATTTCGATGGCGCGGCCCGCGCTGCCACAAGTGCCGGCGCTGCTCCCCGCGCGGCAGACGTGCACCTCGGCTGCCAGACCGCTGGCGCCGGGCAGTGTCTCCTGCACGCGGGTCAGCCAGCAGTTGAGCTGCTCGGCGGGGTTGGCGTTGGCGGGGAGCGGCTGGCAGCTTCCCTCCTCGGGAGCCTCCGGGTAGCCGTCGCTACCGGTGAAATACGCCGAGTTCGGGTTGAGGTTGCCGCTGGCGGTATAGACCTGGTCGCGGTTGCTGCGCATGGTCTCCAACATCTCGTTGGCCAGCATGGCGGCGGTGCTGCGCTGCACGGAGTCCTGGGTGTACTGCACTGTGCGTCCTTGCATGGCGACCATGCCCAGCACGCCGATGCAGATCAGCAGCAGGGCGACCAGCACCTCGATCAGGCTGAAGCCGGAGGATTGCCTGCGAACGTCATTCATGATCCGCAACTCCCGAGTGCTTCACCTGCGTCCGACGTGCCGCGAGGCCACAGTCTCACCTGTCCGGCCACGCTGACGGTCAATTGATAGCCGGTGGCGGCATCACCGTCGTTGCAGATGTAGATGTTGGTATTGGCGGAGGCGGTGCCGTTCGGATAGAAGGTCACCGAGGCAGTGGCCGGCAGGATGCTGAGGGTGCTTTGCTGGCTATCCAGTTGGCGAAGGACGGTATTGCCCTGGCTGACTGTCCAGGCTCCGCTGCTGGCTGCTGCGGTGATATCGACATTGCGCGTCACCGCTTCGGCGCGGGCGTATTGCAGCAGGGAGGCGAGTTCGCTGGCGGCGCTCTGAGTCCGGTTGGTCTTGATCAGGTAGCTGAAACTGGGTAGCGCGATGCTGACGAATATCACCAGCAGCGCTACGACGATCATCAACTCGATCAACGTGAACCCCGCCATTTCCTTGGGGCGCGACATGGCGCATTCCTCCAGTTTGTCTTGAAGGAAATGCTGCCAATTTGTGTGGGAAATGTCCCTTTTTGTTGGATGGCCGATACAAATCGCGCGATGTCCGGTCATGTCCGCTGGTCTTCTGTGACCTCGGTCGCAGAGCGGTTGTGCGCTGGTCAGCGTGGGCAGAGGCTGGCGCTGGGGGCGCTTTCGTTGCGGATGCGGCCGCTGCGGTTGATCACGATCCGGTGGGCTGTGGCGTGTTGGGTACAGATCCTGAAATGGCCGGCGTGGAAGGCGCCGTTGGGGCGGATGGCCTGGCCCTGGGGGCGGTAGTGGATGTAGCTGCGGGAGGTTTCGTCTGGGTATATCTGCACGCCTTCCAGGGGTGGGTGGAGGCGTAGCCGGGGTTCGCCGGATTGCTGCTGGCCGTCGTTGTTGTCGTCGTGGAACCGCGCCCAGCCTTTGGCCCAATCGCCTTCGTGGGCCACGACGCTGACCGGGCGGCCGGTCAGTACCGCGGTTTGCCGGGCATGGCTCAGGGCGCCATGCAGGCTGTGCAGGGTGACAAGGGCGCGATTTGACTGGAGCAGGTTGTTGAAGGCCGGTACGGCCAGGCTGGCGAGCAGCGAGAGCAGGAGAATCGAGAGCAATGCTTCCAGCAGGCTGAATCCGCGATTCTTGGGCATGAGGAGCCGTCCCTGGCTTTGCCTTGCTGCCGCAGTATCTTTCTTTTGGTCCGTTATCTGGGCCTTGGATGTCGTGCGTCGATTCCGTCGAAGGTGTAGGGCGCTTCGCTCTGGTGGGGTTGGTATAGTGGCGCGCCGGATGACCGTCCGGTTTCCTGTCGGTTCGAGGTGCAGCGGTATGTCGGATGTTCTGCTTGTCGGTGGTGGCGTTGTCGGGTTGTTGAGCGCCTGGACCCTGGGGCGCGAGGGGCTGCGGGTGACTCTGGTCGAGCGTGGCGAGACCGGGCGCGAGGCCTCCTGGGCCGGCGGCGGCATCGTTTCCCCGCTCTACCCCTGGCGCTACAGCCGGGCGGTGGCGAACCTGGCGCACTGGTCGCAGGATTTCTATCCGGCGCTGGGCCAGCAACTGCTGGAGGACACCGGCGTTGATCCCGAGGTGCACGTCACCGGTCTCTACTGGCTGGACCTGGACGACCAGGCCGAGGCGTTGGCCTGGGCCCGCGCCAACGGCCGCCCATTGCAGGAGGTGGACATTTCGGCGGTCCATGATGCCGTCCCCGCGCTGGGGGCCGGTTTCCAGAAAGCGGTCCACATGCCGGGCGTGGCCAACGTGCGCAACCCGCGCCTGGCGCGTTCGCTGCGCGAGGCGCTGCGGCGTATGCCGAACGTCGAGGTGCTTGAGGGTTGCGAGGTCAGCGGTTTCATCCAGGAGCAGGGCGCCATTCGCGGCGTGCGCTGCGCCGCCGGCGAGCTGCGGGCCGATGCGACCGTGCTGGCGGCCGGCGCCTGGAGCGGCGAGCTACTGGCCGGCCTGGGCCTGGAGCTGCCGGTCGCGCCGGTGAAGGGGCAGATGATTCTCTACAAGTGCGCGGTGGATTTTCTGTCCAGCATGGTGCTGGCCAAGGGGCGCTACGCCATTCCGCGGCGCGACGGCCATATCCTGGTGGGCAGCACCCTGGAGCATGCCGGCTTCGACAAGACGCCCACGGACGAGGCCCTGGCCAGCCTGCGCGCATCCGCCGAGGAATTGCTGCCGGCGCTCGCCGGGCTGGCGCCGGTGGGGCATTGGGCAGGGCTGCGGCCGGGCTCGCCCGAGGGCATTCCCTTCATCGGCCAGGTGCCGGGGTACGAAGGGCTTTGGCTGAACACCGGGCACTACCGCAACGGCCTGGTGTTGGCGCCGGCGTCCTGCCGGTTGCTGGCGGACCTGATGTTGAAGCGCGAGCCGATCATCGAGGCGCAACCCTATGCGCCGGAAGGGCGGTTGGTGGCGACGCCGTTGGCGTGATCCCGTTCGCGAGGACGGGCAGGGCGGCAATAGGTGGGCTTTGCGTAGGGCGAATAACCGTTCGCGGTTATCCGCCGTTTATCCCATGTGTTAGCCAGTGCCCAGGTCAATCTTGGAGCCGCCTTGGGGTCAATCCCGGGATCGAATTCGGGGTTGGCCGGGAAGCGAGGCTAGGCGGCGGATAACCGCGAACGGTTATCCGCCCTACGTTCTGCCAGGGCACGATGCCCCTTGCTCAATCGATACCCAGCTTCTTCAAGCGATAGCGCATCGAACGGAACGTCAGACCCAATCGCTGGGCCGCGGCCGTGCGGTTCCAGCGGGTTTCCTCCAGCGCCTGCATGATCAGCTTGCGCTCGATCTCTTCGAGGTAATCCTCGAGATTGTCGATTTGCGCCAGGCTGGCCTCGCCGCTTTCGCCGCCGCCGGTGGCCTCGGCGAAACGCAGGTCGTTGGGCTGGATGACATCGTCCTCGCACAGGGTGTAGGCGCGCTCGAGCATGTTCTCCAGCTCGCGCACGTTGCCCGGGAAGCGGTAGCTCTTGAGCTTTTCCAGGGCATCGGCGCTGACCTGCGCCGCGGCCAGGCCGCTGTCGCTGGCCAGGCGCTTGAGCACGCGCTCGGTGAGCAGCGGGATGTCCTCGCGGCGCTCGCGCAGCGGCGG
>Ga0180221_1002302_pt1 | contig 11290 bp, 12 predicted proteins | sample eDN5th37CKraftMG_FD_151339 | JGI IMG/M metagenome (GOLD analysis project Ga0180221, IMG submission 151339) | Enriched Miracle-Growth compost microbial communities from Emeryville, California, USA - eDNA 5th pass 37_C Kraft MG (version 2) (version 2) ...
GTCGTCGAGCGCAAGAGTGGTCCGCATCCGGGTTCTCTCTGGTTGGACAAGCATCAAATCTAGCATCATTTGATGCCAAATTCAATGCCTCCGATCCGATCCGGCCCGCTGCGGCCTTGACATGCGCAGCACATGTTATCATCATTATCGCATGTCGATCATGATCCAGATTCGCAACGTCCCCGACGCGCTGCACCGCCGTCTCAAATCGCGGGCGGCGCGGGCCGGCATGTCGCTGTCCGACTACCTGCTCAACGAGATCCGGCAGGTGGCCGAGCAGCCGACATTCGAGGAGTTGCGCGAGAGGCTGCGCCATCGCCCCGCGACGCGGCTGGACGTCTCGCTGGCCGAGGCGGTCCGCAGCGAGCGGGATGGGCGGTGATCGTCCTCGACGCTTCAGCCCTGCTGGAAGTCCTCCTGCAAACGCCCGCTGCCGGGGCCATCGAGGCGCGTCTGGCAGAGAACAGCCTCCACGTCCCTCATCTTATCGACGTGGAGGCCGCGCAAGTGATCCGCCGGCTGGTCGCAGCGAAGCAGCTCGATCCGGTTCGTGGCCAGATGGCCCTCGCCGACCTCGCGGATACACCGCTGCGGCGCTACCCGCACACGCCGCTGCTTTCACGCATCTGGGAATTGAGGGACAATCTGACGGCCTACGACGCCGCCTATGTGGCGCTCGCCGAAGCGCTCGATGCTCCGCTGCTGACGCGCGACCGCCGCCTCGCCGCCGCGGCCGGTCACGGCGCGCGGATCGAGCTGGCATGAGCCGGGTTCGATCCTGGCCTGATCCGGCCCGGCTCGACAACGCCTTGCCACCGCAGGACACGTCGGGCATATCCGCCCTCACGGAGACGTGGCCGAGTGGCTGAAGGCGGCGGTTTGCTAAACCGTTATAGGGTTGCAAAGCCCTATCGAGGGTTCGAATCCCTCCGTCTCCGCCATCCTGCTTCGCGCTGACGCGCTTCGCAGGATTGGCATCCGAGCCACCACGGCCCATGAACCGCAAAGACCGCCGCGCCGCCCAGAAGACCCGCACGCCGGCCGAAACCGCCGGCGCGCTGTTCGCGCAGGGCGCCGCCGCGCAGAACGCCGGCGACCTCGACGGCGCGGTGCGGCTCTACAAGCGCGGCCTCGTCCTCGACGCCGGCAACCCGGCCGCGCTCAACAATCTCGGCGCCGCCCTGCTCGCGCTCGGCCGCCTGCCCGAAGCCTCCGAACGCTTTCGCCAGGCCGTGCTGCTGCAGCCGGCCGCGCTCGACGACTTCGCCGCGCTCGCCGGTGCTTTGACGCGGCTGTGTCCGCCGCTCGCGGCCGCCGCCGCGCGCGCCGAGCAAGGCTGGCCGGAGCGGTTGCCGATCGAGGCGCTGTTCGACGCCGACGGATTCGATGCGGCTGCCACCGATCCGCTGTTCGAAACGATCCTGCAGACCACGACGGTGCGCACCGTCGGCTACGAGCGGCTGCTCACCATGCTGCGGCACGCGCTGCTGCGCGCCGCGCTCGCGACGGCGCCGGACGCGCGTCCGCCCGAGCAGCTCGCGTTCTGGTGCGCGCTCGCGCAGCAGTGCTTCATCAACGAATACGTCTTCGAGGTTTCAAGCGACGAGGATGAAGACGTCGCCGCGTTGCGCGCGCGTCTCGACGCCGCGATCGCAGACGGCGCCGCCACACCGGCCGCCTGGCTCGTCGCGCTCGCCAGCTACGTCCCGCTCGCGAGCCTCGCCGGCGCCGACCAGCTCGCCGCGCGCAAAGGACCGGAGCCCGTGCGCGCGCTGATCCGCCAGCAGATCGAGGAGCCGGCGCAGGAACGCGCGCTGAAATCCTCGCTCAAGACGCTCGGCCCGATCGACGACGAGGTGTCGCTCCGTGTCCAGGCGCAATACGAGGAAAGCCCCTATCCACGCTGGGTTCTGGCCGATCCGCATCTCAAGCCGGCGGCCATCGACGACCATCTGCGCGCGACCTATCCGCATGCGCAGTTCCGCCCGCTCGGCGAGCGCGACCCGCTCGACATTCTGGTCGCCGGCTGCGGCACCGGACGCCACGCCATCGGCCTCGCGCGCACCTACAAGAACCCGCGCATGCTGGCGGTCGACTTGAGCGCCACCAGCCTCGCCTACGCGATGCGCAAGACGCCCGCCGACCTGCGCTCTGTCATCGACTATGCGCAGGCCGACATCCTGAAGCTCTCAAGTCTGGATCGCCGCTTCGATCTGATCGAGACGCGCGGCGTGCTGCATCACATGCGCGATCCGTTCGAGGGCTGGCGCGCGCTGCTGCCGCTCTTGAAGCCGGGCGGCATCATGACTGTCGGGCTCTACAGCGAGCTCGCGCGCGCCGACATCGTCGCCGCCCGCGCCTTCATCGCGGCGGAAGGCTTTCCGCCGACGCCGGACGGCATCCGCCGCTGCCGGCAGGCGATGCTCGCGCATCCGCGCTTCAAGGCGTTCGCGCGGCTCGGCGACTTCTACAGCACCAGCGACTGCCGCGATCTCCTGTTCCACGCGCAGGAGTGCCGGCTCACCATTCCGCAGATCCGGGATTTTCTGGCCGCGCAGCAGCTCACCTTCATCGGCTTCGAATTCGCGCCGCAGACGGTGCAGGCGCTGCGCGCCGCCTTCGCGCAGGCCGGCCGCTCGATCAACAATCTCGACCACTGGCACGCCTACGAGACCGAGCACCCGGACACGTTCCGGGCGATGTACCAGTTCGCCGTGCAGAAGGCGTGACGCGCCGGCCGTCTGCCGGCACGCCGGTCTTGTGACCGTATGCGTTACGCCGCGATCCGCAGTTCGGGCATCGCCGTCGTCACCGCCGGCAGCGGATGCGCCTTCAGCCAGTCGCGCGCGGCGCGCTGCGCCGTGCCGATCTCGCTGTCGGTCATCTGCGCGGCAACCTCGCGGCGCTGCGCGGCGGCTTCGCCGTGCCCGCGCGAGGCGGCGATGTTGAACCACTTGTGCGCGGTCACCATGTCGACCGCGCCGTCGCGGCCGGACGCATGGATCATGCCCAGTTCGAAACACTCCTCCGCCGTCCCCGGCGTGGCGTCCGTCGTCATCGTGTCAGCCATCACGGCCTCCCCATTGTCCCGGCGCGCTCCGTTTGTCCCGACGGCGTCCGCGCTCATCCTCGCACGCGCATCCCCATGCCCGTGACGGCCGCGATATTTCCCGGAAAATTTGAAGAGTGGTTTAAGCAACGCGATGAATCGGACATGAACGGCCCTGCCCGAAAATCGTCAAAAACCCTTGTAAAATGGGCCTATCCATCACCCGTTCAGAGACCGTTGACCGTCGTGCTTTATCACCTGCTAACCAGCCGCGCCGGTCGCGGCGCGCCCTCACGACCGCTTGGAATGCCGATGATGTCCAGATCGCTCGCTTTCGGCGCGCTCGCCGCCGCCTCCCTCACCGCCGCGTCGGTGGCCTATGCCGCGCGCACGGCCGACGTCACCGGCGTCTGGATGTCGGAGGACGGCCGCACCAAGGTCCGCGTCACCGACTGCGGCGGCGCGCTGTGCGGCCGCATCGTCTGGCTGAAGGAGCCGATCGATCCGAAGACCGGCAAGCCGCGCACCGACAAGCTCAATCCCGACGCGAGCAAGCGCGACCGGCCGATGCTCGGCCTGCAGGTCGTGCACGGCCTGCGCCCCGCCGGCGAGGACCGGTGGACCGGGCCGATCTATCACGCCGACGAAGGCATGGTCATCCAGGTCAGCCTCGTCGTCGAAAACGACAAGCACGCCACCATGCGCGGCTGCGTGCTCCAGGTGGTCTGCAAGTCGGAACGCTGGACCCGCGTCGACTGACGCCGGCCGCGCGCTCGCGCGTGGCCCCGAAAAGTGGGAACCGGTTTTCGCTGGCGCGGACCTTCGGTTCGGACCAGGCCACGCGCAGATAACGCGCGCTAGCGCGCGCGTTGGCCGAACAGCACCGACTGGACCTTGGCGTCCTTCATGTCGACATTGTTGCGCAGGTCCTTGCCGAGGGCCATGCCGCGCGCGACGGCGGGCCGCGCCTTCACCGCCGCGAGCCAGCGCTTCAGGTTCGGGAACTGGTTGATGTCCTGGCCCTGCCGCTCCCACAGATTGACCCAGCCGACGCAGGCCATGTCGGCGATCGAATATTTGCCGGCGAGGAAGTCGCGGTCGGCGAGCCGCTTGTCCATCACGCCGTAGAGGCGGTTCACCTCGTCCTCGTAGCGCTTGATCGCGTAGGGCAGCGTCTCGCGCGCGTAATGCTTGAAGTGGTTGAGCTGGCCGGCCATCGGCCCGAGCCCGCCCATCTGCCAGAACAGCCACTGGTCGACCTCGACGCGGCCGCGCTCGTTGTCGGGATAGAACTTGCCGGTCTTGCGGCCGAGATATTGCAGGATGGCGCCGGACTCGAAGATCGAGATCGGGCGGTCTGCCGGGCCGTCCGGATCGACGATCGCCGGCATGCGGTTGTTCGGAGCGATCTTGAGGAACTCGGGCTTGAACTGCTCGCCGGTCGCGATGTTCACCGGGATCAGCGTATAGGGCAGCCGGCACTCCTCGAGCATGATCGAGATCTTGAAGCCGTTCGGCGTCGGCCAGTAGTGCAGCTCGATCGGGCGCTGCTTCGCCGCCGCTTTCTTCGCGGCCGGCCGCTTCGTTGCCGCCCGTTTGGCCGCCGCCCTTTTGGCCGTCTTCCTGGATGACGTCTTCGCCGCCGGCTTCGCCTTCCGCGCCATAACCCTGCTCCCTGTGACCCCGCGCCCGTTTGCGGTGCAAAAACTACAGCATGATCCCGAAAAGTGGATACCGGTTTTCGGACCGGATCACGCATTAATGGCAAAGCCGTTCCGCCTTCAAGGCGTCCACCCGCCTCCGGTGGACGGCCGATGGACGATGATGCGCCGCCGGCCTATCGTTCGGCTCCCGCAGGCCGAAAACCGGCCGCGGTCGTCAAGTCGATCCGGAGGATCACGTCATGTTGAAGTCCGTGTTGGCCGCCCTCGCCGTGGCGGCGCTCGTCACCGCCCTGCCGCTCGCCGGCGCGCAGGCGCAGAGCACCCAGAGCCAGGGCACCTCGACGTCCAAGAGCACGTCAAAGAGCACGTCGGAGAAGAAGACCACCGCCAAGACCACCGAGAAGAAGCTGACGCCGCAGCAGCAGAAGATGAAGGACTGCTCGGCGAAGTGGCAGGACGAGAAGAAGGCCAAGAACGTGTCCGGCAAGACGGCTCACAACAAGTTCATGAGCACCTGCCTGAAGGGCTGAACGGCGTCCGCATCGCGGAGCTCATCGGGCGAGTGACACAAGCCCGGCAAGAACAGCACAAGCTCACAAAGAACAAGGGCGTCGGTGAAACCCTGCGGTTTCGCCGACGCCCTCTGTCGTCAACCGGGTCCGGGGCGCCTGAGAACGACTGCGTAGCGCTCACCGTGTCTCGACGCACACCGGCCCGTATGACACGATCTCCGACGTGTTGCAGCCGAAGATCAGATCATAGCGATCAGGCTACAGCTTCTTCTTCTTGCGAGCCTTCTTCGCCACTTTCTTCGACGCTGCCTTCTTCCTACGTTTGGCCATTGCTGCCCTCCTAGCCATGTCACATGGCGGGTGTCGCATTTCAGTGCGTCCGGGAATCGAACCGCACTGCACTCCGATTACTACAGCACAACGAAAAAAGCATCGACTCCGCTTAACGGGAGGTGTACGCGCGCGGCCTCGCGCGTCGCGTCGCGTTCGAATGCGCATGCATGCGCAACACGACACGCAACGCACGAACACCATCGCCGCGCAACGTCGCGAACCATGCGCCGTGCATTTTGTATCGGTGAATCAAGCACAATTTGAATTTTCCCGATGATTGCGCGAAACGCGCGCGCGCAAAAAATTTTTCTGTGCGCGATGAAATTTTTTCGTCGCGCTTGCGCGAAGCGCGCCGTTAAGCATCGAAAAAATTTTTGCACAGGCCACCCGTTTTCGACCTTGGACGGGCATCCAAACGATCAAAAACGAGCGAATCAGCGACAAGTGATTCGCGGAAACGAGTCGCGGCGGTTCTGTTTGCAGTGCACTGAAGACGGGAATCGAATCGCGCGCGCCACGTCATAGTGCGCGCCGCGCGACGATCTCAGTCGAGACTTGGCGACCGTTCTAAAGTCCGAGCTTGGTCTTGAGGAGGTCGTTGACGGCCTGCGGGTTCGCCTTGCCGCCGGACGACTTCATCACCTGGCCGACGAACCAGCCGATCGCCTTGGGGTTGGTCCTGGCGTCGGCGACCTTGTCGGGGTTGGCGGCGATCACCGCGTCGACCGCCTTCGCGATCGCCGGCAGGTCGGTCACCTGCGTCAGGCCGCGCGCCTTGACGATCTCGCGCGGGTCGCCGCCCTCCGACCACAGGATTTCGAACAGGTCCTTGGCGATCTTGCCGGAAATCGTGCCCTCGCCGATCAGGTCGAGCACCGCGCCGAGCTGGGCCGCCGTGACCGGCGAGGCCTCGATGGCCTTGCCTTCTTTATTGAGGCGGCCGAACAGCTCGTTGATCACCCAGTTGGCGGCGAGCTTGGCGTCCCGCGGCTTTGCACTCCCACCCGAGACCACCGCCTCGAAGAAGTCCGCCGTCTCGCGCTCGGCGACCAGCACGCCGGCGTCGTAGGCGGACAGGCCGAAGGCGGCGATGAAGCGCTGCTTCTTCTCGTCGGGCAGTTCCGGCAGGTCGCGTTTCAGCGCCTCGACATAGGCGTCGTCGAACTCGAGCGGTAGCAGGTCGGGATCGGGGAAATAGCGGTAGTCGTGCGCCTCTTCCTTGGAGCGCATCGGCCGCGTGACGCCCTTGTTGGGATCGAACAGCCGGGTTTCCTGCTCGATGGCGCCGCCGTCCTCGAGCACCTCGATCTGCCGGCGCGCCTCGTGGTCGATCGCCTGGCCGATGAAGCGCACCGAATTGACGTTCTTGATCTCGCAGCGGGTGCCGAGCGGCTCGCCGGGCCGGCGCACCGAGACGTTGACGTCGGCGCGCAGGTTGCCCTTCTCCATGTCGCCATCGCAGGTGCCGAGATAGCGCAGGATCGAGCGCAGCTTCGACACGAAGGCCCTGGCCTCGTCGGAGGAGCGGATGTCCGGCTTCGACACGATCTCCATCAGCGCGACGCCGGAGCGGTTGAGGTCGACCGCGGTCATGGTGGCATGCAGGTCGTGCACGCTTTTTCCCGCGTCCTGCTCCAGATGCAGCCGCTCGATGCCGACGGTGAACGTCGCCCCGTCGGGCAGGTCGACCGCCACCTCGCCCTCGCCGACCACCGGCGATTTGTACTGGCTGATCTGATAGCCCTGCGGCAGGTCGGGATAGAAATAGTTCTTGCGGTCGAACACCGAGCGCTTGTTGATCCGCGCCTTGAGGCCGAGGCCGGTGCGGATCGCCTGCTTGACGCATTCCTCGTTGATGACCGGCAGCATGCCCGGCATCGCCGCGTCGACCAGCGAGACGTGGCTGTTCGGCGCGCCGCCGAACTCAGTCGAGGCGCCGGAGAACAGCTTGGCCTTCGACGCCACCTGGGCATGGATCTCCATGCCGACGACGAGTTCCCAGTCGCCGGTCGCGCCCTTGAGATACTTGTTTTGTGCGGTGCCGCTCATGGCCGTATCCCTTAGGACGCCGCGCCGGATCGGGCAAGCGGACGGCGACCCCGGAACCTAGCGCACGATGAAACGGCCGAGCGCCTGCTCGGCGACGTCCAGCGTGTTCATGAATTCGCGAAACTCGACCACCCTGCCGTCCTCAAGCCGCAGGAAATCCGCGATCCGGAACCGCAGCGTCCGCCCGCTCGCCCGCTGCACGAAGCTCACGTCCGACAGCACCGCGGCACGGTCGCCGTCGACCACCTGCGCCTCCGGCCGATAGCTCTCGACGGCGTAGAGCGCCGCGATGTCGGCCAGCGCCGTCAGCACGTCCTTGCGGCCCTTGCGCGGGCCGGCAAAGGGAAAAACGTCGACCGGCGCGTAGATCATCCAGTCGATGCCGTCGGCGAGATAGGCCGCCACCGTCTCGAAATCGCGGCGCGCATAGGCGTCGTAGATCGCGCGGACCACCGCGCGGGTCGTTTCCGTGTCCATAGCCCGGATCGAGCCCCGTTCCCCGCGCCGACTATAGGTCGGCGGGTGGGCGTCGGGCTCCCGGCGCGGCGTTATCCTCGATCAAATCTTGGGCGGCACCCGCGATGCCGTGGCGGCGCGCCGCTCACCACCAGCGCTCCGGCGTGAAACGGCCGGCCGCCTGCTCGATCACCTCGCCGAGCGTGAACAGCGTCTCCTCGTCAAACGCCTTGCCGATGAGTTGCAGGCCGAGCGGCAGGCCCTGCCCGTCGCGTCCGGCCGGCACCGCGATGCCCGGCAGGCCGGCCATGTTCACCGTCACCGTGAAGATGTCGTTCAGATACATCTCGATGGGGTCCGCGCCCTTCTCGCCGATGCCGAAGGCCGCCGTCGGCGTCGCCGGCGTCAGGATCGCGCTGATGCCGCTCGCGAAGCAATCCTCGAAGTCGCGCTTGATCAGCGTGCGCACCTTCTGCGCCCGCAGGTAATAGGCGTCGTAATAGCCGGCCGAGAGCACGTAAGTGCCGATCATCACCCGGCGGCGCACTTCCTTGCCGAAGCCGGCGGCCCGCGTCGCCTCGTACATGCCGATGATGTCGCGGCCGTCCTCGCGCAGCCCGTAGCGCACGCCGTCATAGCGCGCGAGGTTCGAGGAGGCCTCCGCCGGCGCCACGATGTAATAGGCCGGCAGCGCGTATTTGGTGTGCGGCAGCGACACCTCGACAAGCTCGGCGCCGGCGTCCTTCAGCCAGGCCGCGCCCTGCTGCCACAGCGCGTCGATCTCCGGCGACATGCCCTCGACGCGGTATTCCTTCGGGATGCCGATCTTCATGCCCTTGACCGACTTGCCGACCGCGGCCTCATAGTCCGGCACCGGCCTGTCCACGCAGGTGGTGTCCTTGGCGTCCGGCCCCGCCATCGAGCGCAGCAGGATCGCCGCATCGCGCACCGTGCGCGTGAAGGGCCCGGCCTGATCGAGCGAGGACGCAAACGCCACGATGCCCCAGCGCGAGCAGCGGCCATAGGTCGGCTTGATGCCGACGGTGCCGGTGAACGCCGCCGGCTGGCGGATCGAGCCGCCGGTGTCGGTGCCGGTCGCGCCGAGGCAGAGGTTGGCCGCCACCGCCGCCGCCGAGCCGCCCGACGAGCCGCCGGGCACCAGCGCGGTGTTGGAACCGTCGCGCCGCCATGGCGAGGTCACCGGACCGTAATGCGAGGTCTCGTTCGACGAGCCCATCGCGAACTCGTCGTTGTTGGTCTTGCCGAGCATCACCGCGCCGTCGCGCCACAGGTTCGCGGTGACGGTCGACTCGTAGGGCGGCTCGAAATTGCCGAGGATGCGGCTGCAGGCCGTGGTGCGCACGCCCTTGACGCAGAACAGGTCCTTGACGCCGAGCGGAATGCCTTCGAGCGGTCCCGCCTTGCCGGCGGCGATCCGCGCATCGGACGCCTTCGCCATCTCGCGCGCGATCTCCGGCGTCTCCAGCACATAGGCGTTGAGCGCGCGCGCGCGCTCGATCGCGGCGAGATGCGCGTCGGCGAGTTCGAGCGCGGTCGTCTCCTTCCTGCGCAGCGCGTCGCGCGCGCCGGCAAGCGTCAGGGTCGTGAGGTCGGTCATTGCCGCGGCGGCTCGCTGTCGACCGCTTCGGCGATGAACACGTCGTTCCACGCGTCGACCCACTTCCTGGTCAGCGGGTCGCGCTTGAAGCCGAAATATGTCGCCTCCTCGTCGGAGAGCTTCTCGCGCTCCTCGGGGCGCTCCAGCAGATAGGCGCGGAACAGCGCATCCTGCTCCATGCAAGCCATGCACATGACGCCCTACTCCACCACTTTCGGCACCAGGAAATAGCCGTCCTCGGTCGCCGGCGCGTTCTTCAACACCGCCGCGGCGTCGCCGCCATCGGTCACCACGTCGGCGCGTTTCTTCATCGCCATCGGCGTCACCGAGGTCATCGGTTCGACGCCCTCGACATCGACCTCGCCGAGCTGCTCGACCCAGGTCAGGATCGCGTTCAGCTCGCCCTTGAGGTGCTCGACCTCGTCCTCGGCGACGCGGATGCGCGCCAGACGGGCGATGCGGCGGACGGTGTCACTATCGACGGACATTCTACATACTTATGTCTGGGCGGCGCGGAATGCAGGCCCCGCTATACCAGAGCCGCTTTCCCGGCGGCAACCGGGGTCATTTTCCTCGTTTCCCTGACCGTATCCGCTGCCGCGAGCCATCGCCTCATCCTGAGGAGCGCCGAAGGCGCGTCATCGCAAGTCGGCCCTGGCCGACTTGCGCATCCAAACTCAAATCTCGGGTAAACCCGAGATTTGTGGATGGGCGGCCACTGCGGCCAGGTTCGAGGTCCACTCTTGACAAATCCCGTTACTAGGATTTATATCCTATTCATCCCGCCCCGTCTCACGGGGGCGTTAGGCCAGCGTCGCTTGAACGTTGGGGCGGGTCCGGACCGCGCGGCCGGAGATCAGGCCGCGCCGGACCGGAGCCGGCACGGAGCGTTTCCATCGCCGGTATGCGGTGGCCCGCCCGCATCGTGACGCAGGGTGCGGCCGGCAGGCGGAAGCCGCGCGATCCCCCTCCGGCGGGCGGCCGGAACAGCGGCGCGTACAACGAACCCGCGCCGGGGCTTGTGCGAGCGACGCCTTCAAACACCGCGCGCGGGACGCCGGATGCTTTCCGGCGACTGCGGTGACTTCGCCTGCGTGTTCTCAATTTCACACGCAGGGCCGTGGACGCGGTGAAACGTCCGGCGTTCCGCGCGCCCCGTCTTTCGGGGGGCGCATGTCGGGCCAGCCCGATATGCGCAAAAGCAAAGGAATGCGAGCTCGGAAGGACGGCGGACCCGGCGCCGAATAAAGAATGCGGGCGATGACGCGCGCCTATCCTCATGGTGAGGAGCCCGCCGCAGCCCGAAGGGCGAAGGCGTGGCGTCTCGGACATCACAAGTCGGCTATAGCCGACTTGTGTCCGAACCATGAGGCCCCATCCTTCGAGACGCATCGCCTGGCGGCGATGCTCCTCAGGATGAGGCGGAAAGCGCAGCCGCCTTCGCAAACAATAAACCGCGGCGACTACAGCCTCACCCCCTCCACCACAGTCCAGCCCATCGTCCGCAGCCGCTTCCTCGCGAGCGGCGTGGCGCGGCCGGTCATGCGGACCTCCATCCTGGCGCTCGGCGCGACCTGCCTGCGGGCATTGTCGAGATCGGAAAAGCCCT
>Ga0180221_1002305_pt1 | contig 11285 bp, 14 predicted proteins | sample eDN5th37CKraftMG_FD_151339 | JGI IMG/M metagenome (GOLD analysis project Ga0180221, IMG submission 151339) | Enriched Miracle-Growth compost microbial communities from Emeryville, California, USA - eDNA 5th pass 37_C Kraft MG (version 2) (version 2) ...
CTGTTCCCCGGCAGCGGCTACGCGCACGAGACCGGCGGGCGCGGCGCCGAGGGCTCCGCGGTCAACGTCGCGCTGCCGTCCCGCACGGCCGACGCCGGCTGGCTGCGTGCGTTCGACGCGGTCGTCCCTGCGGTCGTGCGGGCGTTCGAGCCGCAGCTGCTCGTGACCCAGCACGGCTGCGACTCGCACGTCCTGGACCCGCTGACGCACCTGCGGGTCTCGGTGGACGCCCAGCGCCTCGTCGCCCAGCGGCTGCACGACCTCGCGCACGCCACCACGGACGGTCGCTGGCTCGCGCTCGGTGGCGGCGGGTACGCGGTCATCGAGGTCGTGCCGCGCGCCTGGACGCACCTCATCGGCATCGCGGCCCACCACCCCGTGGACCCGGGCACCTCGGTGCCACGCGCCTGGCTGGACCACGTCGAGGCGGTCTACGGACGGGCCGCGCCGGCCCGCATGACGGACGGCACGAGCGCCCCGTTCAAGCCGTGGGCCACCGGCTACGACCCTGCCGACGACGTCGACCGCACGATCCGCGCGACGCGCGCCGCGGCCTTCCCGCTGCTCGGCCTGGACGTCGAGCTCGACTGACGGGCGCCGCGACGACGCGGTCGAGCCCTCAGACGGCGGGCGGGGTGTCCTCGTCGTCGCCGTCGAGGCTGTCGTGCACGGCGCTGTACAGCAGCGTGTGCACCTCCTCGACGCGCGGGATGTCGTCGAACGAGAGCGGGTCGTCGGACGCCGACTCGATCGTCAGGGTCCCGGTGCGCAGCAGCCGGTCGACGAGCCCGTGCTCGAACTGCACCGAGTTGATGCGCAGCAGCGGGATGTCGATGCCCGTGCGCGCGAGGATCCCGTGGCGGTACATCACGCGCCGGGTCGTCACGACGAAGTGCGTCGTGCCCCAGGCCAGCAGTCGGGCGACGAACCAGACGAGCACGACGAGCCACACGACGCCGGCCGCGACGAGCGCGGCGGTGGCCCAGCCGGGCCGCGGGTCCTGCCCGCCGACCCACGCGAGCAGCCACGCGGCGAGCGCGGTGACGACGAGCAGCGACCCGCCCGAGCCGAACAGCATCTTCACGTGGGGGTGCCGGTGCAGGAGGACCTGCTCCTCGGGCGTGAGCGCGCTCTGCGGGTACGGCACGGTGTCTCCTCGGTCGTCCGGACGGGGCCGGCGGCGGTGCGGGGCGGGCGGCCGCAGCATCCCACAGGGGGAATCGTCCGGAGCGGGTGAATCGCGCGTCGCGGCCAGGTGGGCGACGGCGCCCGGGCGCATCGCCCGGTCGGGCGACCAGGGCTTTCACACCTGTCCCATGCGCCACTACTGTTGCGCCTGCACCGCGAGGAGCGGAGCGCGAGGGCCGCGCGGACGGCCGAAGGGTGAGGGACAAGATGAGCGACCAGCCGGGCCGCACGCGCTACCTCACCGTCCTCGAGGTCGCCGACATCATGCGCGTCTCGAAGATGACGGTGTACCGGCTGCTGCACTCGGGCGAGCTGCCCGGCGTGCGCGTGGGTCGCTCCTTCCGGGTCCCGCAGGACGCCCTCGACCACTACCTCGCCACGTCGGTCGTCCCGGTGCAGGACGAGGACGGCGAGGCGCGCCGCTCGTCCTGACGGCCGGCCGGGGGGCGAGGCGATGACGGCGCGCCGGGGGGCTCGGTGACGGTCCCCGACGCCGTGCGCGCCCTCGCCCGAGGACCGCTCGGACCGGCGGCGCGGCGGGTGCGCCGCGAGTGGCAGTGGCGCCGCGCCGGCGTGACGACGCGGCTGGACCGGGCGCCGGACGCGCTCGACCATCTCGTCGCCACCCACGCCACCCCGATCTTCCGTCAGCTCGCCGGGGTCGACCGCCGGCTGCAGGAGAACAAGGCCGTCAACCTGGCGATCGCGGCCGCGCGGCTGGACGGGAGCGTGCTGCGGCCCGGGCAGCGGATGTCGTTCTGGCGGGCCGTCGGCCGGCCGACCTACCGGCGCGGGTTCGCCGACGGCGTGGTCCTGCGCCAGGGCCGGGTCGAGGAGGGCGTCGGCGGCGGGCTGTGCCAGATGACCAACCTGCTGTACTGGATGACCGTGCACTCGCCGCTGACCGTGGTGGAGCGCTGGCGGCACACCTACGACGTGTTCCCGGACAACGGCCGCACGCAGCCGTTCGGCAGCGGCGCCACGTGCGCCTGGCCGGCGCTCGACCTGCAGATCGAGAACCGCACCGCTGCGACGTTCCGGCTGTCGCTGACGGTCGAGCCCGCGGACCTCGTCGGGGCGTGGACCAGCGACCGGCCGCCGTCGCACACGTACGAGGTGTACGAGGCCGCGCACGTGATGACGAACGACCTGCCCGGTGTCTTCACGCGGCGCAACGTGCTGCGCCGGCGCGTGCTCGACCTCGCCGGGAACCAGGTGGACGACGAGCTCCTCGCCGTCAACGAGGGCCGGCTGATGTACCAGCCCTTCCTCGAGGGCGGCGACGCCGGGTAGTCGCACCGGGTAGCCGCGCCCTCCCCTCGGGCGAGCGCGGGGGTCGCGCGAGCCGCGCATTCGCGGCGATGCACCCCCATCCCGTAAGGTGGGTCCCCGGACTTTCCCGTGCGGCCGTCACCGGCGCTGCGCGTCGTTCGATCCACCCGGCCCGCACGTCGGACCATCGTCGGAAGTGAGAGTGGACCTATGGGTTCCGTCATCAAGAAGCGCCGCAAGCGGATGGCGAAGAAGAAGCACCGCAAGCTGCTGCGCAAGACGCGTCACCAGCGTCGCAACAAGAAGTGAGCCACTCGGGCCCGGCTGCTGCCGGGCCCGACGTGTGTCAGGGCTCGCTCGTCCCCTGACCCGCCGGCGCCTCAGCACGCGGGGCCGTCACGGCAGCGGGCGCTCCAGGACGAAGTCGTCCTCCAGCCGCCCGCCCACCTGGAAGTGCTTCGTCCCGACGACGTCGAACCCCGACCGCCGGTAGAACGCCTGCGCCCGCGCGTTGAGCTGGTTGACGCCGAGCCACACGCCCGCGGCCCCCGTCGCGGCGGCCCGCTGGAGCACGGCGGACATCAGCGCCCGCGAGACGCCCGTGCCGTGCGCGGCGGCGTCCACGTAGCACTTGCTGAGCTCGACGGTGGGCCGCAGCCGGATCGCCGCGCGGACGTCGGCGTCGTCGGGCTCCCCGGCGACGGTCATCGTGTAGCCGAGCAGGCGCGTGCCGTCGGTCGCGACGAGCACCTCGCGCCGCGGGTCCGCCAGGTACTCGTCGAACCGCTCGGTCGACAGGTGCGCCGCGACGAACGCCTGCTGGTCCTGCTCGGTCGACCCCGGCGGGCACGCGAGCGGGAACGTGGCGGCGGCCAGGCGGGCCAGCGCGGGCAGCTCGTCGGGACGAGCCCGGCGCACGACGACTCCGTCGAGGCGTGAGTCCGGCGCGCGACCGCCCGGGACGGCAGCGGCGGTGACCGGGGTGGTGGCGGGGTCGCTCACCCGGCGATCGTCGCACGCGCGCGCGACGACGCGCAGGGACGTCTCGTCGTGCGCGACCCCGGGCGGTGAGGGGCCCGAGCGTCAGGGCAGCGGGTCGTGGCGCAGCGACCGGCGCACGGCCCGCGCGGCGAGCCCGAGGACCCAGGCGGCGCCCGCGAGCCCGGCGGTCTGCGCGCCGCGACGCACGGTGCGGCGGCGGAACTCGCGCACCGGCCACCCCGCCTCGGCGGCGTAGCGGCGCAGCCGCCGGTCGGGGTTGATCGCGCACGGGTGGCCGACCGACGACAGGATCGCCACGTCGTGCGTCGAGTCCCCGTACGCGTACGACGAGCCGAGGTCGATGTGCTGGCGCTCGGCGAGCTCCTGGACGGCGGCGGCCTTCGCGGCGCCGTGCAGCAGGTCCCCGACGAGCCGGCCGGTGTAGACGCCGTCGACGCTCTCCGCGACCGTGCCGACGGCCCCCGACGCCCCGACGCGCCGGGCGATGAGCGCGACGATCTCCATCGGCGCCGCGCTGACCAGCCACACCTGGTGGCCGGCCCGCAGGTGCTCGTCGAGCAGGCGCTGCGTCCCGGGGTAGATGCGCAGCCGCAGCACCTCGTCGTACACGTCCTCCGCGACCGCGGTGACCTCGGCCACGGAGTGCCCGCGCATGACGGACAGGGCCTTGTCGCGCACCTCCTGCATCTGCTCGACGTCCTCGCCCAGCAGCCGGTAGCGCGCGTTCTGCACCGCGAAGGCCAGGACGTCGCGCCGGCGCAGGAACCCGCGGCGGACGAGGGCCACCGCCAGGTGGAACATGCTCGCGCCGCGGATGATCGTGTTGTCGACGTCGAAGAACGCGCAGGTCTGCGGCCCGGGGGAGTCGCCCGCGGCCGGCTGCGCGCCCGCCCAGGACGCCGCACGCCGCCCGGCGCGCCGCGCCGCGCGCTCGCCGCTGCGCCGCACGACGCGGGCCCGCAGGGGGCCGGGCCGGTCGACGTCGGGGCGCATCGTTCCACCCTAGGACAGCCGGCTGTGCCTGCGCGGCGGCCCCGGCGCCCGACCGCGGTGCCGCCCTCCCGGGCCCGACCGGCCGGTACCGTCGGACGACGCACGGACGGGGAGGACGCATGGTCGACGAAAGGCGGCAGGAGCCGCGGGTCGTGCTGTTCGGGCGCGCCGGGTGCCACCTGTGCGAGGCCGCGCGCGAGGTCGTGGCGGCGGTCGCCGACGAGCAGGGCGTCGCGTGGGCCGAGGTCGACATCGACGACCCGGGGCCCGCCTGGGCGCACCGCGACCTCGCCGCCGAGATGGGCGAGCTCGTGCCGGTCGTCGAGGTCGACGGGGTGCCCCGGGGGTACTGGCGGATCGACGCCGACCGGGTGCGTCGGGGCCTCGCCCCGGGCTCGCGCAGGGCCTAGCCTGCGAGCAAGGAGGCGCCGCGGCCTCCCCGGGCGGAGGTCGGCGTGGACGCACCAGGTCGTCGGACGGGGGGTCGCCGTGCGGCCGGCCACGGGGACGAGCGCGCCCGCGTGGGCGTGCCGCAGGCGACGGTCGTCCGGCTGCCGACCTACCTGCGGGCGCTGCGCGCGCTCGAGGCCGAGGGCGTCGCGACGGTCTCGTCCGAGGAGCTCGCCGAGCGCGCGGGCGTGAACCCCGCGCAGCTGCGCAAGGACCTGTCGTTCCTCGGCTCGTACGGGCGGCGGGGCGTCGGCTACGGCACGGCGCACCTCGCGGAGCAGGTCGAGGTGGTGCTGGGGCTGCAGACGCAGCGCCGCGTCGTCATCGTCGGCATCGGCAACCTGGGCCACGCGCTCGCGCACTACGGCGGGTTCGCCGAGCGGGGCTTCGCGGTCGTCGGGCTCGTGGACGACGACCCGGCCGTGGTGGGCACCACGGTCGCCGGGCTGCAGGTGCGCCCGTTCGAGGAGCTGGGGGCCGTGGTCGCAGCGAACGACGCGACCATCGGGATCATCGCGACGCCGGCGGTCCCCGCGCAGCGGGTCGCCGACGCGCTCGTCGACGCCGGTGTGACCGGCATCCTCACGTTCGCGCCCCGCGCGCTGCGCGTGCCGGCGCACGTCGACCTGCGGACGGTCGACGTGGCCTCGGAGCTGCAGATCTTGGCCTTCCACGACACCTGGCGCTCGGGCGCGGGCGCGTAGCCGCCGGAGCAGCCGCCGTACGAGAGCCGGACGCGCAGGAGCCCCGCCGGGTCACGACGGGGCTCCTGGGGGGTGCGGGCCGGTGGGCCCGAGGGGCTGCGGGGGTCAGCCCTGCTTGATCGCCGAGGCGTCGATCGTGATCTGGACCTTGTCCGAGACGAGCACGCCGCCGGTCTCGAGGGCCGCGTTCCAGGTCAGGCCGAAGTCCTTGCGCGAGATCGTCACGGAGGCCTCGAAGCCGGCGCGCTGGTTGCCGAACGGGTCGGTGGCGGCGCCGTTGAACTCGGTCGCCAGCTCGACCTCCTGCGTCACGCCGTGGATCGTCAGGTCGCCGACGACGACGAACGCGTCGCCCTCGGGGCGGACCTCCTTGGAGACGAACGTCCACTCGCCGAACTTCTCCACGTCGAAGAAGTCGCCGCTCTTGAGGTGGCCGTCGCGGTTCGCGTCACCGGTGGTGACGGTCGACGGGTCGAGCGTGGCCGTGACGGAGGTGGAGGCGAGGTCGTCGCCGACCGTGATGGTGCCCGAGGTCACCGCGACGGTTCCGCGGACCTTGGAGATGCCGGCGTGACGGACGACGAACCCGGCCTCGGTGTGCGACGGGTCGATCGCCCAGGTGCCCGTGGTGAGGCCGGTGGGGATGGCGGTCAGCGTGGTCATGGTGCCTCCAGCGTTGGTTGAAGAATCAATCAGATCGATAGTTCAAAGTTGTACTACACTCGTCGGCACGGTGCAAGAGCGTGCGGGGCAGGAAGTTCCGCGCGGTTGCGGCCACCGCGCCTCTCGCCCTCGTGCGGCGACCGGGTCGATACTCGGTGCGGCCCCCGCTGGCTGCGGGGAGCGGGTCCCGGCCGGCGCACCCGGCGGAGACGGGAAGGTGGACGAGATGAGCACGGCGACGGACGACGTGACGACGGACGAGCGGGCGGACGCCCCCACGCCCGCGTCCGACGGCTCCGGCGACGCGGTCCGCTGGCTGTCCGCCGACGAGCAGCAGTCGTGGCGCTCGTTCCGCGACGGTGTGACCCGGCTGTTCGCCGCCATCGCGCGCGACCTCGAGGTCGACGCGGGCCTGTCGCCCCACGAGTACGAGGTCCTGGTGCGGCTCTCGGAGGCCGAGGGGCGCACGCTGCGGATGTCGCAGCTCGCCGACGACCTCGCGCACTCGCGCAGCCGGCTCACCCACACCGTGCGCCGCATGGAGGAGCGCGGGCTGGTCGAGCGCCGCGCGTGCTCGTCGGACGCCCGCGGCGTCAACGCGTTCCTCACCGAGCAGGGCTGGCAGACGCTCGTCGCCGCGGCGCCCGGTCACGTGCGGTCGGTGCGGGCGCACCTCGTCGACGTGCTCACGGCCGAGCAGCTCCGCCAGCTCGGCGACTCGATGGCCGCGGTGCGCGACGGGCTGTCGGGCGCGTGCGAGTCCGCCGCGTCCGACACCTGCGACCTCGCCTGACGCGCCCAGGCGCGCCGCTCGGTCGTCACCCCTGCTGTCCCCGTGACCTTCGTCGCACGTGCCCGCCCACCCAGGTCGGTAGGCGACACTGTGCGCATGGCTCCCCCGACCACGACGACCGTGCACCTCATGCGCCACGGCGAGGTGCACAACCCCGAGGGCGTCCTGTACGGCCGCCTGCCCGGGTACCGGCTGTCCGACCGCGGCCAGGAGATGGCCCGCGCCGTCGCCGCGCACCTGGCGGGCGAGCCCGTGCGCCCCGGCGGCACGGCGGGCCACCGGCACGACGTCGTGGCGGTCGTCGCGTCCCCGCTGCAGCGCGCCCAGGAGACCGCGGCGCCGATCGCGGCCGCCTTCGGCCTCGAGGTGCGCACGGACCCGCGGGTGATCGAGGCGGGGAACCACTTCGAGGGCAAGACCTTCGGCGTCGGCGACGGCTCGCTGCGCCACCCCGAGCACTGGCCGTACCTGCGCAACCCGTTCCGCCCCTCGTGGGGTGAGGCGTACCGGCTGCAGGCCGACCGGATGCTGGCCGCCGTCGACGACGCGCGCGCCCTGGCCCGCGGGCACGAGGTGGTGCTCGTCAGCCACCAGCTGCCGGTGTGGGTCACGCGGCTGGCGCTGGAGCGGCGCCGGCTGTGGCACGACCCGCGGCGCCGGCAGTGCTCGCTCGCGTCGCTGACGAGCCTGCGCTTCGAGGACGACACCCTCGTCGGCATCGGCTACACCGAGCCGGCCGCCCACCTGCTCCCGGGCGCCTCGGCGACGGCGGGGGCGTGATGCGACGCGTCACCGGTCTCCTCGCCGCCGGCGCGCTGGCGCTCGCGCTCGCGGGGTGCGCGCCGCAGACGACGGGCGGCAACGACGTCGTCGACCAGGGCTACCAGTCCGGCGACGGCTCGACGACGACGTGGCCGGCCGTCGAGCGCAAGGGCCCCGTCGAGCTGAGCGGCGAGGACTTCGCGGGCGACGCGCAGGACGTCGCGGCGTGGCGCGGCGACGTCGTCGTCCTCAACACCTGGTACGCCGCCTGCCCGCCGTGCCGTGCCGAGGCGCCGGACCTCGTCGCGCTCGCCCGCGACTACGCCGACGAGGGCGTGCACGTGCTCGGCATCAACGGGACCGACGCCGCGGGGGCCGCCGAGGCCTTCCAGCGCCAGTTCGACGTGCCGTACCCGAGCATCGCCGACTCGACCGGGACGGCGATCGCCGCCCTGCAGGGCACCGTCCCGGTCAACGCCGTGCCGACGACGGTGGTGCTCGACCGCGAGGGCAAGGTCGCGGCCCGCGTGCTCGGACTCGTCGACCCCTCGACGCTGCGCACGGTCGTGGACGACCTGCTGGCGGAGGGCGCGTGAGCGTCCTCGCCGCCGCCGCGCTCCCCGCTGCCCTCCCGGCCGCGGGGTTCGGGCAGACCGTGGTCTCCGGCTCGCTGCTGCTCGCGGTCCCGGTCGCGCTGCTCGCCGGGCTCGTGTCGTTCGCCTCGCCGTGCGTCCTGCCGCTCGTCCCCGGCTACCTGGGGCTGCTCGGCGGGATGGCCGGGGGCACGGCCGGGTCGACGCCCGCGCCCGCGCGCACGGCCGTGGCGGTCGGCGCGGGTGCCACGGGCACCGGCGTGGCGTCCGCCGCGGGAGCCGTGCCCGGGGCGGGGGAGCGGCCCGCCGCGCCCGCGCGGCGCCAGGTGCTGCTCGGCGTCTCGCTGTTCGTGCTCGGCTTCACGGTCGTGTTCGTCGCGTTCTCGCTGCTCGCGGGCAGCCTGGGCGGCGCGCTCGTCCGCTGGCAGGACCCGGTGACCCGGGTGCTCGGCGTCGTCGTCGTGCTGCTCGGCCTCGGCTTCCTCGGCTGGATCCCGTTCCTCCAGCAGGAGCGCCGCGTGCACCTCGCCCCGCGGGCCGGCCTGTGGGGCGCACCGCTGCTCGGCATGACGTTCGGCCTCGGCTGGGTGCCGTGCATCGGCCCCACGCTCGCCGCCATCCTCACGCTCTCGCTCGACGGCGGCTCGGCCGCGCGCGGCGTGGTGCTCGGCGTCGCCTTCTGCGTGGGGCTCGGCCTGCCGTTCGTCCTGGTCGCGCTCGGGCTCGAGTCGAGCGCCCGCATGCTCGCCTTCCTGCGCCGGCACCGCCTCGCCGTCATGCGCGTCGGCGGGGCGCTGCTCGTCGTGCTGGGCCTGGCGCTCGTCACCGGCGTGTGGTCCTCGTGGGCGCAGTGGCTGCAGGGCGTGCTGACCGGCTCCGACCCGTTCGTGCCGGTGGTGTGACATGAGCGACGACACGACGCGCGAGCTCGCGCACGACCGGGCGGCCGGGAGCGGCTACCGGCCCGAGGGCCTCGAGGACGCGTTCAGCGAGGGCGGCGGCCCGCAGCCGTCGGACGGCGCCCGCGAGCGTGCGACGACGGGTCCCGCGGGGGGCGCGACGCTGCCCTCCCTGGGGCTGGTCGGCTGGCTGCGCTGGGCCTGGCGGCAGCTCACGAGCATGCGGGTGGCCCTGCTGCTGCTCATGCTGCTCGCCGTCGCGGCGGTGCCCGGGTCGGTGTTCCCGCAGCGCGCGCAGGACCCGGCGAAGGTCGCGCAGTACCTGCAGGACCACCCCGGCGTCGGGCCGTGGCTCGACCGGCTGCAGATCTTCGACGTGTACGCGTCGGTGTGGTTCGCCGCGATCTACCTGCTGCTGTTCGTCTCGCTCGTCGGCTGCATCCTGCCGCGGAGCAGGCAGCACTGGCGCGCCGTGCGCGGGCGGCCGCCCCGCACGCCGCGGCGGTTCGGCCGGTTCCCCGCCCAGGGGCGCGGGGCGTCGGACGCCCCGCCCCGGGCGGTGGCCGAGGCGGCGGCGGCCGCGCTGCGTCGCGGACCGTCGTGGCTGCCGTTCGCGCGGACCTACCGGGTGGACGTGCACGACGAGGGCGGCGGCACGTGGTCGGCGTCGGGTGAGCGCGGGTACCTGCGCGAGACCGGCAACCTGCTGTTCCACCTCGCGCTGGTCGGCCTGCTCATCTCCGTCGCGACGGGCCAGCTGCTGCACTACCGCGGCCAGGCGATCGTCGTGCAGGGCCGCGGGTTCGCGAACGCCCAGGTCGACTACGACACGTTCGAGCGCGGCAGCGGCTTCCGGGACGACACCCTCGTCCCGTTCACGATGACGCTCGACGCGTTCGACTCGCGGTTCGACCCCGACACGCTGCAGGCCCGCGACTTCACCGCGCACGTGACGCTCACCGAGCCGGGGGAGAGCCCGCGCGCGGAGACGATCAAGGTCAACCGGCCGCTGCAGGCCGGCGGCGCGAAGGTGTACCTGCAGGGCAACGGCTACGCGCCCGACCTCACCGTGACCGACGCGTCGGGCCAGGTCGCGTTCGCCGGCCCGGTGCCCTTCCTGCCGCAGGACGAGGTCTACACCTCCCGCGGCGTCGTCAAGGTGCCCGACGTCTCGGGCGGGCAGGAGCAGATCGGCATCGTCGGCTACCTGCTGCCGGCGTCGCAGCAGGTGGGGCCGGACCTCTACCGGTCCGTGGCCCCGGAGCTCGACGACCCGCTGCTCGTGCTCTCGGTCTGGAGGGGCAACCTCGGCCTCGACACCGGCGTCCCGCAGAACGTGTACCAGCTCGACGAGTCCCGGATGACGCAGGCGACGGACGCCGAGGGCGCCCCCGTGACGCTGTACGTCCGCCCGGGCGAGACCGTCGAGCTGCCCGACGGGCTCGGCTCGCTGACCTGGCAGGGCACCCCCCGCTACGTCGCGCTCGACCTGCGGCACGACCCGGCGCTGGGCTTCGTGCTCACGTTCGCGCTGGCCGCGCTCGCCGGCCTCGCCGCGTCGCTGTTCGCGCCGCGCCGGCGGCTGTGGGTGCGCGCGGAGCCCGGCGGCGAGGACGGCCGTACAGTGGTGACCGCCGCGGGCCTCGCCCGGGGTGACGACGTCGGGCTCGCGCCCGAGCTCGAACGGGTCCTGCGGGACACGCTCGCGCGGGCGCGCCAGGGGACGACGACGTCCTCGGGCAGCCCCGCACCGGGCCGGCCCGACCGACCGGCCGCACCTGCACCTGCACCTGAACCACCCGCTGACCCGACCGTCGCCCCGGCCTCCAGCCGCCCGGCGACCCCCGGCTCCCTCGACGACCAGCCCGGAGAACGCGCATGACCACCGGCAACCTCAGCACCCTGCTCGTGTGGGCGGCGGCGACGTGCTTCACGATCGCGCTCGTCGCCTACACGGTGGACCTCG
>Ga0180221_1002307_pt1 | contig 11270 bp, 9 predicted proteins | sample eDN5th37CKraftMG_FD_151339 | JGI IMG/M metagenome (GOLD analysis project Ga0180221, IMG submission 151339) | Enriched Miracle-Growth compost microbial communities from Emeryville, California, USA - eDNA 5th pass 37_C Kraft MG (version 2) (version 2) ...
CGAGCTCGCGGCGGCGCAGCGACGACGCGCGGGCCGCGAGCGAGTCGCGCACCTTGGCGCCGTCGTCGGCGACGAGCGCCAGGGCGGCGGCCAGGTCGCGCAGCTCGTCGATGCGCAGCTCCTCGCCCAGCGACCCGAGCGCGGACCACGGCGTTCGCCCGTGCAGCCGGGCCGAGCCCAGCGCGTTGCGGATCCGGACCATCGCCCAGCCGTCGCTGATCTCCGACGCCGCCTGCAGCGCCTCCGGCACGCCGCGCCCGCCGGCCAGGCTCATCGCCACGAGGTCGAGGAACGAGCCGACGACGTGCCGCAGGTCCCGGCGCGCCTCGCCCGCGCGCGACCGGACGACCAGCAGCGGCAGCACGGCGCCCACGAGCGCGCCGACGGCGCACGCGAGCAGCGGCACGCCGGGCGCGACCGAGATGCCCGCGAGCAGCCCGAGGACCGAGAGCACGACCGGGACCACGAACCCCGCGGCGGCGGCGAGCACCGTGGTCGCGAGGAAGCCGTCGAGCGTGCGCCCGAGCACCGCCAGGTCGGAACGCAGCGAGCCGAGCTCGACGCCCCAGCCGGCCAGCAGGTCGGCGGTCGAACGCCCGACGAGCCGGACCCACCGGCTGTCGCCGGCGCGGTTCGGGTCCTGGGAAATCGCCTGGGTCCGCTCCCGCTGCTCGGCGCGGCGCACGTCGAGCCGCGCGAGCGCTCCGCCCGGGCTCGTGCGCGGCGGCGCGAGGACGAGCACGAGCAGCAGGACGCCGAGGCCCACGGCGGCGCCGGCGACGAGGGCGAGGATCATGCGTCCTCCCGCGCGACGAGGAACCGGCGGGGCATCTCCACGCCCGAGAGCCGCTTCATCCACCAGAACCCGCCGGCGAAGAAGCCCGCGACGACCACGAGGACGAGCTGGCCCTCGAACGTGGCGTACGGGGCGACGAACTGGCGGTTCGCGACCGCGAGGACCGCCATCATGCCGAGCGAGAAGATCGTCACGACCTGGGCGGAGCGGCGCGTGGACGCGCGCCCGGCGCTGACCCGCTGCCGCATCTCCAGCTCCGCGCGCGCGGAGTCCGACAGCGACGTGAGCACCTGGCGCAGGCCCGGGCCGCGCAGCTTCGAGTTGAGCACGAGCGAGGCGATGACGAGGTCGGCGCTCGGGTCGTCGAGGTCGTCGGCCAGGCGGCGCAGCGCCACGGGCAGCGGCACGCGCACGCGCAGGCGGTCGACGAGCAGCCGCAGCTGCGGACGGATGGCCGGCGACGCCGCGTGCACGCTCGCGGGGATGGCCTGCTCGAGGCCGACGGCGCCCGCGATGGTGTCGCGCAGCGACTCGGTCCAGGCCGCGAGGCCCTCGAGCCGCGCGGTCTGGTCCCGCTCCAGGCGTGCCCCGCCGAGGAGCGCGGGTGCGGCGACGGCGAACGCGCCGGCCGCCAGCGCCGCGACGGGCCAGCGCGTCACGACGAGCACGAGGAGCGCCACGCCGACCGCGACGAGTCCCCGGACGCCGATGCGCTGCAGGCGACCCTGGCCCGACCGGACGCGCGGCGGCCGGGGCTCCGTGCCGCGCAGCGCGAGCACGACGAGCAGCACGCCCGCGCCGACGAGGGCGCCGGCGAGGACGATGAGGAGCGTCGACGGGCTCGTCACACGGACCCCTGCAGCGCGTAGGTCGGCTGGTAGCCCGCCGCGACGAGCTCGTCCAGGCACGCGATGGGCGCCGACGCGACGGCCACGCCGCCCGCGCCGGCGGCGAAGATCTCGCTCGACAGCACGCGGCCGTCGACGCCGTTGACCTCGCGGATGCTCGCGACGTACCGGCGCAGCCGGCCGCCCGCCGCGTAGTCGTTGTGCTTCTGGACGAACACCACGAAGTCGATGGCACCGGCGATGAGCATCATCGTCGCCTCGACCGGGAGCCGCTCGACCGACTGGATGGCGTAGGTCGAGATGCGGTTGAACACCTCGATCGAGCTGTTCGCGTGGATCGTCGACAGCGAGCCGTCGTTGCCCTGGCTCATCGCGTTGAGCATCGTGACGATCTCGTCACCCAGCACCTCGCCGACGATGACCCGGCTCGGGTTCATGCGCAGGCTGCGCCGCACCAGCTCGGCCATGGAGATGTGCCCCTGGCCCTCGGAGTTCGGCAGCCGCTCCTCGAACGCGACGACGTTCGGGTGCAGGTCCGGGAACTCCCCCAGACCGAGCTCGAGCGCCCGCTCGACCGTGATGAGGCGCTCCTGCGGCTCGATCTCGTTGGCGAGCGCGCGCAGCATCGTCGTCTTCCCGGCGTTCGTCGCGCCGGCGATCATGATGTTCTTGCGCGCCGCGACGGCCGCGGACAGGAAGCCCGCGACGTCCGGCGTCACCGAGCCCAGGCGCACGAGGTCGTCGAGGTGCACGCGCGACAGGCGCGCCCGGCGGATGGAGATCGAGGGCCGGGCGCACACGTCCATGACGGCGGAGAGCCGCGACCCGTCGGGCAGGCGCAGGTCCAGCTGCGGGTTGGCCGAGTCGAAGGGACGGCTCGTCAGGCCCGAGTACGCGCCGAGGATCTGGACGAGCTCGATCAGCTCGTCGTCCGACTCGGCGACGGGCGGCAGGCGCTCCTCGCGCCCGTCCGCGTACTGCACGAACACGTGGTCGTACCCGTTGATGTCGATGTTCTCGACGTCCGGGTCGTCGAGCAGCGGCTGCAGCCGGCCGACCCCGTACAGGGCGGCGTGGATGCCGGAGGAGATCTCCTCCTCGTCCTGCGGCGTCGGCGGCGTGCGGCCCGCCGCCATCTCCTCGCGGGCGTAGGCGTCCAGCACGCGCGCGATCACCGCACGGGCGAACTGCCGCTCGTCCTCCGACGACATCGGCGGGACGCCCGCCGCGGCGTCGTCGCGGCGCTGGCGCGCGAGGACGTCGGCGACCTCCTCGCGCATCCGGCGCACGAGGGCCTGGTCCAGGCTCATCGGGTCCTCCTGGCTGCGGTCCGGGCGGGGGTCATGCGCGCGTCACGTGCGCGAAGTGGCGGGTCGAGGCCAGGTCGTAGACCGGCTCGACGAGCTGGCGCACGGAGCGCACGAGCAGCGAGCGCTCGATGCCGCGCTCCACGCGGCCGGCGACGACGTCGGCGGCCTTCGGGTCCAGGGCCACGGCGCCCAGCACCGGAGCCGTGAACGCGCCGTGCGCGAGCAGCTGCTGCAGGTCCCGCACCGCGCGCGACTCCCGCGGGTCGGCGACGACGACGATCCCGACCGCCGGCATGCCGCGCGGGCCGGGGTTGTGGCGCGCGAGCCAGCGCAGGCGCTCGCGCAGGTGGCTGTAGGACTCGACGCTCGGCCGCGCGACGAGCAGGAGCACGTCGGAGGCCTCGACGAGCGGCAGCGCCGCCGAGTCGGGACCGAGCCGGCCGACGTCCGCGACGACGGCACCCGATGCGCTGGACAGCACGTGCCCGATCGCAGGCCAGACCGGCCCCATCCCGGAGACCTGCTCGGGCGCCTGGACGCCGCACAGGACCGGCAGGCCGCCGTCGGTCGCCTGCACGTGCGTGGCGAGGGCCGCGTTCGGGGTCCGGCGCGCCTCGACGGCGAGGGTGAGCAGGCCGCGCTCGGGGTCGAGCGGGCTGCCGTCGGGCGCGCGCATCCACAGCGAGAGGTCGCCGCCCGCGGGGTCGGCGTCGACGAGCACGACGTCGGAGGGCCACAGCGACGCGAGCACGCGCGCCGTCGTGGTCGCCCCGGGCGAGCCCTTGGCGGAGGCGACGGTCACGAGCACGTCAGTCACTCCCGACGGGCGAGCCGCGCTCGACCAGGACGACGGCGAGGTCGCCCGCGGAGGCCAGGGAGGCGACCGGGGCGCCCTGGGCGGCGGACACGACGAACGTCACGACCGTCGCGGCCGTCACGCTCGTCGACTCCGACGCCTTCACGCTGCTGACGCGCGCATCGGCCACGACGACCGACGGCGCGGCCGGGTCGGCGACGTTGACGAGCTGGACGACGTCGCCGGGCTGCAGCCCCGACGCCGGCATCCGGCCCGGCTGGAACGCGCCGCCGACGGCGACCGTCCCCGGCCGCAGCAGCCCGGAGTCGGTGAGCATCGTGGTGTCGAGCAGCTGGCCCTGCGAGAGCGTCAGCCGCGCGTAGCGCCCGACGACCTGGTCCTGCTGCGCGGCGGGCACGAGGAACGTGCTCTCCGCGGCGACCGGGACCGTCGTGAGCATCTGCTCGGTGATCTCGGTGCCGGCGGGCACGTCCTGCGCCAGCGCGAGCACGGGCACGCGGGTGTCCTGCCGCAGCGCGACGAGCCCCGCCACCGCGGCGCCGCCGACGATCAGGAGCACGGCCAGCACGGCCAGCATCGGCCGGCGCTCGCGCGGAGCGCGCGGCAGGCGGTCCCCCACGGGGGCGGCGGCGGGCGCGAACCCGCGCTCCTCCCGCGCTCGGCGACGGTCGTTGACCCCGTCCTGCGGCGTCGTCCCCACGGTCACGGAGTACTGCCCCCTTCGTCGGCCTTGTCGGGGATGCACTATAGGCAGGTCGCCCGGGCCGTGCCCGGCGGTCCGGCCGCTGGCGGGGGAATCACCCGCTCGTGCGACGGCCGTTCGCGCGGTCCCGTCGCGCCGGCCCGGCTGCGGTCCCACGCCGTGACGCGCGTCAGAACAGCGCCGCCTGGACCACCGCCGGCTCCGCCAGCGCCGACCGCTCCAGGCCCCGCTCCCAGCGCGTGTGCCACTGGTCCGGGCGCCCCTCCCGGTGGCCCGCGGGCGACCCGAAGCCGTGCCGCTCGAGCAGCGGTCGGACCCGCTCCCGCAGCCAGGTGGCGTACTCCTGGGGCACGTACGCGCCCTGCCCGTACAGGCGCCGGTACCGCCCCACGAGCGCCGGACGGTGCCGCGCGAGCCACTCGAGGAAGAGCGGCTTCACCGGCCCGCGCAGGTGCAGCGGCAGGACGGTGACGCCGCTCGCGCCCACGTCCGCGAGCTCCGTCAGCAGCGCGTCGAGCTCCTCGACCCCGTCGGTGACCCAGGGCAGCACGGGCGCGACCATGACGCCGCACGGCAGCCCGGCCTCCCGCACCGCCCGCACGAGCTCGAGCCGCGCGCGCGGCGTGGGCGTGCCGGGCTCGAGGAGCTGCTGGAGCTCGCCGTCGACGAGCGCGATCGAGACGCCGACGCCGACGGGCACCTGCTGCGCCGCGTCCTGCAGCAGCGGCAGGTCCCGCCTCAGCAGCGTGCCCTTGGTGAGGATCGAGACCGGCGTGCCCGACGTGGCCAGCGCGTCGATGATCCCGGGCATCAGCCGGTAGCGGCCCTCCGGGCGCTGGTACGGGTCGGTGTTGGTGCCGAGGGCGACGTGCTCGCGCGACCAGCCCGGACGACGCACCTCGGCGTGCAGGACCTCGGCGACGTTCGTCTTCACGACGATCTGGCGCTCGAAGTCCGCTCCGGGACCGAGCTCGAGGTACTCGTGGGTCGGCCGTGCGAAGCAGTACACGCACGCGTGCACGCACCCGCGCATCGGGTTGACGGTCCACCGGAACGGCATGGCGGACGCCGCCGGCACCCGGTTGAGCGCCGAGCGGCACCGCACCTCGTGGAAGGTCACTCCGGCGAACTCCGGCGTGCGCACCGACCGCGTCAGGCCCGGGATCGCGCTCAGCTCGAGCCCGGGAAGCGCCTCGTCGTCGGCCCCCGTCCGCTGCGCGTCCCATCGCATGCACCGAGTCGAACACGTGTTCGATCCGGTGTCAACGTCAACGTCGACGTCGACGGCACCGGCGACCGGCCGTCGCGTGGCCGGCCGCGCCTCAGGCGGGGAGCACGCGCGGCCAGAGGTCCTCGGCGGGCGGCTCCCAGCTCGCCGCGTCGGCCGGCTCCTGGTCGCCTGAGCGGATGTCCTTCACCTCGTCCGACGCTCCGTCCTGCCCGAGGAACCACACGAACGGGATGCCGCGACGGTCGGCGTGCCGGATCTGCTTGCCGAACTTCGCCGCGGACGGCGCGACCTCGACCGGGATGCCGCGGGCGCGCAGCGCCGCCGCCACGTCGTCGGACCGGCCGCGGTCGTCCTCCTGCGTCACCGCGACGAGCACGGCTGACGGCACCGAGCGCGAGGCCCGCACGAGCGAGGCGCCGAGCAGGCGCGACACCAGCCGGGACACGCCGATCGACAGGCCCACCCCGGGATACGTCGTGCTGCCGTCCGACGCGAGCGTGTCGTACCGGCCGCCCGAGCAGATCGAGCCGAGCTGCTCGTGACCCACGAGCACCGTCTCGTACACGGAGCCGGTGTAGTAGTCGAGGCCGCGGGCGATCCTCAGGTCCGCCACGACGACGCCGGGAGCCCGGCGCGACGCCGCCCGCACGAGGGCGCCGAGCTCGCCGAGGCCCGTCTCCAGCAGCTCGTGCTCCACGGCCCGCTCCCGCGCCAGGGCGCGGACGCGGTCGACGACGCCCTCGTCGTCCCCGCTGATCGCGGCCAGGTCGAGGCACGCCCGCGCCTGCTCGGGCGTCGCCCCCGCCTCCGCGACGAGCAGCTCGGCGACCGCGGCCGCCCCGACCTTGTCGAGCTTGTCGATCGAGCGCAGCACCGCCTCGACGTCCTCCAGCCCGAGCCCGCGGTAGAAGCCCTCGGCCACCTTCCGGTTGTTCACGAGGATCCGGACCGGCGGCAGGCCGACCTCGCGCAGCGCGCCCAGCGCCTCCGCCATGACCAGCGGCAGCTCGACCTCGTAGTGGTACGGCAGCTCGCCGGCGGCCACCACGTCGATGTCCGCCTGCACGAACTCGCGGAACCGGCCGTCCTGCGGCCGCTCCCCCCGCCACACCTTCTGGATCTGGTAGCGGCGGAACGGGAAGACCAGGTGACCCGCGTTCTCGAGCACGTACCGCGCGAAGGGCACCGTGAGGTCGAAGTGCAGCCCGAGCTGCCCCGCGCGCTCCTCGGCGCCCGGCTCCTCCTGCAGCCGGCGCAGCACGTAGACCTCCTTGGAGGTCTCTCCCTTGCGCAGCAGCTGGTCGAGCGGCTCGACGGCGCGCGTCTCGATGCCCGCGAAGCCGTGGAGCTCGAACGTGCGGCGCAGCACGTCCAGGACGTGCTGCTCGACGATGCGCCCCTCGGGGAGCCACTCGGGGAAGCCGGACAGAGGAGTCGGTCGCGCCATGCCAGCGATCCTCCCAGACGTCGGGCCCTGCCCCGTGCGCGGCGCCGCATCCGCGGCGGTCCGTCGCGGCCCGCCCGGGATCAGGCTCGTGCGAGGAACGGGTTGGTCGCGAGCTCGGTCGCCATGTCGCTCGTCGGACCGTGGCCCGGCACCACCGTGGTGGACGCCGGCAGCGTGGCGACGACCTCCCGCAGGGTCGTGCGCATGACCGCGCCGTCGCCGCCAGGCAGGTCGGTACGCCCGATCGTGCCGGCGAACAGCACGTCGCCCGTGAACGCGAGGCCGTCGACGAGGTAGATCGTCGACCCCTCGGTGTGGCCGGGCGCGTGCCGCGCCTCGAGCCGCAGCCCGCCGAGCTCGAGCACCGCGTCCGAGCGCCGCGAGCCGTCGTCGTCGCCGAACTTCTCCACCCGCGCCGGCGCCTCGTACGACGCGACGTCGACGCCGGCGGCGAGCAGCGCCTGCGCCAGCGGCCCGGACGGGTCGTGCGACGCCGCGCCGAGACCCAGGGTCCCGAACGGGTCCTCGAGCCGGTAGGCGTCCCGGGCGTGCAGCCGCACCGGGACGTCGAGGGTGCGGGCCAGCCGGCCGGCGTCCCACACGTGGTCGGCGTGCCCGTGCGTCGCGAGCACGGCCGTCGGCCGCAGCCCCTCGGAGCTCACCAGCCGGGCGACGTGGTCCGCCACGCCGACCCCCGCGTCGACGACCACGCACGTCCCGTCGTCGCCGACCACCACGCTGCACCGCGCGGCGAACACCGCGGACACCACCTCGACGACGCGCATGCGCCGACGCTAGCCCGTCCGGTGCCCCGCCTGGCAGCCGGGCGGCTCCTCCCGCCTAGACTGTGCCGGGTTCCCTGCGGCGCGGCGGCGGTCGTCGTGCCGCCATCGACGAGGAGTGTGCGTGGTCAGCAAGCGCGAGCGCGAGTACGAGCGTCGCCGGTACGAGAAGTGGCAGCAGCGCCGCGCCGAGCACCTGGCACGACGCCGTCGTCAGCAGGTCGTGGCCGCGTCCGTCGTCGGTGTGCTCGTCGTCGCGATCGGGGTCGGGGCGGCGGTCGCCTCCTCGCGCGGGAGCTCGTCCGACCAGGCGTCCCCCAGCGGGAGCCCCAGCAGCACGGTCGACCCGGCCGCCGGGCAGCCGCAGCCGACCGCGACCGGGACCGTCCCCGCCGCCTCGCTCGCCGAGGGACGCGAGTGGACCGGCACGCTCATGCTCGGCACCGGCGAGCTCGGCATCACGCTCGACGGGGCGGCCGCGCCGCAGGCCGTCGCGAACTTCGTGACGCTCGCACGCGACGGCTTCTTCGACTCCACGAAGTGCCACCGGCTGGTCACGCAGGGCATCCACGTGCTGCAGTGCGGCTCCCCGGACGGCACCGGCACGGACGGGCCCGGCTACAGCTGGGGCCCCATCGAGAACGCCCCCGCCGACGACGTGTACCCGGCCGGGACGATCGCCATGGCACGGGTGAGCAACGACGGCTCCTCCATGGGCAGCCAGTTCTTCATCGTCTACGAGGACAGCACCATCCCGTCGGACTCGGCGGGCGGCTACACCGTGTTCGGTCACGTCACGTCCGGTCTGGACGTGGTGAGGACCATCGCCGACGCGGGCACCGCGCAGGGCTCCGGTGACGGGTCCCCGGTGAACGACGTCATCATCGAGGGAGTGAGCATCAAGTGACCGAGACCCCCGACCGTCCGGCCGACGCCGAGCCGCAGGCGGACTCCCCCGAGACCACACCGACGACCGACGAGGCGAACCCCGCCGACGCCGCCTCGACCGCCCCGGAGGCGGCTCCTGGGTCCGCGCACGACGAGAGCGCACCCGAGGCGGGCACGCCCGCCGAGAGCGCCGACGCGGCGGAGCCCGTGAGCGCCCCCGAGGACAGCGCCCCCGAGGACGCGGCCGACGAGCCCGCCGCCCCGGAGGCGCAGCCCGCTTCCGACGAGCAGTCCCCCGACACGGAGAGCGCGACGAGCGCGGCGGCCCCGGCCGCCTCCGAGACCGCGCCCGCCCCGGCCGCCGAGGAGCCGGCGGAGCCCGGCGCGGTCCCCGCGCGTCCCACGCCCCGGCCCTCGCCCGGCCCGCGCCCGGTGCCGCGGCCCCCGGCCGTGCCGCACCCGCCGGCCCACGCCGTCCCGCACGCCCCCCAGGCGCCGGTCGCGGCGGTGCCCGTCCCCCCGGTCGACGACTCGGCCGAGGTGGCCGCGGCGTCGGCGTTCGGCTCGGTCGACGCCGAGGGCAACGTCTCCGTCCGGGAGGCCTCGGGCGAACGCGTCGTCGGTCAGGTCCCCGGCGCGCCGTCCGAGCAGGAGGCGCTCGCGCTGTACGTGCGCCGGTTCCTCGACCTCCAGGCGAAGGTCACGCTCTTCGAGGCGCGCCTCACCGCGACGGACCTGTCCGTCAAGGAGATCGACCAGACCCTCGCGCGGCTGACCGACGAGCTGCGCGAGCCGGCCGCCGTCGGTGACCTCGACGGGCTGCGGGCGCGGCTCGAGCAGCTGCGGGGCACCGCGGCGGAGCGCCGGGCCGCCGCGGAGGCCGAGCGCGCGGCCGCCCGGGCCGCGGCGGTCGAGGCCCGGACGGCGATCGTCGAGCAGGCGGAGAAGATCGCCTCGCAGGACCCGGCACGGATGCAGTGGCGCCCTGCGGGCGAGCAGCTGCGCGGCCTCCTCGAGCAGTGGAAGGAGGCCCAGCGCAGCGGCCCCCGCCTGGACCGGCCGACCGAGGAGTCCCTCTGGAAGCGGTTCAGCCACGCACGCACGACGTTCGACCGTGAGCGCCGGCACTACTTCGCCGAGCTCGAGACCCGCAACCAGAGCGCCAAGGCCGCCAAGGAGGCGCTGGTCGCCGAGGCCGAGGCGCTCGCGACGAGCACCGACTGGGGCGCGACGTCCGCCGCGTTCCGCGACCTCATGTCCCGCTGGAAGGCGGCGGGCCGCGCGAGCCGCGCCGACGACGACGCGCTGTGGGCCCGGTTCCGCGCCGCGCAGGACGCGTTCTTCTCGGCCCGGGACGAGCGCAACGCCGCCACCGACGCCGAGTTCCGCGCCAACCTCGAGGTGAAGCTCGGCCTGCTGACCGAGGCGGAGGCGCTCGTCCCGGTCCGCGACCTCGCGGCCGCGAAGCAGACGCTGCGCTCGATCCAGGACCGTTGGGAGGCGGCGGGCAAGGTGCCGCGCGCCGACGTCCAGCGGGTCGAGGGCCGTCTGCGGGCGGTCGAGCAGGCCGTCCGGGACGCCGAGCAGGCCCAGTGGTCGCGGACCAACCCGGAGACCCGGGCCCGCGCCGAGGGCGCCGCCGCCCAGCTCGAGGCCGCGATCGCGTCCCTCGAGGCGGACCTCGCGGCCGCGACGAAGGCCGGCGACCAGCGCAAGATCGCCGAGGCACAGGCGGCGCTCGACGCCCGCCGGGCGTGGCTCGAGCAGGTGCAGCGCGCCGCCCAAGACGCCCGCGGCTGACACACCCGCACCCGGGGGCCCGTCGACCGACCGGTCGGCGGGCCCTCGTGCGTCGGCGACCACGACACGCCCGGCGCGCGGGCGCCGGCGGTCGTCGGCGCGCGTCGTCCACAGGCTCGGCGTCGTCCGGCGGCCGGTGCACGATCATCGACGGGTGAGCTCGCGCCTGGACGACTTCCGACCCCCGCGTGACCCCGACCCGGTGCTCGTCCGCCGCGCCGACGTCGGCGCGGCCGCGTGGCACGGGCTCCACCGTGACGGCGCGCTGCGGCCGCTGTGGGGCGACCTGGCCCGTGTCGCCGACGTCGCGGAGACCGCGGAGCTGCGGGCCGGCGCGCTGGCGGTCGCGATGCCTCCGAGGTCCGTCCTAGCCCGGGCCGCCGCCGTGTGGGTGCACACCGGGCGGGGGCGACCCGCTCGCGTCGACGCGTACGTGCGACCGGGCTCGCGGCGAGGTCGGCCGCACCCGCTGCGCGTCGTCCACGAGTGCGCGCTGGCTCCCGACGAGACGGTGCTCGTCGGCGGCGTGCCCGTGACAACTGCCGCCCGCACGGCGGTGGACGTCGCCCGCTGGGCCGCGGCCGCGCAGGCGGCACCGCTGCTCGACGCGCTGCTCGCGGCGGGGCTCGACCGCGACGAGACGTTGCG